>Ga0114972_10003833_pt1 | contig 11228 bp, 4 predicted proteins | sample M_140807_EF_Meta_FD_87354 | JGI IMG/M metagenome (GOLD analysis project Ga0114972, IMG submission 87354) | Freshwater microbial communities from Lake Montjoie, Canada to study carbon cycling - M_140807_EF_MetaG | ecosystem: Environmental > Aquatic > Freshwater > Lake | place: Lake Montjoie... | reverse complement strand
TCAATCTAGCAATGGGTTTAGATACCAACGGTATTAAGTTTCTTTTATCCTCCCGAAAAAAAGGTGTCTCCTTTGAGAATACCCTTATGGTAGGAAGACAAATCCTGAATTTGGATTTTAAAGAACTGAAGGATAATCTTCAGGGTTTCGGCCTATATAAGTCTGACGAACAGGTTGAAGGGTTCCTAACCGCCTCTCGTGGATATGGGGAAGAATTTTTGCGCTTCCTTGGAGCTCAGAAAATTGATTCTTTGGATTACAGTGATTACGAAGGCGCCAATCTACTTCAGGATATGAACCTTGGAATTCCAGAAGAGTTGAAAGGGAAATTTTCTACTGTACTGGAAAGTGGATCACTTGAGCACATTTTTAATTTCCCAACGGCCATGGCCAATTGTATGGAAATGGTTGCTGAAGGTGGGCATTTGCTTATCATAACGCCTGTGAACAACATCATGGGCCATGGATTTTACCAGTTCAGCCCTGAGGTTTTTTATCGTGTGCTGAATGAGGCCAACGGTTTTATCATTGAGCAAATGCTCATATTTGAATATTCTCCTGAAGAGAAATGGTATCAGGTTGAGGATCCAAAAAAGGTTCGTTGCCGCGTTGAGTTGATGAATAGTTCTGCCACATACCTATGTGTAAGGGCGCGGAGACTCAAAGAGATTCCTGTTCTTCAGCGCTCGCCCTATCAGAGTGATTATGAAGATGCATGGGAAGGGCGGGAGAATTACTATTCCAAAATTGCCAGAGACAACGATTCTGTCCAGTCTGGATACAGCATTTCAAACTCAAGAAAGTTTATTAAGAGTATTCTGCCTGAATTTTTCATCAACATTTACCGGGCATATAAGCAAGCCGGTAAGGTGAAATTCAATCCGGAATTTTACCGGGAGATTGACATCTGGAATGCCTAATCTCCAGGTAAACCAAATTTATTTTATCGTTTAGAATTTCGGACAAGGAATAGGAGGTGCTCTGCGCTTTCTCCGCTTTGGATTGTCGAATTCATAGGAAATTGAAATTTCGTGGGCTCCGCCAGAACTTCCCGATAATCTGGAAACAGTCAGGTCATAACTGTAACCTGCACTAAAATAGTCATGCTTGAAACCGAGCAAAAATATTAAGGCATCCCTATTGAATCCACCTCTTTCTACATCGCGGTTGAATGGTATGTCTCGGTAATAAACCCCAAAAACAATTGGCTTGATCGTGATGTATCCTCCAATGTCAAATTGCTGAAAATCTCCCTGACGCTTATAAATAATGGTAGGGGTGAAGGTTTTTTCAATGTCACGGTTTCCGTAATTGGATCCATACATCCGTTTTACCAACGGAATTTTAGCACCTGCCATGATTGAGACCCGCATTGGGAGTTTGTCGCTGTCAATATTTTTATCAGCGGCCGACAATCTTGGATCGTCGAAAATCGCAAGATTGGGCTGACTCATGTGCATTGCGCTTCCGCCAAGCCAGAAATATTTGTTGTAAATCAGAAAACCAGAAGAAACATCAAATTTCAAAACCGGACTGGTGTTAACAAATCCAATCGCATCGCTTTGCGGACCGGGTGTTCCATTCAGGTTTAACTGATCGCCTAGCAGGAGCTTGTTCCTGTTGATTCCTCTGTTTACGAAACCAAATGCCAAACCGCCCCTGGCGATCCAATTGTTTGAAAGGTTTATTTCGTACGCATAGTTGAAAGAACTATAAAGCGTATAAAGGCCTGCGCTTCCTTGTTGGTCAATTGTGGCAATTAGCCCAAAACCCGAATTGTATTTTTTTAGGTAACTGTCTGCCGAAAAGGAGGAGGTTACAAAAGAACCTGGCACCGGCCATTGGTTCCTGTAATTGGCCACCAGTCTGCCTTTTTGAGCAGCGCCTGTAAAAGCAGGATTGTGATAAATAGGTGCCGCATAAAACTGCGAGAACTGAGGGTCCTGAGCCTTAAGCTCTCCAAAGAGAGTCAATAGAAGTAGAAGTGCGCTTAGTTTTTTCATGTTCTTATTACCTTAAAATTGTAACATCCCCTGTTATAGTCTGTTTGTCGCCGTTTGAGAAATCAGCCACAATTCTGTAAATATAAGTTCCACCAGGAAGGGCTTTGCCTAAGTAGAATCCATCCCAACCTTTTCCAAGTTCATTGCTTTCAAACAGCAATTGTCCCCAGCGATTGAAAATGAGCATATTCATGGCCACCATTCCGCTTGTGAGTGGGTAAAAAATGCAGGTGGGGAGCTTTTTGAAATTGTCAATCGGGCAACCTCCCGGTGTGTTTAAGGGAATAAAGCCATTGGGTACGGCAATGTCCCTTGCTGCAACTGCCCTGATGCTGTCTTGGTTAAGAACCGAACTGCAGCCCAAGCTATTGGTCACTAGTAAACTAATTTTATATTTTCCTGGTCCCTGATAACGGTGTCTGACTGGTTGGTTGTCATACAAAGTATCTCCGGTTCCATCTCCAAAATCCCAGCGGTAGGTGCAGCCCAGAGAATCATCGCAAGGTGGGATTTCAATAAAAATGGCATCTTCCTCAGGCGCCACAACTTCTTTGTTGAGCGGAATGGTCTCGAAATAACTGGAAGGTTTGGCATACACAAATATGTAATCATACTTGGTGAGGGAATCTCTGCCTCCGAGGCCTTTTACTTTAAGCTTGATGGTTTTACGGCCAGGACTTCCAAAGTAAACCACTGGATTACCGCCTTTTATGGTGATGTTAGGCGAGCCTTCGGTATCCTGATAGGTCCATTCTGATTCGCTGGAAAAGGAGGAAAGGTTTGTAAACTGAACCTGATTTCCAGCACAAATGATTCTTGGCGTTACTTCAAATGCTGGCACAGGTTTTCCGGGAATGATTACCATAGTTTTTTTCAAAGTATCGGTACATCCTCTTGGGCTAATGGCAACCAGACTGATGACGAAATTTGTATCGGTGAAATAATCATCTCCGAGGGGAAACTGGTGGGTGAATACCGCATCATTGCCTGTAAAAACACCTGATCCATCGTCAAATGTCCACTTGTAAGTCCAGGCGCCCAAAAAGCGCGTTTTGTTTCGAATGGTAATGGAGTTTACAGGCAATTGAATGCTGGAATCCGATTGGAAAATGAAATCAGCTCTTGGACTTGCGTATACTTTGACTTTTGCTGTACGGGTTTTTTCACAGTTCCCAACAGGTGAAATGGAAGTGAGCGTTACATTATAAATGGTGTCTTTGTCGGTAAAGTTCTCATAAAGGTGCAAAGGATTCTTTTCTGAGCTTGAGCTACCATCTCCAAAATTCCAAGTATAAGAGCCTAAAAAGTTTTCGCTGGTATTGAGGAATTTTACCAAATGAGGATGACAGCCTGTCGAGTCGAAATTGAATTCGGCAGTCAGGTTTGGAAAGATCTGAATATTTTGTGTTTTGGTGCTGGTGCATCCACCTGTCGATGTTACAGTCTGTATTACCTGAATATTTTTGGAAACAAAGTTTGGATTGTCAATCAGGGTATCGGCAAGTCCACCTGCTTCTGGCAATAAAATGGTACTTACTCCGCCTGCGTTTAATGTCCAATAACTGCTGATTCCTCCAACTGACAAGTCTGTGAAAATTACGGGCAATGGTCCGCAACCGATGCTGTTGCTCATTGAGAATCCTGCCACAGGTGCTGGGTTTACGGTGATGTCGATATAGGAGGTATCCGGACAAGAATTTGTCTGGATTTTTCTAGCCACCAGTCGTACCCTCCGAATCTGGACCGAATCAGAATTATTGTTGAAAATATGCAATGGGTTAACCGATGAGCTGTTTACCGTATTGTCGTCAAAATTCCATTCAACCGAAGTGTAGTTTACAGAATTTGCCGCAGAGAACTGTACGGATAGCGGAGAACATCCACTGGTTGTCAGCGCTGAAATGATTGCCTCGGTTCTGGGTTTCGCGGTGATCTGTCTTGTTGTGGTATCCGTGCAACCCTTTACAGAACTGGCAATTCGCGTTACATTGAAAACCTGATTGGCAGTAGGGCTGAAATTGAAGAATGAATGGCTGATAACCTGGCTGTTGGTCAGGCTATCCACCCCATCCCCGAATTTCCATAAATACTGGATGGCATTTTCGGCATAGCCCGTGAAGGTTACCAGCAAAGGACTACATCCTGAGGCTGGACTTACAATCAGGTCGTTGGAGCGGGGCTTAGAAAAAACCTTTATTTTCTTTGTGGCGGTATCCACGCAATTGAATCCGATATCGTTCCTAACTGCGAGTTGAATGGTATACACTGTATCCTGAAGAAGGGGATTGTTCAAAACATAATTCAGGATGTCGGTTTGGCTTTGGAGTGCCATGCCATTTACAAGCCAGCGCCTCACATTCGATGCCAATGTTGAGCTGTCGGTTAATGTAAGAGCCATCGGTGCGCATCCGGAATCTGCTGATACCTTGAACCGCGCTTTTACCAAAGGATTTACAGCCAAAAAGTTTTGTTTGGTGGTTTTGCAGCCTCGTTTGGAAGTTGCAGTTAATGTGACTGGCAATTGAATTTGCGCTGATGTTTCATTGCCAAAGCTTTTGTAAATCGTATCTAGTGCGCTCGTAATGAGACTGTCTGTAGCACCGAATTTCCATTTGTAGCTAACTGCATTGTCAGAATTCAGGTAATAGAATTTGGCCCTGAGTAAGCCACAATTTTCATCTTGTGAAGTGGTGCTTTGAAATTCAAATTCTGGCTTGGGATTTACCTTAAGAGTTTTTTCGAAAATTGATGGACAATCCGCTGCAGAGCGCAGGATTAAGCGGATTGTATAAAACTGTGGAACACCGGTGGCATTGTTGAAAACCTTCGAAAGACTTGTTTGCGTGGAGGATGAACCATCATAGTCCGTGAATTCCCAGTTGTAGGAAACTGCACCAACTGCACTGGCAGAAAGGCTGATTTCATCTCCAGAGCAAATACTGTCTGGTGCTGAAATTACTCCCTTGGGCGCTGGGTAGGTAAGCACAATTGCCTCTTTGCAGTAGCTGCATCCATTAATGGTGTTGATGCAAAGCTTGATTGTATCGCGTTTGTTGGTGTTTCCTTCGTTTGTGAAAGTAAGTGGAGGCGGAGTGTTTCCTGAAAAGTTTCCAAGGGATCCGAGCTTCCAACTAAATGTTGCCGAACCATCAAAGGGTAGGTTAAATGAAGTATTTTGAACTGAAACATTGTTGAGCGGAGTACATCCATCCAATGGTGTAATGTTGATTCCTGCAACCGGAGTTGGCCCAACTTTTATAACTCTGGGGCTGCTTGTTGCCACACAAGAATCGTTTCCTGAATAGGTTACCGCGGTAATTGTAACAAAGTAATAAGAAGAATCACCCGGTGGTACATAGGAAAGAAATATCGGCTGATCTGTTTTGTTGGTTTTGACATACTCAAGCAGCTGCTGTCCAATCAGTAATCCATTTCCCTTATAAATTTTGAAGATGTACTTGTTGGCATTTTCAACTGTGGTGTTTTTGAGAATGATCTCTGAACTTGCACAATTGGCTCTCGTGATTGCCAATTTTGGAATTGCACTGGGTTTCACAATTACCTGAATGCTGTCTGTTGTAGGGCAACCTCCCCCTGCTGAAACAGTGAGCCTTATCCAGAATGTGCCATTGCTTTTGAATTTTAGAGCTGTGGTTCTTCTGGTATTAAAATTGCCGGTAATGGGAAATGCTGAGTTAATGATGGTGTCGTTCCCAACTTTTACCGACCAGGCTATGTTGTTGAAATTTGAAGGCAAACCTCTGGGATCGGTTTCAAGAACCCGGCTTGAGTCATAAAGAAAGAATGTTTCGCCCTGACAAAGATTCGTGGATGAAAGCCTGAAACGAAGTTTGGGTCTGGGTAAAATGGTAATGGTATCTAAACCCGTATTTAGGGCACAGCCGCTGGTGGTGCCTTTTAGTTTGACAATGTAAGCGCCGTATTTTCGAAATTTAACTTGTGCAGAAGAATCTGCTGGGTTGGTATTTAAAATATTGACGATGCTGGGATTCGAGCTTACGGGACCTGGGTAATAGTTTGTATCGCCGTTTATGGACGGTGTTCCACCAAATTCCCAGCCTTGCCATTTCACATTGTTGGTGAATTTTGATTTGTTTTTTAAGGTGACGATCAAAGAGTCGCATCCCTTATCAATGCTGGAGTTTACGATTGGAAGTACAGCCGGTCGAACACGAACTGTATCACTTATTTCCCTGTCGCAAATCTGGTTGTTGTATCCGATGGTCCTGGCCTTGAGCTTTACCGTATAGGTCCCGCTATTGGTGTAAGTATGGTTTACATTGGTTGTAAACGAGGAGTCAATTTTTCCATCTCCAAAATTCCACACATATCGAACCGTGCCAAAAGTTACTACAGAGTTGTTTGCAAACGGAATTGGAGAACCAGCACAACCATTTTGGGTTAAAATTGAAAATTTAGGTGCTACAGAAGGGATTATTCTGACAATGGTTTCGGCTGTATCCGCACCGCATTTGTTTTGGATCCTCATCCGGATTTTAAATAGGCTGTCAGGTGGTACCACCGAAAACATGTCCGCAGGAATTGTAATCGTTTTGTTCTTAGCGGGTCCCCTTGGTCTCCATATGTTATTTCCTGGATTGGGTAGGGGTTGCCCAAATCCATCCATAGCTGTCCAGCTTACAAGCCTGTTTGCGGTATCCAGACAATTCAACTTGGAAATATCGTTGATGGTAATGGCTGTTGGACTACAAATCAGGACAGATGACGGGCTCACAATGGCAGAGTCTCTTTCCATAAATCGGTAAGGACCAAATACCCCGCTTAAAGCCTGACCGCAGGGAATTACATTGCAAGAATTTCTGTACCCAATCGAGATGACTGCATTACATATCTTACTACCCGCTTTGTAAACATGGGAAAATACTTTTCCATAACTGGGATAATCTGCAGTATCTCTCTTGTTGTCTCCCCAATTGATCACCCATTCGGTAAAACCATTTTGCCGGGGTGAAAAATTGCTGAGCTGAATCGTGGCTGGCAAACATCTTGTAGAATCATTCGGGGGCGCAATCCAGCCGACACCCGGACAGGTTTTATTATAGTTGTTTACAAAATAGCCGGTTATTGGGGTCGGACAATTTTCTTCTGTAATGGTATACGCAAATGTGCCTGTGTCTTTATAAGTCCTTGAAACTGTTGTGAGCGGACCTTCATAAGTTGCAATAGTATCGCCCCAATTGATGTTTACATTACTTACCGGAGACTCGAATGTTAGGGTGAAAGTAGTGATCGGTAACTGGTTGTTGGCCAGACACTTGAAGTCCTTTTTTGGAGTAAAAGTCCAGGCATTGTTCCGTCTACTATCTCTGATTCTGACGCATTGTGCCTCTGCATTTTGTAATGGAATAAAGCTTAAAAAGCCTTCCAAAATCCACAAAAGCATCAGCCCTTTCAAGCCAGAATTATTTCGTAGAAGTTTTGTCATTTGTATAGGTTCTTTCAAAAATTGGCCGGATGATGTTTGAAATGAAGGGCTGATTCTTATTTCTAACCAACATAAATCCGAATTTCAAATATTCACTATAAATCCATAGCGCCTGATTCATCAAAAGGCTTGAACTTACAAATCAGTTTTTCATTAAAAACTGCATAAAAAACACTGTTCAAAATGTTGGGGCTTTATTGTCTCAGATAAAGTTGGCCAGGCTGAATTGTTCCTGTAGTCCCTATGTTTCATAAAGGAAAATCGTAGTCAATCAGTTTCATAATATTGAAAATCAATTTATTGTGATTTTTTTTCGCTTTCTTGATATAAGATTTACTAGTGATATGCTATTGGTTTTTTGGATGATATAGAAGACCAAAAAAATACCCCTTCCTGATATTTTCAGAAAGGGGTAAGGGTAAGTTTTTTTCCTTAAGGTCAATTGGAACTCAGGTTTTCTTGCGGCTAGCCGCCTGATTCTGAATTCTTGTATGTACGAAGGTGCTGCTATTTAAAGGCCGATATTCCTGTAATCTCGTTTCCTAAAATTAAGAGATGGATGTCATGTGTGCCTTCATATGTAATCACAGATTCAAGGTTCATCATGTGGCGCATAATTGGATATTCTCCGGTAATGCCCATGCCACCATGAATTTGCCTCGCCTCTCTGGCGATGTGCAGCGCCATGTCTACATTGTTCCTTTTAGCCATGGAAATCTGCGCCGTTGTGGCTTTTCCTGCGTTTTTAAGCTGGCCAAGTCTAAAGGTGAGCAATTGTGCTTTTGTAATTTCAGTCAGCATTTCAGAAAGTTTCTTTTGAATCAACTGAAATGATGCAATGGGTTTGTCGAATTGAATTCTCTCCATGGCATAACGCCTCGCAGAATCATAACAATCCATGGCTGCACCAATCGCACCCCATGCGATTCCATATCGTGCTGAGTCGAGACACATCATCGGCGCACCAAGACCTGTTTTGTTTGGCAGCAAGTTCTCTTTTGGCACTTTTACATTGTCAAAAACCAGCTCCCCGGTACAACTTGCACGGAGTGACCATTTGTTGTGGGTTTCCGGGGTGGAAAATCCTTCCATGCCTCTTTCAACAATAAGACCATGAATTCGACCCGCTTCGTTTTTGGCCCAAACAACTGCAAGGTCTGCCTGTGGAGAATTGGAAATCCACATTTTGGCTCCATTAAGCAAGTAATGGTCGCCCATATCTTTATAGTTGGTTACCATTCCAGATGGATTAGAACCGAAATCTGGCTCGGTCAATCCAAAGCAACCTAACAGCGTTCCTGCAGCAAGACCAGGTAAGTATTTATTTCTTTGCTCCTCAGTTCCGAATGCATAAATCGGGTACATAACAAGAGAACTTTGCACAGAAACGGTTGAACGCATTCCGGAGTCACCGCGTTCAATTTCCTGCATGATCAAGCCGTAGGAAATGTAATCCATTTCACCACCGCCGTACTTTGCAGGAATGGTTGGTCCAAATGCACCCAATTCGCCAAACTTTGGTAAAAGATAGCTTGGGAAAATGTTCTTCTGACAGCAATCTTCGATAATAGGGCTAATCTCTTTGCGGACAAATTCCCGAACGGAATCGCGGATGAGTTTGTGTTCATCGGTCAGTAGCTCATCGAGGTCGTAAAAATCACATCCAACGAAGGCATCTGCCTGTGTTTTCCTTACAATATCATCTTCAGTATGATGCATGGTGTTTTCTATATTAATGGCGGCGCAATTTAGAACATGAACCGGATATTCTGACCGGAATATTGGCATGCAATTAAATTTCAGACTCTGGAGTTTCGAAGTCTTTGTATCTTCGACTCTTCAAGAAAGTTATTTCCTCTGCAATTATTTGCAGTTTGTGCATTGCCAATCCAATAACACCGGATTTAACAAAGGTGTTTTTAAAAGTTAAAAATCAATAGCTAAATGAACGAGCAAATCCTGCTGGAAAAACTCAGGAAATTAGAGTCGAAGTATGAAGCCTCGGGTCAAAATCTCGAATCTTACCTGGATGGGCTTTACGAAGCAGACTTCCTCAATTACTGGGATTACATCCACATCGACACACTTTTAAGTCTGCAAACCAAAAGAACAACCTTGCCGGATGAGGAGATTTTTATCATTTATCATCAAGTAACGGAACTCTACTTTCGCTTAATTTTAGTGGAATTGGAGCAGATCTGTAAATCTCCGGAAATGGAGATTCATTTTCTTGAAACCAGGCTCAGCCGAGTAAACCGGTACTTTGATATTTTGGTTCATTCTTTCACGGTGATGTCGGAAGGAATGGATGCGGCTCAATTTATGAAGTTTAGAATGGCGCTTTTGCCTGCATCCGGATTTCAGTCGGTTCAATACCGATTGATTGAACTTTCATGTACTTCGGTTGACAATCTTCTCGACCAAGGCCACAGAAGTCGAATTGCGGGAGATTCGATTGAAGAGAAAATGCCGTTTCTCTACTGGCGTTCCGGTTCTACAGATGCTGTAAGTGGAAAAAAAACACTCACACTGACCCGGTTTGAGGAAAAGTACGACATCACCCTACTTGATTTTGCAAATCGCCATAAGGATTTAAACCTTTATGATAGATTCCGGAATCTTGACTGGAACCTGGATGTGAACCAGCCAATCAGGTTGTTGCTCAGGCAGTTGGATAACAATGCCAACATTGCCTGGAGAATGGCACACATTCATGCGGCTTCAAAATACCTTAAAAAGCCAGATTCCGCAGTAAATGCAACGGGTGGTACAGATTGGCAGCGTTACCTTCCTCCAAGATTTCAAAAGCTTGTGTTCTTTCCATTCCTCTGGTCTCCGGAGGAACTCGCCAACTGGGGCAAACCGGGTGAATTTAATTCCACTGTAAAGCCTTTTTAAGGAGAAAGTAGAGTTCTTGTTTTTTCGCTGATTGCAAAACATTTAAGACTTTGTTCATCAAAGAATCTACTTCGGTTTTTCTGGTATTCCGGCTGATTTTTAGCCTGATTCTGCTTGTGCAGACTGGCTTTGCGCAAACACGGAAGTTTATCATTTTCAATATTTCGGGCGTTGCAAGGCAAGGAGATCCGGTGCTTATTTCCAGAGAAAACCTGCTTGCACTGATGGACATTCCTGAAGACAAAATCCCTGTTTTATTCCAAAATGATTTGCTTCTTCCGTCTCAAACGGATGATTTAACTGAGGACGGAATTTGGGATGAACTTGCTTTTCAGGTTGATATGGAAAGAAATTCAAGTCTGGAAATCAAGTTGAAATGGATGGACAAGTCTGATGCACCAACTTACACAGCTAAGGTTTCAGCAAGTTTCAAGGTGAGTGATTTGGAAAATGGAAACTGCCAGAAAGTGTCTTCAGAAATAAGGCCGGATTCGCTTAGTGCCAACAGGTTGTCTTCCCGATATTGCCTTGGTGGTCCGGTTTGGGAATCAGAAAAAATTGCCTTCCGGCATTGTTTTGACAACAGTAATTTTAATGGAGTGCTGGGTAAAATCAAGTCTGGTCTGTTGTTGGATTCGATTGTTTCTTTCCAAAGCGGAACCAATCGAAAGTATAATTGGGGCTGCGAATTGCTTTCCCCGGATTCTGGATTTGGACTAGGTGGTTATGCGATGGTGGAAAAAGGGAAACTCATTCCACTTCGAAAACCAGGTTCAGTTTTATACAAGTTTATTAGCAGCGGCCCGGTGAGGGCAATGTTTGATTTGGTATATGAAGATTATGTTGTGGGCGGTAATTCC
>Ga0114972_10003832_pt1 | contig 11228 bp, 10 predicted proteins | sample M_140807_EF_Meta_FD_87354 | JGI IMG/M metagenome (GOLD analysis project Ga0114972, IMG submission 87354) | Freshwater microbial communities from Lake Montjoie, Canada to study carbon cycling - M_140807_EF_MetaG | ecosystem: Environmental > Aquatic > Freshwater > Lake | place: Lake Montjoie... | reverse complement strand
GGGCGGGTCTAAGATTACCATATCGGTCTGTTGGGTGAGTCCAGGTAAGACGTTTTCGACTTTGCCTGCGAGAAATTGAACATTTTCAATATGATTAATCTCGGCGTTTTCCCTGGCTTGTTGAACGGCGGATTTATTGGACTCGATCGCGATCGCGGATTCTACTTTTTGGGCAAGAGGAAGGGTAAAAGTCCCCACACCAGAGTAGGCATCAATGACCTGCTCCCATCCTTGTAGATTTAATTGCTGAAGAATTGTTTCCCAGAGGAGTTCTGCCGCTTCAGTATTCACCTGAAAGAAGGTATCCGAGCGCAAATTAAACTGTAATCCTGCAAAAATTTCCCGACAGTAAGGCATTCCCGCAATCAGTTGGGTGTCTGTCCCTAAAATTAGGTTGGTAGGGTTAGGTTGATGATTGAGCGTAACCCCGACAAGATGGGGATAGCGTTCTAACCAAACCTGGGCCTGTCCTTCAATACAAGGTAAGTTAGGATTGGCACTGACTAAGGTTAATAAAATTTCTCCCGTCCGTCGCCCAATACGCAGAGCCAGATGACGGAGTTTGCCCTGGCGTTCAGTTTCATCATAAATTGACCAGCCCTGGGTTTGAATATCCTGTTTAACTTCGGCTAGTAGGGGATTAAGGCGAGGATCTTGAACGGGACATTGATTGAGATTAATGATTTTATGACTTTGGGGACGATAATAACCTGCCTGGACTTGCCCTTCACTAGAGCGGGCCAAGGGATAGGTTGATTTATTACGATATTCAAAGATTTGAGCCGTCGCTAGTAAAGGAGCAATGGGAATCTCAGAAAATTGCCCAATTCTTTCCAAGGCATCAATGATTTGCTGTTGTTTGCTTTCCCGTTGAAAGGTTTCATCGATATGTTGCCACTGACAACCACCACATTTATCTGCCACGATGCAGGGTGGGCGCACGCGATGGGCATAAGGACTAATAATTTCTTGGAGTTGTCCCTGGGCATATTGTTGTTTAACCCGTACTAATCTCACTAAAACGCGATCGCCTGTCACGGTATCGGGGACAAAAACCACACGTTCCTGAAAACGCCCTAAGCCTTCTCCACTATTACTTAAGCCTGTAATCTCTACTTCAACTAAACTACCCTGTTGCCAATTCGGATCTGTCATTATTATTAAAATTAAATATTCGTGAGAGGTGGTTTCTTTTTGCTTCTACTGCAAAGGCTAACAGTGCATTATACGATTTTCCTGGGATATATGGCTTATCGATCACTTAGTTGAAATGCAAAAACGCGATCACCTAGAAAAAATCGGAAAAGGGAAAGCCACCACGAAACATTATCCAAGTTAGCGTTAGGATAAACTTAACAGCAACGCAATTATTCTTAACCGAGGTTAACAATGACAACAACAATGGCACTAACCCTAGAAAATGTTGAAACCGTTTTGGACGAAATGCGCCCTTATTTAATGGCTGATGGTGGCAATGTGGAAGTCGTGGAGTTAGACGGCCCTATCGTTAAAGTTCGTTTACAAGGGGCTTGCGGTTCCTGTCCAAGTTCTACCATGACCTTAAAAATGGGACTGGAACGTAAATTAAGAGAAATGATTCCTGAAATTGCTGAAGTTGAACAGGTTCTTTAAGTATCTGATTTTGGTTCTTAGAAAAAATGGGTAGCCAGGATGATTAAGTCTTGGCTATTTTTTTCGCAGGAATTATGATCAAAAATAGTCTGTTTATCAGCAATATTTTTTTTCAGTCGGGACTATTTTGTTTTGCTTAGGATTTTTGTTATTGAATCTGATTATCATCTGAAATAATAAAATGATCAACCCAACATTGAACAACAAATTTTTCCATCCCTTCAGGAATAACCGCTTGATTCCAGTTTTTTCCTGCAAATATGACTAAATCTTCTTCACTAGACCAGTTGGTTACTAACAGGTAATCATCAGGTGTCCACTGAGTAGGTTTTCCCAGGACAAAAGAAATCAGTCCCTTTTGGGCTTGGACATAGGGAATAGAGATTTCTTGAAATTTTTGTTCAAACTCATTTCTCAGATTAGGATCAATTCTGACTTTAAAAATTCTGATAATCACATTAATTTCTCCTCATTACTTGTTTTTTATCCGAATAAGAATAACTCTCTAAAAATAGAGTTTACGCGATCGCTATTTTTCGGATTCATTGTAGGACTCAGCAAATCTAAGATAGCAGAGAACAATGCGTGTAAAATATACCTTGGACTTGTGACAAATTTTAACAAACACCCCTAAGAGGCAACATGGAACGCACCTTCATTATGATCAAACCCGACGGAGTACAACGCAATCTCGTTGGTGAAGTCATTCGTCGCTTTGAAACCAAAGGCTTTAAACTCGTCGGACTCAAATTATTATCCGTTTCCAAAGAATTAGCAGAAAAACACTACGATGTCCACAAAGAAAGACCCTTTTTCGCGGGTCTAGTTGAATTTATCACGTCTTCTCCCGTTGTCGCAATGGTTTGGGAGGGAGATGGTGTGGTAGCTTCTGCCCGTAATCTGATTGGTGCAACCAATCCCTTGACTTCACCGCCAGGAACAATTCGGGGAGATTTTGGGGTTAGTGTTGGTCGTAACCTTATTCATGGTTCCGATGCCATTGAAACAGCTAAATACGAAATTTCTCTCTGGTTTACCCCAGAAGAATTAGTTTCCTGGGAATCGACGGTTAACCCCTGGCTTTACGAATAAAACTCAATCCACCTATCAGCAGATCCTTAAAATTCTGAAAGAGTTTGTTTTCCAACTCCTTGGAAAAGAAAGCTTTAAACCTAATTCTGTGCTAAGAATTTTCTAAAATTCAATTAATATAAAAAATCCCGATCGCCTAAATAAGACATCGGGTTTCTTTTTTGATCTTAAAAATCTAAAGATGAGTATCGGAGTGTTTAATAGAACTTAGGTTGATGGCGAATCAAATTCAAAAATTCTTCACGAGTTTTTTGTTCATCTTGGAAAGAACCAATCATCGAACTGGTGACCGTCCAGGAACCTGGTTTTTGAACTCCCCGCATCACCATACACATATGAGTCGCTTCCATCACAACGGCAACTCCACGAGGTTGAAGAATTTCCTGAACAGCTTCCGAAATTTGTCGGGTCAAGCGTTCTTGGACTTGTAAGCGTCGGGAATACATTTCCACAATGCGAGCTAATTTACTTAGTCCAACTACTTTTTCATTGGGAATATAGGCGACATGGGCTTTTCCCATAAACGGTAACATATGGTGTTCACACAAACTAAAAAAGTCAATATCTCGTACCAACACCATTTCATTATGGCCTTCATTAAAAATAGCCCCGTTCACCAATTTTTCTAGGGATTGATTATAGCCCTGGGTCAAAAATTGCATGGCTTCGGCTACTCTTTTTGGGGTTTTTAATAGCCCTTCTCTTTCTGGATCTTCTCCTACGGCCTCTAGGATGCCCCTGACAGAATCCATCATTTTTTCTTTGCTGATTTCAACGGTTTCGGGATGAACTTGGGCTAGTTGTCCGTCGTGGGTATTGCGATCGGGGCGAGTTTGAATCCGCTCAGTTAATGAGGAGTTCAGGAGATCCTTTCCGTTATTAGAGATGTCAGAATTGGGAGAAGAAGCAATCGTCATAATAAGAATTGAGTATTTAGAGGTAGGTTAAATTGGAACTTATAGGGTTCCAGCACTGGGCATGATCGTCATCTCGTCGATAACCGCTTCAGTAGGAAGCAAAGCCGCTTGTAGAATCATTTGAGCGACAATTTCTGGGGTCAACATCGAAGACCGATCAAAATCTGCCTTAACGGTGGCGGTATCCCAAATAGGGGTATTTACTGATCCAGGTGAAATGGTCATCACTCGAATGCCATTGGCTCTTTCTTCCATCGCGACAACCTTGGCCCAGGTCACAAGAGCGGCTTTGCTCACACAATAGGCTCCCCATTCAGGAAAAGCCATTTTTGCGGCAATGGAAGCGATATTGATGATGGTTCCTTTTTTGCGATCGCGCATGGAAGGCAAAACTCCCATCGTGGCTTGGAAAACACTCGTCAGATTGAGGTCTAGAACCTGTTGCCAATCCGTTAGGGGGGTGTCCCGCAGTAAATTGGTGTAACCCATACCAGCATTATTGATCAATAGGTCAATCGGCCCGAATTTTTCCGCGATCGCCTGAAAATGGGACTGAACCTGGGAAAGTTGACTTAAATCTAGGGGATAAACCGTTGCTTCTACCCCGAAATCTGACACCAGATCGGCTACGGCAGTGAGTCTTTCTGGGGAACGGCCCACTAACACAAGATTACAGCCCGCCTGGGCAAAAGATAAAGCCGTTGCTTTGCCGATACCACTACTGGCTCCTGTGATAATGGCTCGCTGTTGCTGGAGGGAGGAAGTCATAAATACGATTAATCAGTTTGTTTGCGACTCTTGAAATAGATTAAGATAAGGAAAGAGTCAAAATTTAGCCAAATCAGATGGAAAATCGACAATCTTCAATATTTTTAAGGATTGGGATTAGCCAGAATTAAAAAAAGGTTAAGAAATATTAACGTCTCTAATTATACCATCCTAGTTCCCTGAAGTTATTCAAGAAGCTTAGGTTGATCTGTCGCGCTCTAAGACTTTTTACCTGTTGAGCGTACATTCACTAATTTGCCGAGGATGTCAAACCAGAACGGCGCGCCCATATAAATCGCTAGGGCGGTAATAATCCACCCCACAACAGTCGGGAAAATCTTCCAAGGATTAAGTGTTTTCTCCGAGGGATCGCAACTTGTTGGATTATCGCTCGTTTGCTTTTTGATTTGATTATCGCTCGTTTGCTTTTTGTCAGGACAACTCATTAAATTATCTGCATTTTCCGTAATAGGTGCGATAAATGACGAATTTCCTAACAGGTTATTAATATTTTCTTGCAGTTTACCTGGATTGAAACTTTGAGAATTTTGCGCTGTAGATTCTCTGACAATAGTTTCTGCTCCCCCCGCTAGGGCTGACCGCATGGCCGTATCCTGGGAAAGTCTTTGGACAAGGAAAAGGGAATCAAGATTGAAAATAATCGCGATCGCAAAACCCAGAAAAAAACACAACAATTGGGTATTACGTTTATAAACCCCAGAAGCGCGATCCATTGACCGATCAAACCAAGTCTCAATTTCTTGTTGAAACATTAAAAGCTTATTATCGGCTTCACTGGCTTTTAAAGATGCTCTATCTGCTAACGTCGTGAGTGTTTCTTTTAAAGATGTCGGAATTTTTTTAGAATTATTAATTTTATCTTTTATTGTTTTAATTGCCTCAACAGTACTAGCTTTTTGAGGATCTTCTAACATTTCTTTCAACTCATTTTTTAACTCTTGAATTAATGCTGTTGCAAAGGTTTCAGAGGAGAGATAACTAGGATCGGTTCGAGTAAATAATTCTGTATATTTTTCCCCTGTTATTTCTTGTCGGTTTCCCAACCAATTGATTGGTGTATTTGTATGATTTAAACTTTGAACAAATGAACTTTTATAAATATTGTCTCGAAGTTCTTTTGCCACTGTCAACTGTGTCTTTGTATCAGAAGAAGCGGGATTAGTCGGCACATTGGGAGTAGCATTTAGCATCATTTGCAAAATTGATTCTTTTAAATGTTTAGAACGCCATTGCAAAAGAGAAGCAATTAATTCTTGAATTGCAGAGACCAAAACTGCACCTGCAAGATAGATAATTATAAGACCAATACCAATATCGAGCATAACGGATATATTCATGACTTTGGTGTTCTTTTTACCTTAATATGTCTGAAAATTCTTTTAAGACAAAAGCCAATAAAGTTGGAATGGGCTTTTAAAAAATTAAATTCAATAAAAAATTCTACACTTTTTTTTGAAAGTTAAAGCATACAAAATAAAAGTTTACATATTCATTTTCTATGAGTTTAGATCTGGTTAGGGTAAAACCGCGATCGCATCAATACTTTTTAACTTATTTGACTGACTTGTTCAATCCATCTCTTTCTTTCAACGCGGTAATAATTTGACTGTTGGCTTTAGGAAAGGGAAACTGATCAATTTCATCTAGTGTTACCCAACGAACTTCATCACATTCAATGGTTTGCGGTGTGCCACTGACATAACGGCAAAGATGAACATGAAGCGTTACCCGAAAATGGGTGTAGGCATGGTCAATCGTCATTAAATTTTCACCAACCGCGATCGCAATGCCAATTTCTTCTAAAATTTCTCGTTCAACACATTCTTCAACAGTTTCATTGGGTTCGATTTTACCCCCAGGAAATTCCCATAACCCCCCCAATAATCCCCCTTCGGGACGGCGATCAATCAGGATCAAACCCTCATCGTTGAAAATAACAGCCACACCAATGCATTTATGGGGAAGGGGAACAGACATTTTGCGTATCGGTAATTGATTTTGTATTCCCCTATTGTAAGCTTCACAGGCAAAATTCCAAGGACATTCACCACATTTTGGTTGAGAGCGGATGCAAACAGTGGCTCCTAAATCCATTAATGCCTGATTGAAATCTCGCGGCTGATCGGGATCAAGCAGGCGATCGGATAATGCCCAAAGTTCAGATAATGCTTCTGTGGGAATAACGGGCAAAGCAATTAAACGAGATAAAACTCGCTTGACGTTGCCATCTAAAATGGAAATCGGTTGATTAAAGGCCGCACTCAAAATTCCTCCAGCCGTTGTGCGACCGATACCTGGCAAGGCTAATACTTTTTCTAACTGGTGAGGAAATTCGCTATTGTAAATTTCAGTTACGACCTGAGCCGCTTTGTGGAGATTGCGACACCTGGCGTAATAACCCAGACCTCCCCAAGCTTTAAGAACGCTCTGTAAGTCAGCTTGGGCTAAGTCAATAATAGTAGAAAATCGAGCTAACCAACGATGATAGTAGGGGATGACGGTTTTTATCTGGGTTTGCTGGAGCATGATCTCTGAAACCCAGATGGCATAGGGATTGATCGTTTTCCGCCAGGGCAAATCGCGCCCCTGTTATGCATACCATTCAAGCAGCGATCGCCGTAACTCATTAACCTGAAGATCGGTCAAATTATTCAGCGTCACTAACACCTTGAAGGGAGTGGAAGGACTGGTCAAAACCCATTCTCTGTTCTGCATTGCGGAGGAAATAACCACTCATCATGGCAGAAGCCAGCAAACGCCCTAAATGCTCCCGACTGGTGCTAACAGTAATCCCAAAATGTTCGGAGGGTAAATTGCCTAACAAACCAATAATATTGCGCTCCATTACCTGAAATACTTCTTGGGATTCAGGTTTAGACAATTGGGCGATCGTTTCGGGAGTCAGCGTTTGGACATAATTCCAAAGACCTTCTCCGATTTCATGGTCACTGCCAAATAAACTTTGCTGACGTTGGGATTCGGGATTCACAGTTTTGCCTCCTCTCGATGATGCTGGTATGTTTACAATGCCCACTCAAAGAACAATAGTCTTCAAGTTTATTCATTAATTTTTTGCTCTGTTCTACTGTAACAAGATTTTAATATATTAGTGAGTCGTTAGAACCGAACCCAGTGGGCGCGTTGTCCGACTTAATATTTGAAAGTTAATTGTAAATTGTTCGTAAAAATTGCCACAAAAAAAGAGGGATTAACCCTCTTCTAGACAAAATCATGGAAATTTCGCTTATTCTTCAGTAGTGGCGATCGCGCCTTCTTCGTCCCCATCTTCTAGGGCAGAGGGAATATCGAGATCAGAGAGATCAACCACCTCTTCTGGCTCAAGAGTACGACCTTCGGCGGCGGCGAGTAACTTGAGACGATATTTCTCAGCCATTGCCTCTGCTTGGGCATAAACCGATTCACGGTCTTTGAGCATGGCCCCTGGTTCGGGTTCAAGCTGTTTGGTAGAAAGGGAAATCCGACCTCTTTCGGCATCGAGATCGATAATCATTACCTTCAGTTCATCATTCACTTCAAAAACACTGCTAGGTGTATCGATATGATCATGGGAAATTTCAGAGATGTGGAGTAATCCGCTAACTCCCCCGATATCGATAAAGGCTCCGTAGGGTTTAATACCGCGTACAGAACCAATGACGACCTGACCCACTTCTAAGCCGTTCATCTTCCGTTCAACTAAGGCACGACGATGGCTGAGAACCAAACGGTTTCTTTCTTCATCCACTTCCAAAAATTTTAAGGGTAGGTCTTCTCCCAATAAATCTTCTTTGGCTTCCCGCGCACTAATGTGAGATCCAGGGATAAAGCCGCGTAATCCTTCGATACGGACTAAGGCACCACCACGATTGGTCGCAAAAACATTAGAACGGACGGTGGCATCCTCTGCCTGAAGCTGACGCACCCGTTCCCAAGCCCGCATATATTCAATGCGACGAATTGAAAGGGTCAACTGCCCATCTTCGTTTTCGTCAGTCAGAATAAAAAATTCACGGGTTTCGTTCGGTTGAAGAACCTCATCGGGATCATCCACCCGATTAATAGACATTTCCTGAATGGGGATATAGGCGGCTGTTTTAGCACCAATATCAATTAATGCGCCTCTAGATTCCATGCTAAAGACGGTTCCTGCAACGATATCCCCTGGGCTAAAATGGTAATCGTATTTGTCGAGAAGTGCTGCAAAGTCCTCGTGGGTAAAACCAATATTTTTTGAAGTAGTTGTTTTTTGACTGATCATGTACGTTTTAAGTCCTAATCCCTTAATCTCCGCGTTTTTGGTGGTAATGCCTCCTGTTACTATAACAGTAAGAGATTGAGTAATATTCATCAATCTAGTCAGGACACAGACTCTTCATTATAAAGGATGTATTCCCCTCTTGACTAGAATTTTCGGAAGGGGGTCTTTCCCAGGATTCTTTTTCCTTGCCCTCTGATGGATTGAATTTTTGATTGCACGATCGCCTTTTTCCGTTTTTAAAAAGTTATTCTGGGTAAATATTCTGGTATTTTCCCGTTATTTTTATATTTTTGATGATGAAAACAAAACTTAGACAAGCTTGGATTATCCCAAAATTCTTTTCCCTTAGCTGTTTCGCCAGTTTGTGTTGCGGTGGATGGTTTACCGTTGCTTTAGTGGATTCAACCGTCGCGATCGCCCAAATTTCCCAAATTCCCCTGACTCTTTCCCGTGAGCCTGATGAAACCTATCCCAATTTTGTCCAACGGGCAACGACGTTAGTGGCAACACGCTTAAAAAATGATTTCAGCCAGAATTCATCCTTAAACGAACTCAGAATTGTGGTAATCGGTCAAAATAATGGCAATATTGCCCCTGTCCTTTCCGTTAATATGAGCCGTCAACAATGGCTGAGTAATCCTAACCCCGAACCCTTGATTAGTTATTTTCCCGATAGTCAATTTTTGTTAGGTTTTGATGTTCCTGCACCCGTTACACCGAAAACATCAACCACTGCTCCGACAAATCCCTCCGCCGAAACTCCTTCCCCCACCCAAGCTCCTCCTCCCAATGTCTCGCCAAGCAACAATTCGCCCTTACCAGCACTGACTTTACCCCCAGAGGTAGATACCCCCACTAATTCACCGAATAATTCTTTCTACAATCGTTTTCGAGGTGTAACCACTCCTCAACCTCAATAAACCGTTATTAGGGCGATCGTTGTTATGCTGAATCAAGCAGACCGACTCGTTGGGGAGAATTAACCTAATTTTCCCTTGAGATAGCTAGAGCCGACATTACTTACACATTTCTGAAATCATTTTTAAAATGGCCTTAACTGAAACATTTCTTTCCCAACTTCAGAATGATTCTCTCGCAAATCTGCGCCAAAGCGATCGCCGTTGGTATGATTTACGCCATAAAAATGCTACGCCATCAACGGTGATTAATCAATCTTCAGAAAATTTGGGCAATCTAGAGTTTGATCTGGTCTTCTGTGGAGGAACGTTAGGAATTTTACTAGCAACTGCTCTACAACAAAAAGGCTGGAAGGTCGCCCTGATTGAACGGGGTACTTTACGCGGTAAAGAACAGGAATGGAATATTTCTCGTCATGAATTAGCTATATTTCTAGAATTAGATTTATTAACTGAAACAGAATTAGAGCAGGCGATCGCAACGGAATATAATCCCGCCAGAATTAGTTTTTTTGAAGGATACGAATTGTGGGTAAAAGATGTTTTAAATATTGGTGTTGATCCGATATATTTATTAGAAGTTTTAAAACAAAAATTTCTCAGAGCAGGGGGAAATTTATTAGAAAATACAGCTTTTAAAAGTGCAACAATTTGTCCCGATGGAGTCGCGATTGATATCGGTACAGCCAAATTAACGAGTCGTTTATTGATTGACGCGATGGGACATTTCTCGCCTATTGTTCAACAAATTCGTAATGGGCAAAAACCCGATGGTGTTTGTTTAGTAGTGGGCAGTTGTGCTAAAAACTATCCCAAAAATGAAACGGGAGATTTAATTGCTTCGATCACGCCAATCTTGAATCAATGTCAATATTTTTGGGAAGCTTTTCCTGCTAAAGATGGCCGCACAACCTATTTATTTACCTATCTCGATACTCACCGCGATCGCTTTAGTTTAGAATTTTTCATGGAAGAGTATTTACGATTATTACCGACGTATCAAAACTGCGAATTAGAACAGCTTAAATTTGAACGATTTCTCTGGGGATTCTTTCCTGCTTACCGAAATAGTCCCTTAAAAATTCCCTACGCTCGTTTATTGGCGATCGGAGACAGTGCGGGCGGACAATCTCCTGTCAGTTTTGGGGGATTTGGGGCAATGGTTAGACATTTAAAACGCTTAGCAGAGGGCATTGATGAAGCGTTAAAAAGTGATAGTTTAAATTCCAAAGAATTAGCTTTACTCCAACCCTATCAACCTAATATTTCTGTCACCTGGCTATTTCAAAAAACCATGAGTGTGGGAATAAATCAAACCTATAAACCCAATCAAATTAATGATCTAATGAGTGGAGTATTTCAAGTTATGGATCGGTTAGGAGATGACGTTTTAAAACCGTTTTTACAGGATGTGATTCAATTTTCGGCTTTGTCTAAAACCTTACCCCTAGTGAATCCAGGCTTAGTATTACCTCTTTTGCCCCAGATAGGTTTAAATCCTTTAATTGACTGGAGTTTCCATTATTTGAATCTCGCAGTCTATAGTGGTCTTTATCCCCTGGGAAAATCCCTGGAACCCTGGACGAAAAATTTAAGTCCACAGCAACATTATTATTATCAACG
>Ga0114972_10003829_pt1 | contig 11234 bp, 11 predicted proteins | sample M_140807_EF_Meta_FD_87354 | JGI IMG/M metagenome (GOLD analysis project Ga0114972, IMG submission 87354) | Freshwater microbial communities from Lake Montjoie, Canada to study carbon cycling - M_140807_EF_MetaG | ecosystem: Environmental > Aquatic > Freshwater > Lake | place: Lake Montjoie... | reverse complement strand
AATATGGCGTGTAACTTCGGGATTGTCGCGCTTTGCATATGGATAGATCTTTAGCTCTCCAGCAAGCGCCTTGGCTTTCGCGGGATCCGGATCCAGTGAGCGATGTGCAAACCAGACATTTGTCGTCGGCGATCTCAACACATAGTACCCCTCCGGATCTAAGTCTGGGTCATCCGGGCCAAGCACCAAAAACTTTCCTCCCTTGCCCTTGTCCGGACCAGTCTGACCCGAATCGGTAAGTGGACGTTGCCAAAAATCGGTCATCCCACCCGCAGTCGCCCCGGCCGGAACCTCCATGACCAACGGGCCTGTTTCTTTCAAGTTAGGAAAGGCCATAACGTATGGGGTCGTCGCGTTTGCCGTGAGCAAACCTAATTTGTCTGTAAACGTAAAGTAGTCTACATAGTCGAGATTGCCCGCGCCAAAGGTCTCCCGATGCTCCCGCTGCCACTCCTGCATCGCCATGATTGGCAACGCCCATAAGTACGCTTGGCACGCTCGCTGGAAATCAATGTCATCAAAGACCTTGCTGACGGTCGCATCGGTAGGAAAGCCATTCTTAAGCTCGAGCTTGCCAAGTCTCGATTCAACAGTACCCGTAGTAGGGAGTTCCTGTGCAACCCCGAACTTGGATAAAACAAGCGCCACAATTATGGATGCAATACGATGCTTCATTGTTGCTCTTCGACTTGGAGAATTTTTCGTTGAGGAAAGGGGCCGATGTCCGTAAAACCATGATCCCAGCCTAAGTCGTCATCGTTCCGCAATTCACAAATGCAATGCACAGACATCGAACCCAACGAATTGGACTTGATGCTCACCTGACTCCGCAAGCCCTATCGAACACAGAACCCGCTTTGAGAAGTTATTCTTCATTCCACGGATAACGATCCAGGCAGTAAGCCTCGCAGCATTGAGTAAAAGCACTCACAGGATCGACAGTAGAAGCCCATCGTCTACCAACTGCATACCGCTCAATGCTGAAGTCGACCAAGGCAGATGCTCGCACCTGTGACTGTATGTTCATATACGGTTGGTGATTGAACAAACTCTCATTCGCGGTCAGCATCAACAAAATCCTGCCCCCGTACCTCGGAATGTTTCCAAGCTTCCAATCTCCGATTGAGCGACAAAACCAGTTTCGATCAATGGGGGTGGCTTAAATCGCGGAACGAAGCGAGCGTCAAAACCGCTAGAGTTACAAACTCATGAACGCCACGATCAGCATCCAAACCTGCTGAGAACCGGTATTCTTCGATTACAATCGCTCCAGCGCGTTCAGTGGCTAGCGATCCGAGGAGTAACTTCGTTGGCACTATCGCTACAAGCGTCCGCTTAGCCGACCCGAATTTGGAGCACAGCGGCATTCATTTCCTCCCCCTCGAAGCCCGGGAATCCAGCGGGATGCCTCGACTCCCGATACACATACCGCCTTATGAAATGGTATGATTTGGTTCTCGCAGTAGCGAAGCGAATCCACCATTCCATAAAGCCCTATTCCCGCAGGCTATCTCCGATGATTTTGCGACCTATTCTTGTTGCTTTCACCGTTGCGTTCACACTCACTGCGTTCTTGACGGGTTGCAACAACTCGAAACCACCCGCTTCAACGAACAAGCCCACGAACGACCCAACCATCCCAAGTCCGCCCGTTGCTTCAGGAAGCAAAGGGACGATCGGCTACTCGGCATTGACCCTCACCAATCCGTTTTTCACGGTGATCGCTGACACCATGAAGGCTGAAGCTGAGAAACAGGGGTACGAAATCATCGTCTTGTCGGCTGATCGCGATGTGAAGAAACAAGCGGACCACGTGCACGACTTCATCGTGAAAGGGGTCTCCGCCATCGTTTTGAATCCTTGCGATTCCCAATCGATCGGTCCAGCCATCGCGGAGGCGAACGCTGCAGGCATCCCAGTGTTCACCAATGACATTAAGTACGCAGGTGATCAGGCCAAGGTCGTCTGCCACATCGCAACGGACAACTATCAAGGAGGAAAACTTGCCGGCGACGCTTTGGTCAAACTTCTAAGTGGCACCGGAGGAAAAGTAGCTGTACTACATTTCCCACAAGCCGAATCGTGCCAATTACGAGTAAAAGGATTTCAAGAGGTTGTCAACGCACAATGAAAAAGCGAACGGAGACAAAATCGACGTTGTAACCACACTCGATGGCGGCGGTGTCCGCGACGAAGGATTTAAAGCTGCTAAAGATGCCATCGAGGCTCATCCCGATCTTGCTGCGATTTTCGCCATCAACGACCCATCCGCGCTTGGAGCCCGAGCTGCGTTGGAAGCTGTGAACAAAGAGGCACAAGTGAAGATCATCGGTTTCGATGGACAAATCACCGGGAAGCAAGCCATCCGAGATGGAAAAATCCTGTGCGACCCAATTCAATTCCCCGACCGAATCGGCAGCATGACCATCGAACAGATCGTCAAGTACTTCAACGGCGACCAAGTACCCCAGGAACTGCTGATTCCCTCCGAACTGTATTACAAAGCCGACGCGGAAAAGGACCCTGAGCTCAAGTAGCCAAGAATTTTCAACTCGTGGTTTACCCCCGAATTTCGAATCACTCACCCCTTATCCCGACAGCGCCGACTATCACGCTTTTCCCGGAAACGATTTGCAGAGGAACGTTTGAAATATGCAAGTCCACGACATGGCAATGCCAGCAAAAACGTCGCATCGAAACCTCCCCGAATCCGGAATTATGTGCCGTCGATGGGCAGGGGATTCCTCCCCCCGATTCGTGGTAGGCATTGTTCATGGACTCGGTGAACACGCTCAACGCTACGAGCACGTTGCAAAGTATTTTGTTGACCAAGGCGCCACTGTGATCGCGATGGATCAACGTGGACATGGACGGACCGGAGGTTCGCTTCCCCATTTCGATACTCTCGTAGAGGATGTTAAGCAACTCGAAGGCTATCTTGAAACTTCGTATCCCGGGATACCGATATTTCTTTACGGTCAAAGCCTGGGTGGTAGCGTCGTTGTCAATTACATCCTAAGGAACCAAAATCGACTTTCAGGGGCGATAGCTACCAGCCCTCTCCTTCGCACTGCATCCCCACCACCCGCATGGAAGTTGATGATCGCGAAACTCCTCGGTAAGGCTTGGCCTACACTGACCCTATCAACGGATATCAATCCCAAGGAACTCTCACACGACCCAGCTGCGGCAGAAGCCTACCAGAAAGACCCGATAGTTCATCAGCGTGTCTCGGCAGCTCTGGGACTTTCGATGCTTGAAGCGGGCGAATGGGCGATCGAAAACGCCCATCAATTAACCACACCACTCCTCTTGATGCACGGAACCGGAGACCGAATAACTTCGTGTCCTGCAAGCCGAGAGTTTGCGAGCCGATCCAAAGACTCATGCCGATGGATCGAGTGGCCCGACCTATATCACGACATGCATTGGGAACCCGAGCGCATTCAGCTTTTCGAATGCATGCAGCGATTCATCGACGAGCGAATCCCGCAATTTGCCCATTAGAAGCTGATGTTTCGCGCACACGCGTTCAAACAAACGACGATGCATTGCGCTCTGCTCCCTGAATAAACGCCAGTATGTGCTGCTCCCTTGAAGGCTCTACTGGCTTACCAAACATCAATCAACAAGTCTGCCCCCCGCTCACTCACTCCAAGCCGCATCGTCGATTGCGCGAAGGGGACGTGATCAAGTCACAATACTCAACGAGGAAATGGTATCCATGACACAGTCGTCACGATGGTTGCTTATCGTCGCGTTTCTGATCTTTACATCGGCGGTACATGGGGATGAGAAAAACCGCCGCGAGAAGGCGGTCCGCGATGACCAGAAAAGTCTCAGCAACGATACTCGCTGGCTATACAACGACCTTGAATCCGGATTTGACGCCGCAAAGAAACTCAACAAACCGTTGCTCGTCGTACTTCGCTGTGTCCCGTGCAAAGCGTGCACAGGCCTTGATGAAAGTGTTCTACGAGCGAAGGAATTGCAACCACAGCTCGACCAATTTGTTTGCGTGCGACTGAACAACGCCAACGCCATCGATCTTTCCAAATTTCAGTTCGATTACGATCTTTCGTTCTCAACCCTAGTTTTCCATCCCGAAGGGAAACTAATCGGTCGTTACGGCTCGTGGCAACATCAACTGGACGACATGGAGACGTCTACCGCTAGTCTCCATGCAATGCTACGAAAGTCAAAACTTTTGTTCGACGATTGGGGATCAGTCGAAAACCGGATGAGTCTCAAACAAGGTGGTCCTACTCCATTCCAGCTACCGTTCGAGATTCCAGGTCTTGCCGGCAAGTATGAGCGGGAGCTCAATTGGGAGGGGAATGTCGTGCAAAGCTGCGTCCATTGCCACCAAATCGGCGATGCCTTCCGTGCGTGGCATCGAAGAAAGGGGGAAGCGATTCCACAGGAGTTGATTTATCCCATGCCAGATCCCAAGACCATTGGTTTGATGATGGAGCAAAAGAGCGGGACAACGGTTCGATCCGTGCAGCCCGATGACTTGGCCGCCGCAGCAGGACTACAGAAAGACGATGAAATCCTCGCGATCGATGACGCACCTATCACCTCGCTCGCCGATATCGCTTGGGCTCTCCATCGTTCCAAAGACATCGACACCAAGATGATATCGGTCCTGAGAAATGGTGCTTCTACAACGCTCACCCTGGAACTACCTGCCGGTTGGCGTACCCATAGCGACATATCATCCAGGGTTGGAACATGGCAGATGCGCGCCATGGCGATGGGAGGAATGCACCTGAAATCACTTGACGACACAAAACGCAAATCGCTCGGACTCCAATCCCAAGAACTCGGCTTAGTCGTTCATGGACTTGGCGAATATGGCGAGCACGCAGCTGCGAAAAGGGCTGGCTTTCACAAGGGGGACGTAATTGTCGCACTGGAGGGGATTCACGCGCCCATCGATGAAAGCCGGCTGATCGGAACACTGCTCTTGAGCCACGTAACACCGACCCAATTAAGCGCCACGGTATTACGTAACGGGGAACGGCTTAACTTACGGTGGCCGATTCAGTGACAGGGTATTGGACAGATTATACCTAATGACCTACGGCATCGCGGAACTAGAGCGTTTTGCCGCGAGAGTGAGTAATTGCACACGTGAGTACCGTCTCGCTCGTCACTTCAAACAATTGATTCTCAAGACGGTCCAACGATACCTTGAATCGAAAATACCACTCGCGGATTCTTTGGATCGTTGGTGGAATACACGGACTCATGCAAAAACGGTCCATCCTCTAGTCTTGAGGTGATCCGAACCAGAAGCGTTCGCTGTTCCCCTGGTGGGATAATACAAACACCTTCCAATGCTTCATTGCCACAATCACATCCGGGAACTACTTTGTTGATCACTAACCGTTTCGCCCCTACATTGGCGATGGTAAACGGAACATCCAAAGCCATGCCTGGGCGAATTACGCCGACGTCATGCATTCTGTGATAGCTCAGCAGGCATGCAACATTCGGGGTTTCCGACGGTAATCTCGCACCATAGTGATTTCCTGCGACAACGCCCGCGCAGGCGAGGATGCATGCAAGCGACAGCAATCCCCAACCGAGAATCGACTTACTCATCTATGCACTCGCACTTCCTCTATTTCCGGTCTGAATGATTCGAAACGAGTCGCAAGGTAGATCCTATTCGACAAGGGTAATTCCAGATTTTCCGATTTGCTCGCCACCGGACCTCAAGCCTCCGAATGCAAGCGATTCATCCACATGAAGGGCCGTATCCCAAACCCGGATTTTCTGACCGACCATCTTCCCAAAGAACTCAAAATTTACAGGTGCCGATTTTTCATCGAGATAGATGTGCGCCTGCGTGGAATAGATACTCGCATGCAATTGGCCGTAAAAGGGCAGGTAGAAGTAGGTCCCAAAACCCATGGGATAAATCTGAAGGTTCACTGGAATTTTGGTAGTGTTCACCAAATTACCAAGCCGCAAATCGATTTGTCCCGTCACGTAAATATAGGTTGGCCCAGTGACAAACACGGTAGAACCACCTGCCACGGTCATTGTCGAAAAGTAGTAAGTACCAGGAGCCAGCGTGATCGAGTCGTTGGATCCCGTCAATGTAAACTGACCATTGCTCAGAACGGCGGCCCCCTTACTACTAAGCTTGATCGTACTGTTCAAATTGTTGGTTGCCGCATCCCCGGGATCAATCGCGGGAAACTGTATTTGCTCCTCGAAACTTTCGAACTCGCCGGTTACTTGGCTCGCGCTCGCATTCGGCGTTTTCGCGTACTTCCACCAACGCGCATCGCCGTTGACTCGTGAATTGTTGTTTAACGTAAGATGCCCATTGGTGCAGACATCGCCATTTTTACCCGCAGTTGCTGGTGAGTAAGCTCCCTTCGAGGAATCGTAGCTGTCCGTGTAGGAAGCACGACCTACCTGCCTGTCATTTAAATAGATCTTCTCCAGGGCCATAATGCCCCCACAAGTTCCGCCTTTATTAACCGCAATTGCGGTCGCTTTCATTCCGACCGTGCTGACCCCCAAAACGGGCGCGAAAAATAAACCGACGGAGTTCCCATGATTCGCGTCACGCCGGCATGTGACCCTGACTGCATTGGCAACCGTCGTTGATGATTCGGGTAAAGCCGAAAACGTAGCGGATGCGTCATCCCAAATGCCAATCTCTACATCCTGCCCAGCAATCATCTTGATCGCCTGCTTAGACGAACTATTCTTGCCAGCCCAAAGACACGCCGCACTGACCGCAGACGCCCTGTCCTTGGAGAGAACCCTCGCACCAGCCAACGCACCTGCGTCAGCAGCGCTTTGCAATTCGCAGTCGGTCGTCGACATGATGCCAAGATCGACGGCAAATGCAACGAAGGCGATCAACATCACCAGGCAGATCGCCGAAAGTACGGTGATAGCTCCACGACGGTCCTTGATGCGATCAATTTTTGGGGTGCAATGGTTCATTTACTCGTGCTCAAAAGTGCAGTTAGCTTTTAAGTCCATCGTTGAGAAGAGGTTTGCGTAAACTCCCATACCCGCTTTCGAATATGGAACGCTCACCGTCACTTCAATTTCATCACCCTTGCTGGCAGCGCTCAAGTCCGCATTAGAATTCCCAGCTACGGATACGGTCACGGTGATATCCTGCTCCTTCAAGCCGCACATTTTGCTCAATTGCGATTTCATACGAGTTGCAATCACGCTCGAGGAGACGCCACTCATCGAAGCTGATCTAGCACCGCGTCGACTCACGGTCGACAGCATATGACTGACGCGTGTCGCCTGTCCAATTTCCACAATCCCTGCTAGCAGCATCAGGAATAATGGGCAAACTACCGCAAACTCGACCGCAGCGGCACCTCGTCGGCGGTTATGCTTTATTGAATGCCCTCTAGGTAAATCTTTTCTTCCCATCGCAATGCTATAAAGTCGTGTTTTTATGGGGTGAAACGTGCAGCTAATTCAGGAACAGAAACGCGAGCAACAGCCCTGCGTTCACTTCCGGACTGCGACAATCTGCCTTGATGAAAGCCTAGGTTATCTTTTTCGTCGAATCAAAAACCTCCCATAAATACGTTGCTTTTCTGACTCGCCCACGCCATCTATGCGATTCGCAGGCGGGGGATTATGTGGGTCGATCGGACGGAATGGCCATAGAATCGGAAAAATCGTTGCAGAGGTTTTTACTACGGACTACCACCGACATGGATCAGCAAGAAGGCGTTACCCTTGCCGTCCGTCGAAAAACAAGTCTTCTGATATTTTAGGAGCGAGCATTGATTGGTGTCGGTTTTGCAACGCGTGCTCGTGCTCGACATCGAAGGCAGCTTGCGATCGAATTTCGGTTCCTAGCCCAACCTTTTTCTCCGTGCAGCGAAGCTACCCTATTATCCCTGGATGAGCCCAAGCATGAGCATGACGGGGATGGAGGTGGGAATGGGGATTCACCCGAATCGCGATCGTAATGCCTTCTGTTTTTCATGAATGGATGGGCAAACCATCGAATCTAAAACGGTGTAACGCAAGCTACCCATGGCTTCTTGATAATTCGATATTGCGGGTCGTATCCTGCCGTTCCAACTCGTTTTTCGCCAGGAAGCTAGTTTGATAGCGAGAGCAAAGAATGCGTTGAGGGAGACGCGATCATCGACTCGACCACGCGCCCACCGATTAGCCGCGTGCAAACGCATCGTGGATGATCCGGTGCAACTACCACCAAAACTCGGTTCGCAGGTACTGATACGCCTTGAGTTGAATCACTCGACCCAAGGTGCTCCACCCTCGAGATACCCGCGCAAACCCACTCATCCCTGACTTGAGTTTTCCATCCACCCCCTCAATGCGACAATGAAGAACCAACATGGGTTTCGTGTTTAGCTTCTGTGGGACCAATGGGTCTACGGGCTTTTGCGTCGTGGGGGCGATACGAACGATCTCTCCATGAAACGTTTCCAATGGTAAAGCTCTCGCTTTAAACGTGACCTTCTGGCCTGGAGTGACAGTCAATGCATCATCCTCGGGCAAATTGACTTCGATACGATCCAAGCCTTGTCTTTGAATCTGGCATAGCAAGGATCCCTTCGCTCCAAAACCACCTGTTTTTTCCCTCAAGCGGCACGAGGAAACATGGCCTGCTACTGGTGCGATTACCTTCATGCTTTCCACCTGAATCGTCAGAAAGTCCAACTCTTCAGAGAGCCGCTCTTTCCTCGCCTCTTCGGCGGAAATATCCTCGGGGCGCGATCCTAATCTCAGCAATCGAAGTTTCGCCTCGGCATCGGCAAGCTCTTGTTCTCGCCGCGCCATTTCTGCCACGGCAACTCGCACACCTTCGGTTGCAGCAACCGAGCGTTGCGATTCCACTTCAGCCACCCTCTGCCGAAGCACGTTGACCTTCGTCCTTTCACGTTCCAATTGCGCCTCAGCGAGTGCACCTTGCTTCGCGAGAAGTTCGGAAAGCCCGATTGCCTTTTCGGCATGCTGCAACTCCGTCCTCGCTTGACCGATCCGATGCTCGAGGGCCTCCAATTGATGCTTCAAGGCTTCCTTGGTCGTCTCGACTTCGACGCGTCCCAATTCGCACCAACTTGTCAATCGCCGCACTCGGGATTCTTGTTCCAGGATCTCCTCGGGTCGGGAACCAGCTCTCAACCGCTGCAGATTTGCAACCGATTCCTTGAGTTCGGCTTCCTTCGCCTCGATTTGGCTCACTAGATCAGGAGATCGCAAATGCACCAGCACGTCACCTTGGTTGACAAATGCACCGTCATCAACGACGACGTCTTGGATGAAGCTAGGTACCGGAAATGGTACGTCGACACACTCGCTAGGGCGAACTTCAAATTCCCCGACGGCATAATAAGGAACAGGTACGAGGAACAGAAGAAGCGTACAGCCACCCAACGCCCCGACCCATGCAATGGTTCGAGAAGTTCGAGACTTCAGCATCTCGATGAACTCAGTCCCGATGAAGCCTCGAAAAACCCGTCGAACTGCGTACGTCATGAAAACTGCTCCAAAACAAAAACCCAGAACGCCATACCGGAGGCTCACGTAGCCCATCAAATTCAAAAGGAGAAAACTCAAAAAAGAAACCGCGAAACTCCAACTCATGAATCCGTAAAGGAGCAAGGTCGCTCCCCGCTCCTTTTTCTCGGGCCTTTCCGCGCCCCAGAAAATCCAAACCAGATGCCTCATCCAGTACTCGCGACCTTGTGCATAGAGGTTTGATATTCTCAAGTAATCGCCGAGCAAGTAGTAACCGTCAAAACGGAGCAGAGGATTGAAGTTGATCAAACCGCGCGCTCCGCACGTCGACATCACGATGAACGCAAGGTGATGAAACAAGGTTCCGGGGAGTGATATCCTCCACAAAAAGACACATATTGCCCACATGCAGAGGTCCATATATCCACCTGCCGCCGTGATCAACATCCGCTTCCATCGCTCTTTGATCGTCCAGGCGTCGGAGACATTGATATACAAGCACGGGATCATCATCATGATGAGCACCCCCGCCTCTCGCACTTCTCCTCCAAAGCGTTTGCACGTCGCCCCGTGCGCGGTTTCATGAAGCGCAGTCACAAAAAAGGAGATAACGCCAACCAAAAGCAACGTCTCCCAGCGCAACGCGTAACCAACGGATACCGCAAAGGCATCCCGCTGGCTTGCCAGAACGCAGAGTGCACTCAGCATCACCAAGAGTGACGCTAGCAAAAAACCTTTGCTCCAAATCCATGGAACCGTATCGACAATGCGAGTCAGGATTTTGTCTGGATCGAGCAGCGGCAATCGGTAATAAAGCAGACTTCCTTTTCCCCAACGACTCGGTGGGCCGTGGTGCTCTGTATCAATATCGTCTTCCGCATATTCATTCGACCGGACTTGTGCGCTGGTCGATCCATTAGCCCACGCGAACGCTAATGTCGGCTCCATCAATCCGCGACGAACCAACGTCTCTAAAAATGGATCCAAATCCGCTCGCTCGAGATCCTCGCCAAATCGCAATGAGTAACGTGACCTCAACTCGGGGTACGAAACTCCTTCGGCCAAGTTGCGAAGCAAAAAAAATTCTGATTCACCGGCGTGAAAATATGCCTGCGTCTTGGGATCCTTGACCACATACTCACCACCTCCAAGCTCCACAAGCACGACGGAGGGCTTCAACGCAGGCAGAGTGTCAGACTCCGTGTCCGGTGCAATTGCCCCAGAGATCGTTTCCAACGCAAGATCAGGGTTACCCACCATCTCACTCCATTGCACTGCTAGCTTCGGGAGATCGAAGTGTGACCGTTTTGCTTTCCGCTTCCGTTAATACAACTACGTAAAACGGCACATTACGCTGCAATGCCTTTGCAGCGCGGTGATGCCCGTCGATTAGAACAGTCCCGTGCAGCAACTCCCCTGACGCATCGGGGTACCAGTAGTGCGCGATGATCCCTGGGTAAGCCAGGTCTACATGTTCGAGGTGCGGTTCGTGGATGACCGCCCACTCCACCGCGTACTTAACATCTTCCACATCGAGTTCGAGGGGTTCGCGTCCATCGGAAACAATCGAGCGTGCATGGTCAACGTCGAATTTGTACAGCCCTTTGAGCATGGTGTACGTCTCGGGCCCTGAAGCGCACTGTGGGCAATAGTCTAGGGCACTTCGTGTATCACACGGTGCTGAGGTGCCTGAGTCCACGACAACGTCTCCCATCTACGAATATTGGAGGCTGCTT
>Ga0114972_10003828_pt1 | contig 11236 bp, 11 predicted proteins | sample M_140807_EF_Meta_FD_87354 | JGI IMG/M metagenome (GOLD analysis project Ga0114972, IMG submission 87354) | Freshwater microbial communities from Lake Montjoie, Canada to study carbon cycling - M_140807_EF_MetaG | ecosystem: Environmental > Aquatic > Freshwater > Lake | place: Lake Montjoie... | reverse complement strand
TGGTCGCCAGAATCACCGCTTCGATATAGCTGGAATCTTTAAAGCCGTTGCAGATGATCAGGCGGTCTGGCGAGGCTTCGCTCATGGCCATGACGGCGAGTAGCTCGGGTTTAGAGCCAACCTCCAGGCCAAAGCCAAACTCGGCGCCATAGCGGAACACTTCTTCGACCACCAGGCGCTGCTGGTTCACCTTGATAGGGAACACCGCGGCATACCGGTTGCGATAGTCGTTTTCGGCGATGGCTTGCGCAAAGGCATCGTGTAGATGTCGCAGGCGGTGCGCCAGAATGCCGGAAAAGCGCACCACCACCGGCGTACGCAGATCGCGTTCGGACAAACCCTGCACAACCTCGTGCAGATCGATCTCGCTGCCGGGCTCGGCATTGGGGCGCACGACAACGTGGCCGGCGGCATTGATGGCAAAGTAGCCTTTGCTCCAAGCCGCGACGTTGTAAAGATCGGCAGAATCTTCCACCGACCAGCTCACGCCGGTCGCCGGTTTGCGCACTACTTTGTCTGCTGTCACGTGGTTGTCCGCCGATAGGTGTGCGCCGACTGCGCTGCAAGGCGGCGCACAGTAACAAACACGCGTTACAAATGCTTACGTGGCGCCGCTGGCCACGGGCCGGGCCGGATCGCGTATCCAGTGACTCCACGACCCGGGATACAGTTGTCCGCCACCCAGTCCGGCCAGTTCCAGAGCCAGCAGGTTGTGGCAAGCCGTGATACCGGAGCCGCACATAGAGATCAGTTGTTGCGGCGCACGCGGGCCGAGCACCTGCAGCCAGCGTTCGCGCAAGGCGGCCGGGTCGGCAAACCGGCCGGCCACCAGATTGGCCGTGAAGGGCTGATTGACCGCGCCGGGCACATGACCTGCGATGGGGTCTATGGTCTCGTTCTGACCGGCAAAGCGGTCGGCGCCACGCGCGTCGATCAGCACGCGCGCAGGGTCGTGCGCAGCTGCCGCAACATCTGCCACATCTACCGTGCCCGTGAACTCACGCACTGGCACTTGGGTTGCCGCGCGCGCTGGTGGCAGGTCTTGCGTGACCGGCAGGCCGGCGGCCACCCAAGCGGCCCAGCCACCATCAAGGACCTGTGCCGCAGGGCCGCCACGGGCTCGCAGCAGCCACCACAGCCGCGCCGCGTACGGTCCCGGCCCCTGGTCATAGGCGACGATGCGGGTCTGTTCGGTCACGCCCCAGCTGGATAACAGCGCGGCAAATTGCGCGGCCTGCGGCAGCGGATGACGACCGCTGCCGGCCGTAACCGGCGCTGACAGGTCGGTGCCTAAGCTGGCGAAAACCGCGCCCGGCAGATGTCCTGCCTCATATTGGCGCTGTCCCCACTGGTGATCGAGCAGTTCGGATCTGCAATCGACCAGTAAAGTGTGCGGGTCCTGAAGCAGCGCGGCCAGGGCCGTGCAATCGATCAGTGGCGATGTGCTCATGGGGGGTTCATCCTCGCTAGTCGCAGCAGATTATCAATCATCGCTACAATCCTCGTCGTTTAGCGCTTGGAGCACCATGAGTATCGATGTGTACTGGGCCAGTGGCAGTCCCTATTCATGGCGGGTGCTGTTGGCTCTTGAAGTCAAAGGGCTGCCTTATGTCAGCCATCGCCTGCAGCTGCAGCTGCAGGAACACAAGTCGCCAGCCATGCTGGCGATGAACCCGCGTGGCCGCGTGCCGGTGCTGCGCGACGCTGATTACGTGGTGTTCGAGTCTTTGGCGGTGCTGTACTACCTCGATCTGCAATACCCGCAGGTGCCGCTATTCGGGCGCAACGCGCAAGAGGCTGCGGTCATCATGCGTGTCATCAACGAGTTTCAGGCTTATACCGAGTCGGCGCTCATGGGCCTGGTCGAGACCATACAACTGGGAGGACCGCCACGCTTCAGCGGGGAGCTGGCCGAGGCCATGCACTGCGTCGCCAGTGAAGCGCGGACCATAGAAGGACGTTTGTCGAAAGGCGATTGGATCGTCGGCGACCAGGTGTCGGCAGCAGATTTGGCCATCTACCCGTTCATCCGGCTCGTCATGCACTGTCTGCGTCGCCCGGGTGCCGAAGAACTCTCTGCACGTTTATTGCCCGCGCAGGTGCATTATCCGGCCTTGGCCAATTGGTTGCTCAGGGTTGAGGCGTTGCCGGGTTTCAGCAACACTTGGCCCCCCGACTGGCCAGCCTTGCCCTAGTCGACCCCTAACTACTCCCGGAGTTCCTAAAGAAAAATCATGACCTATCCCGTTCACGCAGCGTTTCCCGGCCGCATCCTCATCGTCGGCTTTGGCAGCATTGGACAGGGCGTACTGCCCCTCATCCTGCGCCACATTGGCACTACCCCCGATCGCATCACCATCGTGACCGCCGAACAGGCCGGTCTGCAGGAAGCTGTCGACTTGGGCGTACGCTTTATTTGCGAACCGCTGGTCCGTGACAATTACCGTCGTGTTATCGAGCCGCTGCTGGGCGCCGGCGATTTTCTGTTGAACTTATCGGTCGATGTTTCCAGTGTCGCGCTGATTCAGTTGTGCTGGGAGCGCGGCGCGCTGTACCTCGATACCTGCATGGAACCGTGGGCCGGCGGTTACATCGACACCTCGTTGCCGGCGGGCCAGCGCACCAACTACGCGATGCGCGCCGAGGCGCTGCGCTTGCGCGAGGGTAACGAACACGCGCCGACCGCGGTCATGACTCATGGCGCCAACCCCGGCATGGTCTCGCATCTGGTCAAGCAGGCCCTGCTCAACCTCGCAGCCGATGCGCACATGGACATCGTCGAGCCGGTCACGCGGCAACAGTGGGCGCAACTGGCGCGCGATCTGGGCGTACAGGTTATTCACATTGCCGAACGCGATACGCAGGTGCCCAGCCAGCCCAAGCGCACCAATGAGTTCGTCAACACGTGGTCTGTCGATGGCTTTGTGTCCGAGGGCGCGCAGCCTGCCGAACTGGGTTGGGGCTCGCACGAAAAGGGCTTGCCTGCCGATGGTCGCCGTCATCCGGAGGCCGATGCGGCCGCCATTTATCTGCTGCAGCCCGGCGCCGCCACACGCGTGCGCACCTGGGCGCCGCTGGCCGGCTGTTTCCATGGTTTTTTGATCACGCACGCCGAAGCCATTTCGATCACTGACTACTACACCGTGCGTGAGGGCGATGCGGTCGTCTATCGCCCGACCTGCCATTACGCGTATCACCCTAGCGATTCGGCAATCGTGTCGGTCCATGAGTTTGCGGGCCGCAACTGGCGGGTGCAGGACTCCAAGCGCATCCTGATGGACGAGATCGTTTCGGGTATCGATGAACTGGGTGTGCTGCTGGGTCGCAAAGATGCGCCGGCATATTGGTATGGCTCGCAGTTGGCTATCGACGATGCGCGCCGCTTGGCGCCCTACAACAACGCCACCAGCCTGCAGGTCACTTCGTCGGTGTTGTCGGGCATGGTCTGGGCCATCGAGAACCCGCGTTGCGGCTTGGTTGAGCCGGACGAAATGGACTTCCGCCGTAATCTGGAAATCTGCCGTCCGTACTTGGGCGATGTGGTCGGGGCCTATACCGATTGGACGCCCTTGACCGATCGTCAGAGTTTGTTCGCCGAGGACATCGACACCAGCGATGCCTGGCAGTTCCGCAACGTACGGGTCTAGCCTGTTAGCGGCGGTCGGCTGCCATAGCTGATCGCCGCGATCACATACTCGCGCGTGCCGGCTGGTGTCTCGATGCGCACAGTGGCATCGAGCGCCTTGCCCAGAAGTGCACGCGCCAACGGCGCATCCATGCTGATGAACCCCGGTTCACGGTCAAACTCATCGGGTCCTACGATGCGATGGCAATGCAACTCGCCGTCTTCATCTTCGACGGTGACCCACGCGCCGAAGAACACCCGCCGCAGATCGCTGGGCGGCTGATCGACTATGGTCATGCCATCCAGGCGACGCCGCAGGTGGCGCACCCGCGAGTCGATTTCGCGCAGGCGTTTTTTGCCATAGGTGTAGTCGGCGTTCTCAGAGCGGTCGCCCTGTGCCGCAGCCGCCGAAACCGCCTGTGTCACGCGCGGTCGTTCGACGCGCCACAGCTCATCTAACTCGGCCTGCATCAGCTGCGCGCCCTCTGGCGTGATGTAGCGCGAGCCGGGCGCTTGCGGTGGTCTATAGCGGCTCATGGCGGCTGATTTCCTCGGTAACTGTGCTGCAACTCACATCCCCGCAGGCGCTGCGTCGCTAGGCTCGACGCAAACCACTGTGAACGTTATGAGTAGCAAGTATTACACCCACTTTGTCGCTGATGCCCCGGAAGCGCCCCACTGCGGCGAATACACCGGCGTCGTTGAAATGCCGCTGCCGCTGCGCCAAGCGCGCGAGATCAACCAATTGAGCGCGGTGCTTGCCGAAAACTTTGACTTGCGCCGTGAGGACATCAGGATACTGCACTGGGCCCTGCTGCACTGACCGGCAGTGTAATTCCCCGACGGGCGCGTCTCGTGCCATGATCGACCCGCGCCGGGCGAATGTCGTCCGGCTCTGAAGCGAGGCGATCACTATGCGCAGTCTGAAAGTGCTCCTGATGAGTGTGACGATGTTGTTGTCCGGTTGCGGCTATAACTCGCTGCAACAGCAGGATGAAACCGTCAAGGCCGCGTGGGCCGAAGTGCTCAACCAATATCAGCGCCGTTCCGACCTGATCCCCAACCTGGTGGCCACCGTCAAAGGTTTCGCTGCACAGGAAGAAAAAGTGCTGCTTGGCGTGACCGAAGCGCGCGCCAAGACCGGCTCTATTCAGCTGACGCCAGAGCTCATCAACAACGAACAGGCGTTCAAGAAGTTTCAGGCCGCACAGGGCGAGCTGACGCAAGCGCTCAAGAGCCTGTTTGCGGTGACCGAGAACTATCCGCAGCTGAAGTCTGATGCGAACTTCCGGGAATTGCAGTCGCAGATCGAAGGCACCGAGAACCGCATCACTGTGGCGCGCAACCGCTACATCGATAGCGTGCGCAGCTATAACACCACGGTGCGTTCGTTCCCGACCAACCTGACGGCGATGTTGTTCAAGAACGAAGTGAAGCCCAGCTTTACCGTTGAAAACGAGGCGGCGATCTCTACGGCACCAACCGTCGATTTCAACGCGCCTGCCGCGCAGCCGGCGCGCTGATATCCGCTACTCAATGCGCCTTGCCACGCGTTTGCTCGGCGTCTGCCTGGCGCTGGGTTGGTGTGTGGCGCAGGCCCAGTCGCAGGCGCTGGTACCGGTGCCTGCACTGGAGTCCCGCGTCACCGACCAGACCGGTACGCTGACGGCCGCAGAGCAGTCCGAGCTCGAACAAAAGCTCGCGGCTTTCGAACAACGCAAGGGCGCGCAGGTTGCCTTGCTGATGGTGCGCAGCACCCAACCAGAGTCCATAGAGCAATATTCCATCCGTGTGGTCGAGGCCTGGAAGCTGGGTCGCGATAAGCCCGACGACGGTGTGCTGCTGCTGGTCGCCAAAGAAGATCGCAAGCTGCGCATCGAAGTCGGTTACGGGTTGGAGGGCGCGCTGACCGATGCCACGGCCAGTCGCATCATCAACGAGACCATCAAGCCACTGTTCCGGCAGAACGATTATTTCGGCGGCGTGGGCGCCGGTCTGCAGCAGATTCAGGACGTCATCGATGGTGAGGTCTTGCCGCCGCCAGATAAACGTTGGGAGCGGCCTTCAGACAAGATCGGCAAGTTGTTGCCGCTGTACCTGTTGGTGGTGTTCGTCGGCGGCAGTGTGCTGCGCGCGGTGTTGGGTTCCGGACTCGGTTCAGTGGTGACTGGCGCAGGTGCGGGTCTGCTGACTTGGCTGCTGACGCAGATGCTGGGCGCGGCGCTGCTCACCGGATTTATCGGTATGGCGCTGACGCTGCTCTTGGGTGCGGCCGGTGGTATCAGCACAGGTGGCTTCGGCGGTGGCTTGGGTGGCGGTCTGGGCCGCGGTGGTTTCGGTGGTGGCGGTTTTGGTGGCGGTGGCGGCTTTGGCGGCGGCGGTGGTTTTGGCGGTGGCGGTGGTGGCTTTGGTGGCGGCGGTTCGTCGGGAAGCTGGTGATCACGATGCTGCGTCTATTCAAACATCTGTTCTCTCCGGCCTGGCTGATGCACCGGCGCTTTCCTGTTGCGGTGCTGAGCGATATCCAGCGGGCCATCACCACGACCGAGCGCGAGCACGGCGGTGAGCTGCGCTTTGTTGTCGAGCATGCGCTGGAACCGCTGCAAATCTGGTACGGACTGACGGCGCGAGAGCGTGCTCTGCAAGTGTTCGGACAGCTGCGCGTCTGGGACACCGAGGCTAACAACGGCATCCTTGTGTATGTGTTGCTGGCCGAACGTGCCGTGGAAATCGTCGCCGATCGTGGCATCGCCCGCCGCGTGCCGCAGCCGCAGTGGGATCAGCTCTGTGCGCAGTTGCAAGCCTGCTTTGCGCAGCAGCGCTTCCGTGAGGGCGCGCTGTTGGCGGTAGAGGCCTCGGCGACGCTGCTGCGTCAGCACTATCCGGTCGCCGGCGCGCGCAGCAACGAGCTGCCGGATCAACCGGTCCTGCTCTAGCGTCGCGGTCATGAGTCGTCGTCTTTGGCCCCTCTTGCTGCTGGCGCTGCTGGCGGCCTGCTCGACCCGAGCCCCGGTACCGGCTCCGCCTGCTCCGGTACGGGTGGTGCCGCTGCCGCCAGTGGCTATGCTGCAAGCTCCTATCGATACGCATCGTTTCGAAATAGATGGAAACGACGATGTGCTCGGTACGCTGCAGCGGGTTCTTGCCTCACGCGAAGACACGCTGCCCGACATCGCCCGCCGTTTTAACGTGGGCTATGAAGAGATCGTGCGGGTCAATCCAGGTGTGGACCCATGGCTGCCCGGTGAGGGTCGCGAGATCATTGTGCCGACGCAATTTGTCTTGCCTAACGCGCCGCGTGAAGGCCTGGTCATCAACATAGCGGCCATGCGTTTGTTCTACTTTGCGCCGCCGGTCGCCGGTCGCAAGCAATTGGTTTACACCTACCCGATCGGCATCGGCAAGGTGGGTTGGTCCACGCCCGAGGGCAGCACGCGTATAACCGGCCGGCAAAAGAATCCGGTCTGGGTGCCGCCGGCTTCGGTGCGCAAAGAGCATCTGGCCAATGGTGAGCGCTTGCCCGCCGTCGTGCCTGCAGGGCCCGACAACCCGCTAGGTCGTTACAAGTTCACGCTGGGTTGGCCCTCCTATCTGATCCATGGCACCAACAAGCCTTATGGCGTGGGTTTGCGGTCCAGTCACGGTTGCCTGCGCTTGTACCCCGAAGACATCGAGGCTTTGTTCAACACTGTGCCTGTGGGCACGGTGGTGCGCGTGGTTAACCAACCCTTTGTGCTGGGTTGGCATGACGGGCGCCTGCAGTTACAGGCCTTTAATGTCCTGGAAGATGACCGGCGCGATTGGCGTGCGGCTAACACCAAGCTGTTACAGAAAGTGCTGACGCCGCGCATTGAGCAGCAACTGAAGGCACGAGGCGAGAAGGTGGACTGGGTAGCCTTGATGCATCAGGCGCAGGCGGCGACAGGTCTGCCCATGCCTGTGGGTCATGTGGCCTCAGACCTTAAATCGGTGTTGGCCGCTGCACCGCGGGTCATCAATCGCATTCCGGCCGGATCGAACTGGGATGGTCGCGATGAGATCGCTGCAGCTGCGCAGCAGGACGTGCTGCAGATGGTTGCCGAACGCCAGAAGCCGGTAAAGCGCCGCCCCTGAGCGGGTGATCCGTGCTGTGGCTTCGGCTATAGTCGCAGGCTCATGAACACTCAATCTGAATGGCTCGACATTATGTTGGGCGAAATTGCCCGCAAGCAGGAAGAGGCCGCTCTCGCAGCGGCTGAACAGGCTTTGCGTGATGCTGCCAAAGCCGCCGCGCCTGCGGGCGTGCCACAGCGGCAGCCCTGATGCGGCAGCCCGCAGCAGTCGGGCACAGTCTGGCCAGTGGCGACGAGTCCCTGCCGGGCACCAGAGCGCTGGTTCCCGTCGCCACGGCGGTCACTGCATTTGTGGGGCGCACGCTCAAAGGACCGGTTAACGAACCGGTCTGCATCAACAGTCTGGCGCAGTACGCGCAGGTCTTTGGCGGTCAGTGGCAGTCAGCGCCGCTGTCTGCAGCCGTAGAACAGTACTTCGAACACGGTGGCGAGCTGGCGGTCATTGTGCGGGTGGCCAGTGGCGGTCAGGCACCGACTATCGATCTGCCGGCTGGTGAGCAGACGCTGGTGCTGGTGGGTATCTGCCCCGGCTCGCGCGAGTTCCTGCGCGCAAGTGTCGATTACGACGGCATCGATCCGGCAAATCGCACGCAGTTTAATCTGGTGGTGCAACGCGTACGCACCGCAGGTTCCGGCCTGGTCGAGCAACAAGAGGTGTTCCGGCGCTTGTCTATCGTGCCGGGTGTCGAGCGCGATGTACGCTCGGTGCTGATGGGCTCCCGCCTGGTGCGTGTGCAAGGCAATCTGACCGCACAGCGTCCACAGCCCACGCGCAGTGCCTCAGAGCCTGCAGCAGCCAGCTTCATAGATTGCAACGCCGATGGCAGCGATGGCCAGCCGCTCAGCGATTACGACATCATCGGCAATCACAGCTTGCGCAGCGGCTTGTTCGCGTTGGATGCCGGCCCGGCGTTCAATTTTTTGTGCATACCCGACCTGTCTCCGCAGCAATCGGTGGGTATGGCTACCTTGGTGGTCGCGGCCCGCTTTTGCCGGAAGAACCACGCGCTGTTGCTGGTTGATCCGCCGCTGCAGTGGGGTGACGCTGAGACAGCGTTAGCGCAGTTGCCTCAGTGGGCGTTCCACAGTGCCGATGCCGTGATGTTCTATCCGCGCGTGCGCCTGGCAGACCGCCAAGGTCAGCCTGCGGCGATGCTGGGTTCCGCCGCTGTGGTCGCAGGCGTTATAGCGCGCAACAGTCGCGAAGAGGCCCGTTGGTGGGAAGTCGCAGGCGTAGAGCTGGCCTTGGCCGATGCCGCTGAGCCTGCGGTCGCAGTGTCCGAAGCCCAGCGCAAAGCGCTGGCGCAAGCGGGCATTAACACCCTGAGTAACCGCCGTACCGATGCCTTGGCCCGGCATGCGCCGGCCACGCTGCTTGGAGTACAAGGCCATGAACCGCAGACCTTGCTCGCCAAGCGCCTGGAGCTGTGGCTGGCTGCAACCATCGAACGCGGCACACGCTGGGCGCTGAACCGTCGTGCCGATCCGGCGGTGTGGGCGCGGGCACAGCAGCAAGTGGCCGAGTTTCTCGAACAGTTGCAGGCCACCGGCGCACTGCCGCAAACCGGCACAGAACCGTTTGTGATCTGTGATCAACGCCTCAACGAGCCGCGCGCCTATGCCAACCCCTCTTTGCGTCTGCTCTATGGCCTATCGACTCAGCGCACCGGGCAGTACTGCGCGTGGCTGGTCGTGCATGAGGCCTCCGGTAGCAGCACGCGCCGCGTCAGCGTCAGCCGCTTAGCGACCTCAGGTCGTCACGTGGCTGCCGAAATCGAAGCGGACTTACTGCGCAACCTGCCGCGTTGAAGGTGTCGTGATGGCGCAAACGGTGGTGGTGTTCTCGCACGGTAAGGACAGCGGTCCTTGGGGCCACAAGATAAAGGCCTTGGCCGCCACGGTGACCGAGCTGGGCTATGGCGCTGAGTCTGTGGACTATCAAGGCATCGACAGTGTTGAGCAGCGCGTTGCCAAGCTGGTGTCCTTCTGTGCAGGACTTGCAGCACCCCCGCTGTTGGTGGGCAGCAGTCTGGGTGGTCTGGTGGCAGTGGGTGCAGCAGATGCCGTGCAAGCACGCGGTCTGCTGTTGATGGCACCGGCGTTTTATTTGCCGGTGTTGCCTGACATGCCACACACCTTACCGGCTTGCCCTACGGTCATCGTGCACGGTTGGCGGGATGACATCGTGCCCTGCGATAACAGCATCCGCTATGCCCGTGCGCAACACTCGGCCCTGCATCTTGTCGATGATGATCACCGGCTCTATGCCTCACTGCCGCTGATCGATGCGCTGTTGCGGCAACTGCTGCGCTCGCTGAACAGCGCAGCGGCGCCAGAGAGGGACCATGCGCAGTCTTAAAGGCCGCTTGTGGCTGCCATGGTTGCGCTTTACAACGCGGCCGGCCGATGTCGCCGAGCGTCTGGCCAGCGCCTCAGCACCTGTTTGCTATGTGCTCGAGCGCGATAGCCGGGCCGATGCCACGGTGTTGCGTCGTGCCTGCTTGCGCGAAAAGCTGCCGCGTCCCGGCCGGCGTCTGCTATCTGAAGAGGGCAGCAAGCTCAACGCCGTGTTGCCCCTGGCGCGCAGCTTTGGGAGCTGGCGTCAGCGACTGGATCGCCGGCCCTCGGCGGGCCTACAACAACTTATCGCCAAGGTGCAGGCTGACCCCGCCTTTGATGTGCAGTTGGTGACTGTCGCCATCTATTGGGGCAGGGCGCCGCAAAAACAAAACTCCTGGTTGCGGTTGGTGCTGTCTGAAGATTGGGCTGTGGCCAGTACTCTGCGGCGTGCATTGACGTTGCTGTTTAACGGTCGCGATACGCTGGTGCAGTTTGGCAGTGGCCAGTCGTTGCGGGCACTGCTGGCCGGTGACGCAGCAGGCAAGTCAGCTGCCCGTCGTATCACGCGTGTGCTGCAAGCGCAGTTTGTGCAAGCGCGGGCGGCGCATATCGGCCCAGATCTCTCGCACCGGCGCACCATCATGACGCAGGTGCTGCGTACGCGCGCTGTGCGCAGTGCGGTGGCGCAAGACGTGCGCGAACGCAAAGTGTCGCGGCGGCGCGGCCTGCAGGATGCACAGGCCCTGTTTGAAGAGATCGCCGCCAACTACTCACATGCATTTGTGTTGCTGTGCGAGCGCTTGTTCACACGCTTGTGGACGCGCATTTATGACGGCGTGGAGTTTGGTCATGCGCAGACACTGCGCGACGTGGCCTCGGGCAACGAGATTATTTATGTGCCCTGCCATCGCAGCCACATCGATTACCTGTTGCTCTCTTATGCCATCTACAAGCAAGGCTTTGCGATTCCGCATATCGCCGCCGGCATCAACCTGAACCTGCCTGTGGTCGGCCGGTTGCTGCGCAAGGCCGGTGCGTTTTTCATCCGGCGCAGTTTCCGCGGCAACAGTCTCTACACTGTGGTGTTCACGAAATATCTGTCGGTGATCATGGCCCGCGGTTACCCGGTCGAATATTTCATCGAAGGTGGACGCAGCCG
>Ga0114972_10003824_pt1 | contig 11238 bp, 5 predicted proteins | sample M_140807_EF_Meta_FD_87354 | JGI IMG/M metagenome (GOLD analysis project Ga0114972, IMG submission 87354) | Freshwater microbial communities from Lake Montjoie, Canada to study carbon cycling - M_140807_EF_MetaG | ecosystem: Environmental > Aquatic > Freshwater > Lake | place: Lake Montjoie... | reverse complement strand
TTTTTGGCACTTATGAAGACGCCATGAGCCTGCGGTCTTGGTCGCTTTTTCATTCTCGCTTGTCTTTTGCACTCAACCTCAAAATGCTTCATCCCGATGAAGTGCTTCAGGCTGCCATTCGGGCGATGGATGAAAGGCCGGAAGAAATTTCCTGTAACCAGCTGGAAGGATTTGTTCGGCAGATTCTCGGTTGGCGGGAATTTGTGCGTGGAATTTATTGGCGGGAAATGCCGGGCTATACGGAGAAGAATTTTCTGAACCATAATCGGCCTTTGCCCGACTGGTACTGGACCGGAAATACGCGGATGAACTGCATGAAGAATTCCATCAAGCAAACCATGGAGCATGCCTATGCACACCACATTCAACGCTTGATGGTGATTGGTAATTTCTCCCTGCTTGCAGGCTTGCATCCTGACGAGATCGATCAGTGGTATTTAGGGGTTTATATCGATGCCATCGAATGGGTGGAAATGCCAAATACCCGTGGCATGAGCCAGTTTGCCGATGGCGGTCTCATCGCTTCCAAACCCTATGTTTCTTCGGCGGCTTACATCGACAAAATGAGCGATTACTGTGGCAGCTGCTTCTATTCTTCCAAAGAGAAAACAGGGGAAAAAGCCTGTCCATTCAACAGTTTGTACTGGAATTTTTTCGACCGCCATCAGGACAAGCTAAAACGAAATCCGCGGATTGGAATGGCCTACCAGGTTTGGGAAAAAATGGATGCTGAAAAGCGCCAAGCCATTCTGCAACAAGCTGAAATTTACCTCAATCAATTGGATTCTCTGTGAAAAAACGCATAGCACTTTGGTTTAAAAACGACCTCCGATTAAGTGATCATGCAGCCCTGCAAGAGGCCTTACAAACGGAGGCCGAAATCATTCCGGTTTATTGCCTGGATCTGGCACAATTCCTTCCCGGGAAAATTGGTTTGCGAAGAACCGGTGCCTATCGTGCCGCTTTTTTGCTGGAAAGCCTGAAAGCACTTGAGGCTGATTTACGCAAGTTGGGTTCGGGGCTGGTTTTGTGTCTGGAAAATGCAGAAACCGCTTTGCCGAAACTGGTGAAGGAATGGAATTGCAGCGCCGTTTTTACGCAGGAGGAATTCGGTACCGAAGAAAGAAAGCAGCTGGAAACGCTGAAGGAAAAACTGGCAGAACAAGGCTGCGTTATCCATACTTCTCCACCTGAGTTTTTACTTCCGCTGGATAAATTGCCCTGGCGCATCGATCAAATCCCAAATGTGTTTACTGTCTGGCGAAAGGTGGTGGAAGGAATTGGCCTTCCAGAGGATTTTATTCCCCAGCCTGATTCGATTTCCTCGCCTGTTATTCCTGAAGCCATTTTCCCAAATTTGTCTGAATTCGGGCTTGAAAGTCCGGTTTCCGACAAGCGAAGCGCCTTTCCCTTCGGGGCAGGGGAGGCAGCGGCGATGGATCGGATGCGTTTTTATGGACCAGAAAGCCAGCTTCTTTCTCAATACAAAGAAACCCGCAACGGACTTGTTGGAACGGATTATTCCTCCAAACTGAGTCCATGGCTGGCAAATGGAAACATTTCGGCACGCATGGTTTTCTGCGAAGTAAAACGCTATGAGCGCGAATTCGGTGCCAATCAATCTACTTACTGGCTGATTTTTGAGTTGCGGTGGCGGGATTTTTTCCGGCTAATGATGCTGAAGTACGGACCTCTGCTTTTTAGTTTTCATGGATTCCGAAGAGAATATTCACCAGCTGCTGGTCGGGATGAAAATGCGTTTAAGCGCTGGAAAGAAGGGAAAACCGGCCAGCCTTTTGTAGATGCCGCCATGAAGGAACTGAATGCCACTGGTTTTATGGGCAACCGAATGCGACAGGTGACAGCCTCCTGGCTGGTGGACCACATGAATCTGGATTGGCGTCTCGGTGCTGCTTGGTTTGAAGAGCAGCTCATTGATTACGATGTGGCCAGCAACTGGGGCAATTGGGCCTACCAGGCCGGCGTTGGCAATGACCCGCGGGGAAAAAGAGTTTTTAATGCCCAGCGGCAAGCCGATATGTACGACCCGGGTAAAGAGTACCAAAAGCTCTGGTCAAAAGGCTAGAATTTCTTTTCCTAAGTTTCTTAAATCCTGAAAATCTTATGTCAACTATCGATAAGTAAAACAATCTGCTTTTACTGAGGTTAAGCCATTATGAATCGATTTTCTGGCAAGTTTGTTCCATCATTTCTATTGGCATTTTTTCTTTTGATGAATGCCGTGCAGGCCCAAACTTATGTAAGCGGCGGTATCTACAACAATACCACTTGGTCGCTGGCCAACAGTCCCTACATCATGACCGGATCGATGGTGGTTTTTCCCGGTAAAACCCTAACCATCGAACCCGGCGTGGAAGTACGTGTGCGATATGGTGGAGTTCCCAACACGGGTTTAATGCATTACCTCGAAATCAGGGGAAGTTTAGTGGCAGTTGGAACAAAAGAAAATAGGATTGTATTCAAAAGCGATACACTTAGCAACGATTATTCCTGGTTGGGTATCAATGTAAAAGCAAGTCAGGGTGGCCAGATCACCATGGACTATTTCGAATTTAATGATGCCTATTGGGGAATCACCGCAGACCAGCAAGGCTCTCCATTAATCGATTTTCACCATTGTATTTTCCGGCACAACAATTACGCCGTGCAGCCGTTCGGCCCATTGAATTTTTACGATTGTCTGTTTGAAAGAAATGGTCAGGCCATTGCCTCTGGCTGGCAAGTGAACCATGTAATTGGGGTAAAGCGCTGCGAGTTTATCAAAAACTTTTCCTGCAATGGTTTTCAAAGTCAGCTTTCGGTAGACAGTTGTGTGGTTAAAGAAAATATGAACGGCATCTGGTATGCCAATGGACCGATTACAAACACACTTTTTGAGCGCAATACTTTTGCCATTTACGCTGTTAACGGAAACATTTCTAAATGTAATTTTAAGAACAATTATAAGGGTCTTGTTGAGTTTCTCGGTATAGCCAGGAATTGTAGTTTCAGTGGAAACGGCCTTGCAGCTGAACTCGCAACTGGTTGTGAGTTGAGTAATTCAACCTTCCTGAACGACACTGTGGCTGTAGCTTTTGCGGCTGGTTTGACTCCCGCTTCAGCTCTTCCGATTTTTAAGGAAAACCAGTTGTGCGGTTCGTTGAAATACTATGTGGAAAACAAAAGCGACATAAGCATTACCTTAGATCAAAATTGCTTTTGTGAAACCGATTCTACCACCATTGAAAACCTGATTTTCGATGGCTATGATGACTTCACCAAGGGGCTTTTCAATTATACCATTTATGATAATTCCTGCCAGAATGTTCTTCGTCAGGTTATAAAAGTTCCCATTCCTACCTCCGCCAATCCGCTTCTTTCGGGTAAATTCGCTTTGTATCCGGTTCCAGCTACGGATGTTATCCGATTGTCTGTTCCAGCGAATTTGAAATCTTCCAGTCTGCGGGCCATACTGCTCGATGCACAGGGAAAGCAGCTTGGTGCAGAACAACAGGTTAGCGAAGACAACAATTGGGATATTTCGGGATTGCCTTCCGGCATGTACACCATTCGCCTGCTGGGATCTAATTCATCGTCCCTCCGCTTTTTTAAATAAGGTAAGCTGTAAATTTATTTCAATTGGCGCTTTCAAAGCGCGAAATTGGCTATTAAATCTGCATTATAAGGGAAAAACGAAGCTTCGTTGACACAGATAAGAAACTTATTAGAAGTCGTCTATAGGTGAAGTTCTAAATTCGGTTGGTCTTATGAAATTGGGGGCAAATAAGATGATTTTGCGGTGCCAAAACTCTTCGTCATTCACTTTGAATGATACTATTCGACAATCGTAGCCACACACAGCTTCACACATTAGTGGTACCCATTCCGTTTGAATATCAGTAATTTTATATTTTAAAGTGTCATTAAAAGTTATTTGAATATCGACGTCGGTTGTGGTTTCTTTTGAAATGGTTAAATATCTGACTTTTCGAGTGTCAGATGATATTGGAGATAGTTTTATTTTATAACTGTGAATAAGAGTATCAAACCTTGAATTCTTTACGAAAGACTCAACTTTTACGGATTCATAATTTTCTGGATTAAATCCGTAGGTTTTAATTGGTCGCTGATCATCAAAAGATATATTCTTACATTTTTCTGTTGGTTTCGGAAATTCTTCGTTTATGTCCTTATTCTCCGAGCGACGACAAGAGAGCATGAGTGTCAACATCCAAATAATTGTAAGAAACTGTTTCATCGTGATAATTTGATTTTAGGAAGCTGGTAATTTTTTGGACTAAACTGGCTCCCCTTTTTAGCAACGTTCTTTCTTGGATATATAATTTAAGCAATCACGATAGTATTGAGTATAAATTAAATATGCCCTAGGATTTTTTTGAGGCGGTTAATAAATTTATTTTTATCGAGGAAAAATTTTATTAAAAATTTAAACTTCATTTTATAATTTTCCCGTCCGTTCAACAAAATTTAATCCCGTACACTTATGAAAAAACCCCTGTTATTATTCATTTTAATTATTCTGTATGGCCTGAATTTGGCTCAGGCGCAATCAGATTTCCGTTACTATGTCAAAGGAAAATTCCCGGCAATAAATCCAGATTTTTCCACGCTGTTTGTCAGTATCAGACCCGGCGCAGAACAGACCTTTTATGACCAGGTAAGGAAATCGGATGAATTCAGAAATCTGGTATTGACTACTTACGAACCTGTTCATGGTTTTTTGTTCCGAAACAATTCTGGAAATCCCATTGAAGCATCAGCAGCATCGGCTTTAAAGAACAATCCAGACGTCCTTGGCCTATACCCTGCCATGGAATATGAAGGCCAGACCATCCTTTTCCAGCATAAGGTTCTGGCCATGCCGAAATTGGGCCAGGAAGCAAGATCAGCAGAATTCCTCCGTTCCATGGGTGAAATCAAATCGGAAATCAACCTGGGTAAGGAGCGATTTTTTGAGTTTGCACCCTCGCGCAGCAGCGATGTCTTTGCGATTTCAAGAGCCATTTATGAAACCGGCCTGTTTGAAATTGCCGAACCTTCCATCGTATTCTCGGCCGAGAACATCGGCTTTACTCCAAACGACCCGGGAAGAACCGATCAGTGGTTTCTTGACCAGGCCAGTGATGCAGACATAGACGCATTTGATGCTTACGGTGTTACGCAAGGATCTTCCTCCATTACCGTAGCCGTAATCGACGGAAATGGCTATGACATTTCTCACCCTGATCTTGCCAGCAAACTGGTTACCCCGTACGATGCCGTGAACAATGACAATGACCCTTCACCGGAAAATGCGGATGCCAATCACGGCACCCCCTGTGCCGGACTAGTCGGTGCAGCAACCAACAATTCTGTCGGTGTGGCAGGTGTTGGATTCAATACTAAAGTACTTCCAATCGTAATAGGATTTAATGCTGCCGGACTTAATTTCAGCACATCTACTACCATCATTGCGAATGCTGCCGCCAAGGTGGTGGCAACCCCAAATTGTGTGGGCACCAGCAACAGCTGGAGCAGTTCTACTGCCAGCTTCGGTGCTGCATTTGAAGCCAGTTTCACCAGTATGCGTAATAATGCAAGATCCGGTCTCGGGGCCGTAAACCTTTGCGCATACGGTAACTCGAATACGATTAATGCTGTTGCATTTCCAGCCAATTTTATCAGTTCTTTCACTGTTTGTGCAACCAACAAAGTCGATGCCAGGGCTTCGTTCTCAAATTATGGCATACATGCCAAAATTACTGCCCCGGGTGAAAATGGAATTTACACAATTGACCGCTCCGGCGCTTCCGGGTACAGCACTGGTGATTATACAAATTTCTCCGGAACTTCAGCTGCCACACCTGTAGTAGGAGGAGTTCTGGGCCTCATCGGAGCCGTCAATTCTGGCCTTACGGCAACAAAATATGAAGAAATACTTGCCAGGTCTGCCGACAAAGCAGGTGGATACACCTATTCTGCTACCACTGGCTACACATACGGAACCTGGAATCAGGAAATGGGCTATGGAAGAGTAAATGCCCTCAAGGCAGTCCTTCTGGCAGGAACCTGCGGCCAGACTTCCTCTGCTTGTGGAACAAATTTCATCAACAGTTTTTCCATTGGTAGTTTAAACAACGCGGGTTCTGGTTGTTCTTCAGGGGGATACCGCTTTTTCAATGAAGTAAACCAGAGCACGATTTTGAAGATTTCCACGTCTACGCCCTTTATTATTACCGGAAACACGGCCATGTTTTATGGCGTCTGGCTTGACCTTAACGGCGATGGTGATTTTGCTGATATCGGTGAATTTATTTATAGCAACCCCACTGCAGCCAGCACGATTAGCAATCAGATAGTGCTGGCCGATAATATTGGCCTGCTGGGAGAAAAAAGATTGCGGATTCGTTGCCGTACTGGTTCCGCATTTTCAGCCTCCCAGTCCTGTGATGCCATTACAACCGGCGAAACGGAAGATTATGTATGTAAGATCACAGAAGCCTATTGCATTCCGACGGTTCTGAATTACTGCAGCAGCGGTGATTTCATCGATGGTGTGAACTTTGCCGGAATTGCCAATGTTGGTACAGGATGTAATGGATCGTATACTTTTAACAGCAGCCTTCCTCCTTTCCTTTGCAACATCGGCGTCAGCTATCCGATCAGCCTTCTTGCAGGACCGCAGTGGCAGCAGAATTTTGGTGTTTGGATTGACTATAACAACGATAAGGATTTCGAAGATGCCGGTGAGTTCGTGTTTTCCGGACTTGGTGCTGCCGGAATCAATCTCAACGGCAACATAACCATCGCAAACAACAGCGCGTTTATCGGAACCAGAAGACTTCGAATCCGAAGCAGTTACAATTCTGTACTCACTGCTGCAGATTTTTGTTCAACCGTCAATTACGGCGAAACAGAAGATTACCTGATTCAGATCGGGCCCATTTTCAGCCTGGGCACGCTTGCAGCCGGCAATCAGACACTGTGTAATCCTGCTGATCCGGCTGCCATCAGCTTTTCATCGGCAGCTGCTGGAGCACTGGGCTTTACCTACCAGTGGTATTTTCAAAACGGGATTGTGGCGGCACCTTCCGGAAGTTCTTTGACTGGATGGACGGCCATCACCGGCGCTTCTGCCGCAAGCTATGATCCGCCAGCGGGTCTTGCTTCCAGCCGGACATATGCCTGTTTTGTGACGCCTCAGGGCAAAATTGCAGGTTGGGCAGGTGGTGCCAGACAGATCACCGTAAGAGAAGTACTCAAATATGGAACAATCGCTGCGGGCAACCAGAACTTCACCGGCAGCGGCGACCCGGCCATCATCAGCCTTTCTACGGCAGCGTCCGGAGGTTCCGGAACCTTCGCCTATCAGTGGTTTTCATCACCGGGCATTGTGGCTCAACCCGCAGGAAGTACCATTCCTGCCGTATGGACAGCGATTACAGGCGCCACAGCTGCAAGCTACGATCCTCCGGTAATTTCTACCAGCACCTCTTATGCTTTGCGCGTAGACCCGACTGGTACGCCGGATTGCGGTGCAGCTACCTGGGCAAGTGGGGTAAGACAGATTACCGTAACTCCGGCTACTTTCAGTCCGGGAACGCTGGCCTCCGGCAATCAGACACTCTGTAATCCAGCCGACCCGGCTGCCATAGCTTTCTCAACCGCTGCCACTACCGGTTCATCCTTTCAGTGGTACTTTCAAAGCGGAATAATCGCAGCACCCGCCAACACCGCAGCGCTCACCGGATGGACAAGCATCACAGGTGCAACTTCCGCTTCCTATGACCCGCCTACAGGACTTACTGCCAGCAGAACGTTTGCCTGCCGGGTTACCAATGGAATAAATTCTCAGTGGGCTACCAGCGTAAGACAGATTACAGTACTGCCGGTTTTCAACCCGGGAAGCCTGATCGCCAACCAGAGTGGCTGCACCGGCTATAATCCGAATCCCATCACCATGGTTACGAATCCAGTGGGATCCGGGGCCTACAACTGGAAGTGGTTTTACGTTGAGAATGCAACTGCCACCTGCCCGACCGGAAGTGCAGATCCTGCCGGCTGGACAAGCTCCACCACCGATATCCGATTCTTCGGAACCTCCACAACAGGAACCGGAATCAGTTTCGACCCGATCAGCGCTGGTGCAGCTGGAAGGACATGGGTTTTAAAAATTACGCCAGCCGCAAATGGAAGTACGCCGGCCTGTGGCACTGCCAGTTTTACCAATTGCCACAAAACTACCCTGCTTACCTGCCGCCTGGCTGAAGAGGAACAAAATGAGTTTTTAGGCAACGAATATTTCCTCGGCAATGCGCAGCCCAATCCTTGGGAAAATAAAACAGAAATTCAGTTCCAGCTTCCTGCCGGAAAACAATCTGGAAAAATCATCATCCGGAGTTTAGAAGGAAAAATTGTGCACGTTCAAGAGGTTTCAGGTGAGGCAAGGCAGTCTGTTTCGCTCAGCCGGGGCCACTGGCCAGCCGGTGTTTATTTCTATAGCCTTGAAATCGGAAATGAAGTAATGGCAACCAGGAAAATGGTCCTTATACAATAAGAATACGCTGTTCCAGCATCAAAAACCCGGAGAAATCCGGGTTTTTGTTTTACTTAAATTCCGTTTTAACCAAGGTTTAAAAGTTTGATTCCCTGGCTTACTTTGGATTTATAGTATTGTGAGATGGGCGTATAAAAATATAGCCGAGGAGGGTTTATGAACAGCCATTAGAAATCGATCAAGAGGTCTAAATACTACTTTCCCCGGTGATTAAGCGTCAATGGCTTGACTTAACAAACCGATTGTTTTGCGGGGAGAATCTATATGTGGTTTTGTAGATCTTTTTCTTTTTGAAGTTTGGTTTGTTAGGCTGCTCTTTTATTGTTGTGGTGACTAGTTCAATTGTATAAAATGGTTTTGACTTAAGTACTTTAATTTTATTTCTCTGTGTATAAATGTCCTCATTTTCAAATACATCGGTGGTGTTCTCTGAATAGTATCTTAGGTATCTAAAGATTTCGGAAAAATCATTCAAGGAAAAGTATAATGTGCTCGCTATGTCATGCCCACCGTAAAATTCTTCAACATTTTCTTGTTTCAAACAATATAAATCTTCTCCAAATTTTTCAACAGTATAAGTTGGGTCAAAATCATATTCTGAATAATTGAACATCTTTTTGAATTTTGTTATTTCCCATTGATTTTCAGCCTTAGTAAATAATGCCAATCCTTTCATTGGACGAATCTCACCGCCATACAAGAAAGTAGGATCTTCATAATTACAAGTGGTAAATACGGCTACAGCAACTTTGGATTTGGCTTTCTGAAAGTAGAGAATTGTATCAAGTTCAGTCTTGAAAAAATCGCTGTAGTGATCCAGTGAGGAGTTTAACTGTTCATTCAGATTGGGTTTCCATAATCCACTTTTTTTCAATGTTTGACTGTCCAAATCAAATGTAACGCAGTCATACAATCGATGAAGTATGGTATCGCTGTTTAAGTCCTTATAAATGAACTTTACCTGAGAAAACCCATTTAACCCGGATGTTAACAGGATTAAAAAAGTGATTATGAATTTCATGGTGCTTTTTGCGAAGTATCTCTGTATTTTAAGTATCAAAGGAAGATTTTTTCTTCGTATCAGTGAGAACTATTCCGAATCAGGTCGGTTCAACAGGCAAAGAACCACATTTGAAACTTTCCAATATTACCTCTAGTTTTACCTTCCTCTTTGGCAGGTTTTTAATTCTTGTTGGGATTTCAAACACGGAATTGCTGCCTCAAGGATGTCTTTCCGTATTCCCGAAAACAGGGCATTCAGATGGATTCAGGTTTCACAGAAATAAGCAGTCAAGAAATTAATTAATGCTCTTCAATACAATAAGTTACGGTATTTTTCTGCCTGTTATCTTTATTTTGTATTGGACAATGGGTGTCCGGTTCAGGAAGATCCAAAATCCTTTTCTGCTTGTTGCCAGCTACTTTTTTTACGCCTGCTGGGACTGGCGTTTTTTATTCTTGCTGATGTTTTCGACCGTGCTTGATTACTACACCGGATTGAAAATGGAGGATGCCACAACGCTCTTCCGGAAAAAATTCTGGTTCTGGCTCAGCATTATTGTAAACCTTGGGTTCCTTGGAGTTTTCAAATATTTCAACTTTTTCACACTCAGCTTTTCACGGCTTCTGGATTCGTTTGGATTTGAGGTGCATCTCTGGACTTTATCTGTGATTCTTCCTGTTGGAATTTCCTTTTATACCTTTCATGGTTTGTCGTATGTGATTGACATTTACTACAATCGAATAAAACCAGAAAGAAATTTTGTTGACTACTCTCTGTTTGTCAGCTTCTTCCCTCTGCTGGTAGCTGGTCCCATAGAGCGTGCTACCCACCTTCTTCCTCAAATAAAAAGACAACGCGCATTTGACTTTGATAAGGCAAAGGCAGGACTCCGTCAGATTTTATGGGGCCTTTTTAAAAAAGTGGTGATTGCAGATCAATGTGCCGAATTTGCAAATATTGCCTTCAATAATTCGAGCCAACATTCGGGAAGTACCCTGGCATTAGGTGCATTGTTTTTTACTTTTCAGATTTACGGAGATTTTTCAGGATATTCTGACATAGCCTTGGGTACAGCGAAGTTGTTTGGGATAGACCTACTCCGGAATTTTGCATACCCTTACTTTTCTCGTGACATCGCCGAATTCTGGAGAAGGTGGCATATTTCCCTTTCATCCTGGTTCCGTGATTATTTATACATCCCATTGGGAGGCAGTAAAGGATCGACTTGGATTCAGGTTCGCAATGTGTTCATCATATTTATTGTGAGTGGATTCTGGCATGGCGCTTCTTTCACCTTTATCATTTGGGGATTCCTGAATGCTTTGTTTATTCTTCCGTCTGTTCTGTTTAAAACCAATCGGAACAATCTTGAAATTGTGGCCAAAGGACGGCTCCTTCCTAACTTTGGCGAACTGGGTTCCATGATTTTTACTTTTATTCTGACCAACCTGGCCTGGGTTTTTTTCCGAAGCAATAGCGTGCAGCATGCATTCCAATTTCTTGTTGGCATGGCAAATGAAACGCTTTTTTCAGCTCCGGTTTTTGCGGGTAAAAGTCTTACCGTGATTGGATTGGTGCTGGCCTTTTTTGTGCTGATTGAATGGATTGGAAGAGAAAAACAATTTGCCCTTGAAGAGTTGGGAACCCGTTCTCCCCGATTAATTCGGTGGTCATTCTA
>Ga0114972_10003823_pt1 | contig 11238 bp, 5 predicted proteins | sample M_140807_EF_Meta_FD_87354 | JGI IMG/M metagenome (GOLD analysis project Ga0114972, IMG submission 87354) | Freshwater microbial communities from Lake Montjoie, Canada to study carbon cycling - M_140807_EF_MetaG | ecosystem: Environmental > Aquatic > Freshwater > Lake | place: Lake Montjoie... | reverse complement strand
CGCCTGCACTGTGGCAGAACCATGCGGGAACCACCTTCTTGCACGGAGGCGGAAGTTTGAGGAAGATGCAGAGCGGTGAAAGGTGAACTCATCTAGCCCCAGAGGCCCAAGGAGGGCCTTAAAGACACCACTGCCAGCCGTGATCTTTTTGTTGGCCTTACCGAACATGGAATCAAGCTCTGTTAGGAGACCCTTGTTGAAAGTCTCCTTCTTGACATACCATGGCAGGCAGCGCCCAAGGTATTGCATGAGGGAGGCCATGAAGCGCATAGCACCCACCGTGGTAGAGCTCCCGTCCTTGGAAGCAGTGATGGATGCGGTGTAGAGGTCACTCCACTGCTTGGATGGATAGGGGAACTTCTCCACGATGAGGCCAAGCAGCATCATGACAAATGGAAAGAGCGAACTGGCCTCAATGAAAGAGACGCGCTCGACAGGAGCAGAGGCGGAGGCGGAGGCACCAGACATTTTGGATGGATAAAGCTTGATGTCCAGTATATAATCCTTAAATATGGAAAATAATTATAAAAATATTTTCAATTTTTAATTGTTATAATAAATAAAAAAATTGAAAATATTTTTATATATATGCCTCTTCAAAGATTTCATATGTGGGGTGGAGTCTCTATGGAGAAATCCGTAGGGGGGATGGTACTATCCAGCCAAAGTGCATTTTTGAGCTTAGTCTAAGGTCCTTCGGGGTCAAAGGCGACAGTTCCCCTTCACAGGGAAAATTGGGTTGTGCTTACCAAAAGCACATTTATTGAACTTAGTTGATCCTCTCGGGGGTCTGAGCTTCCTACAAGCTCAAGACGACAGTTCCTCCTCACGGAGTAGTATGGGGTAGCACACCAACGTGCGCCTGCTTACAAGATCAGAAGCCTTATCGTGGCTAAGCAGTAGTGTTGGAAGCAAATGTCTGATCATGGTTGAATAGAATAAATTTTATTTATATTATTTAACTCAAAAACAAAAATGCATGAAATTCATTCAAAAGAATCTGGTTTATAAGTATAAAATTTATCATCTTCCTTATAAATAGATCCCCAACAAAATATCTCATTTTCATCTACTGCTTCTATACTCTCTAAATATATTCCAGTTTTTTCTAAAATTGTATTATATATTTTATCAAAATAAGATTCAACTTTCTCATTAAATTCTATACTATGAAATATATTTTCAAATAATATTTCAATAATATAATTTTCTTTACCTGGAATGCCATGTTCATCATCTTTATTTATTTCCATATCAATCATCTTTAGTAAAGCTATATCAGTATTAATGAAAGAAGCAGCTTCGAAGATCTTATGTCCTAGATTAGAATCTGCTTGTTTTTGTTCCATTTAAATTTATTATTTAAACTCTAGGAATAAGTTCAAATAAAATCAATTTTTTATTTATTTTAATTTTAGTAACATTGGAATTTCTAAATTTTCACCCCCAGTTTCTAATATAATATCAATTTTCATTTCACATGCCCATTTATAAATATATTCTAATCCATCTAATCCTATATATCCTTTTCCGATTACATCATGACGATCTAAATGAGATTGTAATTCTTTCCTACTATCATTTAGATGTATAAGTTTTACATGTTCCAATCCAATTAAGCTATCAAATTGTTCAATAAATTTATCAAATCCTTCTTTTTTTCTTATATCATAACCAGCAACAAATATGTGACAAGTATCAATACATATTTTAATTTTTTGTTTTTCATCAATAGTAAATTGATTATATATTTCTGCAAATTCTTTTATTTTAAAACCCAATTCACTACCTTGACCACATGATGTTTCTAAATATATTATTACATTTTTATCTTTTATACAATCAATAACATATCTTAAAGAATGAACCATATTTGTAATTGCTACATCTTTATCTAAATGTAGGTATTTTCCAAAATGAATAACAGAACCTTTTGCACCTATTTTTTCAGCATACGATAATTCATTTAAAATAGTTTTTATCCACCATGAATTTATAGTAAATTCTCTTGCAAAATTCAATATATATGGTGCATGTATAATCATTTCAAATTTATATTTTTTAAGAGTATCTTTCATTTCATTTATTTCATCTGAAGTTAATTTTAGAGTTTTCTTTCCAGTTGCTTCAGAAATAAAGCATTGAACTAAATTACCACCTAATGAATGTATTCTTCTTATTTCCTCAATAAAATTTCCATTTATATGTGCCCCGAACATTTTCAATATAAAAATTGATTTATATATTAATTACTAATAAATAAATAATACATTAACTATGTTTTTAATAGACAAATATCGTATAACAGACTTATATAATATCTTATATCATAAAGAGATATATGACAAATTATTTGAGAAGAAAGATTTTAAATCTTTGTTAGATGAAGTTCCAACTAATGGAATACCATTAAAATTAAAAAATATTAATGTAGGCAATTATAATAATTTTCCAAATATATTCATTCATGGACCTCAAGGTTCTGGAAAGAAAACAATGATTAATCTTATTTTAAAAGATATGTTTGGAGATGAAGTTTTTAATATTAAGAAAGAAGAATATTCTATTTTATTATTTGGTAATAAGAAAGAGACTATATTTCTAGATCAATCAAAACATCACATTATAATAAATCCAACTAATTCAGCATTTGATAGATATTTAGTGCAGGATATAGTGAAGACATACTGTTCTCAATTTACATTAGATATGTTAAAAAATAAGAATAGATTTAAAGTAGTTATTATTAACAATATTGATAAATTATCATATTATGCACAAACTAGTTTACGTTGTTCCATGGAAAGATATATTCATAATTGTAAATTTATTCTTTGTGGATATAATATGAGTAAGGTAATTGATCCTTTGAAGGGAAGATGTTTATCAATTAGATTATCAAAGCCAACAAATAGTGATATATTTAGATTACTATTAAATATATCTGCTAGAGAAAATAAGATATTAAAAACAGCAGAATATAATGAAATAGTAAAAAAATGCGATCGTAATCCTAAATTTGCATTATGGTTATTAGAAAATAGATATATTGGTCTAAACATTGAATTATTATTTTGGAAGAATAATATAAAGGAAGTTGTAAATATTATTACAAAGATTATAAATCAAAAAGATGTAGAATATAGTCAATTAATGAAAATTAGAAGTTTAATATATGAGGTATATATAACTAATATAGATGAGAATGAAATAATAAATGAATTATTTTTTGAATTAAATCAAAAATTAAAATCAAATGAAGTATTAATTAGTAAATTATTTCGTAAATATGATTATAGAAATATAATTGGTAAACGTTTGATGATACAATTAGAGGCATTAATATTTAACCTAATTAAAGAAATGATTGAAACAACAGATAAAACTGTTGAAAAATAAAAATTTTATTTTATAATTCATAAATTAAAATTTTTTATATTTTTATATTGTTTTATTATTATTTTATAATTTTAAGCAATCAAAGAGGTTTTTTTATAAAAAACGAAATGCTTTAGGCATTTCATAAAAAGATTGAATAATTTTTTTATTGATATAAATAGTATAATTTATATAAATATATAAAAATGTGTGGCATTTGGTTTTACCTTAAGAGATCATTAAAAAAGATGGATGAAGCATTAATTTATAAATTAGAAAATAGCTTTGATAAAATTAAGAATAGAGGTCCAGATTTTAGAAATTTTGTTAAAGTTTCTTATAATGGAGCAATTAGAGCAATTGCTGGTTTTCATCGTTTAGCAATTATGGATACTTCGTCAGTAGGAAATCAACCATTTACATATATTTCAAATAGTATGTATGAAATACATGTAATTTGTAATGGTGAAATCTATAATCATTTAGAATTAATTAAAGAACATGATTTAAAACCAAAATCACATTCAGATTGTGAAGTTATTCTTGAATTATATAAAAAATACAGAGATGTGGATAAGATTGTAAGTTTACTAAATGGAGAATTTGCATTTGTAATATATGAAAGAAATATTGAAACAAAGCAAATATCAGTTATGGTAGCAGTAGATCCTGTATCAGTTAGACCATTATTTATTGGATATATGGATAATGATCATGAAAATACAGATATTTTATTTAGTTCAGAACAGAAGGGATTAGATTGTTGTGATAGAGTAGAAAGATTTAAACCTGGTCATGTATATAAATTATCATTTTATGATAAACAAGTTGGAAATGTTCATAATGAGAAAGTATTTAATGTAAAATATTATCCATATTATGAATTTAATTATACTGATAAGAAGGGATATCATTTTGATGATTTAACAATGTATCAAGAAATTACATCAAGATTATCAAATGCTGTCAGAAAGCGTATTCAATCTGATAGACCATTAGGATGTCTTCTTTCTGGAGGATTAGATAGTTCATTAATTGCTTGTTTATTAGCAAGACATATGAAAGAAATAGATTCAACAAAAGTAGTAACATTTTTTAGTATTGGTAATTCTGATGCACCAGATGTTGTAAATGCAATAAAGGTATATGAACATATTAAATTAACTATAAATTCAAATGTAAAGCATTATGTTTATGACATAACATTTGAAGAAGCATTAAATATAATTCCTCAAGTAATAAAGGCTATTGATACATTTGATATTACAACAATTAGAGCATCAACTTGGCAATTTTTATTAGCAAAGAAAATATCAGAAACTACTGATATTAAGGTAATATTAAATGGAGATGGAGCAGATGAAATTGAAATGGGATATCAATATTTTAAGTCAGCACCCAATGCAGAAGAAGCACAAAAAGAGACTGAAAAATTATTAAGAGAAATTCATTTGTATGATGGATTAAGAGTGGATAGAGGAATATCTTTTCATGGATTAGAAGCAAGAGTACCATTTTTAGATGTTGAATTTTTTGACTATTATATGAGAATTCCATCACAATATAAAATGCCAAAGGATGGATTAGAGAAATATTTAATTAGAAGGGCATTTGAAGTATTAGATCCAAATTTATTATGTAATTCAGTGCTATTTAGATCTAAAGAAGCATTTAGTGATGGAATTTCTAAACACGTAAAATCGTGGTACGAGATAATTCAAGACCATGTAGAAACTTTTATAACAACCCAAGAGTTTTTAGAAGAGCGTAAAAGATATACTCACTTAACTCCAGTATCAAAAGAATCATATTGGTATAGAAAGTTATATGAGTCATATTATCCAAATCGTGAAAAAGTAATTGAACATTATTGGCTTCCAAATTGGAGTGGTAATATTCAAGAGCCTTCTGCTAGAGTATTAAAAGTTTATACCCAATAATTTTATTTATAGTATAAATTAATTTTAATTAAAATTAATTTATATTAAAAGTATATAAAGTATATTAAATGGAAAATATTGATATTGAAAAATATGACGACATAAATTATTTAAGCACATTGTTATTTGATTTTCTTTATAATAAAAAATCAGAACGTGAAATTATGGTTGAACATATTAATTTTAAAGATATTAAACCATCAACAATAAAAAAATTATATCAGGATAAACATCTACGTAAATTAATTTTAAATGTTTTTAATAGAGATATTTCATTTACATCTAAAATCGGTAATAAGTTAATTTTTAAAATTAATGATATTGATCATCAATTGGATATTGTCTTAAAAGCTTCTGATATATATTCAACATTAAATAATTCAACAGATATGAATAAAGTAATGACTTATTTATTTAGTGATTTTGTAATACATAAAAAAACAAAACATATATTAATGAATGTTATGAATTTTGATGTAAAATATAGTGAAGTTAAATATTATATTGAAAAATATTTAGAAGAACATGTAATAAAAATCTTATCAAAAAAGGATAAGATAATATCAATTGAATTAAGAGAGCATTATTTTAGAATGGAAACATTAGAAGATATAATTAATAAAGAATCGAAGTTATCAGATGATGATATTATAGTGATTATATTTCAAGTTTCGCATACTTTAGCAGTAATTCAAAATAAATATCCTAATTTCAGACATAATAATTTAGATTTAAAAAGTATTTATTGTTATTTGAAAGATAAAAAAGAGAAAACATATGAATATGTATTAGATGGTCATAAATTTAATGTTCCAAATATTGGATTTGAAATCAAAATTACAAATTTTGATGAATCAATTATAATAAATGAATTTGATAATGAAAGTATTATAGATTCATTAAAAACTATAGATAATACGTATGATATAAAAATATTTCTTAATTCTTTACTAAAAATAAATAATATATCGAATGAAATAAAAATATTTATTAATGATATAATGAATAATAACGACAACCCAAAAAAACTATTATTTGGAAATTCAAGATTCAATTCATTTAGATTAAACAGTGAATTATCAGATGTTTCTTTTGAAAATAATAATAATAATATGAAAAGAAATAATTTAAATCAAATGGAAACTGAAGTATCTGTTGATGCTCCTTCTAAAAATTCTATGAGAAAAATATTAAATGATATGTCAACTGAAATTTCAATTGATTCTCCTAAAAGAGCTACTAAAAAATCTAGTAAAAAAAGTTCTAAAAGAGGATCAATGAAAGGTGGTGCAAAAAAAAATTCTAAAAATGGAAAAATGAATAAGTCTTCAAAAAAAAATATAAGAAGAAGCAAAAGAGGCGATAGAAGAAGCAAGAGAGAAACCCATGATGTTGACTCTGAAACTGAAGAAGAAGTATCTGCCTCTATTGAAGACGATACTGATGATTTATTATTAGATGAAATTGAAGATTCTGAAGAAACTCGTGAAAGTGTAAAATCTACTGAAAAATCAAGTAAAAGATCAGATGAAAAGTCACATGAAGAATCATCTGAAAAGCATGAAAAGAAAATAGTTAAAAAGCATTTATCAATTGATGATATGTCTTCTGATGTATCAGTTACTAAGGATGACGATGAAGATAAATCTTATAAGCCACCAAGTATGCAAAGAGGTAGAAAAGAAAGAGGAAATCAAAATAGAGAAAATCAAAATTCCAATTCTAAATTAGCATCAATTTTAGGTAATCAAAATCAAAATCAAAATCAAAATAAGGCAAAAGTTAATAAATTATTTGGAGCCTTAGGTGCTTCTGAACGTGATTTAATGGGAAATAATCAAAATTTACCAATGGTTCATCCTAGTATAAATAGACAAGCACCTGGACAAATGAATCAAGAAATGCAAATGCCAAATCAAAATCAAATACAAATGCCTAATATGGGAATGCAAGGAATGGAAATGGGAATGCCTAATATGGGAATGCAAATGCCCAATATGCCAATGGGAATGCAAGGAATGCAAGGAATGGAAATGGGAATGCCTAATATGGGAATGCAAATGTCTCAAATGCCTATGGATAATATGCAAATGGGAAATATGCCAATGCAAATGCAAATGCCTAATATGCCAATGCAAATGCCAATGGGAAATATGCCAATGGGAAATATGCCAATGCAGATGCAAATGCCTAATATGCCAATGGGAAATATGCAAATGCAAATGCCTATGACTGGTGGTAGTAGAAAAAAAAACAAAAATAATTTTTTTTTTGACTCCGCACTCTTAGAATCTTCATCTGATGGTTACTCAAAAAACTTTAAAGACCAAAAAGTAGTGTCGTTAAATAATAAAAGAATAAATCAAAAAGGTGGCCTCCGTGTAATACCTCATTTCTATGATAGTTTTAATCCTTATCAACCAATAGATGAACAAAAAAATAAAGGAAAAGCAAATTTTGAAGAAAAAAAAGATAGAGGACAAATTCCACCTCAATATCAACAAACTCATCCTTCTCAAGATCAATTAAATGGAAATACTCAAGCTTATATTCCACCTCAACAAAATCAATTTCAAGGAGCATCTTTAACATTAAATATTCCACAGGTACCAACTCAGCAACAACTACCACCTAAACAAACATTTAATCCAACATATTACGTTCCTATGTTGAATCCATATGCTCCTAATACAACAAGTAATCCAATGTTATGGCATCCAGCAGTTCCTCCAATAGTTCAAAAATATAATATTACATTTGGTGGATCAGACATTCAAAGATTGGGTGAAATATATGAAGATATATTACCTAGTAAAATAAGTAAGAATACATTAAATAGTATATCTGAAAGATTATTAATTCTAAATTATTTAAGAACAGTATTAATAAAACAAGGAGACGGAGAAGAAATAGGTTTCGACACAAAGAGAAAACCAGAAATTAATGCATTATTAAGTCATTTAAAAATTATTGGAGTAAACCCATATAATTATAATAAGATGACAAACAATCCTTATACAGGATTACCAGATAGACTTATTATTTATAAGTCATGTTATCCTATAAAAGTAGATAACAGTTCACAAATAAAATGTGCATCAGATAATTTAGGAGTAAATGTAAGAATATATCAATTATTAGAAGGCGAAGCAATTTTAAATAACTTAGGATCTTCATTTAGAAAATATTTTGAAGTATGGAGAGAAATAACATATTATGAATATATAAGAGAAGAAATTATAAAGAAAAATATATGTCCAAATTTTGTAACTTTAATATCATATTTTATTCATCCAAGAACATTAATTGATTTTGTTAAATATAGAGAAGCAAAAGATACTAAGCCTGATGCAGCAATGATTAATTATTATAAAATATTTAATAATCATGTTAGTGATAAAATAAAACAAGTTCCTACTGTTATTGAAGATTTAAAAAAGAGAATTGAAGAGCATTATTTAAGAATGAAATATAATAGTGCTGACTTTATTGGTGAAGGAGTTGTAAATCCTTATCATCCAGTATTAGCTCCAATGACTAGAAATAGTTCTGTAATTGCAATTCCAAATTCAACTCCTGAACAAAGATGGAATCAATTTATTATTGATAAAATGGAATCAAATTTACACGATAATTTAATGAACTATTCTGAAACTTGTTTAATTGCATTAACAGAAGCACCCACTCAAAATATTATTGCATGGAGTTCAAGAAAATATGAACAAAATCATGTAAATACTGCTATTTTAAAAATGATTTCTACTGGTTATCACGATACTGAAGTATGGAGATCAGTTATTTTCCAATTACAAACAGCTATTTATACTTTACATCAAAAAAATATTTGTATATATAATTTTAATCTTGAAAATAATGTATTTATAAAAGATACTAATTTTGATAGTAACAATGTTGGATATTGGAAATATAAAATAAATGGAATTGATTTCTTTGTTCCTAATTATGGAGCTGTATTATTAATAGATACAAGTTTTAAAGATTTAGAATTAGAAGGTGGATCTATTGCAATCTCTAAAATGAATGATTTAATTGATAAAAATCAATTAGAAGATAAAAAAGTTGAGAAGAAAATGTTAACTGAAGATTCTGAAAAAGCACTAGAAGCTAAAATGACATTAAAAGAAGCTGAAGCAGCTGAAAGAAAAGCAAAAAAAGAAGTAGATTTATTAGAAGCAAAATTATAAGAACTAAACAATTTATTAGTAAAGAAGAATCAAGAATTAGCTGAAAATGCTCCAGCTATTAATGCAGCAATTGATGATGCATCTCCAGGAGAAGCAAGATTATTAATTATTAATAGAGCTATGTATGCATCTAGAGATCTATCAAACGCTGCATTAGAAGCAGTTACTAATGCAGGCAAAGTTGAAGCAAGAGGTAATCCAGCTCAACCAGCAGCAGGACGTAATCCATATAGACCAGCAGTTCCTGCTGTATTAGGAGCTATTAGAGCATCTACAAATGTTGTTATTAAAAGAAAAATAGTAGAATATTATAGAGATATGTTAGTTGCATTACTTCCTGTACCTCCAGCACCTGTATTAGATTATGATAGAATAATACAAGAAATTATACAAATTTTAAATGATGAGATGAATAATGCTATGAATGTTGCAAATGCATCAGTTCAAGCTTTATCAAATGCACCTAACCCCCCAGGAGCTGCATTTCCTCCATTTCCACTTCAACCAACTCCAGCGCAAATTGCTGAAAATCTTGTAGCAATGACTGCTGTTGATATATCTGTTGGTAATAATAAAATAAATTTAGAAAAAGCTTTATTAGCAGGACCAAAATCTATTGAAACAATTGTAACTATGGCAAGATTAACACCGCCTCAAATTGATAATATACCAGCATTAGTAAATGCTGGATCAGAAGCCGTAGAAGCTGTTGCTGATGCTTTAGTAGTTGGTAATGATGTTGCAGCTGTTGCATTAGGAACTGGAGAGGCTGCTATTAGAAATGCTTTAACTTTACGTGCAAATGGTCTATTCGCACAAGCAGCTAATCAAGAAGCATTAGCTATTGCAGCAGTAAATGCAGATGATGTAGCTGCAGCACCACCAGGACCTGGAACAATTGCTGAAGCAAGAAGAAGAGCAATAGCAAGAGCAATTGCTGCTGGAAGAGGAATAGATGCACAAACAGCAGAAGGGGATGCAGCAGCAGCAGCGGCAGGAAAAGCAGTAGTAGTAGCAGCACGTGTAAATGACAGACCTCAAAAAATATTTGAAGAAATAGCAAACGCTGTAGCAGTACCACAAATTGTCCAAGCTATTGCAGGTATTAATGGTATTATACCAAATTTTGGAGCTTTAAGAGGATTACCTGCTAGATCTTTAGATGCAGTTACAAAAGTTGCAGTATTAACACCACCTGAAATTGCTAGAATAAATAATATTATAAATATTCTTGCTCCTGCAGCAGTAGGAGTAGGAGCAGGAGCACCTGCTGCTGTTGCTCTTGCTGCTGCTATTGCTGCATTAAATCCTCAAGAAACAAATGCATATGATAATATTGAAGCAATTCGTGCTACTCCAGGAAGAGTTGCTCTAGGTGCAGCTATAAATGCTGCTGTCTTAAATATAAATAATGTAATAGCAGCAGTAGCTGGAGGAGCTGGAGGAGCTGGAGGAGCTGCTGCTGCTGCAATTGCAGCTACTAATTTAGGACAAAATTTACAAATAATTTCAACAAGAATACCAAAATTTATTGAAGTTTTACCTGCAGCAGCAGCAGCAGTAGTAAGAGCAGCAGAAGTAGCAAGAAGAGCAGCAGTCGTAGGAGGAGTAGCAGCAGGAATTGCAGCAGCAATAGTAGGAGCAGCACCAGCAATAGCAGCAGCGGTGGTAGCAGCGATGGTAGCAGTAGGAGCACCAGCAGGAGCAGGAGCAGG
>Ga0114972_10003817_pt1 | contig 11249 bp, 8 predicted proteins | sample M_140807_EF_Meta_FD_87354 | JGI IMG/M metagenome (GOLD analysis project Ga0114972, IMG submission 87354) | Freshwater microbial communities from Lake Montjoie, Canada to study carbon cycling - M_140807_EF_MetaG | ecosystem: Environmental > Aquatic > Freshwater > Lake | place: Lake Montjoie... | reverse complement strand
TTTTGAAATGATTGGTTACTTTTCGGATGAACCAAATTCGCAGCCTTTCCCTTCAGAGGAACTTGCCAAAATATATCCAAGTACGGCGAATTTTATAATTGTGGTGGGCATTGAAGCCTACACTGAATTCAATCAAAAAGTTAAATCATTGATGTCTGAAAATGCCGAAATAGATGTTCAGGTTGTCAGCTTTCCAACAAAGGAAGGATTGGCAGGATTGTCTGACCAAAGAAATTATTGGCATTTTGGGTATCAAGCTTTGATGATAAACGACACATCATTCATTAGAAATCCAAATTACCATCAAACATCCGACACAATTGAAACCCTGGATTTTGAAAAAATGACTGAGGTTGTCAATTGTTCTTACAATGCCATTGTAAAAATTCAATGAACCAGCCTTAGCTCCGCCTTCAAAAATTTCAATCTTCGTACTCAACAATCCAAGGCTGATTGGGTTTCTCCGAAAACCGCCCAATCCAAAATCCTTCTTTTTGAAACGAATCTATCTCCGCCTTGCTCAGCCGCTCGCCCACCCAGAACTGGGTTCCTTTTTTATGAAACAGGCGGTTCTGGTGACTGCGTTCCCAATCCTGAAATCGGGTAGGCAAAAAGGTGGCTCCCTCCACCAACAAGCAGGGTCTTTTCGGTTTGAAATTTTCTGCTTGCCGGTACTGATTCAGCATCTTGTTTCTCGAGGCATACAATCCACCCAAACCGGAAACTGGAGCAAACAAATCACTGCCAAGAGAAAGCATAAGCAAGGTCCAGATAGTCAGGCGAATTCTGGTTGTCGGCAAGGCACTCAGGAAGGCAATTAATCCCGAAAAGATAGCCGGAAATGCATAGGCCCATTCGAATGGAAAAACCACAAAAAGAAGCAAAGAGCAAATGCCGGAAATTCGAAGGAGGGCATTTTTCTGCTTAAAAGAATACCCCAGGCACAGCAAATACACAGGAAACAAAAGCCCTGCCTGTCTGAACAAAAACCACATTCGGCCGGCATAAAAACGAAGCGCAGATTCCAGTCCATTAAAGGGGGCCGGATTTTTTCCAATTACCCAATACAAGTAAATGCCCAGCAAAAAACCCGGAACCAAAAGGCTTCGAAGGGCATTTCTCTGCTTGAACCAAACCACAATCAGAATCAAAAAATAAAATTCAGGTCGGGTAAAACTTAAAACCAGAACCAGAATTCCGAGCCATTTGTACTGCGATTTTTTGAGGGCCAGCAGGCATTCCTGAAACAGAAACCAGGCTGGCATCAGTTCCATTGAAGAGGCGGCTGCCTCCGAAAATACTGGTAAAAGTGCCAGACAAATTCGGATCAGCCATATCTGCGAAAGTTCCAGGTTCGGCAATAAATCCTTGAGCCGAAATAAGAAAATCAGGGCAAGGAAAAGGTTGAATGCATTGGAAAAAACAAACTGGTAATCAGGCTGAAGCAAGACAAGCAAAAACTCCCAGGCTGGATTTCCCAGCGAGCGCGCCGGATCGTAAGGCAAACCTGCCGCAAGCCTTGCCGCAGTTTGTGCCATCAACCAGGCATCTGTATCACTTCCAAAACCCAGAAAACACAGTGCAAGTTCATACAGCAGCCAAAGCACAATCATTCCGGAAAAAAATGCCGACCCAACTGAAAAATTGACCGCTTTTTCGGGTTTATTTTGCCTTTCGTCCAAATTAGTAAGTCAACATTAAATTTGGCATCGTTTTGGCGAAAACCAATTTCAAACATATCAAGATTTCATCAACATGAATCCATTCAATTCAATTTCGCGCAACATCCGCATCCTCCTTCCAATGCTTGCTTTGCTGGCACTGTCTTCCTGTGGCTACAACGACATCGTGGAGAAGCAGGAAAAAGTAACGGGATCCTGGGCCCAGGTTCAGAATGTTTACCAACGCCGTGCCGACCTTATTCCCAACCTGGTGAATACCGTGAAAGGGGCTGCCAATTTCGAGCAGAAAACCCTCACCGATGTGATGGAGGCCCGCGCCAAGGCTACGCAGGTGACCATCAAAGCCGATGATCTTACGCCCGAAAAAGTGGCCAAATACCAGCAGGCCCAGCAAGGACTCAGTTCTGCTTTGTCGAGGCTGATGGTGGTTTCCGAAAACTACCCGAACCTGAAGGCCAACCAGAATTTCCTCGATTTGCAAAGTCAGCTCGAAGGCACCGAAAACCGCATTACCGTGGAGCGGATGAAGTTTAACGAGTCGGTTCAGGATTACAACACCTACATCCAGAAATTCCCGACCAACCTCACGGCCAAGATGTTCAATTTCGACAAGAAGGGCTATTTCGAGGCCGAGGCTTCCGCGCAAAAAGCGCCTCCGGTACAGTTCTAGTGTTTTAGTTTTTTTGGGCGTGCCCGCCTCGCCAAAGGCGATTCGGTCGGGTCCTTTGTTGCAATGTGGCGCCTCGCCTTCGGTTCGGCGCCACGATTTCCTCTTCGGCCCCTCACGCAAGAAAGTTGGGTCATATGAAATTTCCGTGAAGAGCGTAGAATTGATATTCAAAGGTGTTTGCATTTCCGGCACCAGCGGTGCCGAATGTCAATAGAAGGAGAGTTAAAAGAAATTTGTAGGAAGAGGAGGTGAACAGACCTCGAAAGATGTTTGCATCTCTGGCACCAGCGGTGCCGAATGTCAATAGAAAGAGAAATAAGAAGGACCAAAGCACCAGAGGTGCGGCATATTATGGGTTCAAACCCTTCACAGCATAAACCAGTTGAGCATGGAACTGGAAATAAGTATTGGCCATTTGAATAGGGAAATGAAACATGTCGCTCTTCCAGAGCTTATTATCTCCTTGCTTAATGCTATTGACATTTTACCCCGCTGGGGTAAATGTGATTTTATGATATGGCGGTTCCCAAAACCAAGGATACATTGAATCTTACAGTTTAACCCAAAAAGAAAAGGAGCTCGATCGAGCCCCTTTTCTTTTATTATTTTCAGCTTGCTTACAGGTGAATTACTTCCCCATATGCCATCGCTGTCGCTTCCATAATGGCTTCCGACATGGTCGGGTGCGGATGAACTGATTTCAGAATTTCATGTCCTGTGGTTTCCAGATTCCGGGCTACTACAACCTCGGCAATCATTTCAGTCACATTGGCACCAATCATGTGGGCACCAAGCCACTCACCGTATTTGGCATCAAAAATTACTTTTACAAAACCCTCTTTCGCTCCGGCAGCAGAAGCTTTACCTGAAGCTGAGAAAGGAAACTTACCTACTTTAATCTCATAACCTGCGGCCTTGGCAGCTTCCTCGGTCATACCAACAGAAGAAATTTCAGGTGAACAATAAGTACATCCTGGGATGTTGCCATAGTTCAGAGGTTGTGGATGGTGACCTGCAATTTTTTCCACACAGATAATGCCTTCGGCAGAGGCCACGTGGGCAAGAGCTGGTCCTTTAACAATATCGCCAATGGCATAAACATTCGGAACATTGGTCTGGTAGAAATCATCTACCAAAACTTTTCCTTTGTCATGTTTTACACCGGCTTCTTCCAGGCCAATTCCTTCCAGATTTGTAACCACACCAGCCGCAGAAAGCACCACATCACATTCGATGACGATGTTGCCAGCAGGCGTTTTTACAGAAACCTTGCAGGTTTTTCCTTTTGAATCCACACTTTCCACGCTGGAATTGGTGTGAATGTCAATGCCTTTTTTCTTGTAGATTTTTTCAAGCTCTTTCGAAATATCCGCATCTTCCACCGGCACAATGCGTGGCATAAATTCCACGATGGTTACCTTGGTTCCCATGGTGGCATAGAAATAAGCGAACTCAACGCCTATCGCCCCAGAGCCGATGATCACCATGCTCTTTGGCTGTTTTGGCAATGACATTGCTTTGCGGTATTCGATTACCTTTTCGCCATCTATTTTGATGTTGGGAAGTTCTCTTGCACGGCCACCTGTTGCCAGGATAATGCTTTTGGCTTCATGGATTTCTTTGCTGCCATCGGCCTTGGTAACTTCCACCTTCTTGTCTTTGGTGAGTTTGCCCATGCCCATGATTACCTCAATCTTGTTTTTCTTCATGAGGAATTGCACGCCTTTGCTCATGCCATCAGCTACACCACGGCTGCGTTTTACAACGGCCTCGAAATCGTGTTTAGCGTCCTTAATGGTAATGCCGTAATCGGAGGCATGCTGAATGTATTCGTAAACCTGCGCACTTTTGAGAAGCGCTTTGGTTGGGATACAACCCCAGTTGAGGCAGATACCGCCCAGACTTTCCTTTTCCACAATGGCTGTTTTCATGCCAAGTTGGGATGCACGGATGGCAGCTACATATCCTCCGGGTCCGCTGCCGATTACGATTAGATCAAAATTTGCCATATTTTCTGCTTAATGAAAGGAATTTTCAGAAGCCGCAAAGGTAGGATTTTCAGTTTCAGTTCAAAGGAGAATTGAGGCCATGGGCTTCATCTTTCATCAGCGAACCCAAAGGCATTTTTTCACATCATCCTGAATGCGGGTAATCCCGCGTCCATACACGATTTCAATCCGGCTGAAGCGCGGAGCGGTGGTGGTGTTGTAAGTGCCAAGTTTCAGGGTATCACCAAAAAGCCGGCCTTCTGAAGAATAAGCCGTGCTGCTTAGAAAATAATCAATGGTAGGAATGCTGGACTTGAGGTTTACGGAAAGGGTGCAGGTAAGCGCCTCATTGTCCACATTAATTTTGTAGTAAATCTCCTGCTTCTGCAGGTCATAATAGCTAGACTCCATTTTGCAATAAGAAACGCAATAAGGTTTGGAACCAGTGCCACCCACACTGAGCACATTCTGCTTTTCTGTATGCGGACCAATCCGCTCGTAAATCGAGGTATTAAAAATCAGGCTATCACCGGCAGAATTATGAAAAACAAGCCGGTTTTCCTGTGGCATATACGGTACAAGGTTGTCGCTGAAACCCGGGCATTCCTTTTTTTCACCACAGGAAAGAAGTAGTGTGAATGCGAGAAGGCTGAGGGATAAAATCGGAGATTTCAAAAACATTTTAATAGAATCAGACTTTAAGTATCAGGCTTCAATTTTAAAACGATGCCATATTCTATCCAAAAATAAATGAATGGGAAGGCAGGAAATTAATTTGGTTTGGTATAAACGCGACTTACGGTTTATCGACCATGAGCCACTTTATTTTGCCCAGCAATCCGGACTTCCATTATTACTGGTTTATATTTTTGAACCATCTGTAATGGCTTACCATGACAGTGATGTCCGGCACTGGCGTTTTGTATTCGAATCGCTAATGGAGATGAATGAGAAATTGAAAAGCATTAACGCTAAAATTTATATTTTTCACAATGAGGCCAAAACCGTATTTAAAACGCTGTTAAATTCATTAACCATTAATACTGTTTTTTCATCTCAGGAAATTGGAAATGGATTGACCTATGAACGCGATAAGGAAATAAAAAAGCTACTTCAAAATCATAATGTCAAATGGAAAGAATATCAAACCAATGGCATTATTCGAAAATTAAAATCGCGAAAAGAATGGCAAAAACGATGGGAAGAAAAAATGCTTTCTCAGCCCAGTATTGTTATAGAAAATGAATTGAATGTCATTCACTTAGACGAGCAAATAAAAACAGCAATAGAAGGACCAGAATTGCCTGCTGAAATTACCACCCGAAATAAAAACTTTCAGGAAGGAGGAGAATACTGGGCATGGCGCTATCTGAATAATTTTATACAGGAAAGACATGTAAATTATAGCAAGCATATCAGCAAGCCACTTTTGAGTCGCACAGGTTGCAGTCGCTTGTCGCCCTATTTGGCCTATGGAAACATTAGCATGCGAATGGTTTACAAGTACACACGAGAAAACTATAGTACTTCACTCAATAAAAGGGCATTGAGTAATTTCATTTCCCGCTTGCATTGGCACTGTCATTTTATTCAAAAATTTGAAGATGAATGCCGGTATGAATTTGAAAATATAAACAGGGCCTACAATGCCTTGCACAAAACAAAAAACGAGGCCTATATTATTGCATGGCAAACTGGACAAACGGGTATTCCGCTGATTGATGCTTGCATGCGCTGTCTGGTTGCAACCGGATACATTAATTTTAGAATGCGGGCCATGCTTGTTTCCTTTTTTGTGTTTAATCTTTGGCAAGACTGGCGTGAGCTGCATTTTTTAGCCCGGCAATTTCTGGATTACGAACCGGGTATTCATTATCCGCAAATGCAAATGCAAAGCGGCACAACCGGTGTCAATACCATTCGAATTTACAATCCGATAAAAAATTCAATGGACCATGATGAAGATGGACTTTTCATAAAAAAATGGGTACCAGAGCTTCGGTATATTCCTGCCAATTTAATTCATGAACCACATAAACTTAGTTTGATTGAGCAGCAGATGTACTTATGCGAAATTGGAAAACAGTATCCTGCGCCCATTGTGGATGTAGAGGAAACGAGAAAGCGGGCAAGCGATATTGTGTGGAGTTTCAGAAAAAAAGATGAGGTCAAAGAGGAAGGAAAGCGAATTTTGGCAAAGCATGTGAATGCCTCTAAACCAATTGTAGCCAAAAAGAAAAAAGCAAAACAGACAGATCAGTCCAGTTTATTATGAAAACCTTCCTTTCGGCAAAGTGGCAAAATTTAATAATGGTTAATTATGAAATTGACCCTTCTATTTTGTTACCCTATTTGCCAAAAGGTGTAGAGCTGGATTATTTCCACGGAAAAACCTATATAAGTTTAGTTGGTTTTTTATTTAAAAACAGTTCCATTTTTAATGTCCCAATTCCCTTTTTGGGTACTTTCGAAGAGGTAAATCTTCGATTTTATGTTGTAAGGAAAATAGGCAATGAATTAAGGCGCGGTGTAGTTTTTATCAACGAAACGGTGCCCAACAAAATAGTGGCTTGGGTTGCCAACCAACTTTACAAAGAACATTATATCGCCATTCCCACAAAGCATAATTGGAATTTTACGAATGGTAAAAAAGAAATTGGATATCAATGGAAAGTGGAATCGAAGTGGAACAGTCTTAAAGTAATTGCTTCGGATGTCAAACTAAAAATGCCTGCAGGTAGTATTGAGGAATTTATTTTTGAGCACTATTATGGCTACACAAAAGTGAATCCTGCACAAAGCATTGAATATAAAATCAACCATCCCAGTTGGGAAATCAACCCAATTGAAAGTTATGAAATTGATTGTGATTTTGCCGCTTTTTATGGGGATGACTTTGCTGTTTTAAATAGGACGAAGCCAAATTCAGTCATGCTTGCAGAAGGTTCGGACATTAGTGTGGATTGGAAGCGTATTCCATTTTAAGATAATAGCAATTTCCAAGCGCAGTGCGTCCCAAAAAATGGACTTGTAAAATAGGTAGTGCTATTGAAGAAATCGATGGTAGTGGTCTGATATGTCTATGCAACGGCTTCATTATCCACATTTTGGCTTTAATAAAAGTTCTTGGGAACAATCAATATATTCCCCTTGAAGTGGTTTTAACTCTATCTTGGAGACGAACCGGCTTTTGAGAGTTTACAAGGTGGAATTCACTGTCTTTTAATCTGAATCCTTCCCGGATAAATCCGCTTATCCAGACCATCTAGAAGGAATGAATAATGTAAATCCCTTAATAAATAAGACTTGTTCTTTGAGCATTGTTCAAGATATTCTTCTTAAGAATTCTCTGAGGACTTTGCGCAGGTAAAACCGGTTTCCGGTGGTGTCAATAAAGACATCCGAAGTTCCCCAGTCTAAACAGCAGTTTTTTGCTGGTTTCAATCTTAAAGATTATTATCCTGATCAAGTAAGCCTGAACTATCCTGTATTTTTTTCGGAATCTTCATTCCGAACCCGAAAATAGTCAATTCCGGTTCTTTTGGCCGCAATAAAGGGGCCAATGTTTCTGCCTCCTCGAATTACAGTTTTTGCATAAAGGGGAAACTTTTCCATAAAAACCTGAATATCCAAAATATCCCCCTGCCTCAAGGTAGAGTTTTCTGATTCAATCAGTCGGAAACTTCCTTTTTGAGTGCAACCAAGGAGTATCTTTCGACCCGGGGAATAGCCAATTTCCAGTTCGGTACCCTCGGCGATGTCTTCTGATCGCAGAATTTCAGGGCTGTCTTTTAGCAAGACAGAATCAGAGTGGCTGGCAATCTTTTGCTGAAGGTCTTCCCAATCAAGAAAGCCCAGAAACTGGGAAATAACATCCAGGGTATAAAGAGAAGGAGATGTCGGTGTGCCAAAAAAACCGAAAATTCGCTTCAGGGTAGAGGCAGAAATGCGGTCACCCACGCTTTTTTCTATCTCTACGGCCAGAGCGTCGCAGTCTTTCGGATAGCGGACCCTCCGACCTAATTTTTCTTCAAGAAGTAATCGGATTGTTTGGGTCATAAAAGCTAAAATCTGTACAATAATGAACAAAAAAGACTTAAGACAGAATAAAATGAACTTTTTGAGCGATTTGAACTTTTTGAATTCCAACCGCAGCAATCTTTAAAAGCTATTTGCGTGCTAAAACAAATTTTAGCATCAATGAAACTTATCAAAAACCAGTCTGAATTAAATCATCTTTTCGAAAGAAAGAAAACCTACGCCATACTTAGCCTTACGGCATTGTTTGCAGTTTTCTCGCAGGTTAGCATGGCTCAGGAAACCAAGTACAGACGAAGTTCTCTTACGATGGTATTGGTTGAAAATAATGATTTGGGCAAGAGTAAGGATATGGTCATTAATGCATATAATTCTCACCCATTTCCGGATAAGTACAACATGCATTCTATCAATGATAAGAAATTTTCTATTGATCAGATGAACTTAACCGTACAAGATTATATGAACGCGGGTTTTTACACTGACACTCTTAAGAAAATTACTGACTTTTTAAAGGCTAAGAAAAAATACCCTCTGAACAAAATCAGACCGCTTAATCCTGATGGGTCAATAGGTATTGTTGAGCCGACAAAAGAGGAACTGAATAACATTTATGTAAACAAATATATTTCAGACAAAAAAATTGCAAAACAGTTGGTGGCTTCATGGTACAACAGAACTGCCGATGGCAAGATGGATTGGGAGCTACTAAAAGCAAGAGCATTATACTCTGCAAGTGAATTTGAGAAAGAAGGTGAGTCAAAGCAGGCATTAACAGACAAGCTCATCAAAGATTTGGATGTTATTGGCAATACTTTCGTTGTATTTAATAAAATGGATTTTTATGAGAATGAGCCAGTTGCCCGAATTGTAAGAGACGCCGCCAAATCAGAGGCGATTAAAAGCTTTACAGGTAAACCCGAATTTTTACTTAAGAAAGCACTTGAAACAGTTGAAAAAGTATATGATAAAACCAAAGAAGGTTACACTGTTAAATGCAATACATACCTGTATCAGTTGGATTGGTCCGAAGATGTGTCCAAGAAAACCTATAATTGGTTTTTTAACAGCAATGTAAAAAACACAAAAGAGATTTGGGATACAACCAATATCTATAAGTTAAAATTTGTGGGCAAAACCACTACTGGCTCAATAGTAACTTTTAAAATTGGTGAAACCAGAACTGAAGAACAAATAATTAGTCTTCAGGTAAAAAGAACTATGGATAATGCCCTTGCAAAACTGCAGAGAAGTTATCCAGTCTTCAGAACACTTACCCCGGTATCAACCACAAATCCTTTGACAGCTAAAATTGGTTTGAAAGAAGGCGTTGAACCAGGAGATAAATACGAGGTACTTAAGTCTGTAACAGACGAGAAAACTGGTATTGCTGAATGGAAAAGCATTGGAAAAATTTCAGTAGATAAAAAAGAGCCTGTTTGGGACAATAGACCGGGAGCTGAGCCTTTACTTGATGCAAGCGGCAATCCGGTTCCTGAAAAAGCCTTTACAACCTTTAAAGGTGGAAAAAATGCTACAGAATTCAACTTTATCAGATTTGTAAATTAACAATTTAAAGTATTTGATTTATGAAGTTTAGAATAAAATTTGCCATTGCGGCAGTAATATCTTTTGTAGTCTGCAATGCTGCTTTGGCTCAGAATGAATCGGAACGATGGCTGACTGATGATCCTCATTTTAAAAGTTCTGTAAGAGGAGAATCTAACGGCAATACTGTTCGAATTGATATTACCTGTTCCGCAGAAAATCCAGACGACATAAAAAAGGAGGCTATCAAGAGCGCTCTTTTTATGATCATTTTTAAAGGCTTTGAGCCTGGTCCCAATGGTGAACCAAGTATTAGTAAATTAACAGATGAAGTCGGATTGTACGAGCAAAAGCAGGCTGAATTTGATTCATACTTGACTAATCCTAAACAGGGGATGATGAATGCCCAGGCAGAACTTAATCGGACTCAAGCCTCTCCAGAAGTAAAAATCAATAAGAAAAAACTAACCAAGTCAACTTACACCGTTGAGGTTAACCTGGAAAATTTAAGGGCTGATCTTGAAGGCAGAAAACTCATTAAGCCTGCCAATCAATCTACAAGTGGCTACATGCCGAATGTTGTTATTTTACCTTCAGATGCCTGGATGAAATTGGAAAAACACAAAGGAAAATATCATCAGGTCAAAGATAATCAAGGCAAATCAGAAGATATTTACAATTATAAAGATGCCCTGGATGAAGATGAAGTCAAAAAAGCATTAACAGAAATTAAGTCTAAGTTTGAAAAGAACTTTAAAATAATTGGTTACAAAGAAAAGGCAGCAGAAATAGCAAAAGAGGCAGCGAAACAAAAAGCTTATCCAGAATCAAAACAGATGTCAGATATTGACGTTTACGCAAAGGTTATTGCTGCTGATTTATGGATTAAAATAGATATTGATAATAAGCCCGGTAGTAATAAAATGATAAATCAAAAGTTTGTCTCAATTGAGGCATGGAATCCTTACACCGGAAATACTGCTTTTACCGGGCGGCAAATTTCAAAAGAGACCAGCGGAGATAATGACTGGGAACTTACAAAGAATGCAATCCGTGAGGCCTGCGATGAAATCAGGCCACGATTTGTCGATTTTTTCAAGGCAAGAGAAGAAAAAGGAATAGAAGGAAGAGTTCGTTGCTCAGTTGCAGAGTCTGCTAGTGATTTAAATTTTAATTCTGAAGTTGAAGTAAATGGCAAACCCACTGAACTTAAAAGGATTATAGAATCGGTGCTAAGGAAGGAAACGGTAAAAACCACCAGTAATGTTGCACAATTTACTCCGGATGGTGATCAGACGCCAACCTTAATCAATTACAAAGATG
>Ga0114972_10003816_pt1 | contig 11249 bp, 10 predicted proteins | sample M_140807_EF_Meta_FD_87354 | JGI IMG/M metagenome (GOLD analysis project Ga0114972, IMG submission 87354) | Freshwater microbial communities from Lake Montjoie, Canada to study carbon cycling - M_140807_EF_MetaG | ecosystem: Environmental > Aquatic > Freshwater > Lake | place: Lake Montjoie... | reverse complement strand
GGTTTAGACAGATCGGTTACAGCTGTTCACCATCATCCTTTGCATAGACGTAAGGTTCCTGGACATTTGCGCGTTGCAACAAGGATGGCTTTATATACTTATACTCGAAAGCATTGGCCGGCGTGGCAACATGCAGTAATGAGTTTTATCCTGCGGACCGAAGCTACACTTGGTGCATGGTATTCTCGGCTTTGTGGGAATTGGGGCGGTGAAGCTTGGTGGACCACATTGGGAACCCTCCTTCGAGACTCCTCGAGAGGAAAAACCGCCACGGCCATTCAACGCCTTTTCACGCTTTTGGGAACGGGTGAACTTCATCGCAAGGGATGATGCAAAAGTGGTCCCATCAATGAGATAGGGCTTTATTAATTGTTTTCCGTTGTCATTCCTACATGTTTTGGTGGAAAACTTCTTCGGAGGTGTTTCAGATCCCTTGTTGAAAACGGGCCAAAAGGGCTGCAGATAATTATTGTTGCAGATGGGAATCCCGATTTGACCGGCATTTCGGAGGAATGTTCGTCCGCTTATTCCCTGGAAGTTGTTAGGGTTAATCCTTCCCAAGGTTTTTGTCATGCCGTAAATCGCGGGTTGGCAAAAGTTCGGCACGATTGGGTTCAGCTATTAAACGACGATGCGTTTGTAAAACCTGGGTGGTTTCTCCCACTTTTGGATGCGGCGAAAGACCGCCGAATTGCTGCGGTTGCCCCCCTGATATTGCATGACAAGCCAGGGGATCTTGTTGATAGTGCAGGGGATACGGTCCACATTTGGGGGCGAATTCGAAAACGATACAGGGGTAAGAAGGCAATCCAGGTTCCTAAACGAATCCATCCCGTGTTGGCCTGTGGTGGGTGTGCTGGTTTTTTTCGGGTTTCGGCTTTATCCCAGATCGGAGGTTGGGACGAGAATTTTATCGCCTATTTTGATGACATTGATGTTTCTTTGAGGCTTAGGGAAGCAGGTTGGGAAATCGTCTGTCAACCGGAAGCGGTGGTGGTCCATTCGGGTGGACAATCGTATGGCCCGCCCAAAGGTCATCTTTTGCAATTGCAGGCACGCAATGAAGAATGGATTTTCCTTAGGTACCCATCCAATGTTTCAATGGCGGAATGGTCACGGTTTTTATGGAATGGGATAAGATTGGTGCTCCAGCTGGCCCGAGGAAGTGCAGGAGATTTTGTCCAAGGAAAACGGGAAGCCCACAAGCAGTTTTCAAGCGAAATGATCAAAAAATCCAAGCTTTTTAACCGTCGGTTATGGCCCTGGGGTATTTGACCCCAGTCATTTGCGGCAATTTGATCTGGACATGGTTGCCCCTTTTGTGCATAGGGAGTTCGATTCCTGCAGGCTGAAGCTTTGCGGGTAAGGTAATTCATAAGTGGTGTGGAACGGGGGTATGCCGTGTCAGGCCGATCAAAACAACTGATCGCGGCGTTATTGCTTGGGACTTTGGCTTTTGCTGGGCAAATTTCGGCTCAGGTCGCGCCGGTTCCAACCATGGCTAATGCTCCCAATTTTGCTGCACCATTAGTAATTCAGGGGAGCTCGGCAACTCTTGGAGCGCCGGTTCCAGTTCTGGAAAACACTCTTCAGCCGGTTCAAGGTGTTCTTTCCGGCACCCAGTCACCACTAATTGCGCCAGCAGGTGGTACGGCATATCCGCCGTCGGCTTTTGTTCCACCGCCTCCCCCTCCACCCTCAACAGGGCGGGCGCCCCTTCCGGCAACCGTAATTCCATCTTCGACATCATCAACTACAGCTCCAATTCGGTTAACCCAGGCCGATGCCCCGTTGCCGCCGCCTGCTTTTGGTACGCCTCCACCAGTTGGAGCTCCCGGTGGACCGCCAGGATTGCCGCCGCCACCTGCATCTGGATCCCCTAATTCCAACATGGCATGGTGGGAAGATACCAAAGATGCCTTGGCATTGAACAGCTTTTCGAAAAGAAAGCTTTTTCAATCGGATCATGCGTTTGATGTGTTTTCCAGTCCGATTTCGAGCCCTTTTCTTTTTCAGGATCCCAGGTCATTAACACAAATTAAACCCCTCTTTCTGTATAACCATATACCATCAGCAAATCCTGTTTTTAATGGTGGCAATATTTACTGGTTTGGTGTTCAGGGGTCCGTCGCAATTACAGAGAAATTGAGCCTGAAGATTGATAAATTTGGTGGTGTTTGGATGGATTCCAGTTTGGTAGATTCTGGTGGAGGGTCACTAAGTGGTAGCCAAAGCAGTTTTTCTGAAGTTTGGCTTACCCCCCAATGGACTTTTTTGCGTAACGAAAGGACGCACACCGTAATGGCTACCGGTCTTCAGATTCAAATTCCCGCTGGTAGTGAGGTTGGGCAAAACTCCGGAGGGGCGTCCCTTAACCCTTATATCAGTGCCGCCCAAAATATGTTTCGAACAAGTTACGGTAGTATAAACCTGATGGGAACGATTGGTGTTCCCATTAGTGTCAACGGTGACCGAACGACTTATTTTAATACAAATTTACATGTGGATTACGACATTGCCAACATGCACAAGTGGTATCCTACCTTGGAAATGAATCTGATGAGTTTCCTTGGAAATGGAAATGTTGTTCCAATCAATACTAATTCAGGTGACCTTTTCAATGTTGGGGCGTCCGAGGTAAAGGGTTTGACAAACCTGACATTGGCACCAGGGCTGCGATACAAATTTACTGAAAATTTCCAAATTGGCGGGGCTTTTGAGTTTCTGTGTACCTCCAGGCGCGCCATGGAAGATTTCAGGTTCATGCTCGATTTCATTGTTCGCTATTGATCAGCTCAACGCTTAAGAAAATTCCCATGAAATCTTTTAAAATTCTCCATGTTTTTCCCGAAGCCGCCCAGGTTCCCCCATCGGAAACTCCATGGGGATTGGAATGGGAGGTGGAACACTCCTTGTCCTCCTGTGTTCCAGTAATGCTTAGTAAAACGGAATTTGATCTGATCGTGGATTCGGGTGCGGCTGATCTTTTAATATCGTTGTCCGAAGGCAAGGAGAGGCAGTCCAACAGGTTTCTCGAGTGCATTTCCAGCAGCGCCAAAATCCTGGTGGATTTATCCGGCATTGTTTTGGAGAATGACAGGATTTTGTTGGATTTGGATATTTGGGATCAACTGGGTAAACAATTGGCTTGGCGATTTTGTGCCTTGGGCCGCCCGATTTGGGTAAGATTTGCTGATAGAGAACTAAATAAATACGAAACCGTCCTTGAGGAGAGCCTCCACCATTGGACGGGACCTGGCCTGTTTGTGATTCGGGCCGACGACCTGACTTCGGCAGCCCGAATCGTTTTGGAAAGCTGAATTATTTTTTTGGTGCTGTAGTCTTATCGGAACTATTCAAAATTTCTTCCCCTTTTTCGACCATCTTTTTTCCGTCACTTAATACCTTTGCTTTATTGAGTTCGACTTGTAAAGTCCCCTTGTCCGAGGTGACGCTGTACCAGCCCTTGTACCAGCCCAAAACTCCAAAAACCACAACAACCAATCCCACCAGTGCAAACAAATTACGCATGGGAATCTCCCTCCTTTTTCGATGTGCAACATCATTGCCAAAGCCAAAAATGGGCGCCATACCAATTTGGTTTTTTTGTCCGGGGTGGAGGTGGCTTGGGGGCACTTCTGCCCCTTGATCCCGGAACTGGATTCAAGCTATTGTGGGTGCACTAATGGAGATGATACTTGGCTACCGCGTTTTCCAAACCTTTCTCCCATTTAAGCCAGGAAACAGCTGGGCGATATTCGCGGCTTTTCATCCTGGTTTCTCTTGTCCTTCATTTGGTACATACCTGGTATTGGTCGGATTATGACTTGGCCCAGGACGAAGCCCACTATTGGGATTGGTCCAGGCACCTTGACTGGAGTTATTACTCCAAGGGGCCATTGGTCGCTTGGGTTATCGCAGCCGCAAATTTTACCCTCGGGGGATTGTCGGAGCAACTCACCGGTTCACTCACCGCCGCCATCCGGACTCCGGCGGCAATCTTTGGCACATTTCTTGTCTTTTTTCTTTGCCGCTTGACAGAAGAAGTTCTCGGTTCAAAAAAGCTTGGATTGCTTGTTGTTGTTTCGGCCCTAACCATTCCGCCTATTGCTGCCGTTTCCACCATCATGACAATCGACTCCCCTTATACATGCCTTTGGGCAGCAGCGTTATTATTGGCTTGGTGGGCCTTGAATAGTCAAAGCAAACGAGCCTGGGTTTTACTCGGATTCATTGTTGGGTCAGGTATCCTTGCAAAATACACTATGGCAGTCTTTTATCCCAGCTTGGGTCTATTTTTGATTTTTTCCGCTACTCACAGGAAAAACCTGCTTCAGCCATGGGTTTGGATATCCGGCATGGTAGCGATAGTTGTGGCGTCTCCCATTCTATGGTGGAACTGGCAACACGCTGGGGTTACCTTTGCCCATGTAGGCCAACTTGCGGGAGTTACACACGACAATACGAAACACTGGATCGGGCCTTTCAAGTATGTGGGCGAACAAGCGGCCCTCTTATTGGGGTATTGGTTTGTTACCTGGGTTTGCTCAATGTCAGCATACCTCCCCGGAAAGTCTCCCAGTTCAGGGATTACTTTCCTGTGGTGGATGTCTGCCCCCATGTTCCTCCTGTTTTTTGGTTTCAGTGTAAGGACAGGCGGGGGAGAAGTGAATTGGCCTGTTACTGCCTACTTGGCTGGGCTACCTTTATGTGCCTATTTTCTTTCACGCCAAATGGAGTCCACATCAAAGTCTTGGCGTGTTTGTACCATGTTGTTTTTGCTAACTTTTCTTGGTTTTGGATCGCTACTTGTATTGATTGTTCACAAAAGTGATTTTGTTTATCCGATTTTAGTTAAATTTTTGCCAGCGCCCACCATCCTGGAGCCGGCTCCATTGCGAAGACTTGACCCTGTTTGCCGTTTGCGCGGATGGAGGTTTCTTGCCGGGGAAGTCGACAAGGTGCGGGAAGAATTATCCCAATCGGGTAAAGAACCAATCCTTACCGCAACACACTGGTCAATTCCCGGGGAACTTGGAGTCTATTGCAAAGGTCATCCCCAAGCCTATTCCATTGGATTGGTCGCGGGTGACCGACACAGCCAATACGACCTTTGGAACAACCCCATCGATTACCCTGAAGAATTTATGGGAAGAGATTTTATTGTGGTGGGTGGCCTTCCGCCACGACTGGCAGCTTCTTTTGAATCTGTTTCCGAAACCCGGGAAGTTATATACCGAACCCCATCAGGCTATCCGGTCGCAAATTTTTGGATTCAGGTTTGCCGGGGCTTTAAAGGATTTCCAAAAGTGGAAGAGGCTAAGCGTTCCTGGTAATTAATTAACTCTTTACATTCTGCCAAAATCGGGTGTGTGATTTTTTGTTAATTCTCTACTGTCTGATTTTTTATGAAACAATGAAAAGGGCCAGGATATTGATCCTGGCCCTTTTCATTTTGGATTCGAGATTAGATTAACGACCCATTAGGCGATTGACAATGTAAAGCTCCAAGCCTTCATAGTCCCGGCTTTCCCGGAAAGTTTCGACTTTGGCAGCGTCAACAGATCGGGCAACTTCCACCAAGCGCTTAAACAACTCAAGGCTATTGCTAAGGTGGGCTGTTTGGCGATCTGATTTGGTGGTTCGCATTGCTTTAATATCAAGACCAATGCAGCCGTTGTAATTGGCTCGTTCCAGAACCCAAACCTGATTGAATGCTCTTCGAAGATCAACCGACCCGAAGGTTTTGTCCTGGTCATATTTCAGGCCGTTTTGGTCGTTCAAGTGAACGCTCCAAAGTTTATTATGCCAAAGGGCATTGGCCATATCCTCGGAGGGATCGATTCCTGCAAGAATCGAGTGTGCCGATTCGATAAGTACACCTGATCGAGAAGGGTCAATCGTCCGGTAGCAAAGAGCCAGGAAGTGCCCAACAGTAGGAAGGTAGGCACTATCGGTTGGCTCGTTGGGCTTCATTTCGCCAAGAATGCGAATCGTTTTGTCGTGGTCAAGAATCGTGTTGACCGCTTCGAGAATCCGTTGGGAAGCGGTAATAGGGCATTTTGCTTCACGAATGTAGGTACCTTCGCGTGCCAGCCAAAGGACGATGTCCTTGGTTCCCATAATGTGGGCAATATCTACAGCCTTTTTAGATCGCTCAAGAGCGTATTTTCTTTCCGCAGGATTGTTGTTTGTGTACGCGCCATCTATGGTCCTTGCGTCCTCCCAAAGGCGGGGAGCAATGAATTCACAAAAAAGGCCATGGTCATCAAGGAGTTTCTTGACAGTTTTCGCGCCCTTTTCGGTTTCGGCCCAGGTGAGGTCGGCTGGAACCACATCATCATCATGGAATTGGACGCCGTCAAAACCGAGCCTTTTATATTCGGAAATCTTGTTTGCGAAAGGAACCTCAGCCCGCACCGGAGGTCCAAAAGGGTCGGAACCTGTGCTGATATTCCATGGACCGAAGGTGAATTTGTATTGTGCTGACATTCAACTTTCCTTTTGGAGTGGCCGATAAACCCTATTGCGCCACCAAATTGGGGGCCGGGGAGCCAATGGAATTGACTCCCAATTAGGGTTCACGGAGTGAACAGGGTGGACGCAGTTTCTGTGGAATGCGGCCAATGCGACCTGCATTGGCAAATGCCCCTGATGTCTTTTTATGAACAACAGGTGATCGAGTCCCGGCCTTGCCCATCCTGTGGATCCGAGTGCGTTCGATGCAAAGCGGCCCCGGCGCCAAAATCAAGGTTTCGGGGGCCTCGCGAGCCCTTTAAATTCCTGCGGATTGCCGCCCTCAACAATTATTAATTGAGATTTTAGCCAATCGTTTTGCCCAAGGCAGTCGCCAAGTTTTTTGCCTCTTTCATAAGTTGGCGAAAAGCCGTGGTGCTGATCGTTTGATAACCGTCACTGAGTGCCTTTTCCGGGTTGGGATGCACCTCAAGGATTAGGGCATCTGCGCCTGCGGCGATCGAAGCGAGAGACATCGATTTTACCAGTGAGGACTTGCCCGTTCCGTGGCTTGGGTCGACTACCACTGGAAGGTGGGTTTTTTCTTGCAAATAAGGAACGCTGGCTAGGGGAAGGGTGAAACGTGTGTGTTCCTCAAAGGTCCGTATACCCCTTTCGCAAAGCATCACATTAGGGTTGCCCATTTTCAGGATATATTCCGCGGCCAAAAGAAATTCTTCCATGGTTGCCGAAGGCCCGCGCTTGAGGAGCACTGGTTTGGGTTGAGCGCCGGCTGCCTCCAACAGGGGATAATTTTGCATGTTTCGCGCTCCGATTTGCAAAACATCGCTGTAGTGTGAAACCATACTGACATGTTCTGGAGCCATTACTTCGGTGAAAATGGCCAAGTCTGTGGCCTTTCCGGCCTCTGCAAGGAATTCCAAACCTTTTTCTTTAAGTCCCTGGAAGCTGTAAGGGCTGGTTCGTGGCTTGAAAGCCCCGCCTCGAAGCCCGGTTGCCCCAATTTCCTTGATTTCCTGGGCCACATCCAGGATTTCCTGTTTTCCTTCCACGGAGCAAGGGCCGGCAATTACTCCTATGTGGCCTCCCCCGGAAACGAAGTTCTTTACCCGAATCACGGTTGGATCGGGGTGCCCCTCTTTTGATGCCATTTTGTAAGGGGCAAGGATTGCCAAGACCTTCTCAACGCCTTCCAATGTTTCAAGTGAAGCCTGTAGCCCCTCTTTCTCCTTTCCCACCGCAGCTATCACCGTCCTGTCGGTTCCAACAATGGTGTTTGGGGAAAGTCCATGACGGCGAATTTCCGAAACGACATGGTCAATCACTGGAGAGGAACAACCGGGGCGCATAACAACGATCATGGCAGCAACTTTCTTGGCTAACCCAAAAGGCCATTGGCCTGAAATCCCAAGTTGTTTGGATACCCCGGACAGGTCTGTAATTCAAGGCCCGCGGAGCAGAACAGGTGTAGTATTTGACCTGAATTGATCTGTTATAAATAAATATTTTCCAAATTATATTCAAATACAAAACCTGGCTACAATTTTATTTTTGTCCCCAGTGCTTCAAGTAAGGCCGCCAGCCATTTGGTGTGGGCGGGCCATGCAGGCGCGGTGATTAGGTGGCCATCTATATGGACACCATCGATTGGAATTTCTGATGGAATTCCTCCCGCGAGGGACACCTCCGGGAGCACAGCGGGATATGCGCTACAGGATTTTCCCCGCAAAATTCCCGCCGCAGCAAGAATTTGTGGGCCATGACAAACCGCGGCAATAGGTTTTTTGTCGCGATCAAAGGCCCGGACTATCTCAAGTATCCGTGCATTAAGCCTTAAATATTCGGGCGCCCGTCCACCAGGAATAAGCAGGGCATCGTAGGTGTCGGGGTGAACAGTTTCGAAATCAGCGTTTAAAGTGAATTTGTGTCCTAGGCGTTCCAGGTAGGTTTGATCGCCATCGAAATCATGGATTGCCAGCGGGCATCGATCCCCTGCTTTTTTGCCTGGGCAAACGGCATGGACAATGTGGCCAACCATCTGGAGGGCCTGGAAGGGTACCATTACTTCGTAATCTTCCGCGTAATCTCCAACCAGCATAAGGATTCGTTTTGCAGCCATGGGGAAACTCCGGATGAGGAAGGAAAGCTGGGTTATTGATTTAATAATGAGCGGATTTGGGAAATCCTGGTTTTGTTGACACCCAGGTCAGAATATCCCGCCCTTGAGGAAGAACGGATTTGCAGCCCATCAAGGCCCGGAATCCAGACGATTTGGATATCATCTACAAAACCAATCAAAAGACTGCGAGACTCAGCATGGATCAAAAATGCCCCGGCTGGAATGGTCCCCAAAGTCGTATCCGTGGCTGGTCCTTGAACCAATCTGACAATTGTGGTACGGGGAAGGGTGGACAGCTTACGGCTTATGTTTTCCGGGTCAGGGGGCTCAGTAATTGCAATTCGTTCAGTAGTAAAGGCCGGGCGGGAATCCTCGGAGCAAACGCAATTGGGGCTGTTCTCGCATGGGTTTAACTTGCCATTTGCAATTCCCAATCCCTTGGGGCCCGGTGCCGCCCACTTGAGCACAAACATGGCAAGGCACATTGCGCCAAGGCCGGTAGTTATACCAATGAATACCTGTAATAGCATGGGTCGCTTCCGCTTCGGTGATTCTGCCATAATTTAATTTTATGCAGTCGAACCACTGATTTCCTGCATTTCCCTCAAGAGCAATTCCCATGAAGTTCTTTCCAACTCCCCACCCTGAAAAAAAAACATTGCCAAAATTCCAGGTTGGAGTTGTCGGAACAGGCTTTATTGTGGAGGAGTGTCATTTGGTTGCATACCAAAAGGCAGGAATCGAGGTTTGCGGTCTTGTTGGTCGTAATTTGCACAAAGCCCGGACCATTGCTGAAAAATTTTCTATCCCCTGGGTAGGGTCTTCCGTCAGGGATCTTTTGTCGGAAACCAAACCTGAAATTTTGGATATTGCCGTTCCTCCGTTGATCCAGCCGGCCGTGATTGAGGCCGCGGTTTCCTCTTCGCATTTAAGGGGGATTCTCGCTCAGAAGCCCTTGGCATTGTCGTTTGCCGAGGCGGAGAGGCTTGTTAGCCTTTGTGAGGCGAAAGGGAAAGTGCTGGCCGTGAATCAAAATATGCGTTTTGATCCATCCATTTATGCTCAAAAACAAATTCTAAACAAGGGAATCCTTGGCGAACCGGTTCTGGCAACAATCGAGATGAGGGCAGTGCCCCATTGGATGGATTGGGCCAAAGGTATGCGAACGCTCACAACCTGGATAATGAGCATTCATCATTTGGATACTTTTCGATTTTGGTTGGGCACTCCTGATCGGGTTTTTGCCAGTTTCCGAAAGGATCCCAGAACCACTTTTGACCATGTGGATGGGATTAGCCTGTACATCCTTGAATATGAGAATGGGGCTCGTGCAAGTGGTTGGGATGATGTTTGGGCTGGTCCTGTTAAGGAAGGTGGCGCCCCATCATGTGAAATTCGTTGGCGCTTTGAAGGAACGCGTGGTGTTGCAAGGGGAACGATTGGCTGGCCTGAGTGGCCGAAACATACCCCAAGTACACTGGAATATTCCTGTCTTGATTACCCAGGGGAATGGATTCGTCCCGAATGGAGTGACACATGGTTTCCTGATGCTTTTCAATGGCCCATGATTGACCTCATGCAGGCAATCGAAAATGATACTAGTCCAATTTCGGGTGGTCGGGACAACCTTGAAACGATTGCACTTTTGGAAGCGATTTTTGAGTCAGGGACTACTCACCAGTCAACTAGTCCAAAAGGTTGGCTCAGGAAAAAAGCAATCAATGATAAATCCGGGTAACTATCAATTAATTGATAGCTGCCCGGAATTTGTAAGTCCAAAAATCTATTTATAATATTGGCGTTTGAAATACCTTATTTTGAGAAGTAAGGGCTTTTTGAATCGCCTTTTGAAAGCATGTATGCAAGCAGGTCGAGTACCTCTTCCTGGTTCAAGGAATCGATCAGCTTGGCGGGCATCATGGAAACCGGTGATGGCTTAACCTCTGCCACATCCGATTTTTTTAGATTCACAACTTTTGTTGAGTCTTCAGGATCGGTAAGGACCAAAAGGTTGCCAGGGGTTTCGCTTACGATTTTTCCGGTTATCAATTTGCCTGAATGTGTTTCCACTACTGAAGCGCGATATTGGTCCGAGACAACCTTGTTGGGGTCCACAATGGATTCTGATAGGTCTTTGGCGCTAAACCTACCTGCGACCTGGCTTAGGTCAGGGCCGGTCGCGCCACCTTCCCCGTTGAAGCGGTGACAAACAATACAACGGGCGGATGAAAAAGATCTTTTTCCATTCTCAAAATTCCTCCCTTTGAATCCCTCTCTGGTTAGGGTTGCCAATTCCCCAAGGCTCCAAGATTTCCCGGGGCCTACTGGTTTGGGCAGAGTGTTCATCTTGACAGGTTTGCGCAGGCCAAGTGCTTCAATCGCAAGGCGGTCAGTGTCCTTTGCGTTTTCGTAGGCATCTTTTTCGATATTATTTAGAAAACCCTGAAAGCTTGCCCCGCCTGATTTTGTCCTGGCATCGTTGAGCGCGGTAAAGTAGGTTTTTCGTTCCTCAATTGTCCAATAATCCTTTAGATTCCTTAGCGCGAAAAGATAATGGATTTTTTGCGCGTCGGGGCGATTTGCCATCACCTGGGAAATGGTCCCACCATAGCCCCGGTTTCTTGCAAGCAGCATATCCATGGATTCATCGCGG
>Ga0114972_10003813_pt1 | contig 11252 bp, 7 predicted proteins | sample M_140807_EF_Meta_FD_87354 | JGI IMG/M metagenome (GOLD analysis project Ga0114972, IMG submission 87354) | Freshwater microbial communities from Lake Montjoie, Canada to study carbon cycling - M_140807_EF_MetaG | ecosystem: Environmental > Aquatic > Freshwater > Lake | place: Lake Montjoie... | reverse complement strand
GGTGATGCCGCTGCCGATCTTCAGGGACGTGAGCTCGGCTTGCCCGTTCGGTAGCGTGCGAAGCGCGCGTTCGTCGTGCGATTCGCCTTGCGCGACCGTGTTGCGGTCGATGTCGAGTACGACCGGCGTGTTGCCGAGCGGCTGCTCGGTTGCATCCACGAGATCGAGATGGATGGTGCCAACGGGCAGCGCGGCGTCGATGACCACCTGGTCGGGCACGGGTCCCTCGGAAGGCGCTTCGGCCCCAGGATGGCCGGCTGGCATCGCGTGTTGCGCGTAAGCCGTCACCGGCGATGCGGCCGCCGCGCAGAGCAGGAGGGCGGCAACTCGCGCGAGGCGCTTCATGACGCCACCGTCGCTTCGGTGAGCTTTGCACCGCAGCCTTTGCAGAAGGCGGCGTCGGCGTCGTTCGTTACCGAACAGCCCTTGCACTCCCGGCCCTGCTCGCGGGTCGTCGTCTCGCGCGCGGTGGCGACGTCGTTCGTCTTGCCGCGTTTCTTTTTGCTCTTCTTCGCAGGCTTGTTCTCGTTGGACGAGGCCTCCGCGTCGCTGCCCTCGGAGGCGCTGCCCTCGGAGGCGCTGCCCTCGGAGGCGCTGCCCTCGGGGGACTCGGGCTGTTCGCGGGTCGTGGCTTGTGGGCCCTTCGCGAGGTAGGCCGCCGCGAGGTTCTCGGCGCGCGCGCGGTCGGGGGCGCGGCTCTCGTCGATCTGGCGGAGAAGCTTTTTTGCGTCGGCGCGGTAGCGCGTGAGGAGGGCGCGGTAGTCCTCGTCGGTGATCTTGCCGACCGAGCGCTCGAACTCGATGTCCTTGATGGCCCGCAGCACGGCGCGTTTCTGTTCCTCTTCGCTCGAGGGCGCACCGAGCGCGAACGCGTCTTCCGGGGCGAGGGGCGTCTCGCCCACGAGGGCGCGCACGCTCGTCCACATCGTCGCGATCGCGCCACCGAGCGCGCTTGCCGCGAGCACGAGGACGCCGAGAGGGGGACCTGCGATGACGCCTGCACCGATGGCGAGGGCCAGTGCGGAGACTGGACCGAGAATGCCGGCGTAACGCAGTGCCCGTTCGCCGAGGGTATCCGTTCGTTCGCCGCTCACGATTCCTCGTCGAGATCCTTCAACTCGTCGTCGAGGCGGTCGTCATACGCGTCGCGCCCGGCGCTGTCATCCTTCGCCTCGCCCTCGCTTGCTGCGGCTCCCCGTTTTTTTATGAAACGGTAGACGAGCGCGCCTCCTGCGGCGAACGCGAGGAGCGGAACGAACCAGAGCGCACGTGCGCCCCCTTGGTCCACCTGCACCAGCACCGCATCGCTGCCGTGTTTCTGCGCGTAGTCGCGAAGAACGTCGTCGATGCTCTTGCCCTTCTGAAGCTCCGCGCGAATCGTCGCGCGCATGTCGTGGGCCCACCCGCAGGTGCACGTCGAGAGCGGCTCGTGCGGGCAGGTGCCGCAGTCGCAGAGCAGCTGAGCGAAGAGGGACTTCTCGCGCGGGGTTTGCTCCTCGACGACCCCCTCGCGTTTCATGTCTTGTTGCTGCGCGTAGGCGTACGACGGCGCCAGCGCGAGCATCACGCTCAGCATGACCATCGTCGTTGCGGTGCCGAGGGCGCGTACGTACGAGAACGCCCCCGACTCCTCGCCCGACGCTTCTGGCCACATCGCGACCAACGCGCCGAAGATCAGCAGCATGACGCCGCCCCACACGAACGAGACGAGCGGGTTCACGTGCGCCTGCACGCTCGCCGCTTTCGTCTCGGGGTTGATCATGCCGACCACGACGTAGAGATCGTTTCGCGGCGTGGAGAAGCGACCGATCTCGGTGGAGGGCTGCCCCGGTGACGCTTTGTAGATGTAGCGGGCCGGATGGATCGAGCCCACGGGCGCGCCGTTGCGAGCGACGTCGATGTCGGTGACGATCGCCGTCTTCTCGTGGTCGACGTCGCGGTGCGTGCCGCGGTAGGTCATCGTGTACTCGCCGATGCTCATCGTCTCGTTCGGAACGAGGCTCGCCTCTTTGTCGATGCCCCAGGCGCGCCCGGCGAACCCGAAGAACATGACGGCGATGCCGACGTGCACGATGTACCCGCCGTAGCGGCGGCGTGACTTCGAGACGAGCTTCAGGAGCGCTTCGACCACGCCTTCAGGCTTGCCTTTTCGGCGCGCGACGATGCCGCGGTAGAACTCCTGCGTGACGACCGCGAAGTTGTACGCGACGAGCATGATCGTGATCAAGGGGAGCTTGCCCTGCAGCCATGCGAGCTTGTGCCAAAGCCCGCTGTCTTTCACGGGCTCGGAGGCCACGAACGCAGGAAATCCGAGCTTGTGTCCGAGCGCGACGTGCGCGGCGCCCGCGGTGACCATCGCGCCAATCGGGAACACGAACGATTGGTAGAAGAGGCGCTCGGAGGTTTTGCGCCAGCCGAGCAGCGGAGCGGTGCCCATCAAGAAGATGAGCACGAGCGCGACCGGCGGAATGAAGGCGTTGTAGAACGTCGGGCCAACGGTGGCCTTCTGCGAGAGCAACCACTCCGACAACCGCGGCCACACCGTGGCGAGCGCGATGAACACCATCAGCCCGACGAGCGCCCAGTTGTTCAGGAGGAAGGTGAACTCGCGGCTCAGCCAGGAGTCGAACGCGCCCTCGCTCTTCAGCTTGTCGGCGCGGCGCACGATGAGCGCCGTGCAGACGGCGATGATCAGGATCATGTAGCCGGCGAAGTAGTTGCCGATGCTCGACTGCGCGAAGGCGTGAACGCTCGCGATGAGGCCCGAGCGCGTGAGGAACGTGCCGAAGTAGGTGAGAAAAAACGTCAGGCAGATCAGGATGACGTTCCAGGTCTTCAGCATGCCGCGCCGCTCCTGGATCATGGTCGAGTGCACGTAGGCGCTCGCGGTCAGCCACGGCAAGAACGCCGCGTTCTCGACCGGGTCCCACGCCCAGTAGCCGCCCCAGCCGAGCTCTTCGTAGGCCCACAACATCCCGAGCGCGTTGCCGATCGAGAGAAAGAGCCAGCTAAAGAGCATCCACTTCCGCGTGGCGATGATCCACTCGTTGTCGAGCCGGCCGGTCACGAGCGCCGCGATGGCGAAGCTGAACGGGACCGCGCAGCTCGTGAAGCCGATGTAGAGGCTCGGCGGGTGGATGATCATGTAGAAATTGCGGAGCTGGTAGTTGAGCCCCGCGCCGTCCGGCGAGGCGCCGCCTATCTGCGTGCGGAAGGGGTTGGCCGCGAAGAGCATCAAGATGGCGAGAAAGATGAGCACGCTCATCTGCGTCGCGATGACGTACGGCTGCAGATCGCGGTAGCGGCCCTTCAGCCAGGCGACGCACGTCCCCGAGAAGAGCGCCGTCAGAAACAGCCACCACAGGAGCGAGCCGTCTTGGCCTCCCCAGAGCGCGGCGATGAGCCACGGCGTCGACATCGTTCGGTCGCTGTAGCGAGCGACGTAATCGAGACGAAAATCGTGCGAGACGAAGGCGTAGGCGAGCACCAGCACCGCCAGGGCGACGAGCGTGATGGTTCCGTACGCGCCGGTTCGCGCGGCTTGCAACAGTCGGGGTCGACCGCCTCCCGCCGCAAGTGAGACCGAGAACGTATACGCTGCAGCGACGAGAATCGCGCAGAGGACCCCGGTGCCGAATTCAGGCAGGCTATTCCACATGGCAGAAGTGGCGGGACAACGGATATCCTCGCGAGGTGGGGCATAGCACGCGCATCCTTGGGATTCTTGCGATTGGTGGACTCGCGGCGGCGGCTGCGTGCGGCAGCTCGTCGGACGAGGCGGCTTCCGGCGGAGTCGGGGGGGCTGCCGCATCGAGCGCGGCCTCTGGCGGCGCCGGCGGCAGCGTTGCTGGCGGTGGTGGCGCGGCGTGCGGTTCGGCGGGCCGCACGCTCGATCGCAGCAAGCTCGTGACCCTCGCCTACGACGACGGGGTGCCAGCGTCGAACCTAAGGGAACAGACGTTCACCATCAAAAAGCAGCCGGGCTCCGTATCGAAAGAACACGTTCTCAACGACGAGCCCGTGCACGAGGCGGTGCGCTTCACGCTCGACCGTCCCGCGCGCATCCATGGGTTCGAGGTGCTCTGGGCTACCCCCGAGGGCCTCGCGCCCGAGACCGAGCTCGAGGCGGGCCTCTATCCCGATTTCGGTTACAACGGGTTCGACTTCTGGAAGCCCGACCCGCTGTGGACCGGCACGCGCTGCGCGGCCGACGTCGCGCCCGAAGGAACCTTCCTCACCTACGCGCTGCAGGCGCCCCTCGAGGTCGAGCATCCGGGCCTCGTCTACGTCGCGCACCTCGCGAAGCCCGGCGATGCGGTGTGGTCGTTCGACGGCACGAGCGCCACGAGCTGCGAGAAGTTCGCCGATTGCCAGTCCGCCTTCAACCTGCCCGAGGCCGAGCCGCTCAACTACTTCAATGGCTTGTCTTTCCCTTTTCAGCGGCACTTCAACGTGCGGCTCTTGGTCGAGTACACCGAGGAGGTTACCCCCGAGGCGCGTTTGTTTCAGCCTGCCAAGGACTCTCCGACCTTGGACCACGTGGCCTGGGGTGACTACGATCGCGACGGCTTCGACGACCTCTTGCTGGGCAGCGCCCTCCATCGCAACAAAGGCGACGGCACCTTCGAGGACGTCACGAAGGCCGCCGGCCTCGAGGGCCTTTCTGCGACGGGCGGCGTCTTCGGCGACTACGACAACGACGGCTGCCTCGATGTGTTTCTTTTCGCGGAGAGCTACGCGCAAGGCGATGCGCTCCTGCGCTCCAAGTGCGACGGCACCTTCGAGAACGTGACGCTCGCGGCCGGCCTCGACGACACGCAGACCTACAACACCTGCGGCGACGCGGTGAACAACACGCACACGCCTTCCGCGGCCGCGGCGTGGCTCGACTTCGACGCCGACGGGTTGCTCGATCTCTACGTCGCGAACTTCCTCTGCTGGAGCGATTACTCGTTCTACCAGGACACCGTGTTTCGAAACCGCGGCGACGGCACGTTCGAGAACGTCACCGGTACGCGTGGGTTCGGCAGCCTGAAGACGCCGAGCCGCGGTGCGGCGCCTGCCGATGCGGACGGCGACGGCGACATCGATCTGTTTGTGAACAATTACGTCTTGAAGGCGAACCTGCTTTTCCAAAATCAAGGCGATGGCAACGTCGTCGAAAAGGCCAAGACCCTCGGCGCCGCGGGCACGCTGAAGAAGGGCGCCTACGGCCACACGATCGGAGCCGCGTGGGGAGACATCGACAACGATGGGGACTTCGACCTCATCGCCGCGAACCTCGCGCACCCGCGATTTTTCCACTTCTCGGACAAGACGAACGTGCTCCTCAACGACGGCACGGGCACCTTCAGCGACCAGAAGGGGGACTTCGCGAAACCCGTGAGCGCGGCCGGTCTCCGTTACCAAGAGACCCACTCGGTTCCTTTGCTAGCGGATTTCGATCAAGACGGCGCGCTCGATCTCGTGCTCACCGCCGTCTACGACGGCCGCCCGACGGACTTTTACTGGGGCAAAGGCGACGGGAAGTTCGTGCTCGACAGCTTCCACGCCGGCATCACGACGACCAACGGCTGGGGGGTCGCGGCGGCGGACTACGACCACGACGGCGACCAGGACGTGTTCGCGACCAAGCTCTTCACCAATGCCATTCCGAGCGAGAAAAAAGGGCATTTTCTTCAGGTCAAGGTGACCGGAACGAAGGCGAACCGGGCGGCGATCGGCGCGACCGTGAAGGTGACGGCCGGCAACGTCACGCGCATTCGCCACGTCCAAGGAGGCACGGGCAAGGGCGGCCAAGACTCGCACTACCTGCACTTCGGCCTCGGCGCGGCGACCGTGGTCGACGCGATCACGGTGCACTACCCCGGGGGCGCCAAGCAGACGCTCACGGGCCCGTTCGCCGCCGATCAGCGGGTTTGGGTGACCGAAGGCCAGGCGAGCCCCGTTTACGGTTGGCTCCCGCCCGACAAGTGAGCGCTCATTCGGCGGACGCTTCGAACTCTCGCCACGAGCCGTCGATGAGGCGTTCGTGAGGCAGAAAACGCGCCTTGTACGACATGGCTTCGCACGCGCCGATGAAGAGCCCGAGGTAGAGGTAGCAGAGGCCGAGCTGCTGGCAGAGCTCCACCTGCTTTAGGATCGAATACGTGCCAGGGCTCAGGCTCGCGAACACGGGATCCCAATAAAAATACACGGCGCTGAGTGCGTCGTCGGCGCGGTCCACCACCGCGACGCCGACGAGCTCTCCGTCCTTCAGGTAGCGCATCTCGAACGTCTCGCAGCAGGTGTCGCCGAGGAACGAGCGGAAGGCATCGGCGCTCGTGTGCTGTTCGCCGTTCGCAAGGTCCCGACCGTTTTTGTGCGTGTTGTAGAGCGCGACGCGCGAGGCATCCACGGTCGGTGGTCCAAGCAAGACGCGGACGGCTTCGTCACCACGCCGGAGCACGCGTCGCTGGGTCTTGGTCGGCCGAAACCGTGTGACGTCGATGCGGATGGGTTCGCACGCGTTGCAGCTCGGGCACGCCGTGCGGTAGAGGAGCCGCCCCTGGCGCCGGTCGCCGGCGGCGAGACGGGCACCGAACTCTTCCCGCGTCAGGGGCCGCACGGGAAGCCGCAGCGGCAGCCGCCACGTCTCCTCACCAAGGTAGGAGCAGGTCCCGGGCTCGTCGTACACCACGAGCTCTGGGGGTTGGGTCGCGACGACGCGCAGCCTGGGAGTCACGCTCATCTCGACTCTCACGATGCGCCCGGATGCGCGCCTTCGCAAACGAGGCAGAACGCCCCGTGCGAAGGGTTCACGTCCGCACGCAGTTCCGCCCGGCCGCCTTGGCCGCGTAGAGGGCCGCGTCGGCGCGCTCGTAAAGATCCTTGGGTTTCGACCGCTCGTCGGGCAGCAGAAAGCCGAGTCCGAAGCTGCAGGTGACGTGGACCTCCTGGCCTTCGACGAGGAAGGCGGTCTGTTCGATCGTTGTGCGAAGGCGCTCCGCGAGGGTGCCCGCGCCAGCGACGGTTCCTTCGGGAATGAGCAGCGCAAACTCCTCGCCGCCGATCCGCGCGAACACGTCTTCTCGACGCACGAGCTTGGTCACCGCGGCGGCGAGCTGCCGCAGGATCTCGTCGCCGCCGAGGTGGCCGCGCGTGTCGTTGATGCGCTTGAAGTGGTCGATGTCGAAGATCACGAGCGCGAGGGGGCGCTCGTAGCGAACGGCGCGAGACAGCTCGCGGGCGAGCTGTTGCTCGAAGTAGCGGCGGTTGTGCGCTTGCGTCAGGCCGTCGTTGGTCATCAGGTGGTAGATGACCTCGTGGTAGTCGGCCTCGAGGTTCCCGCCGTGCAGGAACTTGTAGATCGTGCGGCCCACTTTCACGTGGTCGCCGTCCTTCAGGGTGTGTTTGGGTCCGGGCGCGTTGTTGACGAAGACGCCGTTGGTCGAGCCGAGATCTTCGAGGACGTAGGCGCCGCCGAGGCAGGTGAGGCGGGCGTGCCGTCGGCTCACCGTCTCGTCGTCGAGGACCAGCTGGCAGTCTGCCCCGCGGCCGAACACGACGGCGGCTTCGTCGTCGAGCTCGATGCGGCGCCCGAGCTCCTCCCCGTAGAGGACGATGAGGCACGCTTCCCCCGCCAAACGGATCGACGCGGGCGGGCCGAGGCTATCGACCACCGTGTCGCGCTTCTCTCGCTCCTGCACGGCACAGACGGTACCACGTGTGTGCACAAGGTGCCCTTTTCGACGCAATGCGGTAGAACCCCTGCCGGATCGAAATGTGGCTTCGGCGGCACTGGCAGCTCGCCCTGGGCTGTGGCCTCGGGCTCGGTGGCGCGGGTCAACTCGCGGTGGGCTTTCTTGGCCGTGCGGACTTTGACTCGACCGTGGCGCAGCGAGCGGCCGGCTCCGTCTACGTCACCGCGTGCCTCGTCAGCGTCGCCCACCTCTACGCCCTCGCCACGGTGAGCCTGCTCGAGCGCCGTCGGCTTCGGCTCGCCCTGATTGCGCTGAGCGCCGTGTTTTGGAGTTCGCTTGCCCTCGTGCTCGCGGCGGGCGTCGTCTTCCGCATCGCGTCGGGCAGTTACATCACCGCGGGCGTCTTGATGTTCACGCTGAACGGCAGCGACGCCATCGCGCACGCGGCGCAGGGCGAGTACCTCCGGTGGGCGATTGCCGGGGTCGCAGCCTTTCTGCTGTTCGTGACGGCTTGCGTGCGGGTGCTCCGCGGCGCGGCCAGGCTTCCTGCTTCGGGGCGCCCGCGGGCTTGGACGCTCGGCCTCGCGCTCTTGCTCGGTGTCTCGCTCTTGTGGGCTCACCGCGGCGATACCCGTTTTTCGCGTGGAATGTTCGTCAGTGGGCCGCTGCTTGCGCTGGCGAGCTCGTTCGATGCCGATCTCACCGCCGAGGCGAACCCGGAGGGTGGACTCGAGCCAAAGGCGCCTCCCGGGCCACCCCGCGGCGCGGAGGTTGGCTGGCGGGAAGCCGTCGCGAGGGCGGCCAGCGAGGGCTGCGGAGCGCGACCGTGTGCGCGTCCGAACGTGGTGCTCTTTGTCCTCGAGTCGATCGCGCCGAGCCACCTCGGGGCCTATGGCGCCGAGCGCCCAACCCCGGCGATCGATCGGCTCGTAAGCGAGGGCGTCCTGATGACCCGCGCGTGGACCACGGCGACGCACTCGAACTACGCCCAGCCGGCGATTTTGTCGTCGCTCTTTCCGCGGCGAGGCAATGGGCTCGACCAGTACCAAGACCTCGACTACCCGCGGTTTCTCTTCCACGATCTCTTCCACGTCCTCGGCTACGACACCGCGACGATCTCGAGTCAGGACGAAGATTGGCAAGGGATGCGGCGCTTCCAGAACACGGGAACGCCGACGTTTTACTGGTACTCCGACGACTACAAGGGCGACGCCCTCGACAGCGGCGTCGAGCGAACCGCACCCGACGAGGCCACGACCGAGCAGGTCCTCGCGTGGCTTGCGCGTCCCCGCTCCGGGCCGTTCGCGCTCTACGTCAACTACCAGGGCACCCACTTTCCTTACACGCTCGCGAAGGGGAACCCTCGGCCCTACCAGCCGGACGAGCCCGACTTTTCCAACTACTCGTACTTGCGCTACCTCGAGTCCGATCGCGACGTCGTGAAAAACCGTTACGACAACGCGCTCGCGCACGTCGACCGTCAGATCGCACGCGTGCGTAAGGCGCTCGAAGATGCGGGTGTGCTCGACGACACGCTCGTCGTGCTTACGGCCGACCATGGAGAAATGTTTTTCGACCGTGAGATGGTGACCCACGGACGCACGCTCTACGACGTCGAGTCGCGCGTTCCGGTGGTGCTGCGCTGGCCAGGGCACCTCGCGCCCGGGCGTCGCGACGAGCCGGTGTCGCACCTCGACGTGCTGCCGACCATCGCGGAGCTTTTGCACGTGCCGGCCCATCCGTCCTGGCAAGGGCGAAGCTTCCACACGCCGAAGGGTGCAGACGCGCCCAAAGAAGCGGTATTTTTGAACATCCAGGGCTTACGGTTCGCGGACGGTGTGGTGTGTTGGCCGTACAAGCTCATCGTCGACCGCACGGGCAAGCAGGCGCACCTCTACGATCTCGCGAAGGATCCGGGCGAAGAGCGCGATCTCCTCGACGCCGAGCCTACGGTTGCCGGCGCGCTCGAAGACACGCTGACCAAGCAGTTCAAGGCGCAGCTCGAGTACCACCGTGAGGAGGCACTCGCCGAGCGCTCCGAGCGCTTCGCGCCACGGCTGCGGACGTGCCCAGCGTTGACCCCTGCGGCGAAGTGAACGGAAGCGAAGGGGCCGCGCACGCGCTCCGCAACCGAGAGGCGATGCCCGAGCCGTCGCCTCGCGTGCGGCTACGACGTTGCCGTTCGAGCGGCTGCTTTGGTCGTGAAGAGGGGCACGTCCCCCGAGACGCCTCGTAGCGTCTGTTGGCCCCGCGTAACGAGGCGGTCTCCTTCGAGGTGGGCTGCCACGTCACGCGTGAAAAGCAGCGCCGCATCGAGGCCCTTGCAGCACGAGGCCACACGCGAGGCGACGTTCACCGCGGCGCCGATCACGGTAAAATCCAACCGATCCTGACCACCGACGTTGCCGAACATCACCTGCCCAACATGCAGACCTATCCCCACGTCCAGCACGGGTGGTTTCCCTTCTGCCCACGCGGTGTGGCTCCGCTCGGTCTCCATGAGCGCCTGCTCGGCGGCAGCCACGGCGCGTCGACAGGCCGCGGTCACTCCACCCTCGCTGGACGGAAAAATGGCGAGGACCGCGTCCCCGATGAACTTCAAGATCTCTCCGCCGTGCTCTGAAATCGCGCGGCTGACGAGATCGAAGTGCGCGTCCAGCGTCGCCACGACCTCTTCCGGCGGGCGCGCGTCGGCCATGGTCGTGAACCCGCGAAGGTCTGAAAACCAGATCGCCGCCTCGATGCGCTCCCCCGTCCCGCGTCGGAATGCCCCTTGCGACACGCGCTGCGCCGCACTCTCCCCGAGGTAGACGGACAGCAGCGAGGTCATGGTGAAGACCGCGGACTCCAACTCCAGGCGCATGGCCGCAAGCGGTAGAAGCCGCGCGAGGCCCTCAATCTCCGCTTCCAGGAGGCCACCCGGTCGGTCGCTGGTGTACGAAATCCCCAAGATGCGCCCGTCCCGGAAGCGAACCGACCGAATGACGTAGTCGGTCGCCCCCTCGCGGTAGAGCTCGGAAAGGATGGGAAATCGCGCCCGCTCCTTTTCTTCCGTCAGGCGGCATCGAATCCTTGATTCGCCGCCAAGTACCGCGGCCACCGGACTCGCAAGGAACTCCGCCGACTCCAAAAGCCGATGCGGGTGGTTGCGCGTGACGGTCGTGCCGCCTCGCGTCCAGATGAGCTCCTGCGCATGAATCTCCGGATGCGCCGTGAACAAACTCGTCGCAATTCTCGACACCGAGAACCCGTGCGCAACGAGACGCTCTCCCATCTGCGTCAGCACGTCCTCGAGGGACATCGCCCGGCATTCGTCACTCAGAAACCAGGCGGAGATCGTCTCTTGCGCACGCTGGAAGTCCGTCATGGCGTCCCGAAGGTCTAGCACGACAGGCTGAGCTCTCCAGCGCATGAAGCGCGAGGCGAAACGGCCGAAAGGTCGCCGTGTCCTCGCCGCGCTCGAGGCCGCGGTCCTGGCGTTGTCGCGCACCGAGTGAGAGGCGGCGTACACTCGCGTCCATGTCTCGCGAGTATCGCTATTGTCCGCTCTGCGCCGCGCCCCTCAGGGCG
>Ga0114972_10003811_pt1 | contig 11255 bp, 9 predicted proteins | sample M_140807_EF_Meta_FD_87354 | JGI IMG/M metagenome (GOLD analysis project Ga0114972, IMG submission 87354) | Freshwater microbial communities from Lake Montjoie, Canada to study carbon cycling - M_140807_EF_MetaG | ecosystem: Environmental > Aquatic > Freshwater > Lake | place: Lake Montjoie... | reverse complement strand
TGTCGGCGTCGTCGTTGTCGGCGTCGTCGTTGTCGGCGTCGTCGTTGTAGTGGTCGTCGGAGCGGTAGTCGTCGTCGACGCTGTGGTGGTGGTCGTGGTCGTGGTCGGAGTCGTCGTCGTGGTCGTAGTCGTCGGCTTGGTCGTCGTCGTCGAAGCTGTCGTCGTTGTCGGCGTCGTCGGCGTCGTCGGCGTCGTCGTTGTCGGCGTTGTGGTGGTGGTCGTGGACGCAGTAGTCGTCGTCGGTACAACCGTTGTTGCCACTACCACTGGAGGAGGAGGCAAGCTTGCAATCGCACTTACCTGAGACGCAGGTCCTCGTTCGGTAACCAGCAACGTATTCGCATTGATCGAAACACTCTTTGAGAATGTTGCTGCAGTCCAGAGATTATTCGATGTAGGTATCGAAACGCTCACTTTGATGCTCTGAGTCGTCTCAAGAATCGGATTCGGTTCGACCGTGACAGTCGCACCTGCGATCCCCCCAATCTTCATGACGTTATTGGCAATTGCTTGTGCCTCGGCAACCGTGGCGCCCGGTACCATTACCGCCCTAGCTGCCTCGTAGGAGGCGTTGTCAGCCAAATGCTTGATGATCTGCAATCGCGCAAACTCGATCCCGCCTAGAAACAAGACGAATACGATCGGCAACATAAACGCCATTTCAACGGTATGCGCTCCGCGGAGTCGTTCATGAGTCCTAAATATTCTCGCAGAATTGATTGGGTCAAGCATAAAAAGGTCTCCTCAAGAGTGCGAAGCTCGGGCAGTGTTCTCGGGCAGTGTTAACGTAAAGGCGTTTGGAGTTACTGAGTCAAAAGCAACGGCAATCCCTTCGCGATATCTTTGAAGATATTCTGAAGCTCGGCCGAAGAGGTCGCATGGGCGTACTTACCAAGCCCAATCGCCGCTATCTGAGCCATCGTTGCTTTGTCTGCTTCATTCGAGAAGGTAACCGTGTAAATGATGATATTCTTACTCTTGGCCAAATTGGCAGCATCGATCAATTGCGTCTTGGTACCGACATTGTTAATCCCGTCGGTCAAAATGACCATCACTTTGGCTGCGTATGGGCGCGACGCCGAACTCAACAAGGTTTGTCGACCAACGTCCAGTCCCGAAGTGATGTTCGTTCCGCCCGCATAAAAATTCGTGGTGTACTTGTCCATCGCTGTAAGGATCGAATTCTTATCTACCGTCAGTCCTACATCGGTGCCAGCATCCGTATTGTAGGTACTCAGAGAAACCAACTCTTTCATCGGCGTCTTGTCGATCTCTGTTAAAAACACGTTCACCGATGCTACCGCATCGCGCCAACGCGATTTGGAAGGGGCTGCTTGCCCAAATACCCAACCTGTCGGAGCCGATTTGGGGGTCGAACCATCGGCAACCTCGTCAGCAGCATAAGCCATCGAACCGGATCGATCTAACACAATGGCAATGTCCGCCTCGAGCGGATTCGACCGCGACGTCTTCGTCGCCTCAATCGACGATACACCACCGAATATCATAGGCAATGTCATCGCCAAACTGCCATTGCTTGATAGGCTGGTCTTGCGGAGCGTAACCTCAACTGCGTTCGGAAATGTACCCGCAGGGTCAAATGTATACCGCTTCGTCAAGTCTGGCCGCGAGGCTTCGCCAAACACGAAATCGGAATCCGCCAGCTGCATCGCTTGTCCGTTCACCGTATTCAACGCTGCGGCTTGACGACCGAGTTTCATCGCATTCGTTTTGTCCCCGGAAATCGCAAAATCCCGTCCAGTCGCACGCGTAACAGCATCTGCGCAGATGAACATCTCCGTTCGGTTTAACTCGAGGTACGCGATATTCACTGCAAACGCAGAAAACATCAATGTGATCGGCAAGAGTATCGCCATCAGCGGCAATATTCCACCACGACGTCTCTTAGCATGTTCCCTAATTCGTTTTCCCAGCATGGCGTTTGCTACCCATAAAACAAGTTGAGGATCAAAGTTGAAGTACAAGATCGTAAAGCAACCAGGTACCAGGGATCAGTATTCCTTCATGAAATCGACCGAACCGACAACGTTCATGTTCTTGTAAAAAATCGTTCCAAACAAACTGTTGTTAGCCACCGGTGCCGAGGCAGTGACTCGAATAAACGTCCCATAAGCAGCCGTTTGGAAATTCGTTGGAGTGACAGTTATCGAAAAATTCTTGACATTCCGCACCGACAAAAGCGATGCTCCTGCCGACTGTACATTGACCAAGGTCGTCTGCGGCAGCACCGCAGCACGGGCCGATTCGTACGCCGCAAGCTCTACCGACTGACGCAGAAATATCATGGAACATGCTTCCATCGTTCCGAGGAGAAGCAACACGAAGACCGGCAAAACGACCGCACACTCAACCGTCGCGGTCCCCCGTCGCCTACCCCATCTTCTTCGCGGAATGCACAACCTCCACTGCGACCAGATCTCATGCATGCGAAATACCTGAATGTTTTATTGCCATGAAACGTAATAATCGGCACAACAGCGTGACAGATTCGCAATCGAGCCCGACGAGTATCGCCCATTGAAACCGACGAGTATCAACCGTTGAGTATCGTCCGATGAAACCGTAGGTCAGGATCCAACCCGTGTCCAAAAACATTTTCTAATTGTGCAACAAAGAGGCTTTACAACGATCCACCAGAGCCAACTTCCCCCCTAAAGCAGGGGTTAACCCCTGGCTAAAGTGGATGGCAGCCTCGCGTCGAATCCGCGAAAAGCAAACATTTGTTTGTTAGCCGGTTCCGTCTAATTTGCGGGCCTGAAATCTCAACAATCCCCTAGAATGCGATCCATCGCTACCCAACGACCCTCTCATTTCCTGGAATACACCGATGAAGAAGCCATCCCTTTCACTCGCCTTGCTTTGCTGCGCGAGCATCTGTGCCATGAGCGCTATCTCTCTCCCTTTACACGCCGAAGACTCCGCCCAATGGCTTAGCTGGCGTGGCCCCAACCGCGATAGCTTGATCGATAATCCTTCCTGGCCCGAGACGCTCGATGAATCCCACCTTAAAACGGTTTGGTCGGTTCCATTCGGTGACAGCTACTCAGGCCCGATCATCACTCCCTCCTCGGTGTTCACAACCGAAACAGCAGGTGGGAACGAGCGTGTTACCTGCGTCGACCGTCGAACTGGCGAAACGCGATGGAACCGCGAATGGAAAGGCTCAATGAGCGTTCCTTTCTTCGCTGCCAGAAACGGTAGCTGGATCCGAGCCACCCCGGTCTCCGATGGAGAAACGATTTATGTCGGTGGAATCCGAGATGTCTTGGTCGCTCTCAATTGCCAAAACGGGGAAGAAAAGTGGCGAGTCGATTTCGGGACCAAGTTCGACAAGGTGCCTGATTTTGGGATGGTCTGCTCTCCCATTATCGATGGTGATTTCCTCTACATCCAAGCGGGCAAAGGTTTACACAAGCTGAACAAGGCTACCGGCGAAATTGTTTGGAGCGCGCTCGTCGATGATGGAAGCATGATGAGCAGCGGTGCGTTTTCATCGCCCGTGATTGCCAACATCGATGGAAAACGTCAACTCCTCGTTCAGACTCGGACGTACCTCGCGGGGGTTGATCTCGATAGTGGATCGAAACTTTGGAGCTACGAAGTCGCAGCGTTCCGCGGAATGAATATCCTGACACCCACCGTTTGGAACGGAGGTATCTTTACCAGCAGTTACGGGGGGCGATCGCTCCTGCTCGATGTAAAAAGTGGTGCATCAACGACCCGATGGGACAACAAGCTCGAGGGTTACATGTCATCACCAATCGTGATCGATCATTATCTCTACATGCATCTCCGCAACAAACGCTTCGCCTGCATCGACTTGCAAACCGGCAAAGAAGCTTGGGTGACTCGCCCCTACGGTGAGTATTGGAGCATGGTCAGCAACGGAAAAGAGATCCTCGCTCTCGACCAAACGGGAAAACTTCGGCTGATCGCCCATAATCCGCTTGAGTTCACACTCCTCTCCGAACGCAAACTCACTGACGAAGAGTCGTGGGCGCATATCGCTGTCGCTGGATCGAGTATTGCCGTTAGAACGCAAAAATCACTGCAACTCTACGACTGGAAGTAGCTCAATCTAGCTCGCACGAAGACCACTGGACAAACCGCACCGACCCAGCGTATGCTTGTCGGTGTAGAGATTAGGCAGAGGACAACAGTTGTCAGGGCCCGATCCCTAGTTCTTAGAATGCAATGCACCGACCATCCAGCCACTGCTGCGGTGCCATGATGAATTTTTCTAAATTGCGACGCGCGATCGCTCATGAAGCGGCGCGGTTGATGTACTTTCGGCAAGAGTCCGAATACTACCAAGCGAAAAACAAAGCGGCTCGGCAGCTCTGCAAAGGCTGGGTGAAACCCGCCGATCTGCCTTCCAATACCGAGATCCGCGAAGCTGTCCAGTCGTTCGCTCGACTCCTCGAAGGAGAGTCGCGTCTCGATGCCCTCCGGGATATGCGACTGACAGCCCTACGTGTCATGCGGTTGCTCAGCAAATTCCACCCACGATTGATTGGCAGCGTCTATACGGGGCATGTTAGAACGGGGTCCGACATCGACATCCACATTTTCTCGGATAGCATCGAGGTCGTCCTGGGCTGCTTGGACTGCGAAGGCCTTCCGTACGAGGTCGAACGCAAACAAGTCCGCAAGAATGGCGAGAACGCAACCTATACGCATGTTCACATCCGCGAAGTTTTCAACGTCGAATTAACCCTATATCGAGAGAATCTACGAAGCTACGGATTCAAGAGTTCCATCACCGGAAAGAGGATCGAAGGAGCCACACTACCTCAACTTGAGGAGTTCCTAGAGGAGGTGTACCCAGATGTCCAAGTCGAACACGAACTCGCATCGATGGAGATCCAAGGGGACCCGTATCGCGTTTTTTATTCGTTGCTAGTGCCGCTCGAAAACGTCAAGCAGCATCCGAAATACCATCCCGAAGGTGATGTTTTGTACCACTCGCTACAAGTCTATGATCACGCATGCGATGCTATCCCTTACGATGAGGAGTTCCTTCTCTCAGCGTTGCTGCACGATGTCGGAAAGGGGATCGACCCTAAGAATCACGTCGATGCCGGACTCGAAGCGCTCGACGGATTTATTACCGACCGTACCGCTTGGCTCATCGCACACCATATGGACACCCACAAAATCATCGATGGCTCGATCGGCGCTCGCGCCCATCGTCGACTTCGCGAGAACGAGAGCTACGACGAATTGATCCTTTTGGGAAAATGCGATCGCGCTGGCCGTATCAGCGGCATCGAAACCACGACGCTCGAGGATGCATTATCGTACCTCCAGACTCTCTCCGACTGATCCCTCGTTAAAAAATCCGTAGATGCCGCGTATCGACCTGAATCGGATCCGTCCTAAGAGAGTTTCTCACCCTTCCCATATCGGCTGCCAGTCGATTGGTAGAGGGCCAACGCTTCAGGCAGTTTCGCTGCGAGATCGGCTGCTCTGCGATCGTCGCTGGGATGGGTCGACGCCCATTCCGGTGGTGCATCCGTTCCCGACTTGGCCTGCCCAAACCGCCCCCAAAACAACGGGGCCTCCGACGGGTCATAACCCGCCTTTGCCATCAGATGCAATCCGATCGCATCCGCTTCGCTCTCGTGATGCCTGCTATAAGGTAGCAAGACACCATACTGAACGCCCGTTCCAAACGCCTTCATCGACAACTCTCGCGTCGCCGGAGTCGTATCGGACATCGCCCAACCGAGGACCGTCCCCACCCCCTTCACTCCAGCTTGTTGGCTCATCCGCTCCGCACCATGATGGGCCAACGCGTGCGCAATCTCATGGCTCATCACTACAGCCAACCCCGCCTCGTTTTCGCAGGAAGGGATGATCCCTTCGTAAATTGCTACTTTCCCGCCAGGCAAGCAAAATGCGTTCTGCTTGGGACTGGCGAGCAACCGAAAATCCCACTTGAAGTCCGGCGCGTTGGCCACCTGCGAAATGCGTTGCCCGGTTCGGACCACCGCGTCCGTCCAAGCCGCATTTTGAGAAACCGCCGACTCGGCCAAAACATCAGCGTAGCTTTGCTCACCCAACGACATTTCCATCGATTTGGGAATGAATCGTAATTGCGGTCGTCCAGTGAACGGTGTCGACCTGCATCCACAACAAAGAGAAATTGCCGATAAACCCACGGCACCTGAAAGCCACCGCCGGCGATTCGATCTCAAATCATCACCGACTCCACCTTGGACCTGCTGCTCGCAAGCTAGTTCTTTATTCCACACGTTGGCCATTTCTACACACTCTGTAACGAGGCGATCGTCGACTTCCACAGAAGAGGCAACCCTGCACAGGCAACCCTGCACAGACCTCTACGTATTGCCTTATCAGATCCATCGCAGTGATCCAAGACCAACTTTCGTCGTCGCTTGTTCCGTCGCTAGCATTTGCAGAAAACTGTTTGGACACGTCAATTCGCTCAGCTTCCCAAACTACCCAACCTTCATTGAAAGTTTTCCTGACATCGCCTTAGGTTCCTGCTCGAAGGAGATTCGTGTTGATTGCAGGGCCACTCTCGCGATGGTGATGAGGCGTTTCCTGCGATCAAGTTTGGCATTTGCCGCTCAATCCTCGTCCATCGTTTTGGAAATCGCTGACAGACATGAAACCTACGGACTCGCACATGCTTCAGGTACCAAGTGCACGCGTGCGCCAACAGTTGGTTCGGCAGCGAAAGACCGTCTTCGACTCGGTCGCTTTGAGGCTTGCCGTCCTCCCGATCTGTGCAGCGTTTGCCACGTGCATCGGCTGTCGTATGTCGGCACCGATCTACGTTTGGAAGAGCCCTCCCATGGATCATGGTGGCGCCATAACCATCGCGGTCGGTCCGATTGGAGGCGACCTACCCGTCGCCGAAAAACTGGACCAAGCCATGATTGCTTCGCGGCCGCAGCGCATGCCGCAACTGGCGGTTTTGTACCCTGATCAACTCGCTCGTAGCGGCGGAATCCAATTGGTAGCTTACGATGGTCAACCGAGCGAGATGGCGACGCTCGGAGCCGCGCGACGGGTAGGAGCCAACTACGTTCTCTCTGGCCAAATCCTCCAGCATCAGCTTGAGCTACCCGAAGAAAAAGGAGTCTCCGGGCAACCGTGGTACCGTTTCCTTCGGCGTCCACCTCCGCCTGAACGGATGACGGTCCGATGGTCTCTGTACGAAACAGCAACTGGAAAACGAGTTCTCGAACAGAATGTGGAAATGAATCGAACGGATGCGGAAAAGACGTACCCCGATTTAGCGTTTCAGCCAACAGGCGATCTCAAAGTCATCGCGGCCTGCGCCAGGAAGTCTTGGGAAATGGTCGTTCCCACCACCCATGCCACCGAAGCTTCAATCTCACTCCCGTGGTTCTCGCCCGGATCGACTCAGGTTCGGAAAGGGAATGCTTACGCAAAGCTCGGACGCTGGGAAGACGCCGAGCGGGAATGGCAAGAAGCAGCCGATCAGCATCCATGGAATACGGCCGCGTGGACCAACCTCAGCATCGCAGCCGTTGCCCATGAGGACTTCGAACTCGCCTCGTCGCGTCTAAAGCATGCCAACACAACCATTTGGCCGGGCGACGAGACGGCAAAAACGAAGGCATGGGTCGAAAAACATCAACGAGAGTACATGGTGTCGTTTGACCCAAACAACACTCCACCAACCCGTTTCTATCCTAACGGAGCACCGCGTCCGTCCATGCTCAATCCATTCCCAAGGCATCCATCCAATCCACCACCAGGAAATCCTGCATTGCTAAACGGCGGTGATCCCATTGCAGCCAATCAAGTCAGCGTTTCTGATACCAAGCCCAAATCGCTCGACGAACAACCTTGGTATACGGTTTTTCCGCTGATTCCTCCGCCGGGATGGACCTGGAAACAATGGTGGTCTCAGCCCGTCGGTTGGTAAACCATCCCGGTTGGTAAACCATCGCGGCTGGTGAGCAAAAGTGCGCTATGCAGCGATAAATCATGCAGCGGCTAGATCACTACAGGCTTGCCCAAACTCCTACGCACAGGAACCCATTGCCCCACATGCATCATGGCATGGGTTGCCAGCAACACCATCACGTCACCGACCGTGGGAAACATGCCGCGAAAATGCTCGGGCCCCGGTGCATCCAAATCCGATTCGGACATCCTATCGATCACCGATACCACGGCATCGTTAACACGCTTGAGCAAATCTTGGTACTCGGACTTGGTCAAGAATCCCTTGGGATCATCGCTTCCGGCAGTCGCCTTGCTATGTTGATCTGCGAAACCGCTGGGCATCTCGGGAGCAGCCCCAGGTGCGATGGAATTGAGGATCTGAGCATTGGAACTGATCAAATGGCCGAGTTGCCATGCGATATGATTGCAGCCAACCCCAGGACGGGTCAGCAATTCAGCGTCGGTGAGATCTTTGATATAGCTATCGGTGACCATGCCCGTCACCTTCAATGTGGACTTGAGAACGTCTTGCGATTTCATCTGCGGATCCTTCGATCGAGTCTGTCGGTATCGGTTTAGAAATGATTTACTGGGATGTACCATTCGTTCCTTCGATTGAAAAGCCCATGTTGCATCGCGACAATCCATGTGCGACCGACCGCGATCGCAGGTACAATCAGCGAGTGCAGCTAGCTAGAGCGCCGCGTGCACAGCCACATTGGCATCCCTTGGAACCCGCGCATTGTATTCGACAGGAGCGACTGTCGGGATGATGGATTTGGAATACCGATTGAATTGCAACGGGTCGAATCGATATATCCAGAGTTGAGTGAAGCGGAGCGTTTTCCGACGCTAACGCCTAACGGGAGAAAGCTTCTTTACGCCATGCGCCAAGGGATACGCTATGGAATACCGTGGTGACATCGATGCCGATCAACTTCGGCAAGCATTGTCCGACCACTTCGGCGAGTCGGTCGAGGTTCAAGCCATTCACACTTCATAATTTCCTCGCCGAGGATTCACTGTTTTCAGCGATTTGGAAATCCGCATTCCATGGATATTGTTTCCCGGATAGAAAAGGATTTCCGGCACAAATAAGCCGTCCTGACCGTCCCATCTAGTTCAAGTTCCGCAAAAAATTCTTGTAACTGATCATTCCCGAAAGGTTTCCCAATGTCGCGCGATCCATGGTCCAACGCCAACAAATTCCTCCACCATCGCCGCGATTTCCTCAGCGCTGGAGCTTCGCTAGCAGTGCTGCCTTGGGTGGCCCGGATTGCCGTAGGTACCCCCCTGACCCGTTTCGAATGGTCCAAAGATCCATTCCAACTCGGAGTTGCATCCGGCGACCCAACGAGCGATGGCGTCGTCCTCTGGACGAGGTTGGCCCCCGAGCCAATCACTGGCGATGGATTGCCCGATTCACCCATCGAGGTGACCTGGGAACTCAGTTCCGAGGCATCGATGCAACAGATCATCCGCACGGGAAAAACGCTGGCATCTCCCGCCCTTAACCACTCCGTTCACGTCGAAGTCGATGGATTATCTCCTGACCGTTGGTACTACTACCGATTCCACGCTGGGGATGCGACAAGCCCCATCGGTCGAACGCGTACGATGCCACCTCCCGGCGAGATCCCTGACCGGTTGCGATTCGCATTCGCATCGTGCCAGCATTACGAGGCAGGTCTTTACACTGCCTATGAGCACATGGTCCGAGACGAACTCGATTTGATTCTGCATCTCGGGGATTACATCTACGAAGGGCCCGCTGGCAGGAACAAGCTACGTCAGCACAACAGCCCCGAAATCGTCTCGCTTCAGGACTACCGCAATCGCTATGGGCTTTACAAATCGGACCAGCATCTGATCAAGGCCCATCAGCACGCGCCGTGGCTTGTCGTATGGGACGACCACGAGTTCGACAACAACTATGCCAATCTTACTTCGGAAGAGCTACACGTGGATCCCCGCGAGTTCATGCTGCGACGCGTCAACGCCTACCAAGCCTACTACGAGAACATGCCGTTGCGATCGAGCGCCATTCCCAAGGGCCCAGACATGCGGCTCTATCGCAGTATTTCCTTTGGTCAGTTGGCCAATTTTGCGATACTCGACACGCGGCAGTACCGTTCCGATCAACCCAACGGGGACGGTCGGAAACCGCTCGAAGGCCAAGTCTTCCACCCGAAAGCGACTCTGCTCGGCGAGCAGCAAGAGCAATGGCTCATGACGAATCTGCGCAAATCCGATTCGCGATGGAACATCCTGGGTCAACAGGTCATGGTCGCACGCGTCGATCGCGTTCCTGGTGAGGTTCGCGAATACAGCATGGATCAATGGTCGGGATACGACGTCGCCCGAAAACGACTGCTTCAAGAAATAAGCAAGCTGGAGCGAGCCAATACCGTAGTCCTCACGGGAGATATCCACACCAACTGGGCCAACGAACTCAAAGTCGATTTCGATGACATTGACAGCCCATCCGTGGCAACCGAGTTCGTCGGAACTTCGATCTCTTCGGGAGGTAATGGCTACGATCAACCCAAGGAATTGGACGCCTTGTTGAGCGAGAACCCATTTGTGAAATACCATAACGGGGAACGCGGGTATGTCCGGTGTGAAGTTACCGCGACACAATGGACGACGGATTACCAGACGGTTCCTTTTGTCGACAAACCAGGAGCTCCCATCCAAACCCGAGCTTCCTTTGTCGTAGAACATAACCGGCCAAAACTCGAACGAGCCTAACAGCCTGTTGCGATGAATTATTCCGTCTCTACTTCGACGTTTGACCTCGCAAAAATCCTTGTGTCTGGCCGAACGTCACCCAGTTCCCCTGCGTGGATGTGCATCAGCACGAGCGTTTTCGACTTCTTTTGAACCGTCGTTGGAGAAATCTCTAGGCCCGAGAGTTCGTGGTCGGTCCAGCCGATGGCTATCCATTCGCCGCGTTGGAGTGGATAGCGTTGTGCAAAATCTTGGAGCATCGGCCCTAGATAGACATCCTGGTCCACCTGGTCCGACCACATGAGCCCATCATCCACTTGGAGCGTCTTTGGCATCGCCGTCAGCGGGTTCTGATTCCATTCGGAACGCCAACGAATACTACCCTCAGGAAGAGCCTCCAACCGCCCTTGAACCTTTCCGCCATCCTCAGGTGTCCCTGCCCAACCAGTCATGAATCGGCCATCGCTATCGATCCCGAGAATACCGATATCGCGAACCGCAAAACCGAGTTTGCTGATCCCCTCAAATACCCCTTGCGTTTCATCCAGCTTCCA
>Ga0114972_10003810_pt1 | contig 11255 bp, 11 predicted proteins | sample M_140807_EF_Meta_FD_87354 | JGI IMG/M metagenome (GOLD analysis project Ga0114972, IMG submission 87354) | Freshwater microbial communities from Lake Montjoie, Canada to study carbon cycling - M_140807_EF_MetaG | ecosystem: Environmental > Aquatic > Freshwater > Lake | place: Lake Montjoie... | reverse complement strand
TGCAGGTGGAAGGCATGTTCAACGTCAACTCCACCTCGGTCACCGCCTGGCGCGCTTTGCTGGGTCACGCCCGCAACCAGCGCGTGCCTTATGTTCGCGAAGCCGCTACCACCTGGGACACCGGACTATCGAGCGAAACCGACTACGCCTTCACCCGCTTCAGCATCTCCGGTGATGCGAAAGCCGGCACGCCGAGCACCTCAGGCTCTTTCCCCGAGGCCAACGAGTTCGCGGGATACCGCACCGTCGATGACAAATTCCTCGATGCCCTGGCCGAAAAAGTTGTCGATCAAATCCGCAAACGCGGACCGTTCCTTTCCCTCGCCGAGTTCGTCAACCGCCAGTTGTCGTCGGGCGACCTCGCACTCGCCGGCACCATTCAGGCCGCCCTCAATGAAGTCGCCAAGTCCCCCGCGACCAACATCTTCTCCAAAATGGAGGCTCTCTCAACCACCGCAGTCGCCGTGCCGGAACGCTCTGCGGACGCCGAATACAAATTCCCCGCCGCCGCGGTGGGCAAGAGCGCCTATGGCATGCCCGGCTGGACCCGCCAGGCCGACATCCTTCGTCCGTTGTTTCCGATCCTTTCCGCCCGCGATGACACCTTCACCGTTCGCGGCTATGGCGACGCGCGCGATGCCGCCGGCAAGATCATCGCCCGCGCCGTCTGCGAAGGAGTCGTGCGCCGCGGGCGCGACTTCGTCAACCCGATTGATCCGGCGGACAGCTTCAAGGAACCGGTGAGAGCCGACAACAAGTACTTCGGTCGCCGCTACCAAATCATCTCGTTCCGCTGGCTGGCACCCGATGAGGTCTGACAAGCCACCGATTGCTTTTGCCTATTGCCGCAATTTTTGTTCAACTCGCCTTCGCGTTCTACGAATCAATCATTCTCATGTTCCATTTCCTCAAAACCCTTCCCTTGCTGTTGCTGCCAATCACGGCTTTCGCGCAAAAGCCGGCTGAACACACCTGCCGCATTTTGTTTCTCAACGGTCCGGACGACGCGCCGGAAAAACTTCATCTGTTTGATGGTGTCAAATCGCGCGAAGTGGAATTGCCGCGGTTGAATTTTTCCGTGGTTTATGAACTTCCCCCGGGAGCATTGAATCTCCGCCTGCTGTCCTCGCCAGTAATCGATCCGGCAAAGATACCCACCGGAGCCCCGTCGGCCACCGTTGCCGAGACAATGACGGATTTCTATCTGCTTCTCACCAGCGATCCTGCCAATACCGTCGCTCCGGTGCGGATGCAGGTCATCAATGCGGGTGCGGACAAATTGAAAGCCGGCCAGACCCTGTGGTTCAATCTCACCCAGAATGTTGTCGGCGGCACTCTCGGCTCCCAGAAGCTGGCTATCCAGCCAGGGGCGCGCGAAACCCTCGACGCACCGACCTCGGGCAATAAGAACTATCAGGTCAAACTCGCCTTCCGCATTCCCGGCGACGAACAAATCTATCCACTTTGCGAAACGCAATGGCTTCACGATCCTCGCAGCCGCAGTGTTGCATTCATCATCACGGAAAACGGTGCCCGCAGCCCCCGCGTCATGGTCTTTCCCGACTTCCGTGAACCGAAACCGGAAAAACCCTGAGCAAGGGGAAACTTCTCAATCCACTTCACCCAGAGCCGAGCGCAGCGCGGTCAGCGCGAATCGCAGTTCTTCCGGTGTGCTGCACAAGGGCGGCATGAATACGATCGTATCCTTGATCGGTCGCGTCAGCAGCCCGAATTTTCGCGCCGCCAGGCAGATTTTTGCCCCCCTCATCTGCGAGACATCGAAACTACGCCCGTCGGACTGTCGAACTTCGATTCCCGCGATCATCCCGCACTGGCGGATCTGGAATACGTGTGGAGAGGCGTCAACCAACTCCGCCAGCAATTGCTCCATGATCCGCGCTTTTTCCTGAATCATTTCCATGGTGGTTTCCGACTCGAACAATGCCAGGTTCGCCAGTGCCGCGGCACAGCCCAGCGGATTGGCGGTATAACTATGACCATAGTAAAAAACATTGTCCCGACCCAGAAAAGCCCGATAGATCGCGTCGGTCGTCAAGGTCGCGGCGAGCGGCAGACAACCACCCGTTAGACCTTTTGCCAGGCAGAGGAAATCGGGAATCACCTGCTCCTGCTGGCAGGCGAACATCGTGGCGGTCCGACCGAAGCCGGTCATCACTTCATCGAGAATCAAATGAACCCCCTGTTGATCGCACCAGTCGCGCAGCGAGCGCAGCATTCCCGTGGGCCAGAGGCGCATTTCATTCACTCCCTGGATCAGCGGCTCGATGATCACCGCGGCGATTTCACCCGCTTGCAAGGTCGCAAGTTCCTCGACCGATCCGACAAAATCCACCGCGAGTCCGAACTTGCGGAACCGCTCGAAAAACAAGTCCGCGCCGCCGAGCGACGCCGCACCCATGGTGTCGCCATGGTAGCCATTCGCAAAGGCCACTATCCGGTTCCGTTGCGGCGACCCAGTCTGCATGCGGTATTGCAGGGCCATTTTCAAGGCGCACTCCACCGCAGTGGAGCCGTCGTCGGAAAAAAACACCCGCTCCAGCGTGCGATGGGGAAAAAACCCGCACAATTTCGCCGCCAGCTCGGAGGCGCGGGCATTGCCGAAGCCCAGAAACGAGCTGTGCGCGATTTCTCCCAACTGCCGGTTCAGCGCCTCATTGATCCGGGGATGGGCGTGACCATGGATGTTGGTCCAGATCGACGAATTGCCGTCGAAGTACTTCCGCCCCTCGGAATCCCACAACCACACACCCTCACCGCGGGTGATGATCAGACGCTCGCAGGACGGATCGCACCAATCGGCCTGATTGGTGAAGGGATGCCAGCAATGCTGTTGATCCCATGCCAGCCACTGCGCCGATTTTTCATTCATCCTTCGGTTTGATGATGATGCCGAATTCCTTTTCGCACAACTTGTCGATTGCCTCAATGATCGCCCAGGCCCCCCGCTTGCGCTGGTATCGTTTCCAGAGAATGTCCCGCAGCGTCAGCCACAGATCCGCATCCGGATACGGAATCTGCTCCCATTCGGGGTCGGTTTTCAGGGTGGTTTGAAACCTCCAGCCGCCGGCATGATGCGTCGCCCGGAAATACCTGGTTCCCTCCTCGCTCTTCTCGTTCCACTCATGTGCCTCCATGCACTGATCATGCCACGCCCCACCCGTGCACATGCAATCTATTTTTTGTAAACGATCCCGAATCGATGCCGAAAAATCCATTTGCTTTTCGCCGATCCCGCACGAGGGTCGTGGTTCATGAATTTCAAAACCATTGTAAGCACCGCACTGTTGGCTCCGGGCCTGTTGTTCGCAATCGAAAAGCCCGGCTATGAAACCATCGAAAAAGACGGGAAGTTCGAGGTCCGCAAGTACGAAGCCATTCCGGTGGTCTCCGCCCCGATGGACAACATGGGACAGCGCGACCAGAGTTTTCGCAAACTTTTTCAATACATCAGCGGAGCGAATGAAAAAAAACAGAAAATCGCTATGACTTCGCCGGTCTTCATGGAAGGGAAAGCCGATGACAAGGGCGAGAATCCGAATGGCCGCATGAGTTTTGTGGTGCCCGCCGCGATTGCCAAAACCGGAACTCCGCAGCCGGATGGCGAGGGCTTGAAAACCAGTGAAATCAAGGGCGGCAAGGTTGCCGTATTGCGATTTTCCGGATGGGACAACGAGGCCAATCGGAAAAAAGCCGTCACTGATCTCAGCACTTTCACCACAACGAAAAAACTCAAAACCCGTGGTGACGCGTTTTTCGCCATCTACGATCCGCCGTGGACACCGGAATTCATGCGTCGCAACGAAGTCTGGATCAAGCTCGACGAATCGAACAAATAAACCAAGCTGATGAAACCAGCTGTGTGGCTGTTGTTGTGTGCTCTGCTCGGTTCGGTCGAAGCAAAAGAGCTGCGGGTCGCGACGTTCAATGCCTCCCTCTTTCGCCCCGGCGCGGGAGAGTTGATCGCTGACACGGCGAAGAAGGACCAGGAACAACTGCTGGCCGTGGCTGCGATCATTCGGAAGATCGATGCGGATGTGCTGCTGCTGAATGAGTTTGACTACGATGAAAAGGAACAAGCTCTGGGAAATTTCCAGACGAATTACCTAAGCGGTTTGTATCCCCATCACTTCTCTGCGCCGGTGAACACCGGGGTGCCCAGCGGCATGGATCTCAACCACGATGGGGACACCACCGACCCTCAGGATGCCTACGGTTATGGCACCCACCCCGGTCAATATGGCATGGTGCTCTTTTCGAAGTTCCCGCTGCAAACGGAATCGATCCGCACGTTTCAAAAGCTACTGTGGCGCGATCTGCCGGAGAACATGATTCCAAAATCGTACTACACCGCCGAACAGAGCGCTGCATTGCGACTGTCATCGAAGAGTCATTGGGACGTGCCTATCACCGTGGAAAACCAGACCGTGCATGTTCTGTGCAGCCACCCGACACCGCCGACATTCGACGACGGACGGCTTGTCAACCTCACCGATGCCTCGCCGGTCGATTGGAACGGACGCCGCAACCACGATGAAATCCGCTTCTGGGCTGAATACGTCAGCCATGCCGATGCCCAGTGGATGGTCGATGACAAAGGCCACACAGGCGGTCTCGCGGCAGGATCGCGATTCGTCGTGCTCGGCGATTTGAACGCGGATCCCGACGACGGCGACACCGTGGCGGGAGCGATCCGGCAATTGCTGGAGCATCCGCTGATCAATGCGTCCGTTGTTCCCACAAGCAAAGGTGCCCTTGCGGATGTTCCGAAGTCCTACAAAAACAGGGAAAGCAAAACATCCCATTTTCACCTGCGCTGCGACTACGTGCTGCCATCACGACAAGGTTTCGAAGTCACCAGCGGCGCGGTGCATTGGCCGGAAAATGATGCGTCGCTCGACAAGGCAAGCGATCACCGCGCCGTGTGGATGGAAATGAAAATCAAACCCTGAAAAGCGCGCGAAGCGAATCTCCGCGCCCGTTTTCTGTTAGGGAATCTTTCAATGTTCGCGGCAGAAGCTCTCGAAGCGGTTCAGGCCTTCGGCGAGAACGTCGAGCGTCGTGCAGTAACTCAGCCGAATGCCATCGTCGTAACCAAAGGCAATACCGGGAACAGCCGCAACCTTGTAGCGGGCAAGCAACTTGTCGCAGAGGTTGACGGATTTCAATCCGAGTTTGCCGGTGTAGACAAAGAAATAAAACGCGCCCTTGGGTTCGACGACTCGGATGTTGGTGATTGCGCGCAGTCGGGCGAGCATGAATTGGCGGCGCACATCGTATTCCGCTGCCATGTCGTTGACGAATGTCTGGTCGCCGGTCAGCGCGGCAAGTGCTCCGTATTGAGCGAACGAACAGGCGTTCGATACCGTGTGATTCTGGATTTTCTCGATGGCTTCGGCGAGAGCGCGCGGGGCGGCGGTGTAACCGAGACGCCAGCCGGTCATTGAATAGCCCTTGGAAAAGCCGTTCACGGTGATCGTGATGTTGTAAAGATCCTGGCTCAGCGACGCGATCGATACGTGTTTCTCTCCGCCATAGACAAGTTTTTCATAAATCTCGTCAGAGAGAATCGTAATGTCCTCCGACAGTGCGATTTCCCCCAGCGCGGCAAGTTCCGCCGCCGAGTACACCGCTCCGGTGGGGTTGCCTGGGGAGTTGATAATGACCATCTTGGTGCGCGGAGTCATCGCGTCCTCGAATTGTTCCGCCGTCATTTTCCAACCTGTGGATTCCGAGGTTTCGATGACCACCGGAATGCCTCCGGCAAGAAGAACCATTTCCGGATAGCTGACCCAGTACGGCGCGGGGATGATCACTTCGTCGCCTTCTTCCACCATCGCCAGGATCGCCATGTAACAAGCCATTTTGGCTCCCGCGGTCACGCAGATGTCCTTGGCATCGTAATCGAGATTGTTGTCCGCCTTGAGTTTGGCGGCAAGCGCCTCGCGCAGTTCGGGAATGCCGGCCGCCGGAGTGTATTTCGTGAATCCTGCCATCAGTGCCGCCGCACCGGCCTGTTTGATGTGGTCGGGCGTGTCCATTTCCGGTTCGCCGCCGGCGAGGCCATATACTTCCTCACCTTTCGCTTTCATGGCCTTGGCCTGATTGGTGATCGACAGGGTGAGGGACGGGGAAACGTTGTGGATTCGGGATGAGATGCTTTCCATGGCTGCGCGCGGTGTATGTTGATGCCCCTCAAACGGGCCACGATCTGTAAAACGCGCGTCGCCTGCGGTGCGGGACGCATCTTTTGCCCATTCCTTTCCTGCAAGGCAAGCGCAATGAGCAAGGACGATGTTTTTTTTCGCGGTCGCCCTGCATTTCCCGTCAAATCAACGATCCACGAGGTCGTTCATCCACGCACCGCGGGCCGTGACCCACTTGCCTTTGCGGACCACAACGGGAAACCCGAATCCATGTGCCGCAGCAGCCGTGAAAACATCCCATGCCTGACTTGCCAAAATGCCCGAAATCACCAGTTCGCCACCGGGTTTGACCAGTTGGGTAATGACAGGAAAGGCCTGGATCAGGATGGTGCTGAACAAGTTCGCGACAACCACGTCGTACTTCTTGCGCGGCTTCCACTGAAGCACGTCTTTTTCCTCGAGTTTCACTCCGACAATCGAATTGCGATCCAAGTTCCCCTGCGTGGCCTTGACGGAAAAGGGGTCGAAGTCACACGCATACGCCTCGCCCGCACCCAGTTTTTTCGCCGCGATCACCAGCAATCCTGTGCCGGTGCCGAGATCGGCCACCGACCAGCCGGGCTCGCGATCACGGGAAACATCGACCAGCATGCGCAGGCAAGTCGAGGTGGTCGCGTGGTCGCCAGTGCCAAAGGCCATTTCCGCCGGGATGGAAATCAACTCACGAAGGGGATGCGCACGCCGGATTTTCGCGAGTTTCTTATCGTCCGACTCCGTAGTAACAAGAATCGCATCGCGAATTTTCAGCAGCGGGGGCTCCGCGGATGCCGCAACGGTCCAGTCCGCTTTGCGCATCTTGCGCACCGATCCGCCGAATTGCGCGACGATGGCCTTGGCTTCCTTTTCCGAGGAGCAATATACTTTGACACGGGTCGATTTGCCGCCCTTGAGAATGTCGATCACGAAATTCGGATTGCCGCGGAAGCGATCCTCCCAGGCATCCATCCATTGCAAAGCGGACAATTTCGACCATTCGTACATACTGTTCCAACCATCAATTGAGCCACAAATGAAAATGCCTGTGCAATACTTCACACAGGCATGATAAAATGGAGCGGGCGATGAGATTCGAACTCACGACATCCACCTTGGCAAGGTGGCGCTCTACCACTGAGCTACGCCCGCTTTCGCGTTACACGAAAAATCGCGTGGAGGCTTTTGTAATGTTTTTTGCGGACGCGGCAAGCAAAAATAGGGAAAAAGATCATTTTTTCTCTCACTCCTTGCCCTGAGCCCCGATTCTCGCTTTGATGCCGCCGCACCATGTCCGACAAACTCGCGCAAATCATCGAAACCAAACGTCGTGAGGTTGCGGCCCTGCTGCCGCGCGCGGCTCATCTGAAAGCGGCCGCGCTGCAGCGCAATGATTTCCGGGGATTCCGCTCCGCCCTCGACCGCGGGCCGCAGCAGTTGGGCGTGATCGCCGAAGTGAAAAAAGCCTCGCCTTCGGTGGGAGTGATCGATCCGTCATTCGATCCCGTGCAGCAGGCGCGACTCTATCTCGACGGCGGCGTTTCCTGCATGTCGATCCTCACCGACGAGGAGTATTTCCAAGGATCCCTCGCCTATCTAACGAAAATTTCCGAGTTCTCCCCCGCCCCGCTGCTGCGCAAGGACTTCATCATTCACGAGGTGCAGATTCACGAAGCCATCATCGCCGGAGCGGATGCGATCCTGCTGATCGTCGCGGCACTCGATGACCCGTTGCTGAAACATCTCTACGACACCGCCAAGGATCTGCTGATGGACGTGCTGGTGGAAGTTCACGATCTAACCGAAATGGAACGAGCCATCGACCTCGGAGCGGATCTGATCGGAATCAACAATCGGAATTTGAAAACATTCACCATCGACCTCGCCACCACCGAGGCTTTGGTCGGCGAAGTGCCCGATGATGTCTTGCTGGTCAGTGAATCCGGCATCAAAACCCTCGCGGACGCCCAACGCGTGCTCGATGCCGGAGCCAATGCCGTTCTCATCGGCGAGTCGCTCATGCGCTCCGCCGATCCCGCCATCGAAATCCAGGCCTATCTGGAGCTTGTGGCGGCGGAGTGAGGATAATCAAACAACGACTAACTGATATCGCGCGCTTCATGAGCTTTTTCTCTGGAAAATGAAATTGTCATGTCTCTCTGAGAGCGAGGGTTTTTTTGTTCTCCGACTCCATTTCGAGGGAGCAAGATGAAGATTGAAACTCGACCAAACCGGATCTCCGGCGTACTGCGCGAAACGGAACAGCGATAGCAGCACAGCGCAATCAAGCGTCCCCCGGCGACGAAAGCTTGATGATCAATGCGGGTATCACCCCATTGAGAAATGATGTCGATGAACCACAGTCGTTTTGCATGGGGTGATCAGATGATCGTCTCCATCGCCATACAAACATTATGAAAACAAAACACATCAGACAAATCCTGCTGCTTCTGAGCATGGCCGCCACCAACCCACCATCTGCGGCGTGCCGCAGGTGGTTTTTTGTGCCATGAACATTCGTTCACACGCCCGACACCATTGCAACGATCTGACGATGATGGGGCGCGCGACGGTGTTCGAACAAAAACACCCCCTGCCAGGTTCCCAGCGCCATTTCGCCCTTGAGGATCGGAATCACCTCGCTGGTGCGGGTGAGTGCCATGCGGATGTGGCTCGGCATGTCATCGGGCCCTTCACAGGTATGGGTGAACCAGGATGCGCCTTCGGGAACCAGGCGTTCGAAAAACTCCTCCAGATCACGGCGTGCATCCGGGTCGGCGTTTTCCATGATCACCAGGCTGGCGCTGGTATGCCTGACAAAAACGCAGACCGTTCCCTCCCGCACGCCACTGCGCGATACCAGGTCGGCCAGTTTTCCCGTTAGATCGTAGGTCCCCTTCCCGCTCGTGCGGACTTCGAAAATATCACTGCAGGTTTTCATCGCGATCCTCACCAACTGAAAGCACCCATTTCCCCACCGCGGTGCCCGATTCCATCAAGGCGTGGGCTTTGCGCAGGGATTCCACCGACAACGACCCGCCGTGCGCGGTCATCGAATGACGGATGATTCCCTGATCGACCCAGGCCGAAAGTTGTTCGAGAATTTCCCCCTGCCGGGCCATGTCGGCGGTTTGAAACCTGGCGCGAGCGAACATGAATTCCCAATGGATCGAAACACATTTCGCCTTGAGAGGGTCGCCCAATCGCAAGGGTGTGCGCGGCTCGACGATGAGCAGCAACGACCCCTGCGGCGCGATGAGTTCCGCCATCAAATCCCAGTAGGCCTCGGTGTTGACAAAATTGGCGATGTTGTCGACCGAAGCATGCCCCGCCGATCGACATTGGTCTAACAAATCTTTGGAATGATCGATGACCAGATCGGCTCCCATTTCCCGGCACCACGCGGCCGACTCCGGACGCGAGGCCGTGGCGATCACGGTGAGCCCCGCGTGTTTCGCGAGTTGAATGGCGATCGACCCCACCCCGCCCGCACCGCCGAGGATCAGCAGTGCCTGCCCGGATTTCACCCGCATGCGATCGAACAAGCCTTCCCAAGCGGTCAGCGCGGTGAGCGGCAGGGAGGCGGCCTGGGCGAATGTCAGACTCTGCGGTTTGTGGCCGACGATGCGTTCATCGACGCATTGAAATTCCGCATTGCAGCCGGGACGGGTGATATCGCCCGCGTAATACACCGCATCACCGACGCGAAAAGACCGCACGTCAGATCCCACCGCTTCGACAACGCCTGCCGCATCCCAGCCGAGGATCCGCGGTGGTTCGACCGGTGACGCCTGCATGGCTCGGACTTTCGCATCGACCGGGTTCACCGCAACCGCGCGAACCCTGACCAGCAGGTCGCGCGGTCCCGGCACCGGTCGGGCGGTTTCAAAACAAACGAAACAATCCTCTTCGCCGACCCCTTTCGCCCCGTTTATGCCGTACGCAATCATCGCCGTCCATGATTCACACGAACGGCGATTGGGCAAATGAATAGATGAGAATTCGACGGCCTCTCAGTCCATGTCCTTTTTCTCCAGCGCCGTTTTGAGATGGGCGAGGAATTTTTCCGTGGTGGGATGTTCCGAGGCGAAGAAGCGAGTGAACTCCTTACCGCTGGAATCGAGCAGGATCACCGTGGGGAATCCTTCGATTTTGTATTTGGTGGCGAGAGGATCGTTTTTCTTTTTCAATTCCTCGTTACCCTTGGGGAAGTCCAGCTCCACCAGAATGAAATTCTTGGATGCCGCCTCGACGAATTCTTTTTTGGAAAAAACATTCTTGCGCATGGCAATGCAGGGCGGGCACCAGTCCGAGCCGGTGAATTCCACCAGAACGGATTTTTTGTCCTTCTTCGCCTGCTCCAGCGCCTTGTCGAGATCAGCGCCCCAGCCTTCCAACTCGGCGAAACTCACTCCCATCATGGTCACGCCGGCACAAAGGGCGGCGACAATTTTTTTGCACGTTTTCATCACAAGGCCAACGTAGCACGGATGGAATTTTGTTTAAAAAACGTTCGCCAGAATCAAGGCTCAATGGCAGAATCGGGTGCCTTGAATTTCCCATTGATCATCGCCACGCGCAATCCGCACAAGACCATGGAAATCCGCCAAATGCTTGGCGACAGATGCACGGTGCTCGATGCCTCGGACTTCCCGGACTGGCCCGAAGTGGCGGAAACGGGCACGACATTTCTGGAAAACGCCACGCTGAAAGCCGAAACAATCAGCGCCCGGGTGTCCGGCCTGGTGCTGGCGGACGATTCGGGATTGATGGTCGATGCACTGCACGGCGCGCCCGGTGTTTATTCGTCCAGTTACGGCGGGCAGGAAGGCAATCACGCGGTGAACAATCAAAAGCTGCTGGCGGAAATGCGCGGTGTCGCCACGGAAAATCGCACGGCTCGTTTCGTTTGCACGATGGTTCTCGCCCGGGAGGGAAAATCCCTGGCCCACTTCTGCGGCGAAGTGGCAGGGCGGATTCTCAGCGTGCCCGGTGGTGCGGGCGGTTTTGGCTACGATCCATTTTTCGCACCCACCGGCTACGACCAGTCATTCGCCG
>Ga0114972_10003809_pt1 | contig 11255 bp, 4 predicted proteins | sample M_140807_EF_Meta_FD_87354 | JGI IMG/M metagenome (GOLD analysis project Ga0114972, IMG submission 87354) | Freshwater microbial communities from Lake Montjoie, Canada to study carbon cycling - M_140807_EF_MetaG | ecosystem: Environmental > Aquatic > Freshwater > Lake | place: Lake Montjoie... | reverse complement strand
TATATCAGCAGTAGACCTATGTGCAGTCTAGTACACCTCCGGCAGGGTCACAAATAAATCGGGAAAAAAACAGGGCGGTTTTTGCCAATTAAGCAGCTCGGAGAGCAAAACCAGTCGTGCGACGGCTACGGTTGGTTCCTTCAGGCAGGGCAGCCATGGCAATGCCTAATGCGGCGGTACCCCAAGCGAAAATGTGGTCTACAGACGATTCTTGTTTATTGTGGTTGCCGGGCGATTGGCGCGTATTTTCCGCAGGTTTCCACGAGAAGAACGCAGCGTCGCGTACCTGTTCAACCGATGGTTCACGCATTTCCACGAAAATGTTGTCTTGGCTCGTGGTGCTGCCTTGAGACCATACTGGTTCTGCCAGCAAGCCAATGGAGCATTCTGTGGTGACTTCCGGGGCCCGTACTTCCGCCGGGATTTCCAGCAATGGCTGGAATGAATCGAGTTCTGGTCCGGCAATCATCCAGCAGGCCAACCGCGCAGGAACAGCACGATTTTCCAGCTGCATGAAATCCCAAGATGACCAAGAACGGCGTGACGAAACGGCATCAACCCGCCACTGAAGGCAGCGTGCCACGAATTCACACATCTTCATGAAAGAAGTAAACATGGCATGGCCTCCTGATACGGATTGACTCAGATGTAGTTATCGGCATGGCGAATGTTCGGACTTGAACGATTTTCCCGAGATCATCATGCAGGATGTCCCGAAGGTTTCATGTGCCGTGAGAATAAGCTAAAGTGCAGTGCCCTTTCCGGGAGTATGGACAATGCTGATCATTCGGTGTGCGTGTGGTGCTTCCTGTCCTGAAGGGACGCCCTCTTGCCCGGCTTGCCATCGGGTTTTGGCATCATCTAGCGGTACATTGGCTGACGATCCCTCCACGCAACCGCGATTTAATGATACTCAGATAGAACCTGATAGTTTTGCTGAGCCAAGCTCCTCGGGCACTCTTGTTGATCAGTCTGTTCCTCAGCCTTCTGCCATACTTCCTGGCCGCGACCAGAACATACCTGCTCAAGATCCGGGCCAGACGCGGGCTACTTGGATTGATTCAGATTCCCAGGCAAACTCAGCTAGTCAGGCATCCGGCATGCTCGCTGAGTTCAGCACGGGAACACTTGCCGAAAGCGCGTTGCCTTCAGGCACACAGGGGCTTGGTTTGCCGCTCGCAAAAACGGCTGCTTCCAATGCGGACATGAAGCAAACGGCCGCAACTCTGGGCTTATCTCCCCATAGTAGCGGACCTCTAGAGTCGAGTGCGCCTGCCGCGACTCTAGACACGCCTTCCATCGCTGCCACGGCTCAATCGTCCGACCGCAGCGAGTCGTTCGATGCGTCGGGTACGCTGGCGCACGATCTTGGTGCCGGTACAGGAACACTCGTGGGGAACGCCGCTACCGAGGCGCCATCGGAACGCACCGGCCGGACCATGATGCCGGCAAATTTCAATTATGAATTGCTGTCTGAATTAGGGCGTGGGGCCATGGGCGTGGTTTATCGGGCGCGGCAGCGCGGCCTGAACCGCTTGGTGGCTTTGAAAATGATTCTCTCGGGAGGGATGGCAGGCAAAGCGGAACTCGCGCGCTTCCAAGCCGAAGCCGAGGCGGTTGCTGCCATCGATCACCCCAATATTGTCAAGATTTATGAAGTGGGTGAATATGAAGGCAAGCCGTTTTTCTCACTTGAATTCGTTACGGGCGGCACGCTGGAAGGTCGTACCAATACCCAGCCACAAGATCCAAAACAGGCCGCCCGGATCGTAACCCAAATTGCCCGCGGAATGGCCTTTGCCCACCGCAAGGGCATTGTTCACCGCGACCTGAAACCTGCCAACGTGCTGCTGGCTCTGCCTGAAGGTGCCGACCCTAAACGTATTCCTTTGGGAGACTGTGTGGCCAAGGTCAGTGACTTTGGTCTGGTCAAGAAAGTCGACGACGATTCGGCGCGAACCCGCGATGGCGCCATTATGGGAACCCCCAGCTTCATGGCACCCGAGCAGGCCATGGGGCGGAACAAGGAAGTGGGCCCCCCCGCAGACATCCATGCCATTGGCGGAATTCTGTACGATCTGCTGACAGGATCACCACCATTCCGTGGTAGCACGGTAATGGCGACCATTCAGCAGGTGATCTCGCGTGATCCGGCTCCGCCACGCGATGTGCTCGATACCGTGCCGCTGGACCTGTCAACAATCTGTCTTAAATGTCTGGAAAAGGATCCGCAAAAAAGATATCTCACGGCGGATCTGCTTGCCGACGATCTGGAAAGGTACTTGCGCAACGAACCGATCTTGGCAAGGCCATCCACCACCATCGAACGGACCGTGAAATGGGTGCGACGTAAACCCATGCACGCGGCACTTGCTGCTGCCGCCGGATTGATTTTTATGCTGATCCTTGGCTCTGGTTTTCTGATGGCTGGATTTGAAGCCGAGAAAGCCCGCATGGCGCAGGCGGAAACCGAACGGGAACAAAAGGAAGCGGAAACACAAAAAAGATTGCGTGAGCGCGCCGATGAATTGCGCAAACTGGCCGAGGAGCGCCGAGTTCGCGCGGAGGTCAACTTTCGGCAGGCGTGTCAGGCCGTAGATTCGCTGTTGGACAGAATTGGTGGTGCGCGACTTGCCCACGAACCGCGCCTTGAAATGCTCCGTCAGGAACTACTGCAACAGGCGGCTCAGTTTTACCGCAAATTTCAGGACCAGCAGGGCGATGACCCCCTTGTGAAAATACAGCAAGCCGCCATTTACAAGCACTTGGCCAGCGTCTCGTCGCTGTTGGGCGATAAAAAAGAAGCGGAAGAAAGCCTGCGCGCGGCACTGGCTCGGCTGGAAAAGCTGCATGAACCCGAATTTGAAGTTCAAAAGTTCGGCGAGCTACTGGAAGTGCGCCAATTGCTGGGCTCACTGCTGGTGGAACAAAGAAGATTGCCCGAGGCGCGCGCCCTTCTTACCGAGGCGCTGGCGCAGATCAGCAATAAGCCCGCACAGGTATCGAATGAAATTGCCCAATTGCGGTTGGATCTTGCTGATCTGGAACGCAAGGAAGGCCATCCAGCCAAGGCTTTGCCGATTATTGACTCAGCTATTAGCGACTTGACACATCTGGCAGAAATAGAATCGGGCGCTAAGTCTACACCAGCAATTTTGCGGCTTGGCAATGCCCTGATGGTTCGCGCCCGATTGGCTGAAGAAGCTGGAGACCGCAAAATTGCCCGTTCCAGCCTGGATCTTGCGCTCTCCAAGGCTGATAACCTACTCGTTGCGGCGCCTGCGCTTCCAGAGGCACTGATCCTGCGCGCCGTAGGCTTGACAGCACGCGCTGACCTGATGCGCGATGAAAATACCCCCATGGCCCGGGCCGACATGGAGCTAGCATCGACGGCATTGGAAGGTCTGGTGCGCGATTATCCGGCCACACCGGAGTACCGCCAACAACAGGCAGCACTTCTTACCAGCTTGGCGAACTTTCATTTGGCGCAAGGCGATTCCGCGCAATCGGAAGCCATACTCGACCGCGCCCTAGCCGTGCAGGAAGATCTGGCGCAACGTGTTCCATGGGTTCCGGAATTCCGTCGACAGGTGGCTGGAACGTTGAATGATCGAGGTATTTTGTTCGCGACAAGCAAAAGGCTGGACCGTGCCGAAAAAAGCTATATGGAGTCTGAGAAAAGGTTGCGCGATCTGGTTAAAACGCATCCCAACGCTGCCGATTATCAACAAGAACTGGCGCGCACGTTGCTCAACTTGGCAGCGCTGCGTTTGCAGCAGAAACAACCCCAGCTTGCCAGCCCGCTTGCGGACGAAGCCATTGGCCTATTAACCAGTCTGGTGGCCCGATTTCCCAATGAGCCCGCGCGGAAAATTGAATTGGCGCGCAGCCTGGGCAATGCCGCCGTGCAGGCCCAGCAGGCCGGAGCACCAGACAAAGCCGCAAGCCTAGACCGTAGCGCGCTCGACCTGTTAGCTTCCTTGCCTCCCGCTTCGATCGATCCAGATGCGATATACCTTTCAGCCATGACGGGTAACCATCTGGCTGAATTGGTGGAAGTGCGCGACGGGATGAAGTCCGCCGAGCCCATCTATCAAAAATCCCTTGCCGATTTCCGCAATTTGGTGGCCTTGCCTGGCGCGCGCCCGGAATTTGTCAGGCAGATTATCGAAGTGCTGCTGGAGTACGGATTCCGCCAGATTCGCGCCGACGCGGTTGAGAAGGCACGTGGCGCATGGACGGAAGCACTGGCGGCAATCAGATCGCCTGCTGGTACCGATATGGCGGATGAGATCACGGACCTAACAACAAAACTGGCAATCAATCTTGCCGGTATGGCACAGCTCGACCATCAGCAGGCCCGGTTTGACAAAGCTCACGAAATGCTCGCCTTGGCGCGCGATCTCAGGCGAGATCGCTTGGTATCGAGCCCTACGGTTGGCCAAGGGGCATTGGCTCTGGCTCGGTTGGAGCTGCTCGAGGCCTCATGGCGTGAAGAACGGAACAACAAAAAAGAAGCGATTGAGGCATCTGTCCGCGCTGGCGAGCAATTGGTTCGCGGCTTGTCTGCCAAAGGCGAAGTTGTTCCCGAATTGACACAGGTTGCGGCAGAGATCGCCAAGGTATTGGCCGGAGCACCTGGTGGCGGTAAGGCCGCCATGGTGTTGGCAAGCATGGTGAAGGAGTCTCTTGATTCTGCCAATACACCGGCATCTTTGGCCATGGCCGAGGTACTGGTTAAGGCAACTAGGCTGGATGAGGCATGGGATCTGTTGCAGCGCCTCGATGCCAAGGGCGTCAAAGATGGAGAATGGATGAAGAAAACGATTCCCGTGGCACCACCTGCAGGCCCGCGCCGCGATCTGCATGCTCGCTGGTTGGCTGCACCCGCGCGGTGATGTTTTCGTGGGTAGTCGCGTTGTGTCGGAAGCCAATTGAAAATGCTTTCTGTTGCCAGAATGGTAAGCTATTGTTTCGACACGACCCCGGGAGTTGCAGGAGGCACCGTGCGGGCAAGGCGCAGGCCGAAAAGTTTCCTTGTTTCGCTTCGCAAATTAGTAGTGGAAAATAGGCCTCGCTGGGATGATGACGACAGGTCCGAATATGCGCTAAAAGCGATTCCGCGGATTAGTATTTTGTCTTCGGATGTGTAACCCTGTTTTAGCCCAGCGAATTGATACGTGTCGTCATCGACAAGGTGTTTGCCTTCGCCTGTATGGTGTTGGCCACCCACGGTAAGTGACCATTGCCATGTGTTGCTGCCATTCAGGTCGAACATTCCGACATCATTAGGTGGCAGTAATCCGCGTCCAAGAATCGATATGCCAGAATCCTTGGGAAAGAAGCTGTACTGGGTATGTAATTCACCCCGGGTTCCCCAGTGGAAGCGAGTTGATGACCCACCGCGTCGGGCCCATTCAAATTCCCAGTCGGTGGGAAGCCGGTAGCCGGTGCGCTTCAGGAAATCAGGGGGCATGACAATTGTGGAAGATTGCTTGTTGAAGTCTGGTGGAACAACCATTTGGCTTTCGGGAATTCCTTCATGCTCCGAAAGCCATCGACAATAGGCTAGAGCATCGGCAAAACTGATGCCGCGCACAGGTGAATCGGGCAAGCCCGATTCATTTCCTGGAGGCAATACTGGACAAAAACGCCGGTATTCTGCCTGGGTGACAAGGTACATTCCTATGGCAAAACTTCGTGGTATGGAAACCTCGTCGCAAGTTGGCAGCGAACCGTTGAGTTTCAGGGCTTCGGCCGAAGCGGGAAGTACGAAGCTGCTGGCATTGAGGCGAAGCGGCCCTGGACTGACCATCATGGTATTGGCATTTTTGGTGGCGAGCCATTGCTGCTGGCGGCTACGTGGTTTTTCAACCACTGCAGAAAGCTCCTTAGACAATTGACTGGACTGGTCCAGCCGTTGCCTCAGCAACCATTCCAAAGCGCCATGGACGCCGGCGTCCGGATGAGTGGTTGCCAGTTTGAGCAAGTCAACAATGTCGCCTGAAAGCCTGTTTTTCAGCCGCTGAGGTTCATATTCGCCAAGGGCCAGAATACACCCCGCCACAACCCCTGCATTGAAGTGAGTCAAGGCGATTTGGGCCAGCTCATGTGGGTCCTGAATCAGTGTGTGCAGTTTGCCGATCAATTCTGTCCGCACTGTTGGATCAAGTTGGTAAGCCAAGGCAAGAAGCGACGCCTTATCACCCAAAGAAATCAGTACGGCATGGGCTGCCGTTTGCTGATCGATCGATAATGATTTGGCTTGCCATCGCCGAATGGCTTCCATGGCTCGTTTACGGTCGGATCTTAAACCGGAAATCACGATAGCTGGCTTGGGCTTGGTAGACCTAAGAACCATTTCCACCAATCGGTCGGTATCGTTGCCGGCCAGTGCCATAAAGATCTGGCCTGCCACGAATTGATCTGCCTGCGATGTGGCTGGTTGTTCAATAATCTGATCCAGTGCGGCAGCGATAGCGTCTTTTTGCGGGGCAAGCAATCGGATCAGTGCCATAACATTGGCCGGATTTTCCTGCATAAGCTCACGTGCCACAGTAGGTATCACGTGGGGCCACTCACTATTCGCGGGATCGATACCTGCAAGTAATGTGGCCGGCCCATTGATCGGGTAGGCTCCCGCAGCATCTTTGATTTTTTGCCAGAGAGCGGAAATAATTTTGTTGTTTGGAGGTGTGCGCACAAAAGCTTCCGCCAAGAGGCTCAGGAGCGTGGGATCCGCCGCAAGCGAAAGATCGACAATGGTTTCAGGTGTTGCCCCTTCCGGGTACAGGAACAGTGTCAGGACTTTGCGTTGCCTGTCTTCAAGCCCATCAGACTGCAACAGTTCGTGTGCCAATTCACGCGACTTATTGCCACCTGCATTCAACGGGGCCAGTAGCGGTGCAACGCTATCGGCATTGGCGGTCATCAATGCTTCAAGCAGGCCACGGAGGCGTGTTTCCTCGTTTTTTCTTTCCGCCAAAACCGTGAATCGCGCCAGCAGCAGGGAACCGGCAACCACGGATATCACTAACAAGGCGGCTAAGACCAAGGCTGCCGATTGCGTTGGTTTCCGGCGGATCCATTTGACTGCTTTTTCAATCACGCCTGCTTCACGAGCTTTTACAGGCCTGTTGTCTAAAAATGCTTCCAGATCTTCGGCCAATGCTGTGCAGTGCGGATAACGCCGCAAGGAATTCTTGTTCAAGCACTTCAGGCAGATCTGTTCCAGATCCTTGGGGCAGGTGGAGATGAGGGAACGAGGGGAAATCGGTTCATTTTCAACCACTTGGCGGATGACCTCAGGAACCGTGGCGCCCTGAAATGGAACGCGGCCTGTGATCAATTCGTAAAGTATCACTCCTAAAGCATGCACATCTGCTGCTGGCCCCACACTTTGGCCTGAAACTGCTTGCTCCGGAGCCATGTACAGGGGCGTACCCACCATATTTGCTGATAGAGATAACGCAACGGAATCTTTGCCCAAAACCTTGGCCAGCCCCAGATCGGCAATTTTCAATTCGTCGGCCACGGGAGATTCGCCATCCTCCATTTTCCGAATCAACAACACATTTCCCGGCTTGAGGTCGCGATGAACAACGCCATCGTAATGTGCCGCGCCCATGGTCCGCGCCAGTGCCAATACTATTTCCGCAGCTTGCCGTGGGGGAAGCGCGCGGTGATTGGCCCATTGGCCCAATGTGCCGCCTGGGCAGTATTCCATGGCAAACCATGGGCCTGTAGTTTCTTTGCCAACGGCAAAAACCTTCAGGAAACCAGGCACACGCAGGTTTCCTTGAAGGCGCGCTTCCGTTTCGAATCGCTCGATCTCTTCTGGAATGGAATGGCGGCCAGTTTGAATCACCTTGATAGCAACGAGGCGATCGAGACCGTCCTGACGGGCCAGATAAACCAACCCCGAGGCACCCCTGCCAATAATCTGAAGTAGATCAAAGGCTCCCATTCGCCCCAAAGAAGGAACTGCCGGATCGGTAGCGTCTTTTAACGGGACGGGCACCACTCGGGGTTTGGTAAGTTCCAGAGCGTTTTCAGCCTCATTCGACGCAACTACTGGATCTGGTTCAATATGTGTTAATGGCTTTGGAGCGGTAAGCTTGCGTGGCCACGTCGCGTCGTAGCCACGCGTATCCGGGGAAGATCCGCTATCACCCGGTCGATCATCTGGCTGCATGGTCATAAGAGGCGGCCCAAGGCGTAGACTGCTTCATATTACCTTACACCAAAGAAAGTTTCCCTGAACAAATCTTTCAGGAACTTGGCAAAATAATCCATCAGCCCGTGGCTATGGTTCAACAACGACCGAGGCTTGCAGCACACGGGCAATCCTTTCCCGGCTTTCATCCCAGTGCGCTCGCACGGTTTCATCGCTTCCGGGCTTGGGCGGAGCTTTAAGTGATAGGTCCAGCCTGCCTCCAATTTCCTTCAGGTGAGCACGCGCCAGACTGCGAGCATCGGGGGGAACAGTTCCTGCCTTGCCCAGGGATATATTCGAAAGCGATGTCACGTATTCGCGTTGCAGGTTGCGCCGCAAGGCACTGCTGGTAACGGTTGGCTTGCCTGGATCCCCCGGCAATTCACCAAATATGCCATCGGTCAAGGTGCGGAATACTTCTGATAGTTGCAGTGGTTTCTCGGCACCCTCGGCTTTCAATGCCGACTCCTGCACCCTGATCAGCGTGGCACCGGACAGGATATTGGACAGGACCACTTTCTGAATGCGCAGAACCCTCGACTGAACCTGAAATTCCACCCCGTTCGTCACGGCGCTTTCATTACCCCAGTGATACCACCTGTCCGCGCCAAGCCGTCGCAGCAGTGAAGGCGGAAACGCGAAAGACTTGTCGGAAAGAATATGCTCTTTAAGGAAGGTCAGGGCCTGCCGCTGCTTGTCGCCTTTCACGGCAACCAGAGAGTCGCGGCCATTGGGGTCTCCACGGTGGTCGCGGTGGTACTCTTCCCCCCCAATGAATTGTGCTACTAAAAAAGCGGCATTGCCGTACTGATTCAGCAACAGTGAGAATGCTTGTCTGACCTTTTGATATCCTTCACCCTTGTCACCCACTTTGTCCGCAAGCGTCTTGAACAAGTCCTCGGCCAGCAGCATGCGGTCTTGGGCGAAGCGCATGGGATCGGCACCCAAGTCCCACAAATTGTTCAGAGGATCGGGGTTGGCCAGATCTTCATCGGTGGCATAGTCGAGGCCAGCGGATGCCCCTCTTTGAGCAATTTCACGGAGTTTTTCGGCCTCACCCATGGTGTCACCCGATAAGGGCTTATACGCATATTCGATGGCCCAATAGTCGTAGGGCCCCAGTGTTTGGGTGAAATAGTCGCCCTGCTTGACACCCTTGGGAGCCAGGTTGACGGGCGTGTAATCCATCACAGAGCCTGTCAGCCCCTGCTTGCGTGTGATGGTGGTGTCGTGCAACTGATCATGCTTCAGCATGGTGCTGGCCTTGAAATTGTGTCGCAGACCCAGAGTATGGCCAACTTCGTGCATCACCACCTCTTTGATGGCCTGCTGAAGCAACTCATCTGGAACCTTATCGCCCGGCCCAATTTTGCCCTGCTCCGCCAGAACCAAAGCCCCCATCGACAGTTCCAGCTTCATGTGAGCGCCGCACTGGCACATGCCATGGCGCGCTGCCAAATCGATGGCCCGATTCTGTGGTTGGCGCATCGGTTCGTTCCAGCCTGCAGAGGCGGCACGCGCGGCAGCAGGATCCGGGGGCATCAGGTTCCAGCCACGCTTGGCGGCTTCGAGCGTGCTGGCTGGCGCGTTCGGGCTTACCAGCAGTTGGTATTCCTGCCTCCAAAATCGCACCATGCTCGCATCAAAAACGATATCAGCATCAAGAATCTCGCCTGTCAGCGGGTTGGCGCGCGATGGCCCCATGGCATATCCGAGGTCTGTGGTGATCCAGCGGAAGGTGTTGTAATTGATATCCTCCGGATCAAACTCTTCGTTTTCTTGCTGGCGCACCTCAATGGCATCGCGGAAGCCGATCTTCTCGAACGCCTTGTTCCATTCGAGAATCCCTTCGCGAACCGAAGCGCGGTATTCTTCAGGAACCGACTTTTCGATCCAGAAGATGATTTTCTTTTTAGGAGCCGATAAACGGTTGGGGTTTTTGGGATCGACCGGCTCAGCCCGCTCCAGGCGCCAGCGGTTGACATGTCTTACAAAATTGGAGTCTTGCGCGTCGGTGGAAAAGTCTTTCACCACGCTTAGGAAATGGCCTACCCGGTCGTCAGCAAGTCGAGGTTGGTAGCCCGATTCCGGCAGCGGTGTCAGACCGTAATGAATGACCACTGTCTTGCCGCGGGCATCAATCACATTGTCGTCACCGGTGCGTGACGTGAAGGTGGCGGCCACCTCAAGTTCCAGATTGCGCGGAAATGCCTTGACCTTGAACCACGTGCTGCGGCCGGGGTCGAATGTGCCCATTCCCACCTGCCCAAAATCGGACATGAAGATATCGTTGAGATTGATGATCACCGACTGCCGGGCGGGCTGAATCGTGACGATGCGCAACGATAACAAAATAGAATCGGTGTAGGTGGTTTCAACGGCTCGCGCGACCGGCGTGCCCGCCTTGGCCTGAAACCTGACATTCCGCCGCACCAAATGCACTCGGTCGCCTACCCGCTTGAAGATCACCACCCACTGCTCATCGAAGTTCAGGGTATGACCGCCCATTCCGGCGCCCCGGGCCACGGCAATGGGCAGAAGGAACGAGCGATCGAACTGGTCGGGGCGGATTTCGGCGTAGACCTTCTCGTCTTTTATGTGCAGACGGAACAACCCTTCCAATTCCTTGGCACCCTTCACGACAGCATCGTAGTTTTCAAACTTGCTGTCGGCGGCGGGTTGCGCCTGCGCGTTAATCAGCCAGAAACCCACAATTGCTACTATCGCACAGGTGTGCCTGAGGTATGGCATATTGAATCCCTCCGGAATCGAATCAGCAGCGTGTTCAACGAATCTTCACTATTCTACCCACGCAATCTTACCGGCACGATCAACTTATCCAACCCGAACGGATTTACCGAATTATCCGTCACCTCGAAGCCCGGATATGCCCCGGGCCGCTCATACCGCATGGGCCAAAAGGGCTGGGCGTCCGATCCCATAGGAGATGGATTTGTTGAAGGCTTGGAGGCCTGTTCGCCATGTTGTCCCCCACGCGCCGTGGCGCACTTCAAGCTTTGGGTGCTGCTGCAACTCTTCC
>Ga0114972_10003807_pt1 | contig 11258 bp, 3 predicted proteins | sample M_140807_EF_Meta_FD_87354 | JGI IMG/M metagenome (GOLD analysis project Ga0114972, IMG submission 87354) | Freshwater microbial communities from Lake Montjoie, Canada to study carbon cycling - M_140807_EF_MetaG | ecosystem: Environmental > Aquatic > Freshwater > Lake | place: Lake Montjoie... | reverse complement strand
AATATTATTCGGATTTCCGAAATGCCGATGGAAAAAAATATTGCGGCAACAAGAATTACGAAGCGGCAATATTAAAATGACGAAGCAACATCTCCTTCACAAGTGGAAGTCCTTCCACTGCTTTTGATCTTATGACTTCAATATTTTTCCCTGAAGCAGGAATTGAAGGCGAAGGATCAACCAAAAAAATAGGTTTACCAGAAGGAAGATAACTTAGTAATGAGGCTGCAGGATAAACCTGGAGAGAAGTTCCCACAACCAACAGCACATCAGCCGATAACACTTCCTCAATGGCAAAATCCATCATTGGTACAGATTCTCCAAACCAAACGATGTGAGGCCGAAGTTGGCTTCCATCACGGGCAAGATCCCCAATCTGTATGTCTTCTGAATGAAGCTCCACAAGCTCTTCATTTTTACCGGTTCCACGGGCATGGAAAATACTCCCATGGAGGTGAATGATTCTACTGCTTCCCGCTCTTTCGTGGAGATTGTCAATATTTTGGGTAACCACCACCACATCAAACCATTGTTCCAGCTCGCGAATGGTTTCATGTGCGAGATTGGGCAATGCCTTCCTTGCCTGAGCGCGGCGCATGTTGTAAAATTCAAGAACCAAAGAAGGGTTCTTTGCCCAGCCTTCTGGACTTGCCACATCTTCAATCCGATGGTTTTCCCAAAGTCCGTCAGATGCCCTAAAAGTTGCAATGCCGCTTTCTGCAGAAACCCCGGCACCGGTAAATACCACAAGTTTTTTCATAAAATCACTTAGGTCTATTTCTCCAAGGCTTCACGCAAAAGGACATCCTTCCGAACTGGCACTACGCCCGAGTATTCACAGACCTGTCCACCAGCCAGATTGGCAAGAAAAAGGGTCGTTTCTGCCGAGCAATTGGCTGCCATGCAAAGTGTTGCAACCGAAATTACTGTATCTCCGGCACCGCTCACATCGGCTATATCTCGCGGCACTGCCGGAATGTGCTGAAAAAATCCATCCAAATAAATGGCCATGCCAAACTCAGAAAGTGTAAGCAAAACGCCTCTGGCATCCAGGGCTTCTGCGAGTTTGCGACAAGCATTTAAAATGTCTCCTTCTTTTCGGGGATCGGCTTCAATTTTCAAACCTTCCCGAAGTTCCTTCAAGTTTGGCTTGAAAAGCGAAACTCCCTTATAATCCATAAAGTTCCTTTTCTTAGGGTCTACCGTTACCGGAATTCCTTTGGCAAGCGCCTTTTCAGTGACAGAAGAAATTAACTCCGGGAAGATTGTTCCCTTGTCATAATCCTCAAAAATGATTGCATCAACAGAATCAACAAGGGAAAGTGCCACCGTCAACAAACCAGATTTTTCTGAATCCTTGGTTGGTTTGTCATCCTCTTCATCAATTCGAAGCAAATGCTGTCCACCTGCAATGATCCTGGTTTTTATGGTAGTAGGCCTTTCAGTTGACCGAACAATTCCGGAAATCCCAATCCCTTCAGATTTTAAGAGCGCAACAAGTGCTTCACCTTTTTCATCATCACCAACAAGGGCACACATTTCTACTTCGGCGCCCATGGCCCTAAGATTGAGTGCTACATTGGCAGCCCCGCCAGGTCTCATTTCATTGTTTCGGATATGCAAAATTGGGACAGGTGCTTCCGGAGAAATCCGGTCAACCTTGCCCATTATATAGGCATCAGCCATAACATCCCCAATTACGAGAACGCGCAGACCAGTCATTTTTTCAAAAAGTTTTTCCACTTAGGTTTATTTCAATGTAGTAATTCCAATGCTTTTTGGATACGGTCGAATGCTTCTGCGAGTTTTTCATCTGCCGCAGCATAGGAAATCCTTATGCATTGGGCTGCCCCGAATGCCTCTCCAGGAACTACAGAAACATGGGCATGGTTGAGCAGGTACATACAAAGGTCTGTGGCGTTGGAAATCAATTCACCATCCGGGCTTTTCTTTCCGAAATAAGAACTCACTTCTGGAAATAGGTAAAAGGCACCATCCGGAACCATGTTCCTAAATCCTGGAATTGATTTACATTTCTCAAGAACCATATCACGCCTTTCCTTAAACCGCCGGGTCATTTCCCTGCTCGGATCGAGATCTGAGTTTAAAGCCGTAATCGCCGCTCTTTGTGTAATTGAATTGGTTCCTGAGGTAAACTGACCCTGAATTTTGTCGCAAGCATCTGCAATCCATTTCGGTGCTCCAAGGTAACCAAGCCTCCAGCCTGTCATAGCAAAGCCTTTTGAAAGTCCGTTTATGGTAACTACGCGATCCTTAACCCGCTCAATTGCACCAAGACTTTCATGCTTTCCTACGAAGTTGATGTACTCATAAATTTCATCAGCAATGGCAATAACACGGGGGTGACGAATCAAAACATCGGCAAGGTTTTCTAGTTCTTCTTTGGAAAAAACCGCACCGGTTGGGTTTGAAGGAGAGGAATACAGAATCACTTTTGTTTTATCCGAAATAGCAGCTTCAACATCTTTGATGGAAGGCTTATAGCTATTTTCAATCTGGCCGGAAACCACTACGGGAATTCCTTCAGCCAATTTTACAATCTCAAGATAACTCACCCAATAAGGACCTATGATGACAACTTCATCGCCAGGATCCACCAAACAAAGAACTGCATTGGCTATGGACTGCTTTGCCCCAGTTGAAACCACAATGTTCTCAGGTAAAAAATTGATTCCATTGTCTCGGCTGAACTTGGTACAAATTGCCTTTTTTAAATCAGGATAACCGGCAACAGGAGTGTAAAATGTAAAACCTTCATCGATGGCCTTTTTTGCAGCCTCCCGAATGTGCAAAGGCGTAGGAAAATCAGGCTCTCCAAAACTCAGGTTAATTACATCAATACCCTTTGCGGCAAGTTCTCTGGCTTTTTTGGCCATGCCAATTGTCTGAGATTCTTCCATCACCAGAATCCGGTGACTCAGCAGGGATTTTGTTTCTGTCATATCAGGTGTACTAGTTTGCAAATGTAAGCCAAGGGTGTAATTGGCATAGAAAGAAGATGAATTTGATTCATAATCCTTGATTTTAGTCAAAAAAAAGGCCCTCCTTTCGGATGGCCTTTCAAATTAATTTTCAATTTTCTAGCGCTTCAATTCAACAAATCCAGAGAAATTCTGACCATCGACTCCACGCTTAATGTTGTAATAGTAGATTCCATCTTCGAGATTATCGCCAGACCAATCATTTTTATAGTCATTGACCTCAGTCTCAACTTTACCCCAACGATTTACGATTCGAAGATAAGTTCCTGGGAATTTATCCAAATCACGAATGACGAAAAGATCATTGAGCTTGTCGCCATTTGGCGTAAACAAGTTTGGAATAAACCATCCAGTCGGAGGTCCGATCAACAAACTACGGGAAACTGTATCGGAACAACCGGCCTGATCGGTTACAATTAAACTCACATTGACAGGACCTTCAAAATTGTAGGTACGACTTGGATTTGGGTCGGTACTCTGACCAGAATAGCCCAAATTCCAGTTCCATGAGGCAATCGTACTCAAACCTTTTACAGACTGATCGATGAACTTAATGTCCTTGTAAATTTCAAGTAAAGTATCTGGATTGGTAGTAAAGGCTGCAAGAGGTCCTGCATTTGAAATCAAGAAAGTATCGCTTACTGAACATCCATTCAATGTAGCACTAACCCAATGCAGGCCAACACTAAGTTGATTGGAAGGACCACTCACAGAATTTGACCATAAAATAAAGGAGCCATCACTTGCTGTTGCAGTTGCTGCCTTCTGGAAACCTCTACAAACCTGAGCCGGATAATCAACACTCAGCGTAGGATTTGGCTTAATTCCAAGTGTAACACTTAGCGGACTTCCTAAACAGCCATCACGATCCGCGATTACTGTATAAGTTCCGCTGGCAGCTGTGCCACCCACAAGCTGAATGGAGTCACCCTGCTCGCTGAAATTCAACGGCCCGGTCCAATTGTACACTTCATTGTCTCTTGAAACAACAGAGAAAATCACGGTTTCATTTGAACAAATTGATTTGGAACCAGATAAAATTTCAAGCGGCTCAGGATTTGGCTTAATGGTAACCCCGATGGAATCTGTGGCTGAACACAAACCAGCATTTGTAACTGTCAGGTAATAAGTACCGCTTCCAGAAACCGCAATCGTTGGTGTATTTAAACCGCCTGTCCACTGGTAACTTAGGCCGGGACCCGTAATGGCACTTAATGTAACAGGAACTCCGGCACAGGCTGTGGTGTCTGCACCAAGTTCAAGAGAAGGACTGCCAGAAACCTGAATTAGTACGCTATCAGCCGTGCCAATACAACCCGGCGAAAATGCAACTACTTTGAAATATCCAGATTGTGAAAGGCTGATTCCAGAAATGTTAACCTGATTTCCAAGAGAGGAGAAACCATTTGGACCAGTCCATGAAACATTTACACCGGTTTGAAGACTTGCCGCAAACTGGGCGTTCTCACCTTCACAATAGATGAAATCACCCGAAATAACTGGCGTAGCTGGTTGAACAAAAAACTCAATATTGATTGTATCACGCGTTTTACAAATCGTACCGTTGCTAACTTCAACTGAATACTGCCCGGTTGAGTTCACATTAATGCTGCTATCAGTTGATCCATTGTTCCAAAGGTAAATGTATCCTGCTCCATTTTGGGTAGGATCCAGAGTAATTGTATTGCCTTCGCAAGACTGAATATCCTGACCCAGATTCACTTGTGGACTTTGATAAACTGTAATATCAAGGCTGGTTGGAGTTCCAAGACAAGCATCTTTAGAAGGAGTAACCTGATACGTTCCGGAATTTCCTAAGCTGGCCGAAGAAATGTTGATGCTGTCTCCTGTCTGGCTTAAACCAGCAGGACCAGTCCACAAATATTGAACCCCAGGTTCTGCCCCCTGAATGGAAAGATCAATCGCTGTTCCAAGACAATATGAAGCATTGCCACTAATTGTAACCGTTGAAGGAAGAGGAACAAAGGTAAGTTCTACTGAATCAGTCTTAACGCAACCTTGGTTCCTTACGGTAACCGAATAAACGCCTGATCCTGTAGCCAGAATAACTGAGTCTGTTGAACCAATATTCCATTGGTAAGTGTACCCGGCAGCGCCATTCAATGGATCGAGAAGAACAGGTTGATCACCGCAAATTGTGTCATTGTTTCCAAGATTGATTTGAAGATCTGGTCCAATAATCAAGTTGATAGAACTTGTAGCACCCGGACAATTGCCCAAAGAAGGAGTAACCGTATAAAGCCCAGAGTTCGCAGCCGTTACATTTGGAATGACAAGGGTATCAGAATCTGAAGTGAAGCCCGCAGGTCCAGACCAGCTGTAGGAAATTTGTCCAAGGTTTGGCATTGCAAAAACAGCTGTTGATCCAAGGCAATAAACCGAGTCACCTGCAATCGGAATTGAAGGCGGAGGAACACCATCGATTACTTCAATGCTATCAGTGGCAGGACAAAATCCACCATCTGAAACAACCACCGAATAGACTCCTGCAGTTGACACAACAATGGAAGAATCTGTTGATCCATTGCTCCATTGGAAAGTCAAACCTTGAGCACCTACAATAGGATCAAGTGTTACCTGCGAACCATTACAAACGGAAACGGTTTGACCCAGTTCAATTTGAGGACTGGATTTTACAATCAATTCAATAGAATCTGATTCACCAACACATCCATTGTCTGAAGGTACTGCAAAGTAAGTACCTGCCTGATTGGCTTGAACACCGGCAAGAAATAGACTGGAACCTGTAAAACTAAAATTAGATGGGCCAGTCCAGTTTACAGTTACGCCGGCACTTGCATTTGTCGAAAGGGTAACATCTGTTCCCTGACAAGCTTCCGGAGTTCCAGAAATTACAATCGGAGCTGGCGTTGTGCCAATTGAAACCAGAATGGTATCACTTGACTGACAAATTTGATTTGAAACCGTTACAATATACTCGCCGGTTTGATTAACCGTAATCGAGGAATCGGTAGATCCTGTACTCCAGAGATAAGTAAACCCATTTCCAGAGGTTACTGGATCGAGAAGAATTGGAGAACCATCACAAATTGAGGCATTCTGACCCAAATCCGCCTGCGGAGAAGTCAGAACAGAAATGTTCAGAGTATCTCCCGTTCCCGGACATCCATTTAAAGATTGACTTACAATATAGGATCCAGATTGGATTGGTTGCAGATTCGTAAAACTAAGGCTTGGATCACTGGAGGTAAATCCATTTGGACCAGACCAAACCAAACTTACTCCTACTTGAGCATTGCTGGAAATCAAAGCATCGCTACCTGAGCAATAAACCGTCTCACCGGTAATTACAATTGGTGATGGTATTTCACCAAGGGTAACCAAAACAGAATCTGTTGAGGAACAAATTCCATTGTTTACCACAACCGAATATTTACCAGATTGATTTACAACAATGCTGCTGTCGGTAGATCCCGTACTCCAGGTAAAGCTAAAACCAGAACTACCAAAAGCCACTGGATCAAGCACTACTGGAATGCCGCCACAAATTGAAACATCTGCACCTAATTCAACAACGGGTGTTTCTAAAATTGAAAGAACCAAGGTATCGCCAAGGCCATCACAGCCATTCAAGGATTGACTTAAAATATACTCACCAGCCTGAGCTTGTTGAACATTGTTAAGAGAAACGCTGAGGTCTGTTGAGCTAAATCCGTTTGGACCTGTCCAAACCAGGCTAACACCAGCACCTGCATTGCTTGAAAGTACAATATCAGCGCCCGCGCAAGCTTCAACCGGACCAGTAATTGAAATGGCTGAAGGAGTCTGGCCAAATTGCACCAGAACCGAATCTTTGCTTGAACAACTTCCATTGCTTACCGTTACAGAATATGTTCCGCTGGTACTAACATTGATGGATGAATCCGTAGAACCTGTGTTCCAGATAAAAGTAAAACCTGAATTTCCTAAGCCAGAATTAAGCTGTACCGGTGTTCCGTCGCAAACAGAAACATTGGCCCCTAAATCAAAAACTGGTGAATCGAAAACCGCAAGAACCAAGGTATCGCCAAGGCCATCACAGCCATTCAAGGATTGACTTAAAATATACTCGCCGGCCTTGTCTTGCTGAACATTGCTGAGAGAAATACTGGACTCAGTTGAGCTGAATCCATTTGGACCTGACCATACAAGGCTAACACCAGTACCAGCATTGCTTGAAAGAACAATATCAGAACCAGCGCAAGCTTCAACTGGACCAGTTATAGAAACCGGTGAAGGAGTCTGGCCTACTTGAACCAGTACCGAATCTTTGGTAGAACAATTGGCATTGCTTACTGTAACAGAATAAGTTCCGGCGGTACTCACAATAATGGATGAATCTGTAGAACCTGTGTTCCAAATAAAAGTGTAACCTGAATTTCCTAAGCCAGAATTAAGCAGCACAGGTGTTCCGTCGCAAACAGAAACATCACCGCCCAAATCAGGTTTTGGACTTGGGTTAACTGTGATATTGATGGAATCTCCGGTTCCTTCACAACCATTAAGTGATTGCTCGAGGATATAAAGTCCAGATTGAAGAATCTGTATATTGTTCAGACTAAGGCTGCTGCCTGAGGAAGTAAAGCCTGCTGGTCCTGTCCAGTTAACTTCTGTTCCTGCTGAAGCATTCGAACTAATCACAACATTGCTTCCTTCGCAAGCCTCAGATGGACCTGAAACCACGATTGTTTCCGGGTTCTGGCCAACAATTACATCGATGCTATCTGTGCCACTGCAACTGCCTTGAGTTACGGTCACAAAGTATTTTCCGCCCTCAGAAACCGTAATAGAAGAATCTGTGGAGCCTGTATTCCAGAGATAAGTAAGATTACTTCCATTCAAACCTGGATCGAGCAAAACAGGGGTTCCTGAACATACAACTACCTGATTACCGAGATCTGGTGCAGGAGTTGGGTTAACAACTATGGAAATAGAATCACCAATTCCTGGGCAACCCGAAAGTTCTTGACTAAGAATGTACTCACCAGCTTGACTTGCCTGAATATTACTGAGGGTAATGCTGTTGCCTGTTGCTGTAAAACCATTCGGTCCAGTCCAGGAAAGCGAAGTTCCCGCCTGCGCATTGGCATTCAAAACAACATCTGTTCCGGAACAGTTTTGACTTGTACCTGAAATGGTCGCAAGGCTTGGCGTTTCGCTGATGATGATCTGTACAGAATCGCTTGCCGAACAGAATTGATTAGAAACTATTACTTTCACAAGGCCTGCAGTAGTTACAGAAATTGCAGAATCTACAGATCCAGTGCTCCAAAGATAAGTGAAGCCCGCACCTGAACCGATTGGGTCTAATTCAACTGCAATACCATCACATACTGAAACACTTTGAGGCAAATCTGGAGAAGGGATAAGCGGAATATTCACAACCGCAGTATCTCCCTGACCAACACATCCAGCCAAAACCTGAGAAGCGATGTATTCACCAGATTGCTGAGGTTGAAGGTTATCCAAATTGATGTTGTTTCCAGTTGCTGTGAATCCATTCGGTCCAGACCAGGTAACACCAACACCATTTTCTGGGTTAACACTTAAGTTAATGGAAGACCCAGCGCAAACATTTGGATTCCCTGATATTACAAGAGCTGAGGGTGTTGAACCAGTTTCGACCTGAACTTGATCTGTTGCCGAGCAAGTTCCGTTTGAAACAGTAACCGTAACCAATCCGGGTTGAGTAACAAGAAGCGTTGAATCTGTACTTCCATTGCTCCAGAGGTAAGTAATTCCGCTGCCAAAATTACCTGGATCAAGCAAAACGGAATTGCCGCTGCAGATGGAAGCAGAATCTGAAAGTTGAATTTGGGGAGTAGAAAGCTGATTTAGTGTAAAAGAAGAACTTGCCGAAGCACAATTATTCAAAATCGCCACAACGGAATAATTTCCAAATTGAGCATTGTTGATGTTCTGGAATCGGATGGTATCACCGAGAAAATTGAAAGTTCCAGGACCTGTCCAAACATGCGTTTGGCCAACAACTTGCTGAACGCCAAACTCAACATCACTTCCAAGGCAAGCCTGGTTGTTACCAAAAAATGTAGGGGCTGATGGCAAAGGTCTTGTTCCAACCAAAACTGTATCGTATGCCTTACAAAAACCATTGTCGATTATAACAGAGTATTTTCCAACTGTTCCAACCGTCAAGGTACTATCGGTTGAACCCGTATTCCATGTGTAGAAAGTTTCACCGTTTCCAAAAGGCACAGGATCCAGAATTACAGTACTTCCTGCGCAGAAACTTGTGTCTTTCATACCTGGGATTTGAGGAACTGGATTTACAGTCAAATTTGTCTGGTTTTGTGCACCAGGACACCCTGGCAAAGACGGAGTAACAAAATATGAACCTGCTTGATTCAGAGAAACAGCGGGGATATTGATGCTCGCTCCCGAAGCAGTAAAACCATTGGGTCCTGACCAGGCATAGGATTCACCTTCATTTGGAACAACACCAAAACTTGCGTTCTGGCCTTCGCAATAAGTACGACTTCCTGTGAAAGTAACCGTTTGAGGTCCAACCCCGAAGGTTATCACCATTTCATCAGTAGCAGAACAGGTTCCATTGCTCACTGTAACGGAATAGGTTCCCTGAGTTGTCGCTGTGATGGATGAATCGGTTGATCCATTATTCCACAAGAAACTCAGTCCCTGACTTCCTCCATTCACAGGATCTAAAAGAAGAGAGAACGATCCACAGGCAGAACTGTCTTTCCCGAGATTCACAATTGGGAATGGAATTACTGTAATTGTTTTTTCTGCTGAGGTCCCAAGACAAGCATTTAAACTTGGCGTAACAGTATATTTTCCAGCCTGGGAGGTCTGGATCAAGTCTATTGAAATGGTTGGACCTGTGAACGAAAATCCGTTTGGCCCAGTCCAAGTATAAATGGTACCTGGAGATTCAGTTACACCGAATACAGCCGGCTCATTTTGACAGAAATTATTTGGACCTGAGAGCACAACATTACCAGCAGGGCCCTGAAAAATGACATTGATGGTATCAAAACTTGTACATCCTTGCAGGTCGGTAACTCTCACTGAATAGGACCCGGAACTTGTAACTACAAGGTTTGTATCTGTGCTGCCATTATTCCAAAGATATTGAAATCCGGCTTCATGGGCTACTGGGTCTAGCAAGATCGAACCACTTATGAAACAAAGGACTGTATCCTTTCCAAGATCAACAGGAATTCCGTCTTTTAAGCCAACATATGCGGTGTCGTAAAAGCTCTCACATCCATTTACCTTGATTGCACCTTTGTACGCCCCAACTGGTTGAGTAGCGGTATTCACCACAATGCTTCTGCCCGGAATCCGGTTGCCATTAGGATCATACCAATTATAAAATGCATTGGAAACCAAATTCATGGAAAGTGCCACCGAATTGCCAGCACAAACCGTATCACTTCCACTTGCGGTAGGAGTAATAGGTCTTGGTGATGCAAAAATATTAACCGAGTCTCTGACAGAACAGCCCTGAAAATCGGCCACCTGAGCCCAATAGAGGCCGGCTTGAGTAACTGTATATGTGGTTGCTGTGCTGCCATCCTGCCATTTGTATGTGAAAACTCCATCTGGCTCCAGCAATTTGGATCCTCCAATGCAAATTGTATCATCGGCACCTAAGTCAAAATTTGGTGTATAAAATCTCACCGTAACCGTATCGGATTTGGGACATTCGGTACCACTAAAAGTAGTTACCCAATATCGGCCAGGGATCAGGGTTTCTATGGTACGGCTTGTATCGCCGGTGTTCCACAAGTAATAGGTCTTTGCAGGACCTGCGTCAAGTAAAGCGGTGTCACCAGTACACACATTCTTTACTCCGCCCAAATTCAGCTTAGAGAAATTTGAGAAGTATCCGTAGTTACTACCTACACCTGCTGCATAGTTTGTAACACCTAGGTGAAACAACTCTTTGCTGGAATTTTGTAAAAGTAGGGTTGTACCGGAAGGCACCTGAGAGGTACTAAGCGTGATTCTGGCGAAAGCCCAACCGTTACCACCCTGAATGGCAGTAAATGCTGAAGCTGGAACCAAATTGGAGTTCCCGTTCAATGTAAAACTTCCAATGGCAGAAAGCTTTGTGATTACATTAATGATGAAGGTATTGGAAGTAGTTCTTGTAAAACCAATTCGGTTAGTGCCTGTGCAACTAAGCGCAGGAATAACGGCGCCAGCCAGCTGGTCACCTATTCCGGAAATGTGAAGAACCGCAACTTTTTT
>Ga0114972_10003806_pt1 | contig 11260 bp, 10 predicted proteins | sample M_140807_EF_Meta_FD_87354 | JGI IMG/M metagenome (GOLD analysis project Ga0114972, IMG submission 87354) | Freshwater microbial communities from Lake Montjoie, Canada to study carbon cycling - M_140807_EF_MetaG | ecosystem: Environmental > Aquatic > Freshwater > Lake | place: Lake Montjoie... | reverse complement strand
ATCAATCGTTTCAAGCAGCATGCGCATCCGATTTGCCAACGTGCCACCATACTGGTCGGTGCGTTGATTGACCCGCTCAGTAAAGAACTGTTGAAACAAATAGCCGTTACCGGCATGGATTTCGACGCCGTCATAGCCTGCGAGCCACAGACGGCGCGCGGCTGCAACGAATAAACCCTGTAGCTCATGGATCTCTGTGACGCGCAACGCTCTCACTGCGTCACCGGTGTTAGGATTGATCCAGTCACTTGGACCAACAGGCTCCATATTGAGTACAGCCCGGCGCAGCAACGCACCGCGGTGGTTAATTTGACCAAACACATGACTGCCGTGATCTTTGATGCCCTGCACCAATCGGGCCAGTCCTGGAATAAAGCGGTCGTGATAACAACACAATGAATTGTGGTGCGAGCGCGCCGTCTCGGTCACGATCATGGCCTCAGTCATAATCATGGCAACTCCACCACGCGCGCGCTCGGCGTAATACTCGCAGTCGCGCTGGGTCGACAGTCCGTCAGTGGTGCTGTAATTCGTCCCCATCGGCGCCATGACGATGCGGTTCTTTAAACGCAGATTGCCGATCTGGCCCGGTTGTTGCAACAACATAAGTCACCCTCTCGCCTCGCCTGAAATTTGCGCGACGTTGTCTCTGCCTCGAAAAAGCGAGGTCTGTTATAGATCTTCAGCCCGTATGCTAACTACTGATTATTTATAGGTCAATCCGGTAAAATGAAAAACAATACTGAATTGCAGTCAAGAATAGGGCTTTCACAATGCGAAATCTCAACGCCTTACTGGTGTTCGCCAAAGTCGCAGAGACGCGCAGCTTTACCGTTGCAGCCCAGCGCTTAGGGCTCACCGCTTCGGCCATCAGCAAGTCTGTCGCCAGACTTGAGCAAGAGCTTGGGGTCAAACTGCTACAGCGCTCGACACGCTTAGTTAGCTTGACAGACGAGGGTTCAAGCTTTTACGAACGCTGCCGTAATATCTTGGCCGAGCTCGATGATGCGGAAAGCGCAGTCACCATGAGCAACGCCACGCCAAAGGGACGGCTGCGTATTCAAATGCCAGTCGGCTTTGGTCGACGCGTGATCGCACCAAAACTTTGGGCATTCACGCAGCAGCATCCAGAGTTGGTGGTGGATGTTGAGTTAAGCGATCGCGTGGTTGATCTGGCTTACGAAGGCATTGATGCCGCGATCCAGATTGGACCGGTGAGCGACTCGCGTGTGGTGGCGCGCAAGCTTTGTCGCTTAAGCTTTGCCGCCTGCGCCTCACCTGAATATTTAGCTAAACACGGTGAACCCGCCACCCCCGAAGAGCTTCAAACGCATCAATGCCTGGCGTACCTGCTGCCCATGACAGGCGGTCATCGCGAATGGCAATTTGCCAAAGATGGGCAGAATTTTTCTAAGTCGTTTTCGGGCGCCTTGAATATCAATAACGCAGAATCTTTGCTTGAGGCTGCGGTTGCTGGCGCTGGGATTACCATGATCAGTAACTTCATCGCAGCAGACGCGTTAAAAAGCGGAAAACTTAAGACTATCTTGCCCGATTACATCGTCGAAGGCCCCGAGGTGTTCGTAGTGTATTTGCCACGAAGCAATCTTTCGGCGAAAGTAAAGGCCTTTGTTGAATTTTTAACCTTGACTGTCGAGGGAATCGAACGTGCTTAGGGCGAACCTGGCCTCAACGCCAAACCCAACCTCGCCACCTGATATTTTCTGTACTCTCCGTTTCTTGACCTCTGTTTTTTCACACACTTACAAAAACTGATCATGACAACCCCTAAAACCACACTCAAACTCATGTCATCGATGGCGTTACGTAGCGTTCTTAACGAAGTCATCCCTGATTTTGAAAAACAAGCGGGTATCGCCGTTGAAATTAAATATGGTGCCACTGCAAAACTAAGCGAGCGTATTCGTGGCGGCGCCCGCGGCGATCTCGTGATCGCCGTCGCAGGTTCAATCAACGAACTCGAAGCCGAAGGCATTTTGCAACAGGGCGCGCGAGTCGATCTCGTCACCTCGGAAGTCGCCATGGCTGTCAAGCTTGGTGCACCCGTACCAGATATTTCGACCCAAGAGGCGTTTATTGCAACCCTGCGCGCGTCGCGTTCATTCGTATTTTCTAAACAAGGGGCAAGCGGGATGTACTTCGCAAGCCTGCTCAACCGTCTTGGGTTAGATGAAGAACTTCGGCCTAAAGCAACTGTCTTGGCTGAAGGCCTCACGGGCGAACTTGTAGCCCGCGGTGAGATTGAACTCGCAGTACAGCAAATGAGTGAGCTGATGCAGGTGTCTGGAATCAATATCTTTGCCAAACTCCCTCCTGCCGTCCAACAATCGACCACGTTTTCAATTGGCGTATTTAAAGACCCAACCAAGCCTGAAGTGATCAGCGCCTTCAACGCGTTTATGCGCACACCGGTGGTCGCAGCGGTATACAAGCGTCAAGGTTTAGACCCAATCACTCCAGTCAAGGGTTAGGACCACTCAAACACGTCTAGGCTTAGATCCATTCACGCGTTAATCTTTAAGAGACCCTTTCATGACCAATGCCTTGCATGACCTAACTTTGGCACAAGCCGCAGAGCTTCTGCGCACGCGCAAACTCTCGCCACTTGATTACGTGAACCATCAAATCGCGCGTATTGAGGCGTTTGACGTTCAACTGAGTGCGTTTATTACACCGACCTTCGACTTGGCACGCCAACAAGCCAAGGCGGCTGAGGCTCAGATCATGGCGGGCGACTATCGCGGGCCCATGCATGGCGTACCCTTTGGGGCAAAAGACATCTACGAAACCGCAGACATTCTGACGACCGGCGGGTCACGTACAGCGCAGCACTATGTGCCTACCAAAGATGCCACGGTCGTATCTAAGCTCTATGGTGCTGGTGCTGTACTGATGGGCAAACTCAATACACACGAATTTGCACACGGCGGGCCTTCTCTTGATCTGCCTTGGCCGCCAGTGCGCAATCCTTGGGGTCTGGATCGATTCAGTGGCGGCTCATCTAGCGGCTCGGGGGCTGCGGTCGCGGCTGGGTTCGTTCCGGCGGCGTTAGGCACTGACACGGGTGGCTCAATTCGCGGCCCCGCCTCGCTTTGCGGCATTGCGGGCTTTATGCCGAGCTCAGGGCTGGTGAGTCGCACCGGTGTCATGCCTAATTCGTTTACCTTCGATCATTGTGGCCCGATGGCCTGGACGGTCGAAGACTGTGCGCTGATGTTGCAAGCGATAGCCGGACACGACCCGAAAGATGGAAACAGCTTTGCGCAACCCATCCAGGATTACAAATCTCAGTTGGCCGGTGGCGTCAAAGGACTTCGTATTGGTGTGCTGCGCCACTGGTGGGAAGAAGAAAACCCAGCCAATCCTGAACATCTCCAAGCACTTGAACGGGCCATCGATATCTTCAAACAACTAGGTGCCCACGTGGCAGACTGCCGCGTGCGTTCGATGCAAGACTACATGGATGTCAAGGTGGTTATCGCTGAGACAGAAATTTTTGCGGTACATCAGCATAATCTCATCAGTCGTCCAGGTGACTTTGGGCACGATTTCTTGAGTCGCATCCTACCCGCCTCGCTATTTCAATCCGTTGATTACTTGGCAGCGACGCGCGAGCATCGGCGGATGATCAACGAGATGCAACCCATTTATGAAAAGTTTGATTTGCTCTTGATGCCCACCTTCGGCCCAGCCAGCCCAATCACAGCGCATCGCCCCATCACCTTTTGGCAACGTGGCAACTCACAGGTGCTAGCCAACGTCTCTGGGGGCCCTGCACTCGCTGTGTGCTGTGGCTTTAACACTGCGGGGTTACCCATGGGCTTGCAACTCGTCGGTGCCCCGCAGGCTGATGCATTAGTGTTACGCGCCGGCCACACCTATGAATTGGCAGCCGGCTTACGCGCGAAACGCCCAGCACTCGTTGCGGGTAACCAAGTGCCGGTACTCGCGCCGCAAAACTTAACACCTGACACGTCGGGCTGCGATGCTGCCACGCGCGAGCTTGCCCTACGCATGGCAAAAAATGCGGGGCTTAAGTTAAACGAAGCACAAACCGAGATCTTGCTTGAGGCTGCGCCGTATGCCTTCGCAATGACGCAACGTCTACGTAAAAATCGAAATTGGTTCGAAGACCCTGCTAACGTCTTTAGAACCTAAGCCACTAAAACCCGAATCGAGTTCGCCTCTTTAACCAATATTTTTGAACCACACAAAAACTCACGAGACACGTTCATGATCAATCTTAAAAGCCGCCTCCAACAGCCTGAAATCTTACTGGCACCTGGTGTGTATGACGCCTTATCAGCCTTGATGGCAGAGCAGGCAGGGTTTGAGGCTGTGTATATCTCTGGTGCCTCGGTGGCCTACACAACGCTCGGGCGCTCTGACGTTGGGCTCACAACGTTTACTGAGGTCAATGAAAAAATTGTACAAATGCGTGATCGCATCAGCCTGCCCATCATCGTAGATGCTGATACGGGTTTTGGTAACGCGTTAAATACCGAGCGTACTGTGCGCGGCTTTGAGCGCAATGGCGCCAATATCATTCAGCTTGAGGATCAAAGTTTTCCGAAGCGTTGCGGCCATCTTGAAGGCAAAACAGTTGTGTCAACCGCTGAGATGGTTGGCAAGATCAAAGCGGCCGTTAACTCGCGCCACAGCACTGACACCTTGATCATGGCGCGTACCGATGCCGTCGCCGTTGAGGGGTTTGAGCAAGCGCTCGAGCGTGCTGAACATTATCTGGCAGCGGGCGCAGATATTTTATTCATTGAAGCTGTACGCAGCGATGAACAGATGCGACTCGTCAACGAACGCTTTAAAGGTCGTGCACCATTGCTGGCAAACATGGTCGAGGGTGGCAAAACACCGGTGAAGTCAACCGCCGTCTTGCAAGAGCTTGGCTATTCAATTGCCATTTTTCCGGGCGGCACAGTACGTTCAGTGGCAATGACGTTGCAGGCGTACTTTGCAGAATTGAAAGCCACAGGCAGCACAGACGGCTTTCGTGACAAGATGTTTAACTTTGATGGCTTAAATGATTTGATCGGTACGCCTGAATTACTTGCCCGCGGCAAGCGTTACGAGTCAGGTGGTGAGTAGCAATCGCTCGACCAAACTTAAAAACTAATTTTGAATATTGATTGGAAACTCGCATGAAAACGTATCGCATCGCCACGATTCCCGGTGACGGCATTGGTAAAGAAGTGGTCCCTGAAGGGCAGAAAGTACTTGAAGCACTCGCACGTCAAAATCCCGCCTTGAAGTTTGAATTCGAAAACTTTGACTGGGGTGGCGACTATTACCGCAAGCACGGCATGATGATGCCTGAAAATGGCCTCGATCCTTTACGCAACAAAGACGCGATTTTGTTTGGCTCGGCGGGCGATCCGCACATCCCCGACCACATCACTCTATGGGGCCTGCGCTTAAAAATTTGCCAAGGCTTTGATCAGTACGCCAACGTGCGCCCTACCCGTATCTTGCCCGGCATTGACGCACCACTTAAGCGCTGCACCCCGGCCCAACTCGACTGGGTGATTGTGCGCGAAAACTCAGAAGGTGAATACTCTGGCGTGGGTGGTCGCGCACATCAAGGCCACCCGATTGAAGTCGCAACCGATGTCAGCATGATGACGCGTGCGGGTGTCGAGCGCATCATGCGTTACGCTTTCAAATTGGCACAATCACGACCACGCAAATTGCTCACTGTTGTGACCAAATCAAACGCCCAACGCCACGCCATGGTGATGTGGGATGAAATCGCGGTACAGATTTCTAAAGAGTTTCCGGATGTGACCTGGGACAAAGAGTTGGTGGACGCCGCCACAGCACGGATGGTCAACCGCCCCGCGACATTGGATACTTTGGTGGCGACCAACCTGCACGCCGATATTTTGAGCGATCTCGCAGCCGCCTTAGCAGGTAGTCTGGGTATCGCTCCGACAGGTAATATCGACCCCGAGCGACGCTATCCATCGATGTTTGAGCCGATCCACGGCTCGGCTTTTGACATTATGGGCAAAGGCTTGGCAAACCCGATTGGTACCTTTTGGTCAGTGGTGATGCTGCTCGAGCATCTGGGCGAACAAGCCGCAGCCGATCGTTTGATGGCCGCGATCGAAGCGGTGACCGCAAACCCAAGGCTGCACACGCGTGATTTAGGCGGTTTAGCCACCACTGCACAAGTGACCGCGGCGGTGTGCGAAAAAATCGCCTAAAGCGCGACCTGCAACCCCGAGCCTAGCCGCATGTTGGCTCGGCGGCCAGGCGCCCGTCGCTAGAGCGCGGCGGCCCGACATTCAACTTACTGCGTTGGCTGAATCTGCTGAAGATCAGCCACGCGCTTCGCCACGAGCATCGACCACTTGTTAAAGGCCGCTTTGGCATAGCCCCAAGACTGAAACGAACTCATGTAGCCGTTCGCCCAAGTCTGTGCGGCCTGCGCAGCACCTGCATTGAGCTCTGCTGCATATTTACGGCCAATTTCAGTATCGCGACATTCGGCTAATACCGCGCCGCTTGCACCATCGCGAAATTGCATTTCCATGCCCGTTTCACCCAGGTAGGGCGTCGAGCCCGCGGGGCGACCGCTGACCTTGCCTGAACTCGCCTCGGCAATGAACGCGTAGGGGATCAACGTACCCGCAACGCTACCAGGAACAGAGGTCGGCACTAAATCTGTCAACGCAATGCGCAGTACCGCAACACCAGGCCCCGCCTGAGAGACGATCTGTAGCTGACGTTTAAGCGAGCCTTGAAGCGTTTGATAGAAGTAATCGGTCAATTGCTTCAAGTCAGCGGGATCCACCACAGGGATCTTGCCATCTTTTGAATCTTTCGGTGCTGTCAACGATACGACGATAGGTTCGATCTGAATCTTTTTATATTTTTTTGGATCAAACCGCATATCGCGCCAACACTCGATACCCTGCATGGCAGCGACCGGTTTGAGCTTGACGTAATCGGTTAAGAATCCGCTTTGCGTCAAACGGGCTGCGTCAATCGCCGTCACGTTCTCGCCAGTACCAAGCGCAGCCTCATAGGTTTTACAGCCAGTGAGCGCGCCCGCAACAAGCGCACATAAACCTGCACCCACAACTAACCGACTGCGCAAGAACAATGTTTTGGCGTCACACATCTACTTCGCCTTACCCATGACATAGTCTGGCAGCACCGTCACCACCTCAGGGAAAACCGTAACGATCACGATACAAATAACCAGACAGATAAAAAACGGAATCGCAGCAAGTGCAATCGTATTGCTGTCTTTGCCCGTCATGTTTTGCAACACGAATAAGTTAAACCCCACCGGTGGCGTGACCTCGGCGATCTCAACCAACAAGACGATAAAGATTCCAAACCAGATCAGATCGAAACCCGCTTTTTGAATCATCGGCAAGACGACCGCAGCAGTCAGCACAATCATGCTGATGCCATCAAGCGCAGTCCCTAAAATCAGATAGACCACCACCAAACAACCAATCAGGGCATAGGGCGAAAGTTGCATGGCATTGACCCACTCAGCCAATTCGCGAGGCACGCCGGTAAACGCCATTGTTTTGGTCAAGAAGGCCGCGCCAGCCAAGATGATCATAATCATGCAACTGGTACGCGTCGTACCCATCAAGCCTTCCCAGAAGTTTTTCCAGGTCAACGAACGGCCGTAAGCTGCGATCGCTAACGAACCAAACACTCCGTAGGCCGCGCACTCGGTTGCTGTGGCATAACCAGCCACCAACACCCAAACGATAAAGATAATCAGTAGCGCACAGGGGATTAAGTTACCGCTTTTACGCACCTTTTCAAGAAAACTTGACGGGGGATCGGCAGCAGGAACTTTTGACGGATTACGGATCGACCACCAAGCGATATAGCCCATAAACAAGGCCATCAAAATCGCAGAAGGAATAAAACCCGCAAGAAAGATTCGAATAATTGAAGCGTCGGCAGCGACGGCGTACACCACCATCGTGATCGAAGGTGGGATCAGAATCCCCAACGTGCCAGACGTGGCCAAGGCACCCAAGGCCAGCTTTTCGTCGTAGCCGCGTTTTTTAAGCTCAGGCAAGGCCACTTTTGCGATGGTGGCACAGGTGGCCGCAGACGAGCCGCTAACTGAACCGAAAATCCCGCAACCCAACACCGTCGTGTGCATCAGCCGGCCCGGCACGCGGTTCAGCCAAGGGCGCAGACCTTCAAACATTTCTTCACTTAACTTGGTTCTGAACAGAATCTCACCCATCCAGATGAACAAGGGTAAGGCCGCAAGCTCCCATGAGGCGTTTGTTTCCCAAAAGGCTGAGAACAAATTTTTACCGGGTTGTGTATTCACAAAAAAAGCTTGCCCGACCCAGCCGCAAATCGCCAAGGTCATGGCGATCCAGATTCCGCCCGATAAAAACAACAACATGATGATCAGTAAAAACAGACCAATTCCGAGCGTATCCATAAAGTATCTCTAAAAATTGCAGACTAAGCGTCAGAAAAAATAACTGACTCTCGCCCTTGGGTGCGAAGCGTTCTGAAGGGCCAACTACGACGCGCGCGACCGCGACCTGAATGGCAACGCGCTAAGCGCGCATACGCCACGTTAGACATCAGAAGAAAAGTCACCCTTCGCATGCCGCTCTTCAACAGCAACGACAAAGGTTGGGCGATTACCGCGCGCGACAATGACAAGTTCGTCGACCACAGCAATAAAAAATAACCAGGCCCCGATCAGAAAAGACATTTGTGGAATCCACATTGGCATGGGCAAGAGCCCGCCAGCAACGTCTTTAAAGACATAGCTTTCGTAGGTAAACAAGGTGGCGGACCAGGCCAGATACCCCACCGCAACCGCGGCACAGGCAAGCGACACCAATTCGAAAAGGTGACGCGGCTTGGGGGCAAGTTTTTCGAGCAGCAGGGTGACGCGCACAAAATCGCCGTGCTTAAAGGCATGCGCCATCGCTAAAAATGCTGCTGCAGCACACAACCAGGCCACAACGTCGTTGACGGCCCCTGTCTTCACACCAAATTCGCGCAGCACGCTTTGCCCAATCATCAAGGCGCAAATCGCGCACACGCACAGAGCGGCGGTGCCGCCTGCCACGAGGTACAACGTATCAAGAAACTTTCTCATGGGGCGACATCACTTTGGTCTAAAGAATCAACAAAAAAATTACTTAGCAGGTACAAGCTTGCGGTATTCAGCAATCAGTGTTGAGCCTTGGGCGCCGGCTTTCTTCTCCCAGTCAGTCAAAAGCGTGGCGCCAATTTTGTTGAATTCAGCTAAGAAAGTAGCCGACGGAACCGTAATGGTCATGCCGTTGTCAGTCAGGATTTTTTTCAACGAAGCTTCTTTGTCTTCGCTGGTTTTCCAGCCACGCGTTTGGGCTTCAGCCGCAGCTTTCGTGACTGCGTCTTGAGTGGCTTTATCCAAAGCGTTGAAGGCTTTCAAACTCACAATGACGGCATTCTTAGGAATGAAGGCCTGAAAGTCGTACCAAAACTTCATGCTTTCATACGTTTTTGTATCAACGCCCGTCATGCTCGAAGACAAATAGCTTTCTACCACTCCCGTGGCAAGCGCCTGGCTTAGCTCAGCGGCTTGAATCGTGACCGGAACCATATTCATTAACTCAGCCAGACGGGCCGTAACAGGTGAATACGATCTCCATTTCAGACCTTTCATCTCTGCGACCGAGTTCACAGGCTTTTTGGTGTAGATCCCTTGCGGATTCCAAGGCACCGTAAATAGAATCTTCATCCCTTGAGCTTCTAAATATTTGTCAAGTGCTGGGCGCTGCACCTGGTCAAGACTTTTGGCTTGCGCATAATTGCCAACCAAATTAGGCATGCCATCCATACCGAACAGCGGATTTTCATTTTCGTAGTTAACTAGCAGAATCTCGCCTAACTGAGCCTGACCACCCTGCACGGCCCGCTTGATTTCTGGAGCTTTAAACAACGACGCATTGGCGTGCACCACAATTTTGAGCTTGCCTGCGGTGGCAACATCCACTTGTTTGGCAAAATATTCAAGATTCTCAGTATGGAAGTTGGCCGGCGCATACGCCGAAGGCAAATCCCATTTGGTTTGGGCCTGAGCCAAGCTGGTCAAACCAAAACAGGCCACGGCGGCAGCCAAGCGAATAAGAGGTAGGCGGGACATGATGTCTCCTGGACAAAGGATAGTGGTGAAAAGGACAACTTAGGGGTAACAACTAAACTGCTCCTGAACGGCGCAGACCGCGACTGCGGCATTGCAACATCGCAGATGGAAAACATAGTAACGAAGAAGTAAGATTAATGGTCAAAAGTGACCAAAAAAATTCAAAAGCCTTGGAGAGCAACGTTGAACGCACGCTACGAATTACTGCTGAAAGGAAACAGTTTAAGCTTCAAAGGGGGCTTTTTTGGGCTCTGCAATGTGGCGTTGCTCACCGCAGCAGACGGCACTCGTATTCTGTTTGATACCGGCCACTATTGCGTGCGCAAAGCCTTGTTGGCAGGCCTCAAAGAGCGCGGGCTGGCGCCTACGGATATCGACTTGGTGTTTTTATCCCATCTACATTTTGACCATTGTCAGAATCTGGACTTATTCAAAGGGGTCAAAGTGTGTGTCAGTGAAACCGAATTGGCCTACGCTCGCAATCCGCACCCAGATGACCTGTTCGTCCCCTGGAAAATTCATGAACTACTCGCCGAGTTTGATGTCCGTGTGTTACCCAAGCGCGGCGAACTCGTACCGGGAGTTGAACACTTCGAGGTTCCGGGTCATACCACTGGCTCGCAAGCACTGCGTTTCACGCAGGCCGACGGGCGTCGTGTGGTCTTGGCCGGCGACGCGGTCAAATATCCTAAAGAGGTATTAGCCCAAATGAGCGACATGTGCTTTGCCTCACCCGAAGACTCAAAGCGCTCAATTGCCGAGATCTGCGAAGGCACCGATGTGATAGTGCCAGGGCATTTTCCTGAGATTTTCAGGCGTAATGGTGGTTGGATTTGGGATGAGCCGCCAACGATCGAACTAATTTTGCGTTGAACAACGCCGAACACTGGTGTCGCCGGCAGCCTGAACCCTTGCAATGTGCCGAAGTGATTCAACCTTTCCGGGAGGATCAGGATTTCCCTAGGTTTTGCTCAAAACGACGAACTATTTAAAAACAATTTGTACATTTCTCATTTTTTTTAGGTATATTGAAACTTCGATGGGGAGTAGCTCCAGTTCTTTGTGATCCGGTTCGAATTT
>Ga0114972_10003804_pt1 | contig 11263 bp, 7 predicted proteins | sample M_140807_EF_Meta_FD_87354 | JGI IMG/M metagenome (GOLD analysis project Ga0114972, IMG submission 87354) | Freshwater microbial communities from Lake Montjoie, Canada to study carbon cycling - M_140807_EF_MetaG | ecosystem: Environmental > Aquatic > Freshwater > Lake | place: Lake Montjoie... | reverse complement strand
CTACCCTTGGAAGATTGTCCTGTTGATCACGGGCCAAAATCTCCGGGCACCCAACCAAACCAATAGCCAAAATGGACCATACGGCAAAAGAACGGATCATTGGCAGTTTCTCCCGATCCCCTCCATCCTATCTGGTCCCCAATTGGAATAAAATGAAAAGAACCGACCAGGAACCGACCCATGTTCATGTCATTTGACCCGCTTTACTTTTTGTTTTTGGCCCCAGCGATGCTTTTGGGTTTTTGGGCCCAGATGCGTGTGAAAACCGCCTACTCCCAAGCTAGTTTGATTCCGGCATCCTCGGGTTACACAGGCGCCCAAACCGCCCGGCACCTTCTGGATAGCCAGGGTTTAAATCATGTGGCGGTTGAACCGGTCGCCGGTTACTTGAGTGATCATTACGACCCAACGAGTCGAACCCTTCGCTTGAGTGATGGGGTGTACGACAGCAATTCCATCGCCGCTTTGGGTATTGCCGCCCACGAAGCCGGTCACGCACTCCAACACGCCCAAAACGACCCAATGCTCATGGCGCGAAACGCGATTGTCCCCCTGGCAGGGATCGGCTCCAACCTTGGCTGGATCATGATCACCATTGGTTTTGCATTAGCCATGGCACATTCCCGGTTGGGTCAGCCGATTGCGCTTTTGGGAATCGCCATTTTTTCCATGACGGTGGTGTTTCAATTGGTCAATTTGCCGGTGGAATTTGACGCCAGCCGTCGCGCCCGCAAAGCCCTTTTGCAATACGGCCTGGTTCAACAAAGCGAAGACGCCATCGTGGGCAATGTGCTTGGGGCGGCTGCCTGGACCTATGTCGCGGCGACTTTGAGTTCGGCTTCCCAACTCCTCTATTTTTTGGTTCGTCTGGGCATGCTGAACCAATCCGATCGGGACAGGGACCGTTATTAGGGTCCAAAAGGTTTAGGGTTTCCAGGGAATTCCCCTCCAGTCCCCCACGATCATTGACTCTCCATCGGGGATTAGCTTGAGCGAGCCTGCTTATGGGGTTATAATAATCTTGCTCCCCTTTTGTTTGATGCAGGTTTGCCCGGTCAAACCTTCCACAGAGGGGTCCATCGGATCCTCACCGGTGGTCAAAGCTTTCCCAGGTTGAAAAGTCCGAAGTGGGTGGCCCATGAATTCCCGGTCCCGTTTTTCGTTGGGTTGCGTGATTTGTGGCCTCATATTGGCACTTTGCGCGATTGGTTCCCCTGGTTTTGAAGCGACCCCCGCCCCGGCTGCAAAACCTGTGGCGCCAACGGCCCCGACGCCCCCACAAAAGCTCGAATACAATCGGGATATTCGGCCGATATTTGCCGAAACCTGCTTTGCATGTCATGGCCCAGACAGCGCCTCCCGCAAGGCGGATTTGCGCCTTGATCGGCGTGACGCCGCGATCCAATCGGGTACACTCGTCCCTGGCAAACCCGATGAAAGCGAAATCATCACGCGTCTTTTTGAGACCGAAGCCTCGAAGATCATGCCTCCCCCGGCCAGTCACAAAGTTCTCACTCCCAAACAAAAACAGACTCTGAAGGATTGGGTCGCCCAGGGGGCCGAATATCAGCTTCACTGGTCGTTCCTTGCCCCCAAGCGCCCCACTCTGCCTGTGGTGAAGAACAAAAACTGGGTCAGAAACCCGATTGACCAGTTCATTCTTGCGGGCCTCGAAGCCAATGGTCTCGCTCCCGCTCCCGAATCGGACAAGCGAACCATTGCCCGCCGCGTGAGCCTTGATCTCAATGGGTTACCTCCCGAGCCCGCCATGGTTGAGGAATTTGTCGCGGATACCTCTCCTAACGCTTATGAAAAATATGTTGACCGGCTTTTGGCCCGCCCCCAATGGGGCGAACATCGGGGACGCTATTGGCTTGATGCCGCCCGCTACGCTGACAGCCACGGTATCCATTTTGACAACTTTCGTGAAATGTGGAGCTATCGCGAATGGGTGATTCGGGCCCTCAACAACAACATGCCCTTCAACCAGTTCACCCTGGAGCAGCTTGCGGGGGACTTGCTGACCGATTCATCGCTCGATCAAAAGATCGCGACCGGATTCAACCGCTGCAATATCACCACCAGCGAAGGCGGGGCGATCTCGGAAGAATATCTGGTCCTTTATGCGCGCGACCGGACTGAGACCACCGCCCAGGTGTTCCTTGGTCTGACCGCTGGATGCGCGGTCTGCCACGACCACAAATTCGACCCCATCAGCATGAAAGACTTTTACTCCCTGTCGGCGTTTTTCAACAATACGACCCAAGCTGCAATGGACGGCAACGCCAAAGACACGCCTCCCATCATCCCTGTCCCCAAAGCCGAGGATCGCGATCTTTGGTCCAAGGTTATCAAGGATCTCGAAAGCGCCAAAAAGCTTGCGGCTTCGGGAAAAAAAGAGGCGCAACCACGCTTTGACAAATGGCTCGCCTCCGTAAAGGTTGATGACCTGCGCCAAAAACTGCCCACCAGTGGTCTTGCGATTCACGCACCATTTAATGAAGGAAAAGGTAACACCGTGGAAATCACGGTCGCGGGCAAACCACGCAAAGTCGAGGCGACCGGGACCACATGGGTGGCGGAAAAAGGAAAATCGCAAAAGGAACTTTCATTCAAAACTCCCGGAGGTATTTCCCTCCCGGATGTGGCAGATTTCGAGCGTGACCAGAAATTCTCTTTCGGTGCCTGGGTTTATGTTCCCCGAGGCATCACCTATGGCGCGATCTTCGCCAAAATGGAGCCCGCCCCCGCACACCGTGGTTGGGACCTCTGGTTTGAGAATGGCCGCATCGGCTCCCACCTCGTCTCCACCTGGCCCACCAACACCATCAAAGTCATCAGCAAACAATCGGTCAACCAGGGCACCTGGCACCATGTCTTCCTAACCTATGATGGATCTTCCAAAGCCGAAGGGGTCCGGATTTTCCTGGATGGCATCCTTCAGGAAACAGAGATAGCAAACAACACCCTGACGCAGTCGCTAAAGTCCAAAGTTCCTCTCCGCTTTGCCCGCCGCGATGTCGCCGAGGCACTCCCCAACATCCGCCTGGCTGATGTCCGGATCTATGACCGAACTCTTTCCACCGAAGAAGTCGCGAATTTGGGGAAACTATCCAAAGTGATCGAGCTCCTCGCCAAGGATGCCAAAGACAGAAAACCCGAAGAAAAGAACGAACTATTTGATTGGTGGATGGCATCGCTCGATGCCCCATCGATGGAAATAGCCAGGAAGGTCGAGTCTCTTGATCGCCAGGAAAAAGAGATCCGCGCCCGTGGCACCATCGCCCACATCATGGTGGAAAAATCGATGGAAGCCCAAGCCTTCATCCTGGCTCGTGGCGAATACGACAAGCGCAAGGATCCGGTCAAGGCGTCCACCCCGGAAGTCTTGCATCCCATGCCCAAGGATCTCCCCAAAAACCGGTTGGGGCTGGCCCAATGGATCCTTCAGGATGGAAATCCCCTTACCGACCGCGTGACCGTCAACCGCTTCTGGCAGGAAGTCTTCGGCAACGGCATTGTCCGCACCGCGGGCGATTTTGGTATTACGGGTGAGCTTCCTAGCCATCCCGAACTTCTCGATTTCCTCGCGCTCGATTTCCGCGACAAAAAGTACGACATCAAGGCGTTCTTCAAGATGATCGTGACCTCCGCCACCTATCGCCAGTCGGCCCTTACAAGCCCCGAAAAACTGGTGAAGGATCCGTCCAACAAGCTCCTGAGCCGTGGCCCCCGCTTCCGCATGGATGCCGAGATGATCCGTGACAATGCCTTGGCCTCGAGCGGTCTGCTTGTTCAAAAGATCGGCGGGCCAAGCGTGAAACCCTACATGCCCGAAGGTGTGTGGGAAGCGGTCGCAATGATCGGAAGCAACACCAGGGACTACCTCGCCGATTCGGGGGAAAACCTCTATCGGCGAAGCATGTACACCTTCTGGAAACGCTCGGCGCCTCCCGCAAGCATGGAGATCTTCAACGCCCCCAACCGGGAAACCTGCACAGTACGCCGTGAAAGGACAAACACCCCGCTCCAGGCCCTCGTGACCCTCAACGATGTGCAATTTGTGGAGGCAGCCCGCGTTCTCGCCCAAAAGTCGATCCTCGAAAGCGGCCAAACCGACACAGGCCGTCTTAACCAGATGACACTTCGCCTTCTGGCTCGCGAACTCAAACCCGCCGAACGAGAAGTGGTGCTCGCGGAGTTGAATGGTCTGGTGAGTCACTATAAGTCCCGCCCGGATGACGCGAAAAAGCTCATCACCGTTGGCGAATCCAAACCCGATCCCAAGGTGGATCCAGCGCTGTTGGCCTCGTGGACCATGGTGGCCAATTCGCTTATGAACCTCGACGAATTTTTGTGCAAATAAGAGATCCGCAGAAACCACCAGGAACCAGGATCATGAAACTCTCCAATATTGGACAGGAACTGACCCGCGAACGCGGGCTCAACCTTACCCGGCGAATGTTCTTCCAAAAGGGATCCAACGCCATGGGCTGGGCCGCGCTTGCGGGCCTGATGGCCGAAAACGCGAACGGGGCGGACAAACCCGCCGCCGGAAACGGCGACCCCGCTGCCTTGGCCGAACAGGCGATGACCCACTTCGCGCCGAAAGCCAAGCATGTGATCTATTTGCACATGGTTGGCGGCCCTCCCCAGATGGACCTCTTTGACTACAAACCCAAAATGGCCGAGTGGTACGACAAGGATCTTCCCGAATCGATCCGCCGCGGTCAGCGCCTGACCACCATGACCTCGGGCCAGGCCCGTTTCCCCATCGCGCCTTCCCGTTACAAGTTCACCCAAAATGGCCCAAACGGGATGTGGTTCTCCGAACTGCTTCCATACAAGGCAAAAATGGCCGGCGACTGTGCTTACATTCGCTCGATGAACACTGAGGCCATCAACCACGAACCCGCCATCACCTTCATACAGACAGGCAACCAGCTAACCGGTCGCCCGTGCCTGGGTGCCTGGAGCAGCTATGGTTTGGGCAGCCTAAACAAGAATCTCCCCACATTTGTGGTCATGGTGGCCAAGCCCACCAACACCGAACAGGTCCAGGCGATCTCCGGACGGCTTTGGCAATCAGGCTATCTTCCCGGCGAACACGCAGGCGTAAGCTTCCGCAGCGCAGGCGATCCGATCCTTTACATCAACAATCCCCCAGGAGTGGACAGCGCAACCAGACGCAAAACACTCGATGGGATCAAGCGCCTTAATGAAATGACACTGGGAGACCTGGGAGACCCCGAAACCCTCACCCGCATCCAGCAATATGAAATGGCATACCGGATGCAGACGAGTGTTCCGGAGCTGACCGATATCAACAGTGAACCGGAATCGACTTTCAAGCTCTATGGCGAAGCCGCCAAAAAACCCGGTTCTTTCGCCAATACAGCCCTCATGGCGCGAAGACTGGTGGAACGGGGCGTCCGCTTCGTTCAGGTGTATCACAACAACTGGGACACCCACGCCAATGTCGCGGGGCGACTACCCGATCAGTGTCGCGATGTCGACCAACCTTGTTATGCCCTGATTCAGGATCTCAAAAGAAAAGGAATGTTTGAAAACACCCTGGTGATCTGGGGTGGGGAATTTGGACGGACGATCTACTCCCAGGGTGGGGTTTCCAAGACCAATTATGGTCGCGATCACCACCCGCGTTGCTTCACCATGTGGATGGCCGGAGGCGGCATCAAGGGTGGTGTGGTCCACGGCGAAACCGACGACTTCAGCTATAACATCGTCAAGGATCCTGTCCATCTGCGCGATTTCCACGCGACCATGCTCAAGCTTTTGGGATTCGACCACGAACGCTTCAGCTATCGCTATCAGGGCCTCGACCAGCGCCTGACCGGTGTCGAGAAAGCCAATGTCATCAAGCAACTTCTTGCCTGATGCCTTTAAGCAATCGGACCAAAAAAGACTTTGGAACCGATATTGGAATGCACAAACGAATAAAAAAAAGGGCGACCCATTATGGGCCGCCCTTTTGCTTTTCGCAAAATTCCTTCACACCATAATTACGATTCTACTCGTAGTAATAGTCCACAAAACCGATCATCATCTCTTCCCAGGTCATATTGCCCCAGCGGATTTCCTTCTTTGGATCAGGATTGGCGGGGTTGCCCGCAGAGTTGTCAAAGTGTGCGGTGCACTCGATCGAGGCGCCAGCGGGCACCTTGAGGAATTGCCCAAGGTGATAGCTCTCCTGCCAGTTGAAGTCGTAACGGGGCACGCGGAGCAGGCTGGTTCGCTCCTTCTCGGAGGATACCAGGTCGATAGCAAAATCCTTGCCCCGCAGGTGCATGTGTGGGGAGTAGGAGATGATCACGGCGTTCTTGTCAAACTTACTGATCGATTTGACCTCGAAATTCGGGTCTTCAGGCGGAATACGCAAGCGCATGTTCGCAATGGAGCGGGTTCGAATCTCGTGTTTGGGCGCGTCCTTGGCATAGAGCACTCCAACACACGAACGATCAACCGCTTCCTTGCCGTTAGGGGTGTAGTGCATTTCAAATAGCAATTTGGAGCCCTTGGCGAGTTTCTTGGCAGAGCCTTCAGGGTAAAAAATCGGGAAGTCCCCGGGCACATATGCGCCAAGCATCAAGGCGCCAAATCCATCCGGATTTCCACGGCGACCGCCTCCACCCTGAAACGCTTCAGGAAATTTCGCCCCTGGAGGAAGCACAAAAACAATAATGTGGTGGATCTGTGCCCGTTGATCGGGGCGCACTTCGACTGCCCGTACCCAGCGATCCTCGGTCACTTCATCCTCACCAAGAATATATTGGTAAGGCATTCCCACCGCGCCAAAGAGATAATGCGCAGGGATTTTAACTTCTTTACTCATGCGGTAAACCTGGTCAGGTTTGCCCATGCGCCAGCCAATTTCTTGAACCGGGGCGACGGGAGCCTTGGTCATATCCCCTTCAGGACAGTCCGCATCGATCCATTCGATTAGGGTTTTGAGCTCTTTTTCCGAAAGACGCCGATCGTTGACAAAATGCCCGGCGGTGTTATTCGCATGCCAAGGGGGCATAACCTTGGTTTGGACAACCTCGCGAATCATATCGGTCCAGGCAAGAGTCTCCTTGAGACTGGTTAGCGGAAAGGGACCCGCTTCCCCTGCCCGATGACATCCCTGGCACTTGCCATAAATGATGGAGGCTACATCCCCGGCCCATGTCGGCGCGCCGAGAGCTGGCTTTTTGGTTTTGTCATGATGGGTAATCAGACAGCCTGCCGTTTTTGTCCAGGGATTTTGGACATCTTTTCCCTCGATTACACTCTTGATCGCGTCGACCAGCTCATTGGTCGTGGGCGATTTGCGCATCACGCCCGGGGCAAATTGATCATCGATGCGACCACGATAGCGAACCTTGCCTCCCGCGTCGGTCACCACCACGCAAGGAACGCGGTCAACTGCTAGCTTGCGAGTAAGGGCCAGGTCCTTGTCATGGAGCAAAGGAATTCCCAAAGCGAGGTCTTTGGAATGCGTCGCGACCTCTTCGGGGGTGATTTCATAAGTGGTGTCCACAGCAGCCCATGTCAGACCATCTTCCTTGAACCGCACTCCCATGCGCTGGATGCTCGGAACATAATTTTGACAAACAGGGCATTGAGGCTCGAGGAAAAAGAGGACCATGGCCTTTTTGCCGCGCAAAGCGTCCGCAAACACAAAGTCGGACTTGGCCGATGGTTCGGGAAGCTTTCCCTCAAGGATCGAGCTGCCAATTGGGGGTGCGGGATCGGCGGAGAAAAGGGGCGAACCACAAATCATTAAAGCCGCATAAACAAATAACTTGCGAAACGTCATATTCCCTGTCCGTTCAAGAATATCGGTAGAGAGGTCATTTCTATTATCCACATTTCTAGCTGGCCAAGGAAGACGGAATCGGATCTTCACACACCTTTCTCATTCCTTCCGAAAATTCGACTAATTGTTGCGATCAGGATGGAAAAAACCATGGTTCCAACACCCAAAAACAGCCCGACCACAGCTCCTACCGCCGTTCCATACCGGACTGGATCCCAGTTTTCCTTGTTTTTGATCCATCCCAAAAACAAATCTGAAACAAATTCCGGCGAAATCGATCCGATTCCTGCCCCGAACAGGCCACCAAGCACCCCCGCCAAAAGCCCACCGAAAACAATCAGGCCAAACGACTGAAGGATTTTTGGCATGGAGATCTAACTCGCTTTCTGGATGATTGCGTCTTCGACCGGAAAAAAATATTCTCCAAATGTATCCGGAACCTTAACCCTTTGGCTCCGCAAGGCATTCGAGATATTTTTGCGCGGCGCCTGTGTTAAAGACAACCACTTTTTCGGCGGGTTTTATGGTCCCCGCCCTAACCAGGTTTAGCAATACTTCAAGACAAACCGCCGTCTCAGGACAAAGGGGCACTCCCTCTAGCGATGCGGCTTTGCGCATCCATCCCGGAATCGAAGCTTCCAATGCGGCGATCGCAGCGCCTCCCGAGGCCCGAATCGCATCAAGCATCATAAAGTCCCCGACCGCCGCGGGAACCCGAAGACCGCTCGCGCAGGTTTGTGCATTTTCCCAGGTTTGGGCAAGTCGCTCACCTTGGCTAAACGCCCGGACAATCGGGGCGCAACCTTCGCTTTGACACGAATAAAACCGGGGCCGCTTTTCGCCTTCGAGCCAACCCAATTCGGTCAATTCCCCAAACGCCTTGGCCATCCCGACCAGACCCGTGCCGCCCCCGGTTGGATAAAGAATGACATCGGGAAGCGACCAGCCGCATTGTTCGGCAAGTTCGATCCCCATTGTCTTTTTTCCCTCAAGGCGGTACGGCTCCTTGAGTGTCGAAAGGTCAAACCACCCCTCTTTTGCGGCGTTTTCGCGAACGATCCTTCCACAATCGTGAATCAGTCCATCAACCAGGGTGACATGGGCACCGTAAAGAAGAGCTTCGCGCCGGTTGATCACTGGGGTGTCCCTTGGCATGAACACATGACATTCGATCCCCGCGCGGGCGGCATACGCCGCGGCAGCCCCACCTGCGTTTCCAGCTGTGGGCAGAGCCACTTTGTTCACGCCAAGTTCCTTGGCCATGCTAATGGCAACAGTCATCCCACGACTTTTGAAGCTCCCGGTGGGAAGGATCGATTCGTCCTTGATAAACATCTGCTCGAGCCCGAGTTCTTTTCCCAATCGGGGACAGGCCAAAAGGGGACTGGCCGCCTCGCCCAAGCTAACCGGTTCGTTGGATTCGGCCAACGGGAGTAGCTCGCGATATTTCCACATCCCACCCTGGCGCCGGGATACCTCATCACGAGAGAGCGCTTTGTTCAGCGAAGCGAGATCATAGCGGGCGACAATGGGGCGCCCCTCATGCGTGTTGCAAAGGGTTCCCTTGGCGATGCGGGTTCCGTCCCATGCCCCTTCCAGGTGTGTGAAAAATCGCGACATGAATTATCCAACCCATCTGTTGAACGGTTTGGACCCGGGCGTTTGCACCCGGGTCCAAAAAAACAGAAGACACAAAACTCATAGAACGAAATTCCGAATCCAATTACATCCGGGCAACCAACTCCTTGACCAACACGCGCAGTTTCTTTTCCGCCGCAGCTGCCGTGGCGAGGATCTCATCGACATGGGCTTCCTCAAGGGCATCCGGCAGGCACATGTCGGTGATGATGGAAAAGCCCGCGACCCGCATAGCCGAGTGGACCGCCACAATCACTTCGGGGACGGTCGACATCCCGACGACATCGGCACCGATCCCCCGAAGGAATCGGTACTCGGCTCGGGTTTCGAGGTTGGGACCCGTGACCGCCACATAGACCCCCTGTTGAACAGGGAGCTTCTGTTCTACGGCGATCTCCTTGGCAAGCGCGATCAGCTTCTTGCAATAAGGTTGGCTCATATCTGGAAAACGGGGCCCAAGGCGCTCATCATTGGGCCCAATAAGCGGATTGCCACCGATCAGGTTGATGTGATCCTCGATCAGCATGATGTCGCCTTTGGTGTATTGCGGATTCATGCCGCCGCAGGCATTGCTGACCAAAAGGGTATCGCAACCAAGAGCCTTCATCACGCGCACGGGAAGGGTGATCTTGGCCAGGTCATAGCCCTCATAAGGGTGGAAGCGTCCTTCCATGGCAACAACTGGCTTCCCCGAAAGGGTTCCGACAACGATACGCCCCTTGTGGCCGGGAGCCGTCGATTTGAGGAAGTTGGGGATATCGCCATATTCGATCGAGGCATCGGCCTGGATCTCTTCCGTCAGGTTGCCCAGACCCGAACCGAGAATGATGCCGATTTTGGGTGAGAGCTTTGTTTTGGCACGGATGGCGGCGGCGGCCTGTTCCACTTGTTCAAAAAGGGTGGTCATGAAACGCGTTTCCACAAAGGGCAATTGAAAATGGGTTCGAGGCGGCAAAACGCCTCTTCCTGTAGGATAGCGATGGGCCGATGGTCCACCAATTCAACGGATATCTACTCAAGCGGCAGGCAAGCATGGCAGTCAACCTTACACCCCAATATTTCGAGGCTGAAGAGGCCTACAAAAAAGCCAAGACCCCCGAGGAACGGCTCGAATGCCTTAGGAAAATGTGGATTCTGGTTCCAAAACACAAAGCCAGTGAAAAGCTACAGGCGGAACTCAAAACCAAGCTGAGTGGCGCCCGCGAGGATGTCGAAAAAGAAGCCGCCAAGCCGAAAAAGGGTGCTGGCGCCGCAATCACCCGCATACCCCGCCAAGGGGCCGGACAGATCCTGATCCTTGGCGCGCCCAATGTAGGCAAAAGCCGCATCCTCACTCGCCTCACGCGCGCGACCCCCGAAGTCGCCCCCTACCCATTCACCACCCGCGAACCGTCAGCCGGAATGATGGACTGGAAGGATGTCCGGTTCCAGTTGATCGACACGCCTCCCATCACCGCCGACATGCTGGAACCAGTGGTATCGTCCATGAGCCGTTCCTGCGATGGCGTCGCGCTGGTGATTGATCTGGCCGATGATGACCTGATCAGCGCCACCGAGGCGGTCCTGGAACGCCTCGCGGCGGTGAAGACAAAGCTGGTTGCCGAATTCCCCGAGGATGTGGAAGATCCCGGCATCGAATATGTCAAAACGATGATCCTGGCGAACAAAAGCGAAGCCGAAGACGCGGAGATCCGCCTCGACTTGGCCCGGGAGGCCTTTGGTTCCCGTTTCCCGATCCATGTCCTCGATGCCGAATCGGGAAAGGGTATCGAGGAAGTACGCGATCTGCTTTATCAGTCTCTTGAT
>Ga0114972_10003800_pt1 | contig 11267 bp, 10 predicted proteins | sample M_140807_EF_Meta_FD_87354 | JGI IMG/M metagenome (GOLD analysis project Ga0114972, IMG submission 87354) | Freshwater microbial communities from Lake Montjoie, Canada to study carbon cycling - M_140807_EF_MetaG | ecosystem: Environmental > Aquatic > Freshwater > Lake | place: Lake Montjoie... | reverse complement strand
TGATCCGGCCATACATCGAAACGCTTCGTGATCGCCCGAAGGGTTTTGTTTCAGTCCTAGGGCCGGCGAGAAGGATCGCAATCAGGAACGTCATCAGGATTTGGGGAGGGGGTCAACCTCGCTTCAAGCGGCAGGCTGCAATTCTTGCTGGGTTAGATCCTATTGGGTACGATGCTCCCCAGTCGGGGGTTTCACGGCCTCGCAATCACAGTGCTCGAAGTACGAGGATTTTTCAATGATGAGCAATGCGCCTTGGGGCGGTGGAACTGCGGTCCTTTTTGTGGCTGTCGCAGCCGCCTACGGAAGCGTGATCGGCAGTCTCGTTGATGGCGTGCCCGGCGCTACAATAATGGGTTCAATCGTGGCGATAGCAGTACTGCTCACGACGGCGCCCCATGTTTCGACAGTGACCGCAGTTCGGGCTGCGGCGACCATGGCAATCGCGTCTGCCATCGGTTTCGTAAACTCCGAAGTGCTGGCGCTACCCATTGCGGACTCCGGGATCGGGGACGTAGCTTGGGGTGAGATCGCGCAACGTTGCGGTGCAGCTGCCGCACGCGGAGCGGTTCAGATCGCACTTCCGGCGACCGTTCTTGGGCTGGTTCTCGCGGGACGCGGGGTTGCCGTTTCCGGGCCTCCCGTGCTGACCGCGCTGCTTTTGGGAGCGTGGTGGGGTAGCGGTCGCTTGTTCTTGCTGCTGCCGGAGGTCGTGAAAGCTACCCTGTCGCGAATCACGCTCCTTCCGCTGCCTTCCAGCACGGAACCCGCGCCGCTGATGGCGTGGTGGGCCGCTGGACTCGTACTTCTCGGTCTGCTGGGCTGGGCAGGATTGGTGAGAGGAAATCGGCTCGCCTTGGGGCTAGGCGCCTCGGGTGCTGTTGCGGGCGGCTTGGCCTTCGCGCTCGCCGAAGCCATGAGCCTGCTTCGGTTGGGACCGCTCGGAAGCGTGCTCGGCGTGTCTGCGCATAGTTGGCTGACGGCGCTTCAAGCGGAGCCCCTTCGCTTGGCCATTAGCGGGCTCGCATGGGGAGGCATTCTTGGCTGGGCAGCTTGGCGAAACCGCGCCGCCTATACTTCGACGCCCGACGTGGGAGCAATTCGGCTCCCGTGGGAAGTCGGGCTCATCGCCATCCACGCGATCATGCTGTGTGCCGCCCTTTTCGCCCCTCGGCCCCCGTCAAGCAGCCTTCTCGACGCCTACGCAAAGTCAGCTTTGCTGGCGGGCGCAATCCCCATCGCCTGTAGTCTGACAGGACGTCTGACGCCATGGATGCTGCTGTTTCCCGTCGCCATTGGGCCACTGGTCGGCACGGCAGTACGACACACGGTGTATTCATCGCAATCTTTGTCCGCCGAGGTTGGATGGTTCATGGTGGCCGCGGTGCCTATCAGTCTGGCTTGTGCGGTTGCGGCATGGGCGATGGGTCATGACGAGGAGCATCTAGGACAGATGGCGAGTGTACCCCTTGGCATGACGTTTCTCGTTTGTGTGGTCACGGTGGCTGGGCTCGCTGCCGCCATCTTGGACTTTTCTTGGTTCTGGACGCAGCCGACGCCACACACCGCGACGCTTACGGCGATCAGCGGCTTGGCGTCGGTGCTCGCAATAGGATCGATTCGACTACTATGGCTTGCACCCAGAGGCCCGGCGGGCGACGGCAACGGACATGGCTCGCGGGGCTGAGTTTGCCTGACCTGCCCCCCTTAAACGTCACCACTTTTAGAGAGAGAATCTCTGGTGGTGCAAACCAAGGGAGGGCAAGAGATGCCATGAGGGACGAGGTTCACCCCCCCCCCACATTCCGGGTTGATCGGCTGCCGGCGTTCGCGCCGTCGACGGATGTCGTGCTCGACGCGCTCTTCGAGAAAGCCCGTGTGGGCGGCCTGTCCAGCGATTTCCCCGACCCGTGCGTGAACTGGCTGCAGACGCGCCGACGGCTCTCTGGGCCGCGGTGACGACAATGCAGACCGTCCGCGGGGCTACTCTCGCTTCCTCGCCTCTTTATCCAGACACAACAGCGAACCCTTGCTGTCGCCGATCATCGCAAGCCTGTCGACCATGAGCTGGGCCGCGGCTTCCTCCTCGACCTGCTCGCTGACGAACCAGCCGAGGAAGGTCTTGGTCGCGTAATCCTTCTCGGCTTCCGCCGCGCCGTAGAGTTCGTGGATGGAGCGGGTGATGTACTTCTCGTGCTCGAGCACCTTCGCGAACACCTCGACGACGCTCCCATACTCCGCCCGCGGCTGGTCGATCGCGGCGAGCGTCACCCGCCCGTTTTGGGCATGGATGTATTCGTAGAACTTCAGCGCGTGCTCGAGTTCTTCGCGATGCTGGACACGGAGCCAGCTCGCGAATCCCAGCAGCGACAGCGACTCCGCGTAGGCAGCCATGGCCAGGTAGGCATAGCTCGAGGAATACTCACGATTCAGTTGGGCGTTGAGCAGATCTTGGATTTTCGGGCTGATCATGGTGGATCCTCGGGGGGTGTGATTGAGGATAGGGGGATCAACGCCGTTTCGGCAAGTGTCGGCGTATGGGCGATCTGCCGCGGCGCCGTCAGTCCAGGCCGCCGATGCCTCCGCCACGTTCGGCATCTCGAGCCCGGCGGCCGGTACACTATGGCAACCTCATCCGGAACCTATTGAGAGTCCAACGCATGCACACGTTCACCTCCTGCTCCCGTGTGATGGTCGCCGCGGCGGCCGCCCTCCTGCCGGTCGCGATGCCGGCCCACGCCTGCACACGCTGCCTGCATGTCTTTGCCGACGGCGCGGTGATCGTGGGCCGCTCGATGGACTGGGTCGAGGATCCGGGCTCCGAGATCTGGGTCTTTCCCCGGGGCATGAGCCGGCAGGGCAATGCGGGGCCACGGAGTTTCGAGTGGACGAGCAAGCACGGCTCCGTCGGCGTGAGCTTCTACGGTGTAGCGACCGCCTGCGGCATGAACGAGAAGGGCTTGGTGGCGAACTTGCTGTATCTGGCCGAAAGCGACTATGGCACACCGGCGGCTCGGCCGAATCTGTCGATCGGCGGCTGGGCGCAGTATGTCCTCGACTCCTTCGCCACCGTGGACGAGGCGGTGGCCGCCCTCGAGAAGGAGCCGTTCACGATCGTCGCGCCGGTGCTGCCCAACGGGGAACCGGGCGTGGGCCATCTCGCGATCTCTGACCCGTCGGGCGATTCGGCGATCTTCGAATACATCGGCGGTCGCCTGAAGATCCACCACGGCCGTGACTACACCGTGATGACCAACTCGCCTCCCTTCGACGACCAACTCGCCCTCAACGCCTACTGGAAGGGCATCGGTGGCGACGTCATGCTCCCCGGCACGATCCGGGCGAGTGACCGGTTTGTGCGGGCGAGTTTCTACATCGATGCCATTCCCAAGACCGTCATTGGCACCAAGGCGATCGCGTCGGTCTTCAGCGTGATCCGCAACGCGTCGGCGCCGTTGGGGATCTCCACGCCGGGCGAGCCGAACGTGGCCAGCACGATCTGGCGAACGGTGTACGACCAGAAGGATCGTGTTCTGTACTTCGATTCGGCGACGAGCCCAACGGTGTTCTGGGTGCCGCTCGAGAAGGTCGATTTCACGGCCGGCGCCCCGGTGAAGCGGCTCCCGCTCAAGGGCGGCGAAGCCTACAGCGGCGATGCCTCCGGATCCTTCCAGCCTGCCGCGGCGTTTCAGTTCCTCCAGGCGAAGCCGGAGTAGACGCCGCGGTCTGTCGCGACGCTCGAGGGGCTGGCCCGCAGGACACGGGCCGACGCCGGGGACGGGGACGGTGTCATGGCTGGTCCTCACCAGCCTCGTCGCCACACGCGACGGTAGGCCCGATTCAAGGGAGCCCGAACCGCTGGCCTCGCAGCATAGGCTGGAGCAATGCCGCCGTAGACAACCGGCCTGGCGACGTAGACCGGCCTCGCGACTGCGGGATAGCCGTATCGGGCGGGTGGGTACGCTCCAAAGTACGCCGCGTTCCCAAAGCCATACGGCGAAAAGCCCGTACCAAAGCCAGGGCCGTAGAAACCCGGCCCGTAGAGGCCGGGGCCGCCAAAACCCATGCCGCCGAACCAGAGCCCCTGAGCACTGGCTGATTGGGCACAGGCAAGCGAGCCACAGAGAAGACCAAGAGCCAAGATCCGCCGCACCATGCCAAAGTCCTCCGCGTGTAAGGGCTGCTTCAAGCGGGCCCAGCACCATAAAGATACACGCCTGCGTCGGAAAACGCTCGTTTTTGGCGGGTAGGTTCTCGCCACGGCTCATGCGACCTGCTGCCGCGCACGCCGCGGCCAGCGTGAAAAACAGGCGTCACATGTCGTCTTTACGAAAGGGCGATAGTGCTGTCAGGATTGCGGGCCTGCGGCGGAGGACGCAGGGCGGCTCCAGGCCTACAACGACGGATCCAGGATGGATTGCACAATCACGCGCACTGGAGCGGCCGGCGAGACACTCGCCGGGGCTGCTCGTCGATTGCCTCCTCGGTTCCGGATGCACTCGTATCCGGCTGTCCGTATTGTGCTCGGTGTGATCGCGTGGCTGGGCGTTTCTCAGGCGCAGGCTCAACTGCGTATCTGCAACTACAACGTCACGGCCAGTGACGCCACGCTCACCGCCCCCCGGCCCGGGATGGACGTCATCCTCACGGCGATCGGTAGTTCGGCTCGCGGCGGTTTCGCGCGTCCCATCGACGTGCTCGTGTTGGAGGAGGCGCGTGGCGTAGGGACCACCGGCGTTCAGTTCGCGAATCTTCTCAATACCATCTATGGAGGCACGGCCTACCTGCCGTCGGCGATCGACGGCGGCTCGACTGGCTCCGGGCGGCCGATCTGCATCTACAACTCAGCCTCGGTCAACCTCGTCGATGAGAGAGCCATCGGCGTCACGAGTTCGACCGGCCAGCCCCGGCAGACGCTCCGCTACGAGTTTCGGCCCGTAGGCTATGAGTCGACGGCAGACTTCTACGTGTACGCCAGTCATTTCAAGGCCTCCAATACCTCGTCAGACGCGGCTCGCCGGAATGTTGAGGCTCGGGCGAACCGCGCTGATTTGGACGCGCTCGGCAACGGCGTGAGCGCGATCCAACTCGGCGACCTGAACCTCTACACGTCCACCGACCCGTCGTTTCAGACGCTCACGGCAGCCGGAGCCGGGCAGTTCTTCGACCCGGTGAACAGCGTCGGGTCATGGAGTGGGAATGCCTCATTCTCAGCCGTGCACACGCAGTCACCGGCCACCACGGCGTATTTCGGTGGGCAGGTGACGGGTGGCATCGACGACCGGTTCGATTACCAGTTGACCACCGGCGAACTGCTTGATGGCCGCGGCATGGACTGCCTATCAAACTCGTATTGGGCGTTCGGAAACACCAACACGCACTCAATGAAGGGGGCCGTCACAACGGGGAGTCCGGCGGCCCTCGCGGCCCTGCTGCCCGGCTATACGAACACCCAGGCTTCGAGCGTGCTGACGGCCCTGAGTCAGGTCACCGATCATCTGCCCGTGGTGGCGGATTACCAACTCCCGGCCAAGATGTCGGCGAGTCTGGCAACGCTGCCCGCCACCGTCATTCGCGGTGCCTCGGTTTCGGCGAACCTCACGGTGTCAAACGCCGCGCCGGTGGCCGTCTCGCAGGGGGCCGACAGGCTGGACTACGGTTTCACGGGCACGGGCATTCTGGCCGTGACTGGCACCGGTTCCGATATGGCCCTGGGGTCAGCAAACACCCACGCCCTGTCGGTGAATACGTCCAGTCCGGGGTCGCAGGCGGGCAGCATCACCGTCGCCGCCACGAGCTCGCAGGCATCCGCCCCCACCTTCACGCAGAACGTGACGATGGGCGTAGTCGACCATGCCATCGGGTCATTTGCCGCAGCCACGACCGTCACGAGCCTCGACATCGACTTCGGCACGCTCACGCAGGGATCCGGAACCTCCAGCCGAAACTTCAGCGTGCTCAATCGTGCCGGAACGCTTGGGAGTTCATGGACCGCGAAGCTCGACCTCGACAGCGTGTCGGCCAGCGGGTCTCCGGGGGTGTTCGCGACCACGCTCTCGCCGTTTGCGAATCTCGCATCAGGCTCGTCTCGCACCTACAGCCTGTCGATGTTCACGGCGACGTCGGGGTCGTTCTCGGGCAGTTACCTTCTGCGGCTCTCCGATGAAGACCTTCCAGGGGCGACGTCGCAGACCATATCGCTGACGGTGCGCGGCGTGGTGGCTGCCGGCGTGATCACGATCAACGTGCCGTCGGGTACGCAGACCCAAACTGCCGCGGGGCGGGCGTTGCTCGTTGGCACGACGCCGGTTGAGAAGACGGGCGCTGGAACGCTCGTGCTGGATCAAGCCAACACCGTGACGGCTTCGACGACGGTTCAGCAGGGCATCCTTGAGCTTTCCCATGCCGTGGCGCTGGCTACGAGCCCCGTGCACGTGTCCACGAATGCGACGCTTTCCGTGGCTTCAGCGCTCCAAACCACCATCGGCGGCCTTCAGTTGGCGGCCGGCGGTCTGGTTGATGTCGGCACCGGCATGATCACGGTCGCCAACGGATTGTTGCAGTCAGACCTTGTGACGGCGCTTCAGTCTGGCCGCGCAGACGGTTCATGGGCCGGCGCTTCCGGCATCACGTCGAGCGCCGCGGCTATGTCAATTGCATCCAGCGTCCCGCGGTCGGTGGGCTGGCGCGACAACGGCGACGGCTCGCTCGCCTTCGGCTACGCGGCTCAGGGCGACACGAACCTCGACTGGAGCGTGGACATCCTTGACGCGGGAAACTTTATCACGGGGGGGAAGTTCGACACGAGCCTGCTGGCGACGTGGGGCGAGGGCGACTTCAACTACGACGACGCGGTGGACATCCTCGACGCGGCCGAGTTTTTCGCCGCGGGCCTCTATGACGCCGGGCCGTACAACTCAGCAACCGGGAGTATCGCCGCGGTGCCTGAGCCCAACGTGCTCGTGCTGGCAGGCGTGGGTTTTGGCTTCGTGGGCTTGATGGCGGCGCGGCGGACGCGGGCGGATTGAATTCACTGCGAGCCGGCGGAGATGCCCGCCGGGAAGGACGTCACTTCCCCTTCGCCGTCCGCACCAAAGGTGCCTCGCGCAGCGTGAACACGAACATCTCTTCGCCGGTCACCGTGCTGACGTCGTGGTGCATGCTCGCGCACTTCATCTCGCTCGCGGATTCGATCATGTCTTGGAGCCGGTCTCGCGAATTTTCGACGAGGTGTGTGCGGACGCTCTTGAGCAGATCGCGACCCCGTTCTGCGGGTAGGACGGTGGCGAGGCTGGTTTCGGCTGCCGAAAGGATGCCTTGCAGCCGCACGAGGAGCAGGTCGCCGATGAGATGAGTGCGGATATCCTTGGGACCTCGGCCCATGAAATCCTGCATGAAACGGGTGATCCCGTCGCTGACGGCCGCTTCGATTTCACCTTGCGTTTTCATGCGTGCACTTCTCGTAAACGATGCCGACTGGACGGACCGCCGCGAGGCATTTCGTCAACGTGTCCCGTCGTAAGGCACGCAAACCGATGGCTTGGCGAGGCCGCGCGGCATCATATCATCGCGAGCGAGCGCCTGCCGTACATTTCGATTGTATCCTACAGAGGAAAGGTCCACCGCGATGGCGTGGCTTTTCTGAATCTACGAGGAGCCAAGCCCATGAGTGCGTCGCCCGCAGCAGTGTCCAAGCAACTCGCCGAGATGGCGCTCGCCATGCAGGCGTCTCGCACGGGCCATACGCCCAAGGCCGTGACGGTGGTTACCAGCGACGAGACCGTCGTGGTGACGTTGCACGAGGCGCTGACTCCGGCCGAGAAGATCCTGGCCCGGAGCGAACATGGAGCCTCGCAGGTGGAGGACTATCACCGGGCGTTGTTCGCCGTGTCGTGTGACGAGTTACGGAATGAAATTCAACGCCTGACGGGCCGCAAGGTGCGGGAGGCCGCCGTAGTCGTGGAACCTGCGACCGGGGCGATCGTTCATGCCTTCACGAGCGGCACCATCGTGCAGATCTTCCAACTCGAGCCTCACGGCGTGGCAACGCAGGTCTCGGCGGGCGTGCCGCCGTCAGCCGAACCATCTGGCTGACGCTCACGTCGGCCCCCGCGCCACCGCGGCCATCACTGATGCGGCAGGCCCCACGCCGTCGCCGGGCGACGGAGTATGCTTGCTCACCATGGCGAGCATACAGACATCACTGCGAGTGCTGGTGATCGAGGACGAAACCGCCTCGCGGCTGGCCATCGTGAGGGCATTGCGGGAATCGCAGCACACCGTCTTCGAGGCGGCCGACGGTGTGGCAGGCTTGGAGATCGCCAAAACCGAGCCGCTCGATGCCGTGGTGCTCGACCTGATGCTGCCACGCATGGACGGCATCCGCCTTTTGACGGAACTCCGCCGCACGAGTCGCGTGCCCGTCATCGTCGTATCGGCCCGCAGGACGGAGGATGACCGAGTGGAGGCGCTCGACCTCGGTGCCGACGACTACCTCACCAAGCCCTTCACCGTCCGCGAACTGCTTGCGAGACTGCGGGCCGTCGTGCGGCGCACCGAGGCCGACACGGCCTCGGCGGTCACGCTCGGCGACATCGTGATCGACTTCAGCGCGAAGACGGTGTCCCGGAACGCTACCCGCATTCCGCTCACGGCCACGGAGTTTGAGATGCTGACCGCGCTGGCCCGACACCGCGGTGAGGTCGTGCCCCGCGACGTGCTCGAGAAGGCGATTCGGCAGGATGGCAGCGCTCACGTGAGTAACGTCGTCGACGTGATCATCCTCCGGCTCCGGAGGAAGCTGGGGCGTGAGTTGATTGCCACACGCCGCGGCCAGGGATTCATCATCGAACTGCAGGATGGCCGTGGCTAAGACTCTCTTTCGATCACTGCGTTGGCGGGCGACGTTTTGGATGGCTGTGTTCCTGCTGGCGATCGCAGTGGCGATCCGGTTCGTCAATTACTACGTCACCCGCGACATCCTCCTCCGCGACATCGACACGCAGCTCTGGACGAGACTGGGCGCGCTCAAAACGCAGCAGCGATTCGCCCCCGAAACACTGCTCGAGCCTGACCTGCGATTGGGCGGGCTGTTTCTGCCCGATATCCGCACGGCCAGCGACCAGAAACCTTCGATGGCAATGCGGCTGCTCATCCCGTCGGCCGTCAGCGGCAAGCGGTTTCCATGGTTTGCCGGCGTGTGGCACGAGGACGGCACGCCCGTCGGTTCGCTGCGGCTGCCTGACGGTTTCTCCTGGCGGCCCGAGTGGCACGATCGGATGGAGACCATCTGGACCACGCCCGCAGGCGAGGTTCGGCTGGCCTGCTGCCGGGGAAGCGACCAGACGACGCTGCTCGTGGGCACTCCCCTCGATCAACTGGAGCAGGCGCTGCGGGATGTGCTCTGGTTCTACGTGTGGACGATCGCGCTGGTGATGCCGCCGCTGGCCCTTGCGATGTGGTGGATTCTGTCGCGAATGATGAGGCCGCTGGGCCGAATCGCCCGGACCGCGGAGAGCATCTCGCAGGGCAACTTCGCCGCGCGGATCGATTTGGCGCATGCTGATTCCGAGCTGGTGGGCATGGCCACCACGCTCAACGGCATGCTCGACAAGCTCGATACGGTCCGAATCACGCAGGCCAGGTTCAATGCCGACCTGGCGCACGAGATCCTCAACCCGATCCACGGCATTCTGATGCAGGCGGATGTCTCGCAGCAGCGGCCTCGGACGACGGAGGAGCTTGGGCAGACGGTTGAGTATTGCCGCACGCTGGCGGTGCGGATCCAGAAGTTGTCGGAGGCGCTGCTGTCGCTGTCGAAGGCGGAGTCGGCGGCGGGTGAGACGCTTGTCGAACTCGATCTGGAGCCGATCGTCGAGGAGGCTGCCGCGCAGGTCGAAGACTTGGCCCAGGCGCGGCACGTGACGCTGCAAGGAGACTCGCGAAGTGCCGTGGTCGTTGGCAACGCCGATCTGCTGCACCAGGTGTTCGTCAACCTCCTGGCCAATGCCATCGAATACAGTCCTGTTGGCGGCAGCGTCGAATTCATCACGGCACGCGAGGGAGAACGTTGGGTGGTGCGTGTGGTGGACCATGGGCATGGCATTCCGGCCGACAGCGCCGATCGCGTATTCGAACGGTTTTTTCGCCAGGACGAATCTTATGTGACGGCGACCGGTGGCCACGGTCTCGGCCTGGCCATCTGCAAGAGCATCATGCAGCAGCACTGCGGCGACGTCGTCTATCGGCCCACGCCCGGTGGCGGTGCGACGTTCGAAGTGCAGTTTGCCGCAGCGGCTCCAGCGCCGCGGTGAACGAGCCCTGAACGATTCATGAATGGCGCATGAATGCGCGGCCGCTGTCCATTGAGGATCACGGCACGTTACGCCGCTGTTTGCCGATGATTCGTGCAGCAAGCAACCATTTTGGCTGACGGCATCGCCGGTTGCTTGTCCGCTCCAAAGCAGATGGCGACAATGCTTCGTGGAGCAGGGAGTCTTGAGAAGCTCCGCGTCGGCCATTCAGGGGCAGGCCGACGGACGACCGCTGAAGCGATGGCAATCAGCTTCGGCAGCTATTCGTCGATGCGGGGGTCGTGGTACTGGCGTTGGGGCAGTCAAGCCTCGACGGCAGCGGAACCCGCTCACTGTATTCGGTTCTGTCACCCTCAAACACGAGGTGCTCCCATGAAGTCTCGCAAGCGCTTTCAGTCGTACGGCCGCCGCAACACCCGGAATCGCTCTGCCAGTCGCAGCATGGCGAAGGACCATGCGCCGCATCGTGACCAGACAACCCTCGCGGCCTTCGACCAACTGGAACAGCGGCTGGCCTTCGCCGTCGGCTACGCCACGGTCAATGACTGGGGATCGGGGTTGCAGGCCGATCTGACGCTGACCAACGACACGAAATCGACGCTCACCGACTGGCAACTCTCCTTTAACTACAGCCGCTCGATCGACAGCATCTGGAATGCCCAGATCGTCAGCCGCACCGGCTCGCAGTACGTGATCAAGGGTCTCGACTGGAATCGCACGCTCGCCGTGGGCGCGGTGCAGGGTGTCGGCTTCACCGCGGGAGCCGGCACGGGCGCGCCAAGCAATTTCGTGCTGACGGCCACAGGTTCCACGACAACGCCGACGGTGCCGACGGTGCCGACAACTCCCATCACGACGCCGACAACGCCCACGACGCCGACAACGCCAGGCGTGGACCTGTGGAAGGAGCAGTTCTTCGCTCCCTACGTCGATATGGGGCAGTATCCGGTTCCCGAC
>Ga0114972_10003799_pt1 | contig 11267 bp, 4 predicted proteins | sample M_140807_EF_Meta_FD_87354 | JGI IMG/M metagenome (GOLD analysis project Ga0114972, IMG submission 87354) | Freshwater microbial communities from Lake Montjoie, Canada to study carbon cycling - M_140807_EF_MetaG | ecosystem: Environmental > Aquatic > Freshwater > Lake | place: Lake Montjoie... | reverse complement strand
TTTGAGGCGCCACCGCTGGCCACGCTTGCGCCGAGGTCAAGGCCACGTGCTAGGGAGGAAAGCTCGGACAGCTCCGACGCCATCGCCCGCTGAAATGCTGATCCTGCCCTCGGGATGCCGGAGGGTAAATTGTCGGAGGTCAAGCGTCAATTGTTGGGGCACTGCATAATATCACACCCGCCATTTGCGGATTTGTTAATGGCAAGGGCAATCAAGAATGCCGTCTCTCAAGAGCTCTAGAATCCACGGGAGGCTCGGAAGGCTGAAAGACGACAAACTTTTGGTGTGAAGTCGCCAGAATGCGGGAGGCTTAGATTGGCATGCTCAGCCGACGATTGCACCGGACCGTCAATGTCCGCCGCAGCCTGCAGGCGGGCACTCGTTTATTGAATACCGCCCCCTCCGACGAGTCGCTCATTCCGATCACACTCAAGGAGATGGCTGAGAACTCGGGCGACAGCGAAGGCGTGGAAACTACGGCAGCTTCGCTGCGTGCGATGGGTCAGAAGCGGCTGACACTCGAGGAGAAAAAGAAGCGGCGCCGCGCGCTCGATGCGATCGGCGTGCCTGAATTCAACTCCTTCCTCGCAGAGCGTGGACTCCTCACCAAGGGTGAGGAGCTGCCACGCCGGGCCACTACGATGCTGCAGGTCAACGTCGGGCTGTACTGCAACCAGGCGTGCAACCACTGCCACGTCGAGTCGTCACCGAAGCGGACGGAGACGATGTCGGATGAGACGGTCGCGCGCGTGCTCCAGGTGCTCGCAGCCTCACCCTCGATCGAGACGCTCGACATTACCGGAGGCGCGCCTGAGATGAACGGCGCCTTCAAGCCGCTCGTGATCGGCGCGACCAAGCTGGGCGTGGAGGTCATCGACCGGTGCAACCTGACCGTGATGGTCGAGCCGAGCATGCAGTGGCTCGGCCCCTTTCTGAAGGAGCACAAGGTCCGAATCGTTGGTGAGCCGCCGCGCGCTCGCTCCTGCGCCTGCGCAGCCCTGGCCGCCTTGCCTACCGCCCTGTTTGGGCGCACGGCGCCCTCGAACCATGGCCACCTCTGAGATATGCTCCGAGATATGATCCGAGATCGCACGGCGCCCTCGAACCCTCGGCCGACGCCCGCTGCGGCGCTCCCTCGCGCGCACAGCCTCGCTGCCGTGCTACTCGGAGCGCAACGTCGACACGCAGCGTGGCAGCAAGGTCTTCGAACGCTCGATCGAAGGCCTCAAGCGCTTGAACGCGCTCGGCTACGGCGTCGCGGGCAGTGGGCTCAAGCTGGACCTCGTGTACAATCCCGGCGGCGCATTCCTGCCGCCGGCGCAGGAGATGCTGCATGCGAAGTACACGGAGGAGCTCCAGTCCAAATTTGGAGTCGTCTTTAATGAGCTCTTCACGATGACCAACATGCCGATCAAGCGCTTCGCTGATCTGCTCGCCAAGCAGGGGAAGCTCGAGGAGTATATGAAGCTGCTGGTCGACTCCTTCAACCCGGTGACGGTCAACGACACCATGTGCCGCACGCTCGTGTCGGTGAGCCACGACGGCTCACTCTACGACTGCGACTTCAACCAGGCGCTCGCGATCCCATTGGGGCTCCTGCCGGTAAGCCAGCGGCGCAGCTCGATCTACGAGGTCGAGAATTTCGAGGAGCTCACGGGCAGCGCGGTGGCCACGAGCAACCACTGCTTCGGCTGCACCGCTGGCAGGGGCTCCTCATGACAGGGGGTCACCGTCGGGTCGTAGGCGACGACGCCCGATGGTGAAGGCCGAGCATGCGCGGCATAGGCGCGCTCTGGGCCTTCCACACACCACCACACCTTCGGTGCGCGCGGATGACGCTGGCAGCGTAAGGGCGACGATGTACGCTCGCTGACTGGCTGAAGGAGCATGCGCACCACCGACCACCCTCTTTTTCTCGACGAGCTGAGGTTGTCCCCCAAAGACGCACGTAGAGAGCGTCATCGATCATGTGTTCTCTCCTCCGCGTCTCCCCTCTTCATCATTCTCTCCACCCGTCCTCTCTCGAGGGGAGGCGAGGCTTTGTACAGTCCTTAAAAATCCCATTAGAAACCTCTCGACGAAGAAACAACAAGTTATTCGTTATTGAGCGGGTGTACACGGACAAGGCCCAACACGGCGCTGCCTCGCGACGAAGGGGGTGGCTGCGGCGAGAAACGGCGAGAGGACCAGTTTCTGCAGGGAGAGACCAACCTCTCACTAGCTAACTGGAGTGACCGACAGCTTTTGAGTGTCGCGCCAAGTTTGAACTCTTTCGATCAAGTTTTTCGTCGCGTCGAGGGGGGCCCAAAAAACCCGCACCTCGATCTTCGTCGCGTCCTGTGGCGCTGTTCTTGGCAGTGAACCTGACCTGTCGACTCTTCATGCCGTCAACATCGAGAGCCGCTGGTTCAGCCGTCACGACAGCTTCCCGGACAGCTAGGTTCGAGTCGCCGGCAAAAGAGTCGAAGCAGCGCTCGGCAATGACGGAGATGGCACCTCCACCCACGGAGCCACAAGCGTCGCCGCCAAAGGCCAAGCTCTCGACGCGGCCGACGAAGCTTAGCAAGGCTCCGACATACGTGGATCGCGCGAGCCTGACGAGTGACGGCTTCACATCGGCGCAGGCTGATGGCGTGATTATCGGTCGGGCGATCACCACGTCGGTCAGGGGCCGAGGCAGCAGAGCTGACGGCGATCATCTGCAGATGAGCAAGGACCTTAAGGCTGCAGGCTTCACGCCCGAACAGCTATGCGAAGCCGGCTTCGCCGCAAACGTCCTTCGAAGTGCTGGCTTCACCTTGCAGGAGCTGCAAGACTCGGGCGGCGACCTGAGCTTCCTGCGAGCAGCAGGGTTCCAGGTGCCTGAGCTCTTAGAGGCTGGGTACAGCATCGAGCAGCTCAAAAAGGAAGGCGTGACCGCCGCCAGCCTGCGAAGGGAAGCGCACTTCAGCTTCGAGCAGATCAAAGCGGCAGGCTACACACCGGCCGAGCTGCGCGAGTGCGGCTTTGGCGCGTCCGAGCTCCGCGAGGCTGGCTTCACACTGCAGCAGATCAAGGCTGGCGGCTACACCGCACAGCAGCTCATCAAGAAGGCTGGCTTCAGCCTGCGCCAGCTCAAGCAGGCGGGGTACTCCGCCGCAGAGATCGTGGGTGCCGTGGGCGGCAACGTGAGCCCTGGGGAGCTGATCGCCGCAGGTTATCCTCCGAAGGCAGTCAAAGCGGCGTGCGGGTCGGTCAGCAGCAAGAAGCCCGGCAGCGAGCCAGGCCAGAGCTTCTTTGCCGCCTCCCGCGCCGCTACCAAGCAGGGCGAGAAGCAGACGTTCGCCCTGCCCGAGAAGGTGACGGTTGGGCTTGAGGGGCTGCTTCGAAGGCCGGCCGCTGCCGAGGTGGTCGGTCCAAGCGGGCGAACCTATAGCAAAGAGCACACGTCGCTGTGGGGACTTCGTCCGTCGCACGAGCCACGGCGACTGGCCATCTTCATCGTCGAGTCGCGCCCGTTCGACCCGTGCGTGCTCACGGTCATCCTCCTCAACTGCTTGACGATGGCCTGGGAGTCGCCACTCGATCCGCCCGGCACGAGGAAGGCTCACTTGATAGACCAGTGCGAGCAAATCTTCCTCTATTTCTACACCTTCGAGATGCTGGTCAAGATGGTCGCGTACGGCGTGCTCTGGCACCGTAGCGCGTACCTGCGCGACCCGTGGTGCCAGCTCGACTTCCTCGTCGTCTCGCTCGCCTGGCTGCCCATCCTGACCCCGCTGAACGTCGCCAACGCTTCGGTCATCCGAGCGGTCCGTGCGCTGCGCCCTCTGCGTGCGCTCAAGACGATGCCGGAGATGCGTATGCTCGTCGCGTCCATCCTCGAGATCATCCCGAAGATGGGCAGCGTCTCAGTCCTCTGTGGCTTCCTTCTCCTAGTCTTCGGCATCGTCGGCGTCGAGCTCTTCAAGGGCGTCTTGCACTATCGTTGTGCGCCTGCCGACGTGGACCTGACGCTCCTCTCGCCGGACGAGCAGCTGCAATACGACTCTGAGACCTCGTGCAATCCGAGGCGCTCCGACCAATGCGAGGCGCACGACACGTGCTCGTACTTTGACATCAACCCCTCGAGTGGCCTCATGTCGTACGATAGCGTGCCGATCGCCCTCGTCGTGCTGCTGCAGGCGGTCACCTTCGACGACTGGGCGACGTCGATGTTTGCGCTCGAGGACGCGTACTCGCCGTATGTGATCATCTACTACATTCTGATCGTCATCATCGGCGGCTTCTTTGTGATCAACCTCTTCCTAGCCGTCATCTTTGAGGAGTTCCTCTCGGTGGCCCGCGTCGAGAAAGCTACTGAAGATATGAAGGTACGCTCCACGAGCATCAACGAGGACTCTGCTCTCGACGCCAAGGAGGAGACCAAATTTGGAAAGAAGCCATCCGAGTTGGATGAGGAGGCAAAGCAGGCGTTGCTGCAGGAGACAGAGTTCCTCTCCGACTTCACGAACAGGCCGCGCTCATTGATCGCCGACGCTGGCCCTCAGTCGCCGCGAGAGCGCGAGTTCATCCTGCTCGCCGCGGCCAACTCGCCCTCTTCCGTCGATCTCATCCTCGAGGAGAGGCGGCGGGTCCGGCTCGGCAAGTCCATATTAGGCAAGCCCGGCATCCTGTACAGCATCGCCACCTCGGACCAGCTAGGGACCTTCACCACGGGCCTGGTCGTCCTCAACCTGCTCATCATGTGTGTACCGTACGAGGGGATGTCGCCGGAGCTTGCCCTCAGGCTCGAGTTGGCCGCTTCCGTCATCACTCTCCTGTTCACAGCCGAGATGGTCGTGAAGCTGTGCGGCCTCGGCTGGTCAGCCTACTGGTCAGACGGATGGAACATGCTCGATGGCACCCTCGTCCTGCTGTCACTGGGTGAGATGATCCTCGATGCATTGAGCGGAGAAAGTGCCATCCCAAAACTCTCCTTTTTGCGGATTCTTCGGATGCTTCGGGTTGCCCGGATGCTCAAACTCATGCGGACTTGGAAGGAGCTGTACACGGTGATTGCGGCGTTCACGAAGGCGATCCCGCAGATGTCCAACCTCTTCGTCCTCACGTTCATGGTCCTAGTCATCTTGGCACTCCTGGGCTTGCAGCTCTTCGGGGGCATCTACAACCCAGAGACAGGCTACTCGTCCGTCCCGTGCCCAGGGGGCGTGTGCCCCGATGAGGACCTCGAGGAGCTGCCCCACTACCACTTTGACTACTTCGCCGCGTCGATGCAGACCGTCTTCGTGCTGATTACGGGCGCGTGGATCGACCTGACGAACCCGGCTGTGTCGGTCGTGGGCTTCCAGGCGCTCGCGTATTTCATCCCGGGGGTGATCATCGGACGGTTCCTCATGATGAACCTCTTCATAGGCGTCCTGCTGAACGCCTTCGGAGAGGACGAGGATGGCGACGCGCCCAAGCCCATCGGCGCCCCAACAGAGGAGTCCGAGCAAGCCGCCGAGGCGGCGGAGGAGCTCCGTGCTCGCGAGGAGCCCCGTTGGCCTGCCGACTACTCGCTCTGCCTCTTCGGGCCCTCTCACCCGCTGCGCATAGGATGCGTTGAACTCACGAACCATGGCGCCTTCGAGTCGTTCATCATCCTTGTCATCGCGGCCTCGTCTATCTGCCTCGCCTATGACACGCCGCGCCTCGACCCCGCCTCGCCGCTCGGTGTGCGAATCCACCAGGTCGACTTCTACTTTGTGGCCATCTTCTTCGTCGAGATGTGCCTCAAGATCATCGCTCACGGCTTCTGTGGCCAGAATGCCTACCTGAGCTCCGCATGGAATCAGCTCGATTTCTTCATCGTGGTCGTGACGGTGGTCGACCTGCTGCTTGCGTCTGGCCCGCTGCACTCGTTGCGCATTCTGCGTGCACTGCGGCCGCTCCGATTAGTGTCGCGCATCGAGGGTATGAAGGTGATCGTCTCCTCGCTGGTGAGAGCGCTCCCCGCGGTCGGCAACGTCTTCTTGGTCGTCTTTGCAGTGCAGACCGTCTTTGCGATTCTGGGCATGCAGCTCTTCATGGGCCGCTTCGGCTCGTGCTCCAACCCCGCCCTGACTACGAGGGCGACGTGCTACCCTCCAGGACTCGCCCCACCGTACCCTCCGGGGCTCCCACTGGTCGCCCCGTCGACACCGCCACCGTTGCCGCCACCACCTCCCTCGCCTCATCCACCACCACCCTCGCATCCGCCACCACCGCCCTCGCCTCCGCCCCCCATGCCGCCACCACCACCCTCACCGCCGCCGCCGCCACCACCCTCACCGCCGCCGCCGCCGCTCCCGCCGCCTCCATCACCGCTGCCTCCGACTCCACCACCGCCCCCACCAGAGATGCAGTCGGAGCCGCCGTTGGAGCCATTTATATCGCCGGCGCCGGAGGCTGCGATGGAGGCGGCGTCGGAGGTGGCGTCCGAGGTGGCGTCGGAGGTCGTGGAGGTGGCGTCGGAGGTCGTGGAGGTGGTGCGACGGCGGCTCCACGGTAGTCATACGGAGGCGCGGCAGCCCAAAGGAGGTGACAGCGTCGACAGCGACGAGGACGGCCTACCGATCGTCTGGCTCAACCCTCGGTTTGGTTCTTTCGACAACTTTGGCGATGCGATGCGCCTATTGTACATCATGAGCTCCGGCGACGCCTGGGTGTTCCCCATGTACTCGATGATGGCCGCGACTGAGCCGGGGCACGCGCCGGTTCGGAACGACTACTCGCCCAACCTCTTCTTTGGCATTGCGTGGATGTTCATCGGCTCCTTCGTGGCTCTCAACTTGTTCGTGGGCGTCATCGTCGACAGCTTCAACCGTATCAAGCAGGACACGGACTCTTCGGCTACGATGACGGCCGAGCAGCAGCAGTGGGTGCAGACGATGCAAGCGTTGGCGCGCCAGCAGCCGGTCAAGGCAGCGTATCAGCCCGCGAACGCGGTGCAGCGTCTCCTGTGTGACGTGGTCACCTCAGCTTCCTTTGAGCTCACCATCACTGTCGTCATCATCCTGAACATCAGCGCGATGGCGTGCGACTTTTGGCGCATCGAGAGCTACCCATCCGCGCTCGCCTTTTACAACACGTCCATGCATGTGTTCGTTATCATCTACTACATTGAGTGTTTGCTGAAGCTCCTCGCGTTCAACCCCTCGGGCTACTTTAGCGATGGCTGGAACCAGTTCGACTTCTTCCTTGTGTGCACTGCCGCTCTCGACGATTTTGGGGGGGTGGGCCTCAGCGAGATGGTCGGCGTGCCGCCCTTCATCCTGCGGGTCCTGCGCATCTTCCGCATCTTGCGCGTGCTCCGACTTCTCAAGGGGGCGAAGGATGTACGCGACTTGATCCTGACCGCCGTCTTGTCGTTCCCGGCGCTGATCAACGTGGGCTCCCTCCTCGCGCTCGTTGTCTTCATGTATGCGGTCCTCGGCACCCACCTGTTCACCTTCGTGGTGCACCAGGAGGTCATCAACGACGATCGCAACTTTGACAACGTGCCGAACGCCGCGCTTCTCCTCTTCCAGGTGCTGACGGGGGATGCATGGTCGGGGCTCATGGCGGATGCGATGGTCGGTCCGGAGACTGGGGCCTGCACCGTCGAGGAGGGGGACTGCGGCGCCCCGCTCGTCGCCATCGCCTACTTCCTCTCCTTCCAAGTATTTGGATCCTTCGTCTTCCTCAACCTCGTCGTCGCCGTCATCCTCGAAAACTTTTCGTCGCTTGGGAGTGTGAACCCGGACATGGTCACTGCTTCGGACGTCGAGGCCTTCAAGGAGGTCTGGGTCGAGTTCGATCCCGACGCGGACAACTACATTGCGTCCGAGGACCTGCCGTACCTCGTTCTCGCCCTGGCACCCCCGATGGGTCTCAAGGGCGTCGGCGATGAGCGCGCGGCCATCAAGCTGTGCCTCAAGCTGAGCCTCACCCAATACGATGGCACGGTCGCGTTCCAAGAGGTGCTCACGGCGCTCACGCGGCGCACGTTCTTGGACAAGGGCAACCCCGAGGAGCTCATGAAGCTCGACGTGCCTCCGCCACCCAAGCCGCCACCGCTGCCCCTGAGCCTCGCTGATGCGAAAGCGGCCGAAATGGGTAAGATTGCGACGGCAATGCCTTCCGCTCGGAAGGTCTTCGCGCTGCAGGTGATCTCTAAGTACGCGAGCATCTCCCTGGAGAAGCGCAAGGAGAAGGCGCTCGCGATGTTGTATACCGGTACAGGCCACCACGCGGACGTCACTTCACCGCAGACTATCTCGCGCGGTGGTGGGTCGCCCACGTCCTGCAAGCCGTCGCTCTCGAAACGCGTGGCGGCAGCGGGCAGCAGCAGCTGTCGCGTCTTGAAGAATGCTGCGGCGAGCGGCATCAGCAGCATGCGAGGCAAGATAAGCGCTCCGAGCGGCGCCGGTCCAGCGGGGCTCGACGCCTGATCGGTGCACGTGATCTCGCCAACATCAACTCGCATCCAAGAGCCAGGGAGCAGGATCAACCGTCGGATCGACAAAGCCCGAACGGACAGAGACTCGAGAGTGCGAAATACGACGTAGAGAGAGAGAGAGAGTTCAGAGAGAGAGATTTCGCTCTCCCCCCTAGTACAGGTTGTCTACAGCATGGAATACGAGTGTGCAGACAGTTTGTCGTCTTGGCATCATATATAATTGTTTCTCAAGAAACTCGTTCAAATCCCCTACTAGTACTACGTGCAGCTGCACATTGCGATGTGTACCGTACAATCATCGTTTATCGGCCGACAGCGTACCCTGGTGAGTGTAGTACTTTACGTACTTACTGCAGCCAAGCACTGAAAAGAAAACGAAAGTCAGCATCTGATGCTACTAGCCTTCAGAAGATTGAGCATCTCATCCGGCCCGCGCTCGCGCAAGTCCTCCACGAACGCCGCCACCCCGCGCCAGGCTCTGCCAGTGTACCTGCCGGTCTCCATGTCCTCGAGCAGCCGATTCGTCATGTTCGCCGCCTTCGTACCACTTTCCAAGCAGCGGCGTCTGACGATGTTCGAGGCCAGCACCGCCTGATTGATGGGCACCTGGCCAAACGACCACGCCTCCTCATCATCATCTGGGATGAGCCCATCGGAGATGTAGAGGACGAGGAGCGAGCCCGCACTCGCCTCAAGCACGAGTGCGGGGTACGTATGCGGGTAGCTGTGCTCGTTGACACGCGCGCCCTTGAAGCTATAGTAGTAGGCATCGACGATCGTTCGGCCCGCCTCAATCTCGGCCTCGACGAGCGCGGGCGGCGGCGTGGCGCCAGGCGCTCTCGCGCCGTGTTGGGCGCTACGCTCTCCCTCAAGCCTCGCAGCGCACAGGATCGCAAACGAGCGGCGGCAGAAGCGCAGAGTACAGCCCACGCGCGCCGTCTCCGCCTTCATGCCCGGCACAGCCCTCTCGTTTCGGCCGACAATGGCATCATGAAACATCTTCCAGCGGGACTTGCCCCAGATCGCATACAGGCAGCCTGCAGAGATGGTGATGCCCTCCGTGCGCTCACGCGGCAAGACGCCGCTGCGTCTCTGGGAGGCAGGGGGCAGCACGAGCTGCACATCCACCTCGCCAAAGATGCCCAAGGTCACAATCGCTTCAAGATAACCGGGCGAGTCCCAGTGGGCGCCCAGGCCGCGCCCCAAGCTCATAGATTGCGGCGCAAGCTCAAGGGGATGTTGCGCCTTGTTGATGCCGCACACTGGCATCCGTGTGAACTGTGCAAAAGCGAGCACGAACTCCTTGAGCAGCGGCTCTTTAGTCGTCGGGTCGACGAGAACCTGGCTCATCTGCTCCACAGCATCATGGACACACTGCGGCACAGGGTCCCAGTTGGCTGGGTTCTCGAAGCCCTCCATGCTACTCCCGCCCTTGGGCAGGCTCGGCCCAAACCATCGCTGCAGGTGCGCGGCCATCGCATCCGCGTACTCGTGCGACTTGTCGAGGAAGTATTGGAGCGTGTTGCCATTCCTGCCGTATTGGATCCAGGGCCCATTCCCCTTTTCGCGCTTTACCAGCCACTCTTGAATCGGGGCAACATGAATGTTCTCTGCGGTGGCCCACCCATCGCGAGCGTCAAAGTCGTCGTAACGGCCACCAAATGGATCCGCACGTGAGATCAGCGACGGCTTCTCTGGAGCGGCCGCGGACTCCGACGCCGCCGCTGTCGCCACGCTGCAGTGCTCTTGAGCGGATTTCCCCTCCCATGCCTTCAGCTTGGGGAGCACGACATGCACCGTGGCCTCTTTGCCGATCCCATAATCTCCGAACACTTTCACAAGTTCTTTACCGGCATAGACAAGCTTTACGCTGTCGGCACGGCAAGATGGGTCGCCGTTCGATTTCCGCTCCAGGGCCTGCTTCACTTCATCGATTGTCATGGCATTATGCACCGGTACACGAATAGTGTTTCCGAGCATCGTCTTGAAACAGACCTCGAACGTGGATGCTGCCACTGCCTGCCCTCGGCCGCCCTCTGCCGAAGAAGCTCGCTTGGACTCGCCGCCCTCTGCTTGGCGGTGGACCACCGCCTCCGCCTCGTCGTCGTCCATGCCAAACTTCCACTCGCGAACACCACGATCGCCAGGCAGCTCAACAGGTGCGGCCACAGATGCAGGGGCCGTGGGAGCGAGGGAGGCGCAAGCGCGGGCAGGTGTATCGAGGGTGGTGTGAGCGTGGGTACGAGCACCAGCAGCTCTATCGCGCTCCTCGACGCGTTGCGTAGGACCGGAAGAGGCGGTGGCGGGTTCCGCTGACGGCGGGGGTACAGGCAGGTAGCCAAGTCGCTGCCGCTCTGACGTCGACAGGCCGCGGACCGTGCTCTCGAGCCAGCACAGGGCTGCATCGGGCCACTCTTTGTGCAGCTTCGCAAAATTCCTGTTGAGCTTCGCCTCGTATTTGTCCTTGTCATGCAGAGGCACGGCAGCGGCTGGAGATGGCGGCCGACGCGTGGCGGCGGGCAGTGTCCACTCCTCTTCCATGCCTGTCGCCTTCGCGGCTGCACTCGTGGCCGCACTCGTGGCCGCACTCGTGGCTGCACTCGCCGCCCCAGTCGGCCTCTTGACCAGTCGCTCGTCCTCCTCCTGTTCGTTCTCCTTTCGCTTCTTGCTGGCATCGGCTGAAGTCGCTGACGACCGATGCCGCGTGGCGATCGATTCCTCGCGCTGGGTTCCTTTGACTTCGGCCTGCTTTAATTCTGCCCTCTGCTTCTCGACGAATTTCGGGTCCAGCAAGCATTCGAACGCCTTGTCCTCCGTGGCCGTGATG
>Ga0114972_10003798_pt1 | contig 11269 bp, 7 predicted proteins | sample M_140807_EF_Meta_FD_87354 | JGI IMG/M metagenome (GOLD analysis project Ga0114972, IMG submission 87354) | Freshwater microbial communities from Lake Montjoie, Canada to study carbon cycling - M_140807_EF_MetaG | ecosystem: Environmental > Aquatic > Freshwater > Lake | place: Lake Montjoie... | reverse complement strand
TTCTCTCCGGCGCGCAGCCCGTGCACGTGCCGTTGCATCCGCCGCATTATCGTTTTGATCCGGCGGAGCTGCGGCGGGCGTTTGCGAGCGGTTTGAAGGCGTTTGTTTTATGCAACCCGTCCAATCCGTGTGGCCGCGTGTTTACGCGCGAGGAGCTGCTGCAGATCGCGGCGCTCGCCGAGGAATTCGATACGTGGGTGCTCACGGACGAAGTTTATGAGCACATCGTCTTCGCGCCGCATCGGCACACGTATTTCTCGACGTTGCCCGGTATGGCGCAGCGCACGCTCATGTGTTCGTCGTTGTCGAAGACGTTTTCGATCACGGGTTGGCGGCTCGGCTATCTCCATGCGGCGCCGGGGGTGATCGCGCAGGCGCGCAAAGTGCATGATTTTCTGACGGTGGGCGCGGCGGCACCGTTGCAACACGCGGTAGTGACGGCGCTGAATTTTCCGGCGAGTTACTACGATGGGTTGGCGGCGGAGTACGCGACCTCGCGTGATGTGTTGCTGAGTTATCTCGACCAGACGGGCTTGAGTTACACGCGGCCTGAGGGCGCGTATTTTGTGATGCTCGATATTTCGCCTTTCGGCTACGCGAGCGACGTGGAATTCGCGCACTGGATGACGAAGGAGATCGGCGTCGCACCCGTGCCAGGCTCAAGTTTTTTTGCGAACGGCGAAAACCGCTACGTGCGGCTCAACTTTGCCAAGAAGCCCGCGACGCTCCACGCGGCGGGTGAGCGGTTGTTGAAATTAAAGCGCTAGCTATTATTGCTGGTAATTTGAAATTACCGCGCCGGAATCAATAAGGTCATTCCGGGCTGCTGATTATATTGCTAAGATATGTCATTAGTAATAAACTACCAGTTGATTTAAACGCCCTGTCCGCTGGGCAAACGCGTTCGCCGCGGCGAGCTTTGTCTAGGTTGCGGTTCGGCGTGTGGGCTTTGGGCGCTCGGTTGCTGATGGTTTTGCTGGCGGTGGGCTGCGGGGTTAGAGTTGGCCGAGCGCAGATTGTTTGGACCGGTACGGGTGGAAACGCGAATTGGTCGAATACGGCTAATTGGTCGAATAAAGATCCGAATAACCCCAATGAAATTCCAGGTACCTTGACTTATAGGTATGCAGAATTTTCAGGGAATCCTGCCAATAAAACATCTATATTGGATCGTAGCTATAGCATTGAATATGGTATCAGATTCGGATCCGGAGCGGCGGCTTTCACGATTAACAGCGGATCTCCCAGCTATACACTGAATTTAGGCTATGGCGGCATCACCCAAAATAGTGCTGTGCTACAAACGATTAATGTGAACGTAGTCCAAAGCGGATCAGCGACTTGGTCCAATAGCTCAACGGGGAGTTTGCTTGTTAGCGGCTCGGTTACTTTAGGAGGTTATTTTACGATTCAAAACACGTTAAGTGGGGGTGTCACCTATTTGACGGGCAATCTTTTGGGTAGCGGAGGGATATCAACTACAGGCTTGGGTACCACGGTTTTAGCGGGCAACAACGCATCGTATAATGGCGCCATTTCGGTCAACGATGGCGGCACATTGCAGGTTGGGAATCTTGGTGCTACCGGCACGCTTGGCACGGGCGATATTAGTATTAACCATATCAGTTCAAAATTAGTGTTTAATCGCACAGGGACACTTTTGGTTTCAAATAATATTAACGGTGCCGGTAGTCTTGCTCAATCAGGCTCCGGCACCACTATATTAACAAGTAATCAGAATTGGTATTCTGGGGGCACGCAGATTAATGGAGGCACCTTGCAGATCGGTAATGGTGGTACGAGTGGTCAGCTCGGCTCAGGTTTGGTTAGCAACAACGCTGCGCTGGTCTTCATGCGCTCCGATGCGATCAGCGTGGGCAACGTCATCAGCGGCTCCGGTTCACTCGCGCAATCCGGCGCGGGCACGCTCACCCTGACGGGCGCCAACACCTACACGGGCGCCACCACGGTCACCTCGGGCATCCTCAAAGCCGGCGTGGCTTCCGTGGCGGGCATGAGCGGAGCTTTTGGTAACAACTCCGCCGTCACGCTCAGCAACGCCACGGGCGTCGGCCTCGATCTCAACGGTTTCAACACCCAGATCGGCTCGCTGGCTGGCGGCGGTACGTTGGGCGGCAACGTCACGCTCGGCGGCTCCACCCTCACGGTTGGCGGAAACAACCTCGCCTCCACGTTTTCCGGTATCATTTCCGGCGCAGCCGGTAATCTGATCAAAATCGGCAGCGGCACACTCACCCTGACGGGCGCCAACACCTACACGGGCACCACGACGATCAACGCCGGTACCGTGCAAGTAGGCGACGGCGGCACCCTCGGCACCTTGGCCAACGGTGCGATCACGGACAATGCTGCCCTCGTTTTTAAACGCTCCGATACGATCAGCGTGGGCAACGTCATCAGCGGCTCCGGTTCACTCGCGCAATCCGGCGCGGGCACGCTCACCCTGACGGGCGCCAACACCTACACGGGCGCCACCACGGTCACCTCCGGCATCCTCAAAGCTGGCGTGGCTTCCGTAGCGGGCACGAGCGGAGCTTTTGGTAACAACTCCGCCGTCACGCTCAGCAACGCCACGGGCGTCAGACTCGACATCACAGGTTTCAACACCCAGATCGGCTCGCTGGCTGGCGGCGGTTCGTTGGGCGGCAACGTCACGCTCGGCTCCGCCTCGCTCACCGTGGGCGGCGACAATACGAGCACGACTTTCGCCGGCACAATCACCGGCACCGGCTCCTTGACCAAACTCGGCACCGGCAAACTCACCTTTGAACGGAGTAGCGCCACCCCGATGTATAGCGGAATCACCAACGTGTCCGCCGGCACCCTGGAATTTTCCGGGACCTTCACGTTTGCCGGCACCCTCAACCTGAGCGGCGGTAATCTGAGCCTGATCAACGGCGCGGATGTCACCTTCGGGACGATTAACATCAATGCAAATACCACCATCGACTTTGGCTCAAACACCGCCACCAAGCTCACCTCCGCCAATCTTAACATCGCGGCCGGCGTCAAAGTCACCGTCGTCAACTGGGTCAACAACGGCACCGCCGCCGGCAGCGATGATATCTGGAAGGTGACGACCAGTTTTTATCAGATCAACGGCCGGTCCGCGACGCTCAACTCCACCGGCACGGTTACCGATATCGCCCCTGAAAATTTAATCTCTTTCTCTGGTGCGAATCCCGGCTTTAAAACCGCTTGGGTCACCGATCAGGGCGGCCTTTATTATAACACCGAGCTTCGACCGATCCCTGAGCCCTCGACTTACGCCGCGATCATGGCCGCCACCGCGCTGGGGTTTGGCGTCTGGCGCCGACGTCGGCGTGCGCCTGCGGCGAAAATTTAATTCAACTCCCTGCGGCCATAGTGTCGCGTGCGGGGACCGGATTGGCTCGTCGCGCTATGCGTAGGCTTTCGACGAACACTGCGGCAAAAAATAATCCGCCCATCAACAGGCTCCATTTGGCGGCGATGCGCAGTTCCGGCGTGCCGCGAAACCGCACGTCGGCCAAGTGAGACCCCGCCGGCACTGGGAAAGCGACCAAACCATTCGGCGAGCGAAACGCGCGCACCGGCTGCGCATCTACGCTCACGCGATAACCCGGTTGCCAAGAACGAAACGTTTCCACCGTCCCTGCGTGCTCCGCGCGCACTCGCAGTTGTAGCGGTTGCAGGCTCAGTACTTCGACCGGCGCGACCGAGGGTTGATAATCTACGACGCGCAGGCGCACGAGTTTCTCGCCGGCTTTGAAGGGCGCGTTAGCCGCGGCGCCTTCGCGCTTCAGGACCAGCTCGATGGCTTCCGGCTCTGCGCTCGAATTCCAAAATGACAGCGTGTGATGATGCGCGGGCCCATTACCAAAACTCTGCCGCCCGCCCGCTTCTGGCAGGATGTATTCGCGATAAAAATTATTTCCCCGAGCGATCAACCAGCCCGGCGCCTCTTCGGCGGCCCAGGCAAACGTGACCAGTTTTCGCTCACCCGGCGAGAGGATCAACTTCGGCGTAAGGTAAAGCCACGAGGGATAATTGGGATCTTGGGTCACGCCGGGCTCGATCCACGGCGCGTTTTGCGCGCGGGCCATCGCGTCCGCGGTTTCGTCCGGCCCCTGACGATTATTTGGCCCGGGCTGCGTGAACCACAGCCGCGTTTCGATGCGGAAATCCGCCACGCCGTTGTTGTGGTAGTTCGAATACGGCAACAGATCGTAGTGAAACCGGGAGAGCGGCCGATTTTCGGCCATCAGGTGTTTTTTGGTCTGCGCCACGGACTCGCGAAATTGCCACGAACGCCCGATGACCGCGCTGTTTTCCCACGCGGCCCAAGGCACAAACCCGATCAACGCCAGCACCGCCCAACGCTCGATCCGCCCCGTTGAGTTGCGGCCCAGCGCGAGAAAAATCGCGACCAACGCAAACGGCGCCGTCACCGGCATAAAGCGCAGAAAATACGCGAACCCGATGACATCCGTGATTTCCTGCGGCATATTATACCAAAGCAGCCGGCAAAACCCCGGCACCGGCGCGAGGGCCAGCATCAACGCCAGCGTCGCCGCCAAAAACGCCTGCGCCGCCGGGTGCGGTCGGCGCACCAGCGCGATCAACGCCCACACCAGTCCCGCGGCCACCGCGTACCCCAGTTGGTCGTTGCCGTTCTGGTGCAAGGAAAGCCAAAGTAATTTATAGCCGCCGCGCAGGCCTTCCAAATACGGATCCACCTTGGGAAATGCGGGCAAACGCAGGCCGAAAAATATCCCCACGCCGAGCACCGCGCCGATCATCATCAACTCCGGGAACGGCTTGAGTCCGAGTCGCGGTTTAAAATGAGCGAGCGCCCACAGCCCCGCGCTGACCGCGATAACTACGATCACGGGAATCAGAATCGCCGGACAAAAAAACGCCAACGCCTCCACGCCCACGACCACCCCGGCCGCTGCCAGTCCCCAAGCCGCGGGCCGCCGATAACGATAACAACCCGTCAGCCCGAGCACGATGCCAGCGAGCGCCGCTCCGGGCACCACTACGTTCGCCAGCGGATCGTTTATGCCACCGCGCAGGTTGGAAAATTCTCCAACAGAAACAAAGTATCCCGCGCTCGTGGCGGCGGCCACGAGTCCGGTGACCGCCATCTGACCAAGTGTGCGCGCATCAAACGGCCGCATCATACTCCAAAATAAAATCACCAGCGCTACGCTCGCGCTCGTCAAAAACGCCACCGGCGGATGGCAAAACCACACCGCGCCCAGTCCCGCCCCGAGCCAGATCCACGCGCGCCACGCTCGCGTTTCCAGCGCGAAACCGAGCGAGATCACGACGAGCGCCACGATCGGCATCGCCGCCGTCGTCATGTACATGTCGTACTGGATTTGGGGCAACGTCAGCGCCGGACACGTCGCGTAGAAAAATGCGACCAACCAAGCGAACCACGGCCGCGTCGGCCGCAAGCGCCGCAGTCCTACATAAATCACCGCCACCGCCGCCAACACGCTCGCGATCAATACCAGATGTTGCACGGCCAACGGGGTGAGTTGGCGCAGCGTGACGACGTCGAGCAACGCGCCGAAATTATGGTGCCACGGCGCGCTGCGGAAGGGATGCACATTGCCGTTCCAGGCGAATTCACCCTGACCCACGAAAACGGGGAAAATGCCGTTCCGCGTCTGACCGAGAAAATCTTCCATGAGGTCGCCGTACCAGCGTTCATCGACTACACCCACAATCTGCGGCGTGAAATACGCCCACCAGGTCGTCAGCACGACGACCCCGAGGAGGAACACCCGAGCCTGTTCGGCCGCCTCGGGCTTTGGCCCGTGGGCAAGTCGCGCCGGCCCGTGGGCCGCCCAAGTCGCCAGCAACGCCGCCGCGATCACGTACGCCTGCATCAGCGGCGTCGCAGCGCCCGGCCACGCGGGCAACATCGCGCCGACGGCTACGGCGCCAGCCGCGAGCGACAAGACCGCGCGAGCCGATGTGGTTCGTGCGCGCAAAACAGCATCGGCAACGACCCACGCGGCGAGCAAAAGGCCGGGCCCCAGCCAGAGCCATGTCGTGCGCATTTGGCCGGTCAAACCCGACCACGCCACCAAAAGGGCGGCGCCGATAAACCAAGCCTGCGCCGCATCCGCCCAACGCGCCGCACGGGTCTTCTTAAAAATCACCGCAGCGAATCGGCGGCTGACGGATGAGATTTTCAAAAACATCAGATCCTTGAAACGGAAATTTTCGCGCAAGCCGAGGTCGGGTTTAAGTGGAATTTAAATGGCAGCGATACGTGAGGCGCGCTGCGGCGGCGTTTACGGGTGATCTCGGTGGGAAACGGTTAGTTCAACCGCACCGCTTGGCCGGGGCGCGCGGAGGTGAGTTGGCCGGCGCGGATCACAGGGATGCCGTTCACGATCACGTCGCTGAAGCCCGTCGCGTAATGGTGCGGGTTGTCGTAGGTCGAGGGATCGTTCACGGTCGCGGGGTCGAAGATCACGACGTCGGCGATGGCGCCGGGGCGGAGTTCGCCGCGTTCGCCGAGGCGAAACGTGCGCGCGGGCAGCGAGGTCATTTTGCGCACGGCGTCTTCGAGCGAGATCACCTTTTGGTCGCGCACGTAGCGGCCGAGGATGCGGGCGTTGTTGCCGTAGCCGCGCGGGTGGGGGACGGCTTCGCCAAATTTCCGGATGCCGGAATCGGAGGCGATCATGGTGAGCGGTTGGGCGAGAAATTTTTTGAGGTCGGGCTCGCTCATGCCGTGGAAGACACCTTGCGCGCCGCCGCGCGCTTCGATGTCGAGGATCGTCTCGATCTGGTCGTCGAGCGTCGCCGCGCCGCGGAGGAGTTGCGCGCATTGCGGGATGGTTTTGCCGTTGAAGCGCGGGTCGGGTTTGAAGTTGGCGACGACGGCGTAGGTGAAGTCGCCGCGTTGGCCCTTGGCGATGGAGTCTTTCATCTCGGCGACCATCTGGGCCTTGATCGCGGGATCGGCGAGGCGCTCTTTGTAACGCGCGGCACCGCCTTCGCGGAACTCGGCGGCGATGAGCGCGGAGATGCCGGTGCTCGACGCGGTGTAGGCGTATTGATCCTGCGTGATTTTCAAGCCGGCGGCGCGGGCGCGATCGAGGTAGGCGAGGATTTCGTCGGCGCGGCCCCAGGCGTTGGGGCTGGAGAGTTTGATATGGGAAACTTCGGCGGGGATTTTTGCCTCGCGGGCGACGGTGGTGAGTTCGTCGAGGGCTTCGAGGATGCGGGAGTTTTCGTAGCGCATGTGGCTCGCGTAGATGCCGCCATGCGCGGCGGCGACTTTGGCGAGGGCGACGATTTCATCGGTCTTGGCAAAGGAGCCGGGCAAATAAATCAGTCCCGTGCTCAGGCCGACGGCGCCCTCTTGCATCGCTTGTTCGACGAGGGCGCACATTTTTTCCAATTCGGCGGGCGTGGGCGGGCGCATGAAGCTGCCGCCCATGACTTGGAAACGCACGGTGTTGTGCCCGATGAGCGTGGCGACGTTGAGCGAGACGCCGGTGCGCGTGAGTTGGGCGAAGAAGGCACCGACCTCGAGCTTCGAGCCGCCGCAGTTGCCGGTGACGATGGTGGTGACGCCCATGCGCAGGAAATTTTCCGCGGTGGGGAGATCGTTGACGTCTTCGGAGTGCGTGTGGACGTCGATGAAGCCGGGAGCGACGACGTGGCCGGCGGCGTCGATTTCGGTGGGTGCGGTGGAGCCGGCGGGGAGTTGTCCGATCGCGGCGATGCGGCCGGCGCGGATGGCGAGATCGCCGGGGCGCGCGGGTGCGCCGGTGCCGTCGATGAGCGAGGCGCGGCGGATGATGAGATCGTAGGTCTCGGCGCCAAGGGGCAACGAGACGAGCGGGACGACGAGGCAGAGCAGGAGGCGTCGGGCGAGGCGCATGGGGGAAAGCGAGCACCGTGAGGCTCAAACTCGCGCGCGGCAATGCGGGATCGTGGATGTTCGGGTGGTTTGAGTGCGGCGAGTGACGGCGACGTGAATTTAACGCGCGGCGGTGATTTTTGACTTTGCGCGCGGGCGCGGGCGGCGTGTGGTGGAGTGATGGCAGCGCGGCCCACGTTTCGCATGGCGGTGAAGTTTTGGCTCAAGCTGGGGCTGCTCAGCTTTGGCGGACCCGCGGGGCAGATCGCGCTGATGCATCGGGAACTCGTGGAGCAGAAAAAGTGGGTCGAGGAAGCGCGGTTTTTGCACGCGTTGAATTTTTGTATGCTCTTGCCCGGTCCCGAGGCGACGCAACTGGCGACGTATTGCGGGTGGCTCTTGCATGGCGTGCGCGGGGGCTGGGTGGCGGGCGCGCTGTTTGTGTTGCCGGGCGCGCTGGCGATGTGGGGCTTGAGTTGGGTTTATGTGAGCTACGGGGCGGTGCCGGCGGTGGCGGGCGGGTTGCACGGGTTGAAGGCCGCGGTGCTGGCGATTCTCGCGGTGGCCGTTGTGCGGGTCGGGCGCAAGTCCTTGCAAACGCCGATCGCGTGGGCGCTCGCGGTGACGGCGGGCGCGGTGCTCGCTTGGGGTGTGGCGCCGTTTCCGGTGGTCGTCGGGGTCGCGCTGACGGTGGGATTTTTCAGCGTGCGCCGTTGGCCGGAAGTGTTGGGGCCAAGCGCGGCCGCGAGCGCGGGCGAGGTGGCGAGGGCAAACGACGCGACGCAGACTCGCACGGTGCGCGAGACGGCGTGGATCGCCGGCATCGGCTTGGCGTTGTGGTTCGCGCCGGTCTTGGGCGCGGTGTGGTTGCAGGGTGGCGAAGGACTTTTCGCGCAGCTCGGTTGGTTTTTTAGCAAGGCGGCGGTGGTGACCTTTGGCGGGGCTTACGCGGTATTGCCGTATGTGGGGCAACAGGCGGTGGAGCAGTATCAGTGGGTCACGGCGCCGCAGATGGTGGATGGGTTGGCGCTCGCGGAGACGACGCCGGGGCCGTTGATTTTGGTGCTGCAACACGTGGGGTTTCTCGCGGGTTGGGCGCAACCGGGCGGGCTCTCGCCCCTGGCCGCGGCGACGTGGGGTGCGGCGATGACGACGTGGGTGACCTTCGTGCCGACGTTTTTATTTATCCTCGTGGGCGCGCCGTACGTGGAGCGGTGTCGCGGCTGGGCGGCCTGGCGCGGGGCCTTGGCGGCGGTGTCGGCGGCGGTGGTCGGCGTGATCGCGCAGCTGGCGGGTTGGTTTGCGTGGCACGCGTTGTGGCCGCAGGGCCTGAGCGCAGGGGTTGATTTTTGGGTCTTGGGCGTGGCGGTGGCGGCGGGGGTGGCGCTACACTGGGGCCGCGTGGGCCTCGGCTGGATCGTGTTGGCGTGCGGAGTCGCGGGGGCGTTGAGCGTGAATTGAGATTGGAGACATATAAAACGCTTTTGTTGCCTCCCAAAGTCTACGGACGTGCCCGAAACCTCGATCTACCGCGATCTCGCCGTCAAAATCTGCGCTAATTCACTTGTTGCGGGCTTAAAAAGCACTTTTAGACTCAATTTTGAGTCTTTTGAGGTTAAAAAGGGCCATTTTGCCCCTGATTACAGCAATAATTGATGCCGCAACCACAAAAGATCCTTAAGCAAAACGAGAAAATGAGCTCGCGGGAGTAAAAGATAAGCTCGCGGGAGTAAAAGATAAGCTCGCGGGAGCAAAAGATAAGCTCACGGGAGCAAAAGGTAAGCTCGTCGGAGTAAAAGGTAAGTTCGCGGGAGTAAAAGGTAAGATCACGGGAGTAAATGTTAAGCTCGTCGGAGTAAAAGGTAAGTTCGCGGGAGTAAAATGTAAGCTCGCGGGAGCAAAAGGTAAGCTCGTCGGAGCAAAAGGTAAGCTCGTCCGAGCAAAAGGTAAGATCATCCAAAAACAGCTGTGCATCTAGAGTCGGCTCGGACACGGGCTGAGCGAGCCCTGGATAGGTTTGTCCTTAAGGTCTGGGGCATGGTTGAGATACTGGAGGAGAGGGGTTCGTGGATGGCGGACTTGGTCGTAGTGCTTTGGCTGCTCGGCCACCTCGTGCTAAGTAACACTTTGGTGACGATAAAGCTTATCGTTTGCAGGGGATGGAAATCGAACCAGAAAGTCGCGCAGTGAACTTTACTCGTCATTATGATATAGCGGTCGTGGGAGCTGGGATCGTCGGTCTCGCTCATGCTCTGGCTGCGGCCCGGCGGGGGCTGCGCGTAGTCGTTTTCGAGCGCAATGCCCAAGCCGTGGGAGCTTCGGTGCGGAACTTCGGCTTGCTCTGGCCTATCGGTCAACCCGCTGGACTGCGCCACGATCGGGCGCTGCGTAGTCGGGAAATTTGGAGTGAGGTCAGCTCGGCGGCCGGTTTGCATCTCGATCCCAGCGGCTCGCTGCACCTGGCTTATCGGGCCGACGAGTGGGCGTTATTGCAGGAGTTTGCGGCCACTCCGCTGGGGTCGAGTTTTGATCGTATGCTGTTAACGCCTAAGGAAGCGATCGCCCGCAGTGCGGCGGTCGAGCTCACGGGTCTGCGGGGAGCGTTGTGGAGTCCGACGGAGGCGACCGTGGATCCGCGTCAAGCGATCGCAGCGCTGCCGGCTTGGCTCCATACAACCTATGGGGTTGCCCTACAATTTGGGACGACGGTTCGAAGCATGGCTTTACCCGTGATCGAGACCACGGCTGGGGTCTTTCAGGCGGATCGCGTGGTGGTGTGCAGTGGGCAGGATTTCGAAACGTTGTATCCGGAAGTCTTCATGAGCCAGCCGATCACGCGCTGCAAATTGCAGATGCTCAGGACTCCGCCCCAGCCTGATCTTTGGCCGCTGGGGCCGGCGCTTTGTGCGGGGCTCACGCTGACTCATTACGATTCATTCAAGAGTTGTGCGGGTCTGGCCGCGGTGGTGGCCCGCGCTCGCGCCGAATATCCGTTTCACGTCGAGCACGGGATTCATGTGTTGGTTTCGCAGACTGCTCTAGGGGAACTCACCCTCGGCGATTCTCATCATTATGGTCTCACGTTATCACCGTTTGACCGCGAGGACATCAATGCGGCGATTATGAGTTACCTGAGGACCTTTGCGCACGCGCCTGATCTTTCGATCGCGGAGCGTTGGCATGGGATTTATCCGAAGATGACAGATGGTCGCAGTGAATTGGTCCTGAGACCGGAAACGGGAGTGATGATCGTCAACGGACTCGGTGGCGCCGGCATGACGATGGCTTTCGGCTTAGCCGAAGAAAACTTACGGGATTTCTAAGATCGCGGTTGATCGCCGGCGATGATGCGACTGGCGATTTGTTCGAGGA
>Ga0114972_10003795_pt1 | contig 11273 bp, 9 predicted proteins | sample M_140807_EF_Meta_FD_87354 | JGI IMG/M metagenome (GOLD analysis project Ga0114972, IMG submission 87354) | Freshwater microbial communities from Lake Montjoie, Canada to study carbon cycling - M_140807_EF_MetaG | ecosystem: Environmental > Aquatic > Freshwater > Lake | place: Lake Montjoie... | reverse complement strand
CGCGACCACCGAAGATAGCCAGCGGAATCACCGCCCCGGCCATGGCTTGGGTCATGAGCGGAAGCGGCTGATAGATCTGCAACAGCGGTCGCATTTGCAGGACGGAAGTCGCCCACAGCACCGCACTGACGGCGACCAGCAGATTTCCGACCAGGCTGCCCGAGCCGGAAAGGTGACCGCCCAGGATGACCATGGAAACTCCACCGAAGGCGATGCCCGTTCCCAGTAGCGCCAACCATTGCAGCCTCTCCTGCCGCAAAACGATGCTGAAAAGGTAGGTGAGGATGGGGGCGGTGGCGAGGATGATGGAGCCTTCGGCGGGTGAGGTTTGGCCCATTCCGCCCAGGAAAAAGATCATGTAGATGCCCATGGACATGCATCCGGCGAAGAGGACGCGGGGCCAGTGTTCGCGCTGAATGCGGGTATCGATGCGCCACAGACCGCAGATGGCCCAAAGCGCAGCCCACATGAGCAGGAAACGAACCAACGCCACCGCCGAGGGCGTCATTTGCTGATACAGCAACTTAACGCTAACGAAATTGAACCCCCAGCAGACCGAGGTAACCAAAAGAGGCACGTTTAGCCGAGGAATTTTGCTTAGGATTCAATAAGTATGGCGATTCGGCGTATGCTGTTGGTCAGGCTCATTTATGGCGGTTTCGGAATACGGACAGGGAAATTTTGGCGCGGGCAAGCGCTTTCGGTTGATTCTGCGCGAGCAGGGCATGACCCGCGAACTAGGCGGCGAAGACATGTCGATCGCCGTGCAGATCGTAGACAGCATCTTTATGCAGGCGCTGGATACGGGGACTTCGGATATTCACCTTCAGCCCGAGCGCGAGCAGCTGAAGATTCGGTATCGCCAAGATGGGCAGTTGAATGAGAACGGTCAATTGCCGCCGGAGCAGGCGCAAAACGTTATCGCCCGTCTGAAGCTGGCTTCGGGCATGCGCATCGACGAAAACCGCGAGCCGCAAGACGGTCGTATTGACATGGAGTACGGCGGGCGTCGGCTCAGCGCTCGTGCCAGCTGCATCCCCTGTTTGAACGGCGAGAAGTTCGTTATGCGACTTCTGGACCCGGCGAGCATGAAGGTGGATTTGGTCCGCCTGGGCATGCCAGACGACGTACTGAAGAATTGGAGCCGCGCCGTGCAGGTGCCGTACGGCCTGATTTTGGTAACGGGCCCGACCGGTAGCGGCAAGACCTCTACGCTTTACGCCTCGCTGCAGACGCTGGACAGTCGAAACCGGAACATCGTGACGGTGGAAGATCCGATTGAATATGAATTTGATCGGAACATCGCCCAGGTGCAGGTGACGGAAAAGATGACCTTCCCCAAGGTCATGCGCACCTTCCTCCGGCAAGACCCGGACGTGATGATGGTGGGAGAAATGCGCGACCCCGAATCGCTGGCGATCGGTATCCAGGCCGGTCTCACCGGTCACTTGGTGTTGAGCACGCTCCACACCAACAACGCGATCGAGACGGTTTCTCGAATGATGGATATGAAGGCCGAGCCGTACTTGGTGGCGGGCGTTTCGGTGGCGATTTTGGCGCAACGCCTGGTGCGTTTGAACTGCGCTAAGTGTCGGCAGCCGTACCGGCCGTTGCCGGATGAGATTGAGACGCTCAAGTTGACGGAAGAGGAATTGGCGACGGGCAAGTTCTGCAAGGGCGCGGGCTGCGCCGAGTGCCGCGGTTCGGGCTATAAGGGCCGAATTGGCGTCTTTGAACTGCTGATGGCAACGCCAAAGATTCGGGCAGCCATGGCGCGGAATGCGGACTTCCCGACGATGCTAACGTTAGCGAAAGAGCAGGGTTTCCGCACCATGATGGACGACGGTCGGTACAAGGTTGTAAATGGCTGGACCACGCCGGAAGAGGTTATTAAGGCAGTCTTTACGCAGGCGATCGACTGAGGTCTCGGGTCTGGTTTAGGTGCTTTTTGTACGGCTGATTAGTCGCTAGTCGAATCGTAAACCCTCATCCCGGGGCACAATCTTCTCCGACCTTCTCCCTCGGGGCGAAGGTGGCGGAAAGCGGTGCGCCGCGTGGCTTGATGAAGGACGGGGACATGCTCAACTTCAGTCAGAATTCTGTTGTAAAGCGAGGTTTGGTTGGACGAAACGTTGGCGCGGTATTCATCGGAACTTGGTCGGCGGATGTATTCGCGCGTGGTGACCGTGATTCTAGCCGTCGGTAGTTTTGGCTACTTTAGTTACTGGAGCGATTGCACGGTTTTTTTAGTGATTGAGCCGCAATCAGGGGTTTCGGAGGTGATGATTGACCGGAAACCGGCGCAGGGGTACGTGCAAACGATTCCGTGGGGTCGACACACGATCACCTGGGAGCAAGATGGAGTTCCGCGTGCCGCGGAGTTTACAAACGAGGCGGGGGACAACTATCTATATCTGACTCGCATCCCACCGTATCTGTCGGCGAAAGGAAAAATCAAAGTGCTGTCCGTGCAGTGACCGACCACAATTTCCTGAAATTTAATTCAGACTTAACAATTGCCAGATAAACCGCTCAGATGCATACGATTGACCGCCGCTCGCTTTTGAAGACCGGATTTGTGGGAGGCCTCGTCGGCGTCCAGGGACTATTGCTACGACCAGCGCTGGCCGCGAGCGCGCTGAGGAGAGATTTCGGGAACGAAACGGTAGGTTACGGGGCGTTGAAGCCAACCGCCAGCAAAAACACAGGCGAAACGCTATTGGCTCTTCCGGAAGGATTTACCTATACGGTGCTCGGAAAAGTCGGCAGCAAGATGAGCGACGGTCACCTGACTCTGGCCGCCCACGACGGGACTGCGGCAATGAACCACCGCGGCAAAATCCGACTAATTCGTAACCACGAGGTACGAAACGAGCCGGCGAAGGCAGAGGTAGTTGGAAATCCGGCCAACGCTTACGATCCCTTAGGTGGCGGCGGTACCACCACGCTGGAGATTGATCCCGTTACTCGCGAGTTAGTTCGCGATTTCGTCTCGCTCGGCGGAACGCTGGTGAATTGCGCCGGTGGTCGCACCCCGTGGGGAACCTGGATCAGCTGCGAGGAGACCACTGCCGGGCAAGGAAAGAGCAAGGTTTATCACAAGGATACGAATCAGGGCGGCGGATACGCGAAAGAGCACGGATTCAACTTTGAAGTGAAGTTTTCCGATGACGAGGCCCATCCAGCGGTGCCGCTGGTGGAAATGGGCCGCTTCGTTCACGAAGCAATCGCGGTGGACCCCAGCACGGGAATCGTGTACCAAACCGAAGATCATGGCAGCGCGGGCTTCTACCGATTCTTGCCGAACGTGCAAGGAAACTTGGCGGAAGGAGGCAAGCTTCAGATGGCCAAGGTCAAAGGGAAGGACCTGGTGGATTCGCGCAAGAAGCAGGCGAAGGGGCAGAGCTACGAGATTGAGTGGGTTGACATCAAGAATCCCAACCCCAGCAATGCGTGGGAAAACGAACTGGCGGTAGCAAATCAGGGCCGCGAAAATGGAGCGATGACGTTTGCCCGCCTTGAAGGAGCGTGGTATGCGGATGGGGCCATCTTCTTGAACTCTACGAATGGTGGCGATGCCGGTAAAGGGCAGGTTTGGAAGTATCAGCCTAAGGGCGAGAAGCTTGGCGATCTCACTTTGCTATTCGAATCGCCGGGAGCTGAAGTTTTAGACATGCCCGATAACTTGTGCGTGACTCCGCGCGGAGCCTTGGTGGTGTGCGAGGATGGCGATGGGACCAACTATGTGCGCGGCTTGAGCAAAGACGGTGTGCTGTTCGATTTCTCGCTGAACCTGTTTAACAACAGTGAATTCACGGGGGCCACGTTCAGTCCCGATGGCGAGACACTGTTTTTCAACATTCAGAATCCGGGAATGACGTTCGCGGTTTGGGGTCCCTGGGCGCGTGGCGTGTTCTAAGGCTCCCCGGACCGCGCCATAATCTTGGATCATGCCTGGGCGCCGAATTCTGAGCGGGATGCGATCGACGAATCCTCGATTGCACATTGGAAACTACGAAGGGGCCCTACGAAACTGGGTGGAACTTCAGAACGAGGGCTACGACCTGTTCTGCATGGTGGCGGACTACCACGCTCTGACCACCATGTACGAAGACGCCAAAGAGATTGCGAAGAACAATCTGGAAGTAGCGAAGGACTTTGTGGCGGGCGGGATTGACCCAGCGAAATCGGCGGTGTTCATTCAGTCGCACGTGCCAGAACACGCGGAACTGCACCTGCTGTTTAGCATGATCACGCCGCTGGGGTGGTTAGAGCGCGTTCCGACCTATAAGGAAAAGCAGGATGATATGGGGACGGCGGAGCGAGAGCCGTACGGTTTGCTCGGCTATCCTGTGCTGCAGACGGCGGACATCTTGCTTTACAAGCCTTATGGGGTGCCAGTGGGTCGCGATCAGGCGCCGCATCTGGAGATTGGGAACGACATTGGCCAGCGGTTTAACCGGCTGTACGATACTGACGTTTTTCCCGTGTTCAAGTACATGATTCCGCAGGATGAGAACCGGGCAAAATTGCCGGGATTGGACATGCGCAAGATGTCAAAGAGCTACGACAACTGCATCTACCTTAGCGATACCGAGGACGAGACGGTTAAGAAAATCAAGACGGCCTTCACCACGCCATCCAAGATAAAGATGACGGACCCGGGCATTCCCGAGGGTTGCGCGGTCTGTCAGTATCTAAAGTTATATTCTACCAATTGGGAAACACAGTGGCAGGAGGACCGCGATGGCCTACGCGGCTGTTCAGCCAATAAGAAGGAGTGCGCGGAGGCGGTGAATGAGTACTTACGGCCAATTCGGCAGCGGCGGGCGGAACTGGACGATGTGACCATCAACGAAATCCTTCGCGACGGGGCAGAGCGAGCGCGGGCGGTGGCTGCAGCAACCTTGACGGAAGTAAAGCATGCGATGGGCTGGAGCTAGATTCTCGAGAGAATCGTTATTTTAGGGTTGCAAAAAATTGCGATTGAGGCTATGCTTGATCAGCGGTCGTCGTGTGTTTAGCACGATGGCAGCTTTTTGTGAGGACTATCTAATGAAACTTTCTTTGAAACGGTTTGGCTAGGGACACCTTGGCCTTGGTCTTATGGGGCTTACCATCTTGGCATGCGGCGGCGGCAGCAGTGACGGCGGAACGGACCGAATCCTAACTCGAAATTACTTTGCGGTAAATGCGGGTTACGATTCCAACCCGCAGAAGTTCTTCGTCGCCGGTTCGCCAGTTCCGGCAACGGGATCTTCGGCATCTTACGGCTACTCGCTGGACTACGGCGTCATTTCCCGGGCGGCGGTGAAGTACGTCAACAAGCAGTTGGATCCGATCCTATTCGAAGTTAAGAAGGCGGCAACGGATGCGACGCTGATCTCATCCAGCCAGCAGGTAACCAGTAGCGACCGTCATTTCTTGGTCACTTACGGTCCGGAAACCGCTACCAAGGGCCTGCTCATTCCGCTTGAGCCCGTCACCGGTACGAAGGTCGTGTTTGATGCGGCTATGCTTGATTCGTCGGAAACGCGAGTTGTGGATCTGTACCTTCTAGAGGCGGGCCAAACCTTGGCTGCGGCGACCCCAGTATTCTCGGGCTTGAAGTACGATCCGTTGACCCCGAACTTTATGGTTCAGCAGAACATTCGCCCCATGGGTGGAACTTACACGCTGAAGCTGACGACCAACGGAACGAAGACGGAAATTCCGGAATACACCCAGTCGGTCACGCTTACCGATAAGTTCTTCCACCTTCTGATTTTCTCGAAGAAGAACGGAGTTCGAAACAACTTCATCGTCAAGCAACTGCGCGCGGCGAGCTAGTCTCCCAACGAAAAAGGTCTTACGACCCTCATTCGGTATCAACCGATGGGGGTCGTTTGACGTATAACAGGGTATGCCATATCCTGTTCAAAAGACCGAAGCCGAATGGCGAGCCATTCTAACGCCCGAGGAGTATTACGTACTGCGGGAGAAAGGCACGGAACGGCCATTCGTTGGGGAGTACACCGACACGGAGATTCCAGGAACGTACTTTTGCCGCGCGTGTGACGCAAAACTGTTTGCCGGAAATGCAAAATTTCACTCCGGGTGCGGATGGCCGTCGTTCTTTCAGGCAGTTGAGACGGGAGCGGTGGAGGAACATGCCGACGGTTCCCACGGAATGCGCCGGGTCGAGATCCTATGCGCCACATGCGGGAGTCACATGGGTCACGTATTCAATGATGCCCCGCGCACTCCCACGGGGTTACGATACTGCATCAATTCCATAAGCCTAAAGTTCGTCCCCGACGAGTTGGTTAAGTGAGGATTGAGGCGGATGGGTTCGAGCGACTCGATAAGTTCATCACCAACCAGCTACCGGAATATAGTCGAAGTCGCCTCACGGAGGTGATCGATGCTGGATTGGTGACGGTGGACGGTCGCCCCCGAAAAGCGTCGTTTCGGATTGAACCCGGCATGATCATCGAGCTCGACGCACCCGGTGATAGGTTGCCGCATCAACTGGAGCCGTACGATTTGCCCTTGGATGTGGTCTATGAGGACGAATCGGTGCTGGTGGTGAATAAGCCGCGAGGATTGGCGACGCATCCGGCCGCTTCGCTGAAGGAGCCGACGCTGGTGAACGCATTACTGGCGAGGGGACAAGGGTTGTCCTCCGGCTCGGAGGGGTTTCGACCCGGAATTGTGCACCGGTTGGATAAGGAGACGACCGGGCTGATAATGGTGGCAAAGACTGATCTTGCGCATCGTCGACTAGCCGAGCAGATTGGCGAGAAAACTGCTGGGCGCGAATACTTGGCAATCGCCATTGGCGACATTCAGAAGGATCGGATGACGATTGAATCTCCGATCGGGCGGGACCCGCGCAATCCTGTGAAAATGACTTTGATTTCCGATGGCAAGCCGGCGGTTACTCATGTGAGGCGACTGCAACGAATCGAAGTAGGTACGTTGGTGGCGTGTCGTTTGGAAACGGGGCGCACCCATCAGATTCGGGTGCATTTGAAGGGTATTGGACACCCTGTTTTGGGCGATCCTTTGTACGCAGCATTGGAATTTCAGAAAGTTCCGCTGCAGCTACACGCTTGGAAATTGTCGTTTGATCACCCAATCTCGGGAGAGCGCGTAAATTTGACTGCGCCGCCACCAACGGATTTTGTTTTCCATCCGTCAGATTTTGCTATTAACGGGCCAGATGCGGGTATCGCTGCCTGAAATTTACCGGCGTGTCCGGTATTCTGCATCGCGTTAGGACCCACCAAGGCAGATGAGTTCCCCATTAATTGAATATCCCTATTCCCCCGGCTTAGAAGGCGTTCCCGCGGGTAAGAGCGCCATCAGCGAGATCGATAGCGACCGTAGTAGCTTGCAGTACCGCGGTTATGACGTTCACGATCTTGCCGAACAAGGTTCCTACGAAGAGACGGCATTCTTGTTGCTTCATGGTCATCTGCCGACCGTGACCGAATTGTCTGATTTCCGCTCGCGATTGGGGGCGGAGCGGGAAGTGCCGGAAGCGATTTATGTTTCGCTGGCGCAACTGCCGAAAGACGTGCATCCGATGGACATGATTCGGACGGCTTTTTCGATCTTGGCGGCGTTCGATCCCGATTACCATCTGCCGAGCACCGATCACGCAGCGAACGTGCGCAAGGCCGAACGCATTGTAGCGAAGGCGGGAACGATGGTGGCGAACGGTCACCGAATTCGGCAGGGCTTGGCACCACTGAAGCCGAAGCCGGATCACTCGACGGCAGAAAATTTCCTGTACTTGATGACCGGAACCACGCCGATTCCCAAGACGGTGCAGGTGCTGGATGCCAGTCTGACGCTCTACGCCGAGCATGGATTCAATGCTTCCACGTTTGCAAATCGCGTTACGGTGAGCACACTTAGTGATCTTTATAGCGGCGTCGTAACGGGCATTGGCACGCTTCGCGGTCCGCTGCACGGCGGGGCGAATGAGGAAGCCATGCGGATGATCTTAGAGATTGGCGAGCCGAGCAATGCTCAGGCTTGGATCGACGACGCGCTGGCCACGAAGAAGAAGATCATGGGCTTTGGGCACCGAGAGTATAAGAAGGGCGATAGTCGCGCGTTTTATATGTCCAAAGTGGCCAAGGAATTGGGTCAGGAATCGGGCATCACGAAGTATGGCGAGATCGCCGATATTTTGGAAAAAACGATGCTGGAGCGGAAAAACATTTATCCTAACGTCGATTTTCCTGCCGCCTATGCTTACTATTTGTTGGACCTTCCGATCGACTTGTATACGCCAATCTTTGTGACGGCGAGGGTGGCGGGGTATGCGGCTCACGCGATTGAGCAGTTGGATAACAATCGATTGATTCGGCCGAAGGCGATTTTTGATGGGGCGAGTAACTTGCCTTACGTTGCGATTGAGCAGCGGTAACTGATCGGATGCAACAGTGGCTGGACCGAAATGGTCCAGCCAATCTTTGTTGGAAAGATGCGGTCCCCGACCTCGGCTATCGTTCCGGAGACCAAGATGGTCTCCGGAACGGTGGACCAGGATGTTCCAACCACCTCGGCTAGGATTATCGAGCTTCGGTGCGGAATGACCAGCGGCGGGAGATTTGAGAACCGTCGGTTTTGTCTACCATTAGATTTACGTCGTATTCGCGGTTCGTGCCCAGACTGTCGATCGGTACGATGATCACGCTACGAGTGAGGTGTTCGTCGTTGAGCGGCGACTTGATGAGCACGGCAATGGAATTGCCTTCGCATTGGAGCGTGGCCCTAATGTTGCTGAGCGACCCCTTCGATAATCCGGAAAAGTGGGCGACGATGGGGTAGCCAATTTCTTCGCGACCAGTGCCGACCAGAGGGCTCGGACGCTCGTGATCTACCCAGTTAATCGGGATATCGGATTGACCTGGAGCCGGGGAGAGGACGACTCCAGGCCGGCCCGAGTTTTCAAAGGTCATCGCGATTCGGCAGCTCGCGTAGCCGGCACCAAATCCGGCCGGTGAGGGATCCATGAAAGCGATTCGATGGTACGGGGCGTCAAAGGTCGCGCGAATGGATGGACCGATGCGCCGGGCACTTCCGGTAACGGTTTCGTTCGCGGCACCGACATATCCGATGCGATTTAGGCGGTCGGTCAGCGTACGGCCGAAGAACATGGGATCACCCTCCGCCTGCTCGTGACCGGATTTGTCGTTCAGGGCCAGATAGTCGGCATGGCGATTACTCACGTAATTGAGCGTTGGGTCTTGGATTAGTGCGGGGAGCTTGAGTTGGGCTCGAACCACGTTTACCGATTGTAGTATCTGAAGTTGATCGGGCTGGGGGGCGGGCAGGGTGGGCAAGGCGGTTGGGCTGATGCTGACTTCCCAATTGCGTTCGGCGCGACTGGTGCCCAGCCTGACGAACGCGTTCACCTTGTGGCGGCCTGGCGCAAGGGGAACGGGTGGACGATAGGCAATTTCGTTATCTTCCCGAATGAATTCAGCCGGAACGGCGCGACCATCCACTTCCATTCCAAACTCAGTGATGGCATGGTCGCCAGAATCCAGCTGCCATGAAATTTTTGGGGTGGCTTGCTCGACTGCACCGACGGGACCAAACGTAACTGTTGTTAACACGACGGTCGTGCGATTCGCGGGGCAAAAAAGGGCAACGCCGCAAATTGCAGCGGAAATCCACACTTTAACGTGTCGCTTAGCCATGCCTTAAAATAAACGTTACCGCTTAAACGGTACAAAATACGGAAATCGGGCTTGAGATTACCACTTTCCTTCGGCGAACATTGATATCCCGAATTTGCCGAAAATGACCGGGAACGTTGGGGGCAGGGTGATCCGTCCAATAAGAGTAGGGTCGATTTCTCTGGCCCTTTTTCGCGCAAATGAGCTCGTCCTCGGCCACCCCGCCCCCATCGACGCTGGGTCAGTATCAGATCATTCGGGAAATTGCGCGTTCTAACGACATTGTTTACGAAGCCTACGATCCGTTTATGAATCGTCGCGTCGCGGTGAAAGAACTGGTGGTCCCCGGCGGATCAACGCCTGTTCAGAAAGAAGAGCGGATTCAGCGATTCAAGCGGGAAGCGCAGGCGGCGGGGGGACTGAACCATCCGAACATCATGACGGTGTACTCATTTGCTGAGGACCAGGGGCGTCCGTTCATGGCGATGGAGTACCTGGATGGGCACACTCTGCGGAATGAAATTGATTCCAAAGGATTCCTGTCGGTTGAGCGCTCGGTAGAAATTGCTCTCGCCCTGCTGGATGGGCTGGATCACGCCCATAAGAAAGGGGTTATTCATCGCGACATCAAGCCCGATAACGTGCAGCTTTTGACAAGCGGGGAAATCAAAATCACCGACTTTGGCATTGCACGGCTAACTTTTCAGCCGAACTTGACGATTGACGGGCAGGTGTTTGGCACTCCTAGTTACATGTCGCCGGAGCAAGTGGTGGGGAAGGAGATTGACGCGCGCAGCGATCTGTTTAGCCTGGGCACGGTGTTGTACGAAATGCTAACAGGTGTGAAGCCATTTGCCGGTGATAGCGTGGTGACGATCACTTACGCGATCATGAATAAGGAGCCGAGCCAGGCTAGTCAGATTCCCTATCGGCTGTGGCAGGTTATTCAGCGGTCGCTAGAAAAGTCTCCGCTCGGCCGGTACGCCACAGCCGGGGAGATGGCGAGTGCAATTCGGGATGCTGTGCGGCCCGACGCGGATCCAGTGGGTTACTCGGCAAACACAAACCCCTACAATAACGCCAGTATTCCGGCACCTCCTGTGCAAAGCTACAACCAGCCGGCGGCGGTTCCGGGCTATACGCAGGCGCCCTATGGTCAAACTCCTTACGGGCAGAATCCTTACATTCAGCCCCAAAATCCGGCTGGCGGTACCCACCAGTATCCAGGACCGGCGGCTGGGAACGGCCCGGCGAACCCATACGGCATTGGGAATCCGCTCCTGGGCACCTCGAAGGGATCGCCAAACTATACGCAGGCTCCATACGGCATGCCCCCCCCCGGGCCGTTGCCGATTTACTACCCGCCGGCGCCGAGAAAGCCGCTTTTCAGCCCCACGCAACTGGAGTTTTTGCGGCGTCTTTTCATCACGATCTTGCTGGTGGGCACCTTGTTCTTGTTGGTGGCAGTGGGGGCGTCGGCCTTGACAGAAGCGGTGAAACGGTACAACGCCGAGCAACGCGACCAGCAGATTCAACAGGATGCTGTATCTACCGACTCGCGAACGCCGCTTCCCGAGCGTATCGCGGCCCTGG
>Ga0114972_10003794_pt1 | contig 11274 bp, 10 predicted proteins | sample M_140807_EF_Meta_FD_87354 | JGI IMG/M metagenome (GOLD analysis project Ga0114972, IMG submission 87354) | Freshwater microbial communities from Lake Montjoie, Canada to study carbon cycling - M_140807_EF_MetaG | ecosystem: Environmental > Aquatic > Freshwater > Lake | place: Lake Montjoie... | reverse complement strand
TCGCGGCAGGCGCTGTGGAAATCAAGGTTCCGGCGCTGGCATACGCAGAGGTTTGAGGGCAGGAGCCGAACTTTCTGGCGCCTTCTGACTTGCTCCCTGCCCACGGCCACGCTGCCCGAATGGGGCACCGCTGTGAATAAGCACCGAAGTGAGACCCTCTGCGAATTCTGCATAAGTTCTTGTAAGCGTTTGTGCAATTTTACTCTGGCCAGGGTCACGATCGGCGCCGATCGTGACCCTACCTGCACGCTATATTTCCGAACCTGTTCAATAGATTAGAAGAAAATAAGGCCGGGGTCCCGCTACGACGCTGATTTACGTTGCTATAATTCCACCACGGTTCCGGAACCATGGGGCATGCCCAAGGCGGAACTGCTCCACCAGGGGCTTGAGGGGCTGCCTGCAACCTTCCCACCCATCAACCGCAACTCCCACCTGGGTGGGGGCATTTTCCATAAGCACCTTGCTGCCCTCATAGGGATGAACCCGCTTGGCCAAGGATAGCGGTTGGATACGCTCGGCTGTTCGCCACCACAATTTTCGGAAAGGGCAAAACCCTGGCCAGAAATCCAGCAAAACAGGAGGCCCGAGCACTCCTCAGCAAGTCCGCTACAGGTCCGCAAAATTTAGGTCCGCAAAATAACCGCTGGCGGAAGGACAACAACCCATTGAAAAGGTTGGTGGGCGCTCACGGGCTCGAACCGTGGACCCGATGATTAAGAGTCATCTGCTCTACCAACTGAGCTAAGCGCCCGCCAAGACACCAGTTCTACAGGCTGGGATCGGTTTGTCCAGCCCCCGCCCCCATGCAGCGTTTGCGCAAGGCGCATGGCAGCCCAGAACCACAGGGTTCGGCACAATCCCGCCCACCAGAAACGTGACCGCAGGGCAAGCCCCTACACCGCCACCCAGCGGCGGCGCATCACGCCGCCTTCATCAAAGGCTTCGAACACCGGCGCGGCAAGCGTGGCCTGCACATGCAGCACGCCCCCACCGGTATTGACGAAGCCATGCCGCAGCCCCGCCGGGATCACCGCCGACTGGCCCGCATGCAGCGGATGCCGCTCATCCCCCAACGTGATCTCGGCGCTACCCTGCAGCACAGCCAGCACTTCCTCTACGGTGTGGGTATGGATGGGCGCGCCACAGCCGGGGTCGCAGAATTGCTCGAAGATGCAAAGTTCGGCGGCACCAGTCACGGCTGAGACGAGCATGCGGGTCAGCACACCCTCCCTCCACTGCTCCGTGGGCAGGCTGGCATGATCGAGGAGACGGCCCGTCATTCGCGCGCCGCGCCGAATTCGGCATCACGATGGACATATGCCGAGATCAATATGCCAAAGCCTATCATGGTGGTGAGCATGGCTGAGCCACCATGGCTGATCAAGGGCAGCGGCACGCCGCCCACAGGGATGGAGCCCGTCACCATCGCCACATTGACGAAGATATAAAGGAAGTAATTGGTCCCCAGCCCAATCCCCAGCAGGCGGCCGAACTGATGCTTGGAACGCAGCCCAACCAGGAAGCAGAACACCACCACCAGCATCAGCAGCCCCAGCGTGGTGACCGCACCGACCAGGCCGAATTCCTCGGCGATCATGGTGAAGATGAAATCGGTCTGCTTCTCGGGCAGGAAGTTCAGGTGGCCCTGGGTGCCCTGCAAAAAACCCTTGCCCCAAAAGCCGCCCGAACCCAGTGCAATCTTGGATTGGATGATGTTGTAGCCCGTGCCCAGAGGGTCGCTCTCGGGGTCGAGAAAGGTGTGGATGCGGGCGCGCTGATAGTCGCGAAGATTGTCATAGACAATGGGCGCCGCAGCCGCCGCCCCGCCGCCGGCCAGGGCGAAGTTCCACCAACGCATGCCCGCCGCCCAGAACATCGCAGCCCCCAGCATGGCGGTGATCAGCGCAGTGCCCAAATTAGGCTGCTTGAAAATCAGCGCCACCGGCACCAGCACCGCCACAATGGGCGGGATGAGGAAGATCGGATTGCCCATCCGCTCCCAAGAGGCGCGGGAGAGCCAGGCTGCCAGCGCCACGACCAGCATAATTTTCATCAATTCAGAAGGTTGCAGCTGCAGCGGGCCCAGATCGATCCAGCGCTGCGCACCCTTTCCCACCTCGCCATGCAGCGCCACCAGTAGCAACAGAAGCAGTGCACAAGCATAGCCCAGCCAGGCCAGCTTCGCGATGACGCGAATATCAATCAGGCCAATGCACAACATCATTACCAGGCAAAAGCCAAAGCGCAGCGCATGCTTGGTGGCATAAAGATCAGGGTTACCCGAGCCCGCCGAATACAACGCAACATAGCCAATCGCCCCAATGGCGCAGAGCAGCAGGACGAAACTGTACGGAATACGCCAAAGCTTCTGGAACACCCCGGCACCACGGTCACGGGTGAGAAGCCGCTTTTCGAAAACCTGCGACATCAACCGCCTCTCCCCTCGGCCATGCGCGGTCCGCTGGGCGCCACGCGGAAGCGGTTGAAAATCTCCACCATGATATCCTTGGCCAGCGGCGCCGCTGCGCCAGAGCCCGAGGTGCCATGCTCCACCACCACCGAGACGGCGTATTGCGGATTATCATACGGGGCATAGGCCACGAAGAGCGCATGCGGCCGCCACTCGCGCGGCACAGCGTTGACATTGTAGCCGCGCTCGCGCTGTTCGCGAGAGACGCGGCGGACCTGGGTGGTGCCGGTCTTACCCGCAATCTGGCCATAGCCCGCAGGCAAGCGAGCACTGGCCGCGGTGCCTCCGGCCTCATTCACCACCGCCCACATGGATTCGCGGATCAGCCGCAGGTCCCGGTCAGGAATGCCGAGCAGGGGCCAATCCTCAGCTCGGCCACCGCGCACCGCCCGGCCGCCAATGCTGCGGGTGAGATGCGGCTGCAACGCCCGCCCGGTCGCCAGGCGCGCCGTCATGGTGGCGAGCGAGAGGGGGGTGAGCTGGTAATATCCCTGACCGATACCATGAACGATGGTGTCGCCAATATTCCAAGGGCGGCCCTGCGCCTCGCGCCATTCGCGCGTCGGCATCAGGCCTCGGCGGGTGCCCGGCAATTCCACCTCCAGGTCCACGCCCATGCCAAAACGTCGGCCCATCGCTGCAATGCGGTTGATGCCCACCCGCCGCGCCATTTCATAAAAATAGACATCACAGCTGAGCTTAATGGCCGCGCGCATATCCAGGCCGCCATGCCCCGAGCGGTTCCAGCAATGGAAGCGGGTATCGCCGAAATCCAGATGTCCAGGGCAGGAGATGCGCTCGCCCGGGGTCGTCACCCGTGCCTCCAACGCCGCCAGCGCCACCACCATCTTAAAGGTCGAGCCAGGCGCGTAGAGCCCGTTGGTGGCCTTGTTGATCAGCGGCGTTGCACGATTGGCCGTCCATTGCCGCCATTGCGCGCCGGAGACGCCAGAATTGAAGATATTCGGGTCAAAGCTCGGCTGGCTGGCCATGGCCAGAACCTCGCCATTGCGGGCATCGAGCACCACGACGGAGGTGCCCTCCTCGATCTTGCCGCGCAGCGTCTTCTGCAATTCGGCGTCGATGCTGATCTCGATATCCTGGCCGGCCACACCCTCGCGCCGGTCAAGCTCACGGATCACCCGGCCGACCGCATTGACCTCGAGTTGCACCGCCCCGGCGCGGCCACGCAGAGACAGGTCATGATGCTGCTCTATGCCAGATCGACCGACGCGCACGCCGGGCAATTGCAGCAGCGGGTCGCCATCCATGTCGCGCTCCGCCGGCGGGGCCACATAGCCCACCATATGGGCCAGATGCTCACCCTGGGGGTAGAGGCGCGTGGTGCCGACATCGATCAGAATGCCAGGCAAATCGGGGGCATTGACCTCGATACGGGCCATTTCCTCCCAGGTCAGGAATTCGCGCACGATGGTGGGAACGAAGCGGCGGCGGCGGCGAAGCTCGCGCTCAACCCGCGCCCGCTCGTTATCGGTCAGCGGCACGATCCGCGAAAAAGTTTCCAGGGAGGCGGCAATATCCTGGGTCTGCTCGGCCACCAGCAGGACCCGCCAGTTCAGCCGATTGCCGGCGACCACCTGGCCATTGCGGTCCAGGATGCGGCCGCGTGGCGGGCTCAAAAGACGCGCGGAAAGCCGGTTTTCTTCCGCCAGCGTGGCGAAACGCGCCCCCTCCTCCACCTGCAGCTTATGCAGACGGTAGGCCAAAAAGCCAAAAGCGCCGAGTTGAATGCCACCCAGCACCAGGGCACGGCGGGTGAAGACGGTGCGGCGCTGCTCCTCCTCGCGCTTCACCCCGCGCATCGAAAAGCCGGCAATGCCGCGTTCAGATTTTTTCCAGGGTAGCCTCATGCCTCGGCATTCTGCATGGCGCGATGGGCCCGGGTCAGGACCCAGGCCAGCATGGGGTAGAGGCCCACGGAGATGCCCAGTTGGTGCATGGCCGGGGTGGTGGGCGGCAATTGCCAACTCAGCAACGCGGTCAGCGCCCAGGCCATGGCCACGCCTCCCACCGCAACCGCAGCATAGACCAGCCAGACCAACCAGAAACTCTGGCGCACCAGCAGGCCGCGAAAGCGCACGATGACGCCATGGGCCAACAGCAGCACCAGCACGCCCGAGCCGAGCGGCGCCAGCGTCAGCAAATCCTGCGTCAGGCCGATGCAGAACACCGCAAGCGGCGGCATCGCGCTCGGCCGAAAGATCGTCCAGAAGAACACCGTGGGCAGGCATACCGCCATAACCAGACCGGGCGCCCCCACCGGCACCGAAGCCAGCACGATCAGCCCCAGCGTGACAAGGGTGGGGAATACGCTGCGCAAAACGGCGTCGATGCGCCGCAGCAGCCCAGCCGGCGGCTCGGTCCTGCCGCGGATGGGGGGTTTCATCGCCGGCCGCGCGGCTCGGGGCGGGCGACGGATTCGGGTGGCAGAATGCCGGTGAGACCAAAATCAAACAGGCGGACAACATCCAGGCGGTCGAGCCGGGCGAAGAGTTCCACCTCCGGCGCGCCGCTTTCCGTCCATCTCACCACGCCCACTGGCAAACCGGACGGAAATGCACCGGCCTCGGCGCTGGTCACCACCCGGTCACCCTCACGCGGAACCTGACCCTCGGGCCAGTGCTGCAGGCGGGGGCGGGCGGCATTGTTGCCCACCATGATGGCGCGCGCCCGGCTATTCTCCAGCGTGATAGGAATGCGGGAATTGATGTCAGTGGCCAGCAACACCCGGGCGGAGCGGCTGCCCACCTCGCTCACCCGGCCGACGAAGCCGCGCTCGTCCAGCGCCACCTGTCCCTTGCGGGCGGGCACCTGGCCGGCGGTGGCGAGCAGCACGGCACTGGCATAGGTGCCGCCGCCATCGGCCACCACGCGGGCGGTGAAGAAATTTGGTGCCGGGTCAGGCACCCAGGCCAATTGCCGCCGCAGCAGGGCGTTTTCCGATTCAAGCGCCAGGGCGGTGGCCTGCCAGCGATGCAGCCGATCATTCTCCTCGCGCAGCCGAGAATTCTCAGCGCGGATGTTCCACAGCGTCTCGGCCTCGCGCACGGCGTTATTCACCGCGCCCACCGGTTCCTGCACCACAGCCCAGACCGGCATCAGCGCATCGGCCAGCACCATCCGTGCCCGCTCGACCAGCAGCGTATCGGCCTTGCCAAGCAGCATCACACCGAACGCCGCGGCGATCAGCATCGGCAGGGACAGCCGCGCCAGGGCTTGGCGCAAAGGGATGCTGAGTCGGATCATTGGACTACCCGCTCTGAGTGTTCATCAACCTTAATACATGCTCGTTAGCACTTGGCGAAGCCGCTTGATCTCTTCCAGCGCCCGACCAGTGCCCAAGGCCACACAATTCAGCGGCTCCTCTGCCACCACCACAGGCAGCCCTGTTGCATCCCGCAGCACTTCATCCAGGCGATACAGCAGCGCACCGCCACCGGTGAGCACGATGCCCTTATCGACAATGTCGGCGGCGAGTTCGGGCGGGGTGTTCTCGAGCGCGACCTTCACCGCTTCCACGATATTGGTCACCGGCTCGTTCAGCGCGAAGGCGATCTCGCGCTGGCTGACAACCACCTCGCGCGGGACGCCATTCATCAGGTCGCGGCCCTTGACCTCGGTCATCCTGCCCTCGCCCTCATCGTCAGGGGCTGTGGCGGCGCCGATCTCCATCTTGATGCGCTCGGCCGAGCTTTCACCGATCAAAAGGTTATGGGTCCGACGGATATAGCTGATCACGGCCTCATCCATCTTGTCGCCACCCACGCGCACCGAGCGGGCATAGACAATGCCGCCAAGTGAGATGACGGCCACTTCAGTGGTGCCGCCGCCGATATCGACGACCATGGAGCCCGAGGGCTCGGTCACCGGCAGGCCAGCGCCGATTGCCGCCGCCATCGGCTCCTCGATCAGCAGCACTTTCCGCGCGCCGGCCGACTCAGCCGATTCCTGGATGGCGCGGCGCTCCACCGCCGTGCTGCCCGAAGGCACACAGACGATGATGAGCGGCGAGGCAAAGGAGCGACGATTATGCACCTTGCGGATGAAATGCTTGATCATTTCCTCCGCCACCTCGAAATCCGCGATCACGCCATCGCGCAGCGGACGAATGGCGGCGATGTTGCCCGGCGTGCGGCCGAGCATCAACTTGGCCTCATCGCCCACAGCAAGCACCTGCTTGCGGCCACGGATATCAGCGATGGCCACCACCGAGGGCTCGTTCAACACAATGCCGCGACCTTTGACGTAGACGAGAGTATTCGCCGTTCCGAGGTCGATGGCCATGTCGGCGGAGAGAAAGCCGAACAGGCGAGAAAACATGCAGGCAACCTTCCAGCCAAAAGGATCGATCAAGCGATCGACCAGGGGGTCGTCGGGAACTTTGGGTCCAGGACGGGTTAGACCGATGCTGGCCCACACTCAAGGCCTGGGGGCACCGGGGTGGGAAAATGGCCCTGCCCCGAGGGCGCGGCGGGCGGCGGCTAACGGGGAATGAGCCCCAGCCGCGCCAATAACGCGCCGGCTTCCCGCTGCTCGGTGGCCAGGCGAGCGGAAAAAGCCTCAGCGCCCAGGAACGCCACAAGCTGCGCGGTATTGTCCATCACCGCACGATAGGCGCTGGAATGCGTCGCCTCGGCGCAGGCGGCCTCAATGCGGGCGGCAAGAGGGCGTGGCAGCCCGCGCGGTGCCCACAGCCCGCCAAAGCCGCGCCAAGTGACCGGGAAACCCAATTCGGCAAGCGTGGGGGCGGGAATATTCGGGTCGCGGACATCGGCCGCCACCGCCAGCACGCGCAGGCCGCTTTCCTTCAGCGTGGCCCAGGTGGTGACAGCCATGGCCAGCGTGCCGGACTGGGCATCCACCATCATCTGCCCACCGGCGCGATAGGCAACGTCTGTCAGCCTGACGCCGGCCAGCAACTCCAGTTGGCGAGCGATGAGATGGCCCACAGTGCCATTGCCCGCATGGCCGAAGCTGAGGGATTCAGGCGCGCGGCGGGCAGCCTCCAGGAAATCACCAAGGCTGCGATGCGGCGAATTGGCCGGCACGGCAAGCGCGAAAATATTCTCAAAAGTCTGGCAAATTGGTTCGAAATTCTCCAACCGATAGGGCAGGCTGGGCACCATGAAGGGCTGGGTGGTCATCATACCCGAGGGGCCAAAGCCAATGATGCTGCCATCCGCCCTGGCCTGCGCCACGGCACCCGCGGCAATCGCCCCGCCAGCCCCCTCACGGTTCAGCACCACCACATTCAAATTACCGCCCATGGCCTGCCGGAACGGCTCGGCAAAGGCGCGGGCCATGATGTCGATCACCGTGCCGTTGGAGAAGGGTATCACCAGGGTCACGTTGCGACCCGGGATGTCCTGAGCCAAAGCGGGGGAGAGTGCAGAGCTGGCCAGCACGCTGGACAGCAGGGAGCGGCGCTGCATGGCGATCCTCAATGGGTGGCGAGGGCGGTGGTGAACCATGGGCAATCGGCCACATAGACCGGTGCGCGCAGGCCCTTCGCCGCGGCATCCAGCCGTAACTGCCGCATGGCCATGCGCGGGCCATCAGGCAGGCTCAACCTTTCATGGCCCCAGAGACTCGGCCCATCATGGAATTCGCTGGCCCGCCAGTTCGGCGGATCGATCACCCGCCCACCCCAGCCATACTCGACGAAAAAGCCCGAGGGCGTATTCACATAGAAGCTCGTCATATGGTCATTGGTGTGGCGGCCGAGCGTATAGGCGATACGCCCCTCCTGCAGCTGCGCCAGATCATAGCCCTGGCCCACATCATCCAGGCAGCCGAGTTCGACCATGAAATGATGCAGCCCGGCCTGGCCGGAGCCCACCATGGCGAAGGAATGGTGACGGCCATTCACATGGAAAAAATACAACGGGTAGGGTGTGAGACCGTAATCGCTCACCGCGAAACCCAGCACATCGCGGTAGAATGGCAGCAGGGCATTGGCATCCGCCACATGCAGCACGGCATGGCCCATACCCAGCGGCCCAGTATTGAAGCCCGAGATCGGCCGGCCTGGGGTGAAGGGCGTCTCTGCAAGATGCGCCCCGGTGAAGATCTCCAGCCGATTGCCGGCGGGGTCATGGAAATAGGCCATCTCGGTGACATGCCGCTCAGCGGCGTGGCCGCGCTGCACCCGTACACCCTTGGCCTCAAGATCAGCGATGGTGGCGTCGAGATCATCCACCTCCCAGCCCATGAAATGCAGCCCATCGCTGGCTTCGGGGGTGATGATCAGGCGCTGGGCGCGGTCATCCATCCGGTAGAGGCTGGTACCGCCGCCGCTATCGACCTGCTGCATCCCCAGAAATTTCCCTGCGAAATCAGGCCATTTCTCGGGCTTCGTGGCCCGGATGCCGATATAGCCCAATGCGGTGATCATGCTGCCTGCTCCAACCTGTTGCGAAGATTATTCATACCCGCGGCGGCCATCGCCGCAGCATCGCCCGGCCTCATGCAGCGCTGCGGCGTGCCATCGGGGCCAAAATGAGAGAGCAGAGGCATGGGGTTTCCGTTTCAAACCAGCGTTGCAAGTTCGGCCGGCGTTCGGGCAAAGGCCACGACCTGACGGTCAGGCCGCATCAGCGCCGCCAGAGCCTGATGCGTGGCGAGAAAAGCTTCAAGAGCAGGGTCAGAGACCAGCACGGCGCCGCGCCCATCCAGCGCAGTGATATCGGCGATATCACTGCGCAGTAGAACGGCGTGGCGCGGGCCGATCCGGTCATCGAGCAGGGTGCCGTCAGATAGGCGCGGCTGCGGTGCCGGCCGGCCCAGTGGCGCGGTGAAGCCGCCCAGGGCGGGGGCTATGCTCGCCATCTTCACCGGCCCATCTGGCGCATCACCCAGCGCCGGCGCCATGGCACGGGTATTGATCAGGCCGCCCAGCCGCACCGCGGTCTCGATATAGGCCCGCGCATGCGGGGCGCGTTCAGCCTGATAGGTGTCGAGGAGGGCCGAATCCGCGCCGCGCAGCACCGCCGCCAGCTTCCAGCCCAGATTGGCGACATCGCGGATCCCCGCACACATGCCCTGGCCCATAAAGGGCGGCGTGAGATGGGCGGCGTCGCCGGCGATGAGCAGCCGCCCTTCCCGCCACTTGCGGGCCACCGCCGAACGGAAGGTGTAGATGGCGGCGCGTTCCAAAACCGCATCCTCGGGGGTGATCCAGCGCGCCAGCAATGGCCAGGGGTCACTCGGCACCTCACCCTCGCGCAGAGAAATCTCCCAGCGGCGGCGTTCACCCACACCACGCACATAGGTCGCCGGCCTCGCCGGGTCGCAGTGTTGGATGGAATGGTCGCCCAGATCGGGGCGCGGGCGCTTGAGGATGAGGTCGGCCACCAGCCAACGCTCATCAAAGCCCAGATCGTCGAAACCCTGGCCAATCGCGGCCCGGGTGAGGGAATTGGCGCCATCGCAGCCCACCACCCAGCGGGCCTGCAACGGCCCGGCCGAGGTCTCCAGCGCACCCGCCGCATTCATGGCCATGACCTGGGTGCCGGCACGGACCTGCACATTGCGATAGCGCGCCACACCCGCCCGCAGCGCATCCTCCAGCGCCGGCTGATGAAAGCGATAGGAGGCCTGCCAGCCCTGCGGCCCAATGCCAGCGGGGCGCGACCAATCCAGTAGCAGCCTGCCGTCACGGTCGACGAATTTCATCCCCGGCGAGGTGATGGTCAGCGGCAAAATGGCCTCGGCCAGGCCCAGCCCCTGGAAGACGCGCATCACCTCATCATCGAAATGCACCGCGCGCGGCAGGTGATAGGCGGCCGCTTCGCGCTCTAGCACCACCACATCGAGCCCCGCCTGGCCCAGAATATTGGCCAAGGTGGCACCCACCGGGCCATAGCCGATGATAGCGACGTCGTGCATGTTTCCTCCCTGACGCCGAGCATGCAGCGGCGAGGGCGCGAGCGCAAAGAATTTGGCCAAGATCGCCCCGCCGCAGGCTGTGCCAAAAAAGGGAGAGACGTGATGCTGCGATTGGATGGAAAAGTGGCCTTTGTGTCAGGCGCGGGCTCGGTGGGCCCGGGCTGGGGCAATGGCCGGGCCACAGCGGTGCTGCTGGCACGGCAGGGTGCCAAGCTGTTCTGCACCGATTTCTCCCGCGAGGGGCTGGATGAGACGCAGCGCCTGCTGGCGGCCGAGGGCCTGTCAGCCACCGCCCATATTTGCGACGCCACCGACAGCGCGGCCATGGCCGAGGCGATGGCGGAATGCGCCCGCGTCTTTGGCGGGCTCGACCTGCTGGTGAACAATGTCGGTGGCAGCGCGCCGGGCGGGGCCGAGGACATGCCGGAGGAAATTTTCGACCGGCAGTTGCAGCAGAACCTGAAAACCGCCTTCCTGGGCTGCAAGCACGCCATTCCCTTGATGCGGGCGCGGGGCGGCGGGGCGATTGTGAACCTCGCCTCCATCGCCGCGCTGCGGGTTTCGGCAACGCGCCCGCATGTTGGCTATACCGCCTCGAAAATGGCGGTAATCGGGCTCTCCCGCTCGGTGGCTATCCGCCACGCCAAGGAAAAAATTCGCTGCAACACGGTCATTCCCGGCCTGATGCACACACCGCTGGTGGAACACCGCCTGGTGCCGCAACTCGGCGCCAATGACGCGGCCGAGTTGATCGCCAAGCGTCACGCCATGGTGCCGATGGGCCATATGGGTGATGGCTGGGATGTGGCGCATGCCGCGCTGTTTCTGCTGAGCCATGAAGCGCGCTTCATCACGGCGACGGAGATTTTGGTGGATGGCGGCGCCGCGGCTGC
>Ga0114972_10003793_pt1 | contig 11276 bp, 8 predicted proteins | sample M_140807_EF_Meta_FD_87354 | JGI IMG/M metagenome (GOLD analysis project Ga0114972, IMG submission 87354) | Freshwater microbial communities from Lake Montjoie, Canada to study carbon cycling - M_140807_EF_MetaG | ecosystem: Environmental > Aquatic > Freshwater > Lake | place: Lake Montjoie... | reverse complement strand
GGTTGTCCGTAAAGACCTGCGCCTCGATGGGGCCCCAACCCAGGGCGTCTATGTGTCGGCAGGCCGCCTCGATGCATGGCGCCGCAAGGCCCTGACCTCGGCTCTCAGGCGCGACGACGAGGCTAAGGAGCGCGTGCCGTGGCGCATCATCCACCTGCTCGAGCGTCGCCATGACGTAGCCCACGCGCTGGTCGCCCCGCTGCGCGACCCATACTCGCGCGAACTCCGCGAACGGGTCGGGGAGCTCGTCGAGGGTCAGCGGCCGTCGGCGGTTCGAGACGGCCACGCTCTCGGGCAGGTTGCGCAGAGACAGCACCCACGCCAAGTCTTCGATGCGGGCCGGGCGAAGGTACGGGGCCGAGACGTCGGGCGCGCGCGCGAGTTCACGCAGGGCCTCGACGACCGGCACCAAGCTCATCGCCGCGTCGATGACGCGCAGGCCCGCGCGCTGCGCCGCGGCGAGGCCGTTCGGAGCGTCCTCGGCCGCCAGCGCCGCCGAGGCCTCGCAGCCGGCATGAGCCAGGGCGCGTCGATAGACCGCGGGGTGGGGCTTGCTCGCGACGAGGCCCGTCGTGTCGTGCACCGCAGCGACTGGGCCCAGCCCAGCGCGCTCGAGCGCACGGCGAACCCAAGGCGCGGGCGCCGCCGAGACCACGTGCACGTCGACGCCGAGCGCATGGGCCTCGCGCAGCAGGTCGTGCGCGCCATCGCGCGGCGACACGGCCTCTTCGTAGGCGATTGCGACCCGGGCGCGGTAGTCGCGTAACAAGGCTTCGAGCGGCGGCGCAAGCCCGTGCGCGGCCTTGAGGGTCGCGACGATCTCCGGCAGCGCCGGGCCATTGAGGGCGTCGAACTCCTCACCCGAGGGCGCGCCGCCGTGTGCCTCAAGAAAGCTCGCGTAGGCAACCGCGAGCGCGGGGAGGCTGTCGACGAGGGTGCCGTCGAAGTCGATGAGGAGCGCGCGGCGGGTCACGACCAGTCCCCTTCGAGCAGACCTTCGCCGATGCGAAGCGCGCGGGTGGCGCGTCGGCCCTCGATCTCGGCGAGGCGTCGAGGGTGCACGCCGAGCGGCTGGTTGCCGGGTCGGAGGATCTCGAGGTTCTCACCCTCAACGAGCATTTCCCCCACAGCGACGGGGCGCGTGACCTGTACGCCGCGGCGCGCGTATGCGGCGAGCTCGCGCTCCGCCTCGAGCACGACCTTCTCCCCCGTGCCGCGGAGCTGCTCGACCGCCCGCAGGCCGCGCACCATGTCAGCGAGCTCGTCCGGCGTCACGGCGAAGGCGTGGTCAGGGCCGGGCAGGCGCCGGTCGAGCGTGAAGTGTTTCTCCACCACGCACGCGCCGAGCGCGGCGGCAGCGATGGGCGCGTGCGTGGGGTGCAGGCTGTGGTCCGAGAGCCCGACAGGTAAACCGAAGCGCGCGCGCAGCGTCTCAATCGCGCGCAGGTTCATCGCTTCGGGTGGCGCGGGGTACTTCGCTGTGCACTGGAGCAGGCAGAGCGGCCCGCCGCCGTGCGCCTGAAAATGCGCCACCGCCCAAGCGACATCGTCGAGCGAGGCCGCGCCCGTGCTCATGATCGTCGGCTTGCCGCTGCGCGCGGCGCGCTCGATCAGCCGGATGTGGCTGATCTCGTAGGACGCGATCTTGTGAACGGAGACGTGTGGGTCTACGGCCTCGAAGTCGGGGAGCGAGAAAGCGGTCGACATAAAGTCGAGGCCGCGGCGCGTGGCATGGTCGGCGAGCTTCGGGATGAGCGGGTAGGGCATCGCTAGGTCGGCGAAGATCTCGCGGATGTCCTCGAGGATGCCGCCCGCCGCTAGGTACTCGCTCTGGCCGGCGTTCGGGACATAGACCGTCTCGGGCCGATAGGTCTGGAACTTGACGGCGTCGGCGCCTGCATCGGCCGCGGCGTCGATGAGCGCGAACCCCATGCGTTCGTCGCGTGCAGCGGTGCCCATCCGCCAGTTCGAGCCCGCCTCGGCGATGACGTAGACGCGGTCTTGTCGGAATGCGTGGGGCGTGCTCATGGCAGGGCTCCAGAAGCTCTGAGGAACGCCTCGAGGCCGCCGGGCGTGAGGGGCGTCGCGTCCTCGACGCGGTGGGGATGCGTCACCCGTCTGAGCAAGGGTGTCGGTGTGCGGTCGTTCGGCAGGACAACGAGGTAGTCAGGCGTCTCGTAGGCCTGCGGGACCTCGCTCTCCGAGAGGAGACCGGTCGAGCCGGTGTCCGCAATCGTCGGCAGCGAGGACACGACGGACCGCACCGCCGACTCCGACTCGGTGACCTGCCCGTGGTGCACGCGCGCGAGCACAGTGAGCAGGTCGCGGACCCGCACGACGGGGGACTGGCAGACAAAGACCTCGCCGCCGAGCGCGGTCTGCGTGGCGGTGAGGACGAGGCGCGCGGCATCTCCCAAGGGCAGCAAGAAGCGCCGCTCGTCGTGCTGCGGTAGGATAACTGGCGCGCCTGCTCGGAGCTGGTCGCGGGCGGTCAGAAGCCACTCAGCGTGCGGGTGGGAGAGCGGGCCCACGCGGACGCTCGTGAGCAGCGTGGTGGCGCTCCCGCTGGCTTGATAGGCAGCCGTGACGAGGCGCTCCGCCATCAGGTGCGAGGCGCCCAGCACGCCGACCGGATCGACCGCTGCGCCATGGGAGACCAGGACGACCCGCTGGACACCCGCCTCGACCGCCGCGCTGATGACATTCTGAACGCCGATGAGGTTCGTCTGGACGGCTTCGAAGGGGTTGTATTCGCAGAGAGCGGCATGCTGGAGCGTGCCCGTGTGAATCACGACGTCAATGCGCTCGAACGCACGCACGAGCCGCTCTCGGTCTCGCACGTCCCCCATGAGCGTCCGCAACCGACCAACGCTGCCCGGCGCCGCAGCGCGAAGCTGCTGCTCGGCGAAGAACAGGCCCGACTCGTTCTGGTCGAAGAGCCTGACGAGCGCGGGATGGTGTTCTGTGACGAGCTGACGGCACAGCTCGGCGCCCAGGACGCTGGCCGCGCCCGTGACGAGGAGGTTGCGCCCCGAGAGCGAGAAGCGAGCCTCGTCAAATTCCCACGGGTGCTTCACGGCTCTACCCCGAGCACGCGCGCCAGCGCCTCGACGACGTCGTCTTGGTCGGCGTCGGTCATGCCGGGAAAGATCGGCAGTGAGACCGCCCGTCGACCGTAGTCCTCGGCCACCGGGAAGTCGCCCTCAGCGTGGCCAAACCGCTCACGAAAGAGCGTGTGCAGGTGGAGCGGGGCGTAGTGCATCTGCACGCCGATCCCCTCTGCGCGGAGCGCGTCGAAGACCCAGCGGCGCCGCTCGCGAAAAGCGCCGCGGACGCGCACCACGAAGAGGTGCCATGCGTGGGCGTCGACCTCGCCGGGAGGTCCCTCGAGCACGTCGGCGAACGGCGCGAGCAACGAACGGTAGCGCTGCGCGAGCGCCCGACGCCTGGCGAGGAAACGATCGAGCTTGGTGAGCTGCGACACGCCAAGCGCCGCGTTGATGTCCGGCAGGCGGTAGTTCATGCCGGGGGCCTCGATATCGTAGGCCCACGGGCCCACTTCGGGCGTCAGGACAAGGTTGTGGTGTCGGAAGCGGCGCACCCGGGTCGCGAGCTCGGCGTCGTTGGTGAGCACCGCGCCACCCTCGCCCGTTGTGATGTGCTTGACGGGGTGAAAGCTCGTCGTGGCGGCGGCGAACGTCGACTGCGCTGGGCGTCCATGAATGGTCGCGCCGAGGCTGTGTGCGCCGTCGCAGTAGACGGGCCGCTGAGTGGCGTCGCTTAGCGCGCCGGCGTCCGAAGCGAGCCCCGCGAAGTCCACGGCCGTGACGAAGCGCGTCCGTGGTGTGACCGCCTCTGACGCGCGCTCAGCGGCGAGGTTCAGCGTCACGGGGTCGAGGTCGGCGAAGACGGGTCGCGCGCCACACCAGAGCGCCGCGACGGCGGTCGCCGCAAAGGTGACGGGCGGGACGATGATCTCGTCGCCCTCGCGCAACCCCGCGGCGACGTACATGGCGTGGAGCGCCGTGGTCCCATTGTTCACCGCGACCGCGTGCCCGACGCCGCAACGAGCAGCCAGCGCAGCCTCGAACGCCGCGACGTGTGGGCCGGTCGTGAGCAGCGGCTCACGCAGCATAGCGGCCACGGCAGCGACGTCGTCGTCCTCGATGGTCTGGCGACCATAGGGCAGCGGGTGCTCGCGCACCGGGGCGCCGCCGTCGATCGCCAAGCGGCCGGGTGAACGTGGGTTCATGTGCGCATGGTGGTCTAGGCAGGCGCTCGCGTAAAGTCTGCTCGCGGACACGGGATTCGGGGCACACTCTGCTCCCCTGATCGGAGGATGGAACGTGGTGCGACGCGCGATGGTCGGCTGGGTGTGCGCAGTGCTCGGCGCGTGCGGGACGGATAATTTCGGGGACGCGCCCGTGACGGGCGGCTCGACCGCCCCGGCAGATGCGGGCCTGCCCCCCGTTGTGGGTCGCGAAGCGGGCGGTCCGCCGCCGATTGTCGTGCAGGACGCGGGCGGCGGCGCTGCGGGGAGCGACGCGGGCGCAGGCGGGGGCGGGGGCGGGGGCGGCCGCACGCCCTTCTGCGCACCGGGGCGCGAGGAGGCCTGCAATGACCTCGACGACAACTGCGACGGGTTCGTGGACGAGGGCTGCGTCTGCATGGGGCCCGAGAAGAGCTGCTACCCCGGTCACCCTGCGGATCTGGAAGGCGCAGGGACGCAGTGTCGCGCTGGACGGCAGGCGTGCGACTTCGAGACCTATGGGCCCTGCGAGGGCTTTGTCTTGCCCAGCGCCGAGGTCTGCGACGGCCTCGACAACGACTGCAACGGCCGAGTCGACGACATCGGGCAGTGCGATAACCCGCCGCCCGAGGCCCTCTGTCCGCCGGACCAAGCGGGCCCGCCGCTCGCGAGCTATGACCTGCGCGGCGGCTATCGCGACGCCGACGGCGACCCGATGGCGCAGGCGACCTGGCGCGTCGTGGAGCAGCCTGGCGGCTCGACAGCGCAGCCGATGCCCGCGAACGCGCTTGAGTCACAAGTCTTCGTGGACCTGCAGGGGACTTTTGTGTTCGAGCTCGAGGTCCGCGACGCGGACGGCGGCGTTGGGCGTTGCCAAACGCGCGTGCAGGCGACCGGCAGCGACGCGCTCCGCATCGAGATGGTCTGGAACGCAGGCGCTCAGAACGACGCGAGCGACGTCGACATGCACCTGCGGCGGCCTGGGGGCGAGTGGTTCGACGGAGGCGACACGGGCTCAGATTGCTATTTCTCCAACTGCCGGCAGTGCACGGCAGGCACGAGCGAAGAGGCGTGTCGAGAGGAGCTCGCGCGCATCAATGCCGACCCCGCCGCGTCGCCCACGCCCGTGCTGACGTGGTTCCCACCGGCGGACGACGACGACCCGCGCTTGGACCTCGATGACGTCGAGGGGCTCGGCCCGGAGAACATCAACATCCGTCGTCCCCGCGACGGGTCCTACCGCCTGGGGGTCCACTACTGGGACGAAGACGGCTTCGGCGCGTCGACGGTCACGGTGCGTATCTTCTGCGGCGGCGCGCTGGCGCGCGAGTTCGAGCCCGTCGTCCTCATGCCCGACTTTGCTGGGGGCGGGAGCGACTCCACGGAGTTCTGGGAGGTCGCAGACATCGCCTGGGCGAACGGGACCTGTCAGGTCAACGAGCTCGGCGTGCGAGGGTGTCGCCAGATCTGCACCCGGGGGGCCTTCGACGCCGGGCCCGAGTGCCCCCGCGGTCAGCAGCGCGGTGAAGCCTGCCGCTGACTCAAGCCGCGTCGAGCGCCTCGAGCGTCAGCCGCCGCGCGGCCTCGAGCTGGGCGTCGACATCTCCGAGAGTGGCGAACGAGGCCTCGCTGCGGGGCGTGCGAATGACCACGACGTGCGTGCGCTCCGCGGCGCGGGTCAGCTGCTGGTCCACGACGTCTGAGCGTCGCTGGCGGCCGACGGCGGACGCGCCGACGACGTGCACGTAGGTGCGCTCGGCAGGGTACGCCTCGAGCGCAGCGTCAAGAAAGATGCGGTCCTTGGCGCCGCCGTCGACGCACGGCTCACCGTTCACGCTGCGCGGGCCAAACACATAGGGGATCGCGCAGCTCCCTGTCACGGCCTCGACGAGGTCACCCGCTTGAATCAGCCTGCACGCGCCGTCAGCACGACGCACGACGCCCGCGCCGAACGGCCTCGGGAGCGCGTCGAAGCCCGTTGGGAGGACCTCGCGGAGGCGCGCAGCGAGGCCGTCGAGTGAGACCAGCCCCGGCCCGGGCGACGCCCATGGCCAGCGCGCGCGCAGGCTCTTGTAGGGTGGCGAATCACCCAAGAAGGCGCGCATCTCACGCACCGAGAGGCCCGCCGCCCAGAGCGCGCCGACGACCGCGCCCGAGCTGACGCCGACGATCGCCGTGGGTTCGACGCCTCGGGCCTCAAGCGCCGACACGACGCCCATGTGGCGCGCGAAGGCGAGGAAGCCGCTCGAGAAGACGACGACGCGACTCATAAGGCGAACGCGTTCATGCGCAGAACGACCGGGCCGTCGCTCTCGACGATGGCGTCATAGCCGCCAGCGGGGACGAAGGGCGCGATGATGTTCACGCCGAGACCGGACTGACATGCGAGCTCGGTGGAGACGTCCGAGCACGCGCTGCGGAGCGCCACCCGCACGGGGCGCCCTTCGCTCCGGGCCTCGAGGAAGACCTGCGACGCCGCGTTGAGCGTGAAGTGAACGATGGACTCACCCGCACCGCTCTGCAGGCAGCTGTCCTCGAAGCGCCCGGGAGGCGCCGGGGGTTCAAGGGGCACGTTCGCATTCACGGCGGCCTCGCGCGCACCGGCGCAGCCCGCCTCTTGGTCGACAGCGGCTGAGAGGGCGCCGTTGACGGGCCCCTCGACGACGATCCAGTAGCTCCCCGCGTTGAGGCTCGGTACGCGCAGCGAGCGGCCACCGGCGCTGCAATCGTAGGGCACCGCGTTTGCATCGCAGGCGGGCAGGATCGCCAGGCTCGACTGCGGCAAGAGGGTGTCGAGCACGATGGACACGCTGGTCCGCATGGGCAAGTCGAGGCGGTACACAGCGTCCGGCGTTCCCGCGGACATGCACGGCACATCGAAGTCGTTGCGACCGCCGATGACGCTCACAGGCAATGTTTCGCCCACACCGAAAACGGGCGCCTCAGCACAGCGGCCCGCAGGGTCGGCGCGCCGGGTCGTTACGAGGCGCCATCGCGCGGCGTGGTCACCGCGCACGCGGACTTGAGCACCGCGCACGATGTCCGCAGGCAACCGCTGGCCCTCGACCGTCGCCTCCACGCGTCCGCTGATGACCTCGAGGGCGACGCGCGCGGGCTCGTCGAGCGCAAACGTGAACCAGTCTTCGTCCGCGCTCACGTCCGAGTGGCACAGGGTGCCCTCAATCGTCTCCAGCGGGAGTGGACGCGCGCTGCCAGCCGTGTCGTTGCGCCAGGGGCGCTCGAAGCGGTCGTCGTCACAGCCCTCGACAAGCTCGACGCTGTAAGGGCCAGACGCGCCCGGCGGGGCGCTGACGCGGACCCAATAGGTGCCGGGCGGCGCCGCAGCCCACGCAGTGCCCGCGACGCCGAGGCTGCGATCGACAGAGGCCGTCAGGTCGCCGGCGCGGTAGAGCCAGACCGTGGGCGTCGGCTGGTCGGGCGAAGAGCGCGTCGTCACCCGTGCGCCCACTGCGGTCTCGAGCGTGAACCAGTCGTCACGTGACTCGCAAAGCCCGAAGCCTTCGGTGAGGCCTGCGCCCAGGCCGATTGTGTGTTCAGGGTCCGAGACGTCCAACGCGTCGGGGAAGGGGCAGTCGGCGAGGGGCGCGCAGACTGCGTCGCCTCGGCAGCCTCGACCCGCGACGCACGCGTCATCGGTCGCGCACTGCCGCGCGTCGACGCACGTGACGCCTTGGCAAAGCGTCGCACCCGGGCAGCCGTCCCCAAGCGCACAGTCGACGCAATCGCCCCCCACGCATGACCACCCGGGCACACAGTCCGCGTCCTGCGCGCACGGCCCCGCCTGTGTGCAGCGACCACGGTCGCAGACCTGAGGGGCAGGGCACACGCACGGCTCGTAGTCCAGGCGAGGCTCGGGCGGGGCCAACTGCACGTCACCGAGCGTCTCGGCGTCGATCACGGGCACCGCGGCGTCGCCCTCGGGCGCGGCGTCGACGGGGGCCGCGCCGCCCAATGGGGCGTCCGGCGGCGGCGTGGGCCCGTCCAGCGGGCGCATCGCGTCGACCACGACCGCCTGCGCGTCGAGCAGTGCGGCGTCTTCGAGCCGAGCGTCTCGAACGCGCGCATCGACGACCGGTGGTGCCCAAGCGTCCGGGACCCGAAAGTCACCCGCAACGTAAGCGTCAACGAGGGCCACGTCCTGAGGCGGTCGTTGCCCGACGTCCGACGCGCTCGAGGTCGACGACGCGTCGCCGCACGCCGCCGCCAGAGCCAACGCCCCCGTCAGAGCACACCACCGCGGGGCAGCGCGGTTCACGTGCCGCTCTTGGGGGCCGCTGAGGTCGAGAGGTCTACGGTGAACGTGCGCCCGTCGAAGGCGGCGCGCTGCAAGTTGACGCGGAACGCCTTGCCGCCGATCCCGACCTGAGTCTTTGTGGCGATAGTCTTTGAGAAGTCGAACATGTTCTGCGTCACGCCCGGCAGGAAAGCGACCGCGCGCAGCAACGCCGGGCCCTTGAACTCCTCGACGCCCGAGTCCTTGATCCCGACGTCGAGCTTGCCCTTGGCGGCGTCGTATTCGACGGTCGGGACACCCGCGGCGCGGCCGTAGACGCACATCTGCGGCGTGCCCAGACTCCACAGATGGACCTTGAGGGGACGCGCGTCGCTGCCACCCCACGCCGCGCCGACTTGGACGCCCCCCTCACGGCTCGGCTTGCCCGCGTCGTCATAACGACTCGGCAGCTTGCCACGACCCATGGCCCAGTTCGCGAGCGCAGTCACCGTCTCGGCGGCGATCTGGACGCGCAGGGCATCCTTCGGGCTCTTCGCCGCAGCGGCCGCGAGGGCGCTCAGGCTCGCCTCGCCGAGGCCATGCTCGACTGGCAAAGAAGTGCGCACATCGAGACGAAACACGCCGCTCGCGCCGCTCCCGACCGAGGTGAGCGTGAGCGCTTCGATCGGCACGTCCGGCAGCCCGATCTCGAAGCTCGCGATCTCCCCGATGCGCTTCAAGACGCGCTCGCGGAGGAGCGCGTAGCCTCTGCTCGTGAGGTACTCGATGCCATCGCGGGCGAGCCGGTCGACGAGGCTGCGCTGCACCACGGCTCGGGCGACGCTTGGCAGTTGACCCCAGAGCGCGTCGGCCAACTTGCGAGCGGCGTCACCGTCGAGGCGAGGCGTCACGGACTCGAAGAGGTCGCCACGGATGGAGAAGCGGAGCGTGCCACGGCTCTTGTTCACTGTGATGGGGGCCTTCGCGGTCAGGTCGAGCCCGAAGAGCGCGCGACCGTCGTAGTTCACGTCGAAGTCGAGGCGGAGACGTGCGGCGTCCGTCTTGTCGACCGCGAGCTGCAGGGCACGAGGCGCAAACTCAAGCCGATTCGGGACGTAGCGGCTCACATCGCCGAGGCCGGGCAGGTCGACAGGCGTTCGGGGTATGCGCGCCGTCGCCGCGTCGATCGCCTCGGTCAGGGTGGCGCGCGGCATGGCGATGCTCAGGTGGGGCGCGCGCGTCGAGTCTGCGCCCCCTTCGAACCTGCGGGCGAACGTCTCATGTTCATCCTTGAGCACGGCGCACTGCGGCCCGCAGCCCGAGAGCGTCAGGGCGAAGAGCAGCGCAAGGAGCGAGGCGAGAAGCGGGCGAGCGTTCATGGCGGCATGATGCTGAGTCCGCGCGCGCGCGTCCACACGCTCACGCGGTCCTGACCCGCGATCTCGAAGGCGTCGAGGGTGAACCCCGCCGCGACCATATCCGCGTCGACGCTGACGATGTCTTCTCGGAGCAGAACGCTGAGCAAGACGCGTCCACCGGGCCGAACGACCCGTGCCCACTCACGCAGCGTGCCCTCGCCTCTCGCATAGTCGATGAGGCTCGTCACTGAGACGAGCGTCCCGATCCGCTCATCCGCGAACGGGAGCGCGTCGCTCTTGGCTTGAACGCAGCCGAGGCGCTTCGGGGACGTCAGCATGGCGAAGGATGCGTCGACCTCGACACAACCGACGCCGGTCGAGCGCGCGAAGAGGCCCGTGCCCGCGCCCACGTCAACCACCGGCGCGTCGAGCGGGACATCACCCGCGAGTCGCAGCAGAGCGTGGTACTTCGGCCGTTGCAGGTGCGCGAAGGCGTCGTCGTATCGGTGTGCGAAGCGGTCATAGCTCGCGCGCGCCGTGCGCCAGTCCATCGTCACGACCCTCAGCGCGCCGTCGCACTCAGGGCCCGTTCGGCGGCCTCTCTGAGGTCGTCGGCCTCCGGACCAGCGCTGTCGCCCATCAAGCGCAGCGCCTGCGCGGGTCGCCCCGCTTCGAGGGCGAGCACGGCGGCATTGTACGCGCTGGGATAGCCGGGGACTGCCGCGAGCTCGAGCGCCGCCGCGATGCGCTTGTCGACGTCCGCGTCGAGCTGCCACTCCGTCCGCCACCGCAGCAGCCATGCGCGTTCATCGGCAGACATCCAGCTCGACAGCGGCTGCTGCGCCGAGACAGCGCGACCCCAATGATGCAGGAACACGGCCAACAGCAGCGGCTTGCGGCGCTCGACGAGCACGCCGCCTTCGACAAAGCCACCGCGCTCCGCGAACTCGATGAACAGCCCGCCCAAGTCGACGTACGCTTGAGCCGCAGTCGAGTCGAGGGTTTGCTCAGCCAACCGCGTCGTCGCCGTCTGGCCTTGCGCCGCACACGCCTTGAGCCAAGCATCCAAGCGCTCGACAAACTGCAGGCCAACGTCGCGGCCGACGTCGAGAAACACGTCGGCCGTTCGAGTCTGGGCGAACTCACGCGCCGACGCCTCCCACGCCAAGACCGCGGGGGTCACTGACGGGGCGTCGGCGCGTTGCGCTGCGACCTCGGCTCGGTTCATCGCGACGAAGGCCTCGACCAGCCTCTCCGCTTCCGGGTCTCTCGCACGCGCGACGCCCTGACGCCCAGCGACGTACGCGCTCCAAGTCCCACTTGAGAGCTCGATGCGCCTCAGGCGAGGCGGAGATGCGGTCTGTGTCGTGAGCCAGACCATTGCGGCGACCAGGGCGAGGCCCGCGAGCGCCAGCCACTGTGTTGTCTTGCGCCT
>Ga0114972_10003792_pt1 | contig 11276 bp, 9 predicted proteins | sample M_140807_EF_Meta_FD_87354 | JGI IMG/M metagenome (GOLD analysis project Ga0114972, IMG submission 87354) | Freshwater microbial communities from Lake Montjoie, Canada to study carbon cycling - M_140807_EF_MetaG | ecosystem: Environmental > Aquatic > Freshwater > Lake | place: Lake Montjoie... | reverse complement strand
GCGACTATTTCACCCGGGAATTCACCCGGAACTCTCACTCTGACGAGCGGGCTCTCTTGGAACGGTGGAGGCAATTACAATTGGCAGATCTACGATGCTACCGCTTCGGCAGGCGCCTCGGACGGTTGGGACCTGCTTGCCGTGACTGGCGGCGCCTGGGATATCAGCGGCCTGAGCAGCGGCAACAAGTTCAACATCAACTTGTGGTCCTTGAGCAGCATTCTGCCCGACGCCGATGGCAACGCCATCGGATTCAATAACGGCTCGAGTTACAGTTGGGAGATCCTGACCTACTCGAGCCTGACTGCCCCCATCGGCGGTTTCAGCAGCGACCTTTTTGCCATCAACACAAGCGCGTTGAACGGAACCTCCGGATTCCAAAACGACCTAAGCGGGGGTACCTTTGCACTCGAAGTCGATGGAAATAGTTTAAACCTGCTTTTCACCCCCGGCGGCGCACCAGGACCTTCGCCGGTTCCCGAGCCTGGCACTTGGGCGGCGGCGGCCTTACTGGCCGGAGCGGCGGGCTATATGCGCTGGCGCCGCCGCAGGGAGCAGCCGAAGAGCGCCTAAGAAGATCGCAGCTTTACTGGCAAAAGCTAGGGTCGAAGACTAGCTTCTAGCTCTTGGGGATTGAGACCGGAATGAAAGGATATTCGGAATCGGAATGTTCAAATCCGGCAGCGATGGCCGGGCCAGCGGGGCCTGCAGGGCGGCAGCTTTATTGCGCTGGGGAAATTGTGATCGACCTTTAACCATGGCGAAGGACGACAACCCCGAGATCATCGACAAGCCGCCCGCGTCGGATCGTTTTGCCGAGGCGCCCCGCTTCCACAACGTCATTGGCGACTGGTGGCTAGAGGCAACCGGCCAGACGTCTGAGTGGCACCACGATCTCAGCCCCGGCCGCGCCATTCTGCGCAAGATCATGCTCTGGTCGCCGGCCGTAGTGTTGGCGCTCTTGATCGGCGGGGGAGTAGGGACACTTCTATTCACGGGCTGGCGCGCCCACGACCTTGCCGCAAAGGCCTTGGTCAGCCTGAAGCGCGGGGACGTTCGACTGGCCCTGATCCAAGCGGAGTCCGCCCGCAACCTGCGTAAAAGCGAGCCCGATGTGATGCGCGCTTATGCCAGGGTGCGCTTCGAAGCGGGGGATCCCGTTTGCCTCGATCTTTGGAATCAACTGGCCGAGCAGGGCGATCTTTCCATTGAGGACCGGCAAGCCCAAGCCGAAGCGGCGGTGCGCTTCGGCGGGGCGGAGCAGTTTGACAAGGCCATCGCGGAATTTGAGGCACTCGGCCGGAAAGTGGATGCGGATGCGTGGCGAGGACGCCGGGCTCTGCAGAGGAAGGACTTCAGCGCTGCGGAGACCTACTTGCGCGCCGCTGCCGCGGCCGAACCTGTCGCCGGCCGGCGTATCGAGTTGGCGCGATTTTTGGTCTCGATCGGCACAGCAGATTCCCGCGCCGAGGCCGCCCAGATCGTCGACTCGTTGACCGAGGGTCCGGATGCGCAAACGGCACTTGCCTTCGGGCTTTCCTCCGTGCCCGCCATGCCAGCCACGCGGCGCGCCTGGGCGGAGAAGGTTCTTGCTGTGCCCAAGCCCGAGGATGAAGCAGTGCTTACGGCAGCGGATATCTTGGTGGCGGACCGCCTGATGAGCGTTGACGAGGTAGTAGGCCGGCTGCAACTCGTATTCACCGGGGCGCAACTCGAAGATCGTGGCCGTTACGCCAAGTGGTTGTTGGAGAAGAATCGTCCGGACGATGCGCTGGTCTTCGTCCGTCCGAACGAGGTGCGCGGTTCACGTGGTGGATTCTTGGTGCGTGCGGAAGCATTGAGCGCCAAGCAGGATTGGAAATCTCTACTCGCTATGGTCAACGCGGGCTCGCCGCTCAATGAATCGGTGACGAATATTTTGCGCTCCCGGGCCGAGGATGGGGTGGGCCGGGGCTCCGCTTCCAGCGCCAGCCTGCGCAAGGCCATACGCGCATCGGTCCAGCGCAACGCCCTGGCCGAGACGATGGGCGAGGTGGATAGGATGGGAAAATCGGAAATTTCGGACGAGGTGTTGCTCGCTTTGTGCGGGGAGTACGCCACTGCGGAATATGCGCTTCGCGTGGCCCGTTGGCGTTTTTCCACGCGCGGCGAGCCGCGGTTGCGACAGCAAGCGTATCAGAACGCAATAAAAGCGGCCCCAAAAGCCTCCACAGTCGCAGATTTGGCCCGCCTCGAGCATTTGCTCAACCGCGAAGCTGTGAGCACGGCAGTGACCGGAGCGGCCTTGGAGACTGAACCCGACAATATCGATTTCCGACTCACGCATGCACTTGCGCTTTTCGCCGACGGACGCGCTGCGGAAGCGCGTTCGGTTCTCGAGCCATACCGCCTCGTGCGGCATCAGTTGCAGGCTGGACAGAAGGCCATCGCCGTGGCGGTGCTCGCCGCGACAGGATCGAAAATGGAAGCGATCGCTCTCGCCAAGAGCATGCGCCCGGACCACCTGACCGACGCGGAATACCGCCTCGTCTATGCCTTCACCACGGCGGACCAATCGGCGGAATTCTTCGTCGACGAGGCAGATCAAGCTGCGAAAGCGAAGTAGCTTTCTTTTGCAGCGGCAGTCTGTGCCGCAGCCGCACCAGAAATCACTTAGCGGATGATCCCGCGTTGGCTGGTTTCGACGAACGCGCAGAGTTCCTCAACCTCGGCAAGGCTGGGGACTTCCTTGCGGATGGCTTCGACGGCTTGCTTGGCATTCAGGTTGCCGCGGTAGAGCAGGCGGTAGGCGTCTTTCAGCGCGCGGATGGTATCCGCGGAAAAGCCCGCGCGTTCGAGACCGATGCTGTTGATGCTGCGGACTTCGGCAGGATTGCCGTCCGCGATCATGAAAGGCGGAACGTCCTGCACGATCTTGGAACATCCGCCGGTGATGGCATGGCGACCGACGCGGCAAAATTGGTGGATGGCGGTCAATCCTCCGATCACCGCGTGGTCCCCGACCTCCACGTGTCCGGCCAGAGTTCCATTGTTGGAGAAGATAACTTCGTCGCCGACGACGCAATCGTGCGCGATGTGAGAGTAAGCCAAAAAGTTTCCGCCATTGCCGATGACGGTCTTCGTGCCGGGCAGTGTGCCGCGATTGACCGTGCAGAACTCCCGGAACGTATTCCTGTCGCCGATCTCGAGGTAGGTCGGCTCGCCCGCGTATTTGAGGTCCTGCGTTTTCTGCCCGATCGAGGTATAGGCATAGAAAAAGTTTCCGCTCCCGATCTTTGTTGGCCCCATCACCGTGACGTGGTGCTGTAATTCCGTGTCGGGTCCGATCACGACACCGGCTCCCACGATGCAATAGGGACCGATGCGCGTGTCGGGATCAATCTGCGCGGCGGGATCGACGATGGCCGTCGGATGAATCATTCCGAAACGAGGCCGAAAAGCAGATTGCCCTCGCTGACCACCTCGCCGTTGACGGTGCACGAGCAGGCTGCGCGGGCCATGGTCTTGCGCGAGCGGGTCAGCTCGCAGTGGATGAAAAGGGTGTCTCCGGGGAAAACAGGTTTGCGGAATTTTACTTCATCCGCGCTCATGAAGTAGCCGATTTTTCCGGAATTCTGCGTGTTGAGCATCATGAGAATGCTGGCCACCTGCGCCATCGCCTCCACTTGCAGCACGCCGGGCATCACGGGGTGATTGGGAAAGTGTCCCTGGAAGAATGGTTCGTTGATGGTGACGGACTTGACTCCGGTGCACTTCGTGTCGCCCTCGAAAGCGACGATGCGATCGACCATAAGGAACGGATACCGGTGCGGAAGAATCTTCATGATCTCCGTGGTCGGCAGGACGCGTTCGCCGACCGGAAGCCTTGCGGGCGGGATCATGGCCATCATGGTCGCGTGCTGCTTGGCGATGGCCGCCGCGAGTTCGGTGTTGGGCCCGTGCCCGGGCATCACCGCGACGACATGACCAAGCAGTGGCCGCCCGGCGAGGGTAAGGTCGCCGATGATATCGAGGATCTTGTGCCGCACGAATTCATCGTGGAAACGCAGCGGTTCTTTGCTCAGCACCGAATTTTCGCGGATGACGATGGCGTTCTCGAGGCTGCCGCCGCGGATGAGCCCTTTTTCCATGAGCGGTTCGACATCCTCGTAGTGAACGAAGGTGCGCGCCGGGGCGATTTCCTTTTCGTAGACTTCCGGGGTGATCTCGAGGCTGAGGTATTGGGTGAAGCTGCCGTTCGGGCCGGCCTGCGTGCAAGAGACGCGGAAGGTGGTGTCCGGCAAAACGACAAGAATCGAACCGTTCTTGGTGCTCACCGCGACTGGTTCGCGGATCTCGCAATAGCGCCGCGGGGCGTCCTGTTCTTCGATGCCCGCCTTTTTGATCAGCGCGACATAGGGCGCAGCACTGCCGTCGCCGATCGGCGGTTCGTTGGCGTCCATTTCGATGATGGCGTTGTCCACCCCGAGGCCGGTGAGCGCGGAAAGGATGTGTTCGACGGTGTGGACCTTGACGTTACCTTCGACGAGGGTGGTGGAACGCTCGACGGTGCGGACGTTTGAAGCGAGGGCATCGACAGTCGGCTGGTCCGCGAGGTCGGTGCGCCGGAATTTGAAGCCGTGGTTGACCGGCGCCGGGCGGACGGTGAGGGTGACTTTTTCCCCGGTGTGCAGGGAAACGCCGGCAAGAGAGGCGGGGCCGGAGACGGTGTGTTGTTTTTGCATCGGTGCGTGGGTCTTCAAGTAGCCAGGCGCCCGTCGATCATGGCAATTTGCCGGCTGGCTACGGCGGCGGCCTCGGGGCTGTGGGTCACAATTATTAGTGTAGCGAGGCCTTGGGAGGCAATCTTTTGCAGTAGACTCAGGACCCGTGCGGCGTTGTCCGAATCAAGGTTGCCGGTGGGTTCGTCCGCTAGAAGCAAAGAAGGCCGGTGGACCAGGGCCCGGGCGACGGCAGCACGCTGCATTTCCCCGCCGCTCATCTGGTGCGGAAAGGCGTGGGCACGTGCGGTCAGGCCGGCAAGGTCGAGCATTTCCATGGCGCGCGCGCGGCACTCGCGCGCCGTGTCACCTCTCAAGAGAAGGGGAAGTTCGACGTTTTCCACCGCGGTCATGGCCGGGAGGAGATTGAAAAATTGAAAAACCACACCGAGTCGCTTGCGACGGTAGGAGGTGAGCTCGGCCTCGCCGGCGCCGTCCAACCGTAGTCCGTCCACACTGACTTCCCCGGCGGTGGGCTGGTCGAGTCCGCCGAGCAGATTGAGCAGCGTGCTTTTGCCGCACCCACTCGGACCGGTGACCGCGGCGAAGGTGCGCGGCTCGATTTCCAGGGTCACGTCGCGCAAGGCGTGCACTTCACCCGCAGGCGAGGAATATATGCGAGAGACATGGCTGAGCCGGATCATGGAAAAACCGAGAGTTTCCGAGCCGCGTCCCGCGCGCAAGACAACTTCCGCGTTGTGGACGAGGGCGATGACTGGATTGCCGCGGACAAGCCGGCCGGGTTGCTCACGCACCCGACGCGTCCCGATGGCGCGCCAACGCTTTGGGACGGACTGCGCGCGCTCCTCGCATTCGAGTTGGCCAATCGCGGCCAGATCTCGATCATCACGCGCCTCGACCGCGAGACGAGCGGGATCGTGCTGCTTGCTCTGACTGCTGAGCGCGCGCGCGCTTTCGGTCTGGCCATGCAACGCGGCAGTATCGGCAAGGAATATATGGCCATCGTGCACGGCACGCCGCCATGGGAGGAAAAAGTCGTGGATGCCCCGATCGTCCGTCAGGGGGAGGTGCGCCAATCGAAAATTTGGCTGAAACGCTGCGTCGACGAACGAGGGGCGGCGTCGCAGACGCAGTTTCGCGTGGAAAAACGTTTTGTCTGCAGCGGACGCGACATGTCCTTGGTCCGTGCGCGCCCGCTCACCGGCCGCACGCATCAAATCCGCGTACATCTTGCCTATGCGGGGTTCCCGGTTGTTGGCGACAAAATCTACGGTCAGCGCGAGGAGGCTTATTTGGAATTCATCGAAACCGGTTGGACACCGGTGCTGGCACGCGAGCTCATCCTGCCCCGTCACGCCCTGCATGCTTGCGGCCTGTCGTTCGACGATGCGCGGGGGAGGCGGCATTTGTCCCTTGGACTTCCTCCCGATATGCAGGCCCTTTTAAATGGCGTCGACCCTTGCGGGATGGCGTGATATCTGAAGGATAAGGAATTTCTCCAGCTATGCCTACCTACGATTACGAGTGTCTGAAATGCGGAAAGTCGTTCGAGGCTTTCCAATCCATGAAGGATACGGCGTTCAAAACGTGTCCCGAGGACAAATGCCAAGTGAAGCCGTGGGGGCACGGCGAGGTGAAGCGTCTGCTTGGCACGGGAGCGGGCCTGATTTTCAAGGGCAGCGGTTTCTATATCACCGACTACCGCAGCGAGGGCTACAAGCAGGCTGCGAAAAAAGACAGCGGGGCCGGTGAAAAAAAAGATGCCAAGCCGGCGGAAAAACCGGCGGCCGCTGCCACTCCCACGCCGGCGCCCACCACCAAAACTTCGCAGGGCAGTTCTTCGTCGGGCACCGGTTCCGGTGGAACCGGTTCCAAATAGAGGGAAAGAACCATGGGTATACGCTGCGCCGGTTGCGGCTACGACAACGACCCGACGCGGGTCTACTGCCACAACTGCGGCGTAAAGCTCGAGCGCGGAGGCGCAGCGCCGCCGGCGCCGACCGGTTTCACGCATCCTACCGACGTGGGCAAAATGAAGCGTCCGCGTGCGCCCATACTCTGGGGAAAGTATTTCGGATTTTTGGTGAAGCTCGCGGTGCTCGCCGCGTTGGCGGCCGCGTTGGTCTTGGCGCTCATGCGGCCCGACAACATCCCCGCACCGGTCGAGGGTGACGAGAATCTGGCCCAAAGGCTCTCCGGGTTGGTCGGCGATGCGAGCGAGTCCAATGCGCCGCGTTCCTTTACCGTTCCCGCCTCCGACGTGCAGCGCTGGCTTGCCTCGGCGGTGAAGTTTGAGGGCTCCGGCGGCGTTGTGGCTCTCGATCCGCGCCGCGTTTATCTGGTGCCATCCGAAGGCCGGTTCCGCGTGGGCCTGGAACTGGGATTACCTGCGGCTGCCTCCGTTTTCATGGAAGGTGAATACGTGCCCGTGCGTGCTGGTGATGGCTATACGCTTCAGCCAGTCGCTTATTCCATCGGGAAACTGCCACTGCCGGTGCTGTTCGGTTATCCGGTGGAGCGCCAGCTGGATGGCCTGCGGAAGGCGCTGGCTTTGCCGCTCGGCCAACTGGCCAAAGCGTCCTTCATCGGGATCGCCCCCGAAGCGGTGATGCTGAGTTGGTCCGGATCGCAAAGTCCGTGAGAACGTTGCTTTGCGCGGCGGTCTGCGCCTTGTGCGCGGTCCAATGGGCGCGCGCGCAAGTTGCCGCGCCGGAATTGCTCAGGCCGGAGAATAGAACGGTCAGCAGCTCCAAGCAGTTCACTGTGTTCGGGGGGACACGCGAGCAGCGATCCGATCTGGTGCGGCGCGCGGAACAGTTGAGGGAACGTCTCCGGCAGGAACTCAACCTCGGCGATACTTGGAAGGTCCCGATTCTCCTGACGCTCACTCCGCAGGACGGTTTGCGCCTCCGCCAGCCCCGGCTTTTTGCGCAGGTCTTCGATGCGGGGGAGGCGGGCCGCAAACTCCAACTCGATCTTTCGCCCGGTGTGGTAGCCGACCGACAGGCGGTTGATGACGCCATCATGCGTTCCTTGCTGCTCGAGATCGCGGTCCGCCGCCAGAAATTCGCGGGCAACCGCTTTGTCGAGCCTCCCGGGTGGCTCGTCGCCGCGATGTCTTCCGCGCTGAGCGTCCGCGAACCCGGCGAGGAGTCGCGGATGTTCACCGCCTTGCTCGGGACAAAAGCGATGCCGAAGCTTGATCGCTTCCTGAGGCAAGATGCGGCCTCGTTGCGGGGTAGGGCGCGCGAGGTGTACGAGGCGCAGAGTCTTGCCCTCTACCGTTGCCTGCTCGAGTTACCGGGGGGAAGGGGCAAGGTGATTGAAAACCTGACACTCTCCGAACCGGCGCAGGACGGGGTCGAAAGGTTCGCGCAAACATGGCCCGAGCTTTCCGCTGAAGAGGAAAAGCTGGCGCGTATCTGGGCCCTCGGTATCGCGCGCCTTTCCTCGCCGAGCCGGGTCGAATTTTTCTCGTCCGAGGAAACGTCGCGTTCTTTGGCCGGCGTCCTCCGGGCCTTGGAAATTCCGGCTTCCCCGGAAGAGGCGGTAAGTAAGCTTGCGGAGGATTCCAAAAAGCAGGAAGGGCGCTTCCGCTTCGAAAAGGCAGCGACTGATTTGCGCAACCTCGGCTTCCGCGCGCACCCGCTCTACGTTGCACTGGTCGAGGAATACCGGGGCCTTTTCGAGAATTTGTCGCGCGGCAAGCGGCGTGGGCTGGAGGCCAAATTCACGGAATCAGAGGAGTTGCGCGTTGCTCTCAACGGGCGGACCGCCGAGATCACGGATTTTCTCAACTGGTATCAGGCGAACGCGGCGGAGGACGGTCCACTGATCACGACGAGGAAACCGAAAGAACCGGCAGCGGCGCGAAACGATTCGCTGACCCGCTACCTCGACTCGGTCGAGAGCCGCGGTTGGTGATCAGCGGCGCCGCGCCCCGTAATGCGGGCGATGGCCCATAAGGCATGCTCGCGAATGAGCGGCTCCTCGTCCCCGGCCGCTTTGTGCAGGGCTTCAAGGTCCTCTGGCGTTCCCTTGTTCCCTAGCGCGACGCACACGTTGCGGAGGAACCCTCGCCTTTTGGCCCGGAGAACCGGTGAACCCTGGAAGAGGGATTTGAATCCCGCGTCATCAAGGGCGAGAAGTGCGCGCAAAGGTTTGCGCAGCATGTCGGAATCCGGGGCCAGTTGGGCGTCTCGCGACTCGCGGGCAAACCGGTTCCAAGGGCAGGCATCCAGGCAGTCGTCGCAGCCGAAGATGCGGTCTCCCATGGCTTCGCGGAATTCCTCGGGGATGGGTCCTTTATTCTCGATGGTGAGGTAGGAAATGCACTTCCTGGCATCAAGTTGGTAAGGCGCGCCGATGGCTCCCGTCGGGCAGGCATCGATGCAACGGGTGCAGTTCCCGCAGCGATCGCGGAGTGGGGTGTCAGGATCGAACTCCAGCGTGGTGAGGATCACCGACAGGAAAAACCATGTGCCGAGTTGCGGATGGATCCCCATCGTGCTCTTGCCGTGCCAAGAAACCCCGCAAGCCGCCGCCCAATCACGCTCGAGCACGGGCCCGCCGTCGACGAAGCATCTTTGCTCGCCCCCGGCCTCGGCCATGGACGCGGCGAGGCTCCGCAGCCTCGCGCCGAGAACACCGTGATAGTCTGCACCACGCGCATAGCGGGCAATTGTGCCGCACTCCGGGTTTAGTTTGTCTGGTGAAGCGCGGTAGTAGTTCGTGCCCAGCACGATGACCGACGACGCTCCGGCCAGCAGTTTTCGCGGGTCCGCGCGCTCGGCGGCCGTGCGCTGCATCCACTCCATCGTAGCGTGATGGCCGCTTTGCAGCCATGACTCCAGGGCGGACGCATGCGGTGCCGTGCCAGCCCTGGCAACCCGACAGAGATCGAAGCCGATGCGCTTCGCCTCCTTGACAAGGTTCTCTTTCTTCATCGCCGCAGGCGGCGCTAGTTCAGGGGTTCTCCCAGACGCGGCCGTCACGGGCGAGCAGTTCGGTCGCCGCTTCGGGCCCCCAGCTGCCCGCGGCATAGTCCGGGAAGTTGCGGGGCGGGAGGGCACCCCAGAGATCCAGGATCGGATTGATGATCCGCCACGAGGCATCGACACTATCTTCGCGGTGGAAGAGTGTCATGTCGCCAACCATGCAGTCGTGCAGAAGTGTTTCGTATCCGGTGGCAGGGGATTGCTCGCCGAATTGGGAGTAGTTGAAGTCCAGAGGTATGGATTCCACCACGATGGAGGGGCCCGGCTTTTTTGCGCGGATCATAATGCTGATGCTTTCCTCGGGTTGGATATTGAGGATGAGTGCATTCGGCCCGGCTTCGCTCTTTGCTTTTTCGCCGAAGAGCATGAGGGGTGTTCGCTTGAAGCGTATAACGACTTGCGTGATGTGCTTGGCCAAGCGCTTTCCGGTGCGGAGGTAAAAGGGGACATCGGCCCACCGCCAATTATCGACAAAGAGGCGCAGCGCGGCGTAGGTCTCCGTGTTTGAGAGTGGATCGACACTCGGTTCCGCCCGGTAGCCGGGAACGGGGTTTCCGCCGATGAATCCGGGCCCATATTGGCCGCGCACGGCGTTTTCGATGACTTCCTCCGGCTTCATCGGCCGTATGGCGTCGAGAACTTTGACCTTCTCGTTGCGCACGGCGTCGCCGCTGATGCTGCCGGGTGGTTCCATGGCGATGAGCGAAAGCACGCTGAGCATGTGGTTTTGCACCATGTCGCGCAGCACGCCGTAATGGTCGAGGTAGGCTCCCCGGTTCTCCACGCCGAGGGATTCAGCCACGGTGATCTGCACGCTGTCGACATAGCGCCGGTTCCAGTTCGGCTCGAAGATCATGTTGGCGAAGCGGAAGACCATGATGTTCTGGACGGTCTCTTTACCCAGATAGTGGTCGATGCGGAATATTTGCGATTCTTCGAGGTATTTACGCAGTTCCTCGTTGAGTTGGCGCGCGGTGTCGAGATCGCGTCCGAACGGCTTTTCGATGATGACGCGCCGGTAGCCATCCGGTGTCTCGGCGAGGAGACCGGCCTCTCCCAGCTGTGCCGCCGCCTTGCCGAAAAGGGTGGGGGTGATGGCGAGGTTGAAAATGGTGTTGCTCCCGGGGATGTGCTGTTCCGCGCGGATGGTATCAAGCTTGCTGCGCACCGCGGCGAAGGTGGCTGCGTCGTTGAAGTCTCCCCTCAAGTAGTAGCATGCGGAAACGAATTTCGCCCATTCGTTCTCGCTGACGGGCCGAAGGGCAAATGTCCGGATGTCCTCGGACATCTGGGCTCGGAATGAAGTGTCGTCGCCCGGGGTGATGGCGACGCCCAGAACCGCAAACTGATCGGGCAGCAGACCCAGGCAGCTGAGGTTGAATAGCGCGGGGATGAGCTTGCGTTTGGTCAGATCCCCGGAGGCGCCGAAAATGACGAAGACGCAAGGGGAGCCTGGAGGGGGCAGGCCGGCGTCCGTAGGTGTTGCAGACATCGAGAGCTTATAGTGGAGGGGAGAAGCGTGGCCCTCAATGAGAAAAGGGGGCGCTTTGCAAACGGT
>Ga0114972_10003790_pt1 | contig 11277 bp, 14 predicted proteins | sample M_140807_EF_Meta_FD_87354 | JGI IMG/M metagenome (GOLD analysis project Ga0114972, IMG submission 87354) | Freshwater microbial communities from Lake Montjoie, Canada to study carbon cycling - M_140807_EF_MetaG | ecosystem: Environmental > Aquatic > Freshwater > Lake | place: Lake Montjoie... | reverse complement strand
CTCAACCTTTTTGGCTGCCAAGGCAGCCTTTTTCGGAGATATGTCATGTTTTCCCAGTTCGAAGAAATTCAGAAAATCGGCAAGACCAATGTGGAAGCCGCTGTAAAGAACCTCGGCGCAACCACCAAGAACGTCCAGACTCTGGCCACCGAAACCGCCGACTATTCCAAGAAGGCGTTTCAGGATCAGTCCGCGCTGGTTGAAAAGCTGGTCGCTGCCAAGAGCCTCGACAAGGTGTTCGAAATCCAGACCGCTTATTCCAAGTCGGCTTATGACGGTTTCGTCTCTTATGCCACCAAGGTGGGTGAAATCGTCGGCACGATCACCAAAGACGCCGTGAAGCCCTACGAAGTGGCTTTGACCAAGGCGACCGGCAAATAAGCCTTTCTCCTTTTCTATCCAAGATCAAAACCCGGCTCTGGCCGGGTTTTTTGTGTTTTGCCACTGACTATTCTGCAACAATCGGGCACAAGGACTGGCGCGGAGAGATCTTGCACCCTACATTGGTGATGTGGTGGTATGGATTGAGAGCATGTCGGGCATGGATGGGCAACTGAAATCACGAGGCGGAGCCTTGCAAGATTCCTTGCAAATGTCGCTGCCGGATGGGGTTGCTGTGTCCTCGTCGAGGCCTGTGCGGACATCGGACGGGGATTCGGGCACCGCGGTATTGACCCGCACGAGAACCAAAAAACCGAGCCTTTACCGTGTGCTTTTGCTCAATGATGATTATACTCCCATGGAGTTCGTGGTGCGTGTCCTGCAACGTTTCTTCAATAAAACAATAGAAGAAGCGACGGAAATCATGTTGCATGTGCATCAGAACGGTGTCGGTCTCTGCGGCGTCTATACTTACGAGGTCGCAGAAACCAAAGTGACGATGGTGATGGATTTCGCGCGCAAACATCAGCATCCGCTGCAATGCGTGATGGAAAAATCTTAAAAGGGATTCGGGTTCATGCCGTCCTTCTCGCGTAGTCTGGAACAGGCCCTGCATCGGGCTTTGGCTTTGGCCAACCAGTATCATCACGAATTTGCCACGCTCGAGCATCTGTTGATGGCCTTGACCGATGATGCCGATGCGGCAGCCGTCATGCGCGCCTGCGGGGTCGATATTGCCCTGCTGCAGCGCAATCTGACCCATTATATTGACGAGGAACTGCTGACGCTGGTCTCGCATAATGGAGACGATGCCAAGCCGACAGCCGGTTTCCAGCGCGTCATCCAGCGCGCGGTGATCCATGTCCAGTCGTCGGGCCGTGACGAGGTAACGGGCGCCAATGTCCTGGTGGCGATTTTTGCCGAGCGCGAGAGCCATGCCGCCTATTTCCTGCAAGAGCAGGATATGACCCGCTATGATGCGGTCAATTACATCTCGCACGGGATCGCCAAAGGCGTGGTGGCAAGCGAGAACCGCCCGCCGCGTGGTGTCGACCCTGACGGGGCGGATGACGAGGCGCGCCGGACCAACCAGCGTGACGGCGAAGGCGAGGGCGGTAAAAAACCGGATGCGCTGGATGCCTATTGCGTCAATCTCAACAAAAAAGCACTAGAAGGCCGCATTGATCCGCTGATCGGCCGCACGGCCGAAGTATCACGCACGATTCAGGTGCTGTGCCGCCGCCAGAAGAACAACCCGCTTTTCGTCGGTGATCCCGGTGTCGGCAAAACGGCGATTGCCGAAGGCCTCGCTTTGATGATCGAGCGGCACGAAGTGCCCGAAGTGCTGCAAGGCGTCACAGTCTATTCCCTCGACATGGGCTCCTTGCTGGCGGGCACCCGCTATCGCGGTGATTTCGAGGAGCGGCTGAAACAGGTCATGAAGGAAATCGAGCAGCACAAGAAGGCCGTGCTGTTTATCGACGAAATCCATACGGTGATCGGGGCAGGGGCGACCTCGGGTGGCGCGATGGATGCGTCCAACCTGCTGAAGCCCGCACTCGCTGCCGGTACGCTGCGCTGCATCGGTTCCACGACCTATAAGGAATACCGCCAGCATTTCGAGAAGGACCGTGCTCTGGTCCGCCGTTTCCAGAAAATCGATGTGGCCGAACCGTCGATTCCCGATGCGATTGCCATTTTGAAGGGGCTGAAACCCTATTACGAAGACTTCCACAATCTGCGCTTCACCAATGAGGCGATCGAGGCGGCGGTGATGCTGTCGTCGCGCTATATCGGCGACCGCAAATTGCCCGATAAGGCCATTGATGTGATCGACGAGACCGGCGCATCGCAAATGCTGGTGCCGCTGGCCAAACGCCGCAAAACCATCGGGATCAAGGAAATCGAAGCCACCATCGCCACGATGGCGCGGATACCGCCCAAAACCGTCTCCAAAGACGATGCCCAAGTGCTGCAGCATCTCGACGAGACCCTGAAACGGGTCGTTTACGGGCAGGATCAGGCGATTGCCACGCTCACCTCGGCGATCAAACTGGCCCGCGCCGGTCTGCGTGATCCCGAAAAGCCGATCGGCAATTATCTGTTTGCCGGACCCACGGGTGTGGGCAAAACCGAAGTGGCACGCCAGCTGGCGTCCAGCCTCGGGGTCGAGCTGATCCGGTTCGATATGTCGGAATATATGGAGCGCCACACCGTGTCGCGCTTGATTGGCGCGCCCCCCGGCTATGTAGGCTTCGATCAGGGCGGCCTGCTGACCGACGGCGTCGATCAGCATCCGCATTGCGTCTTGCTGCTCGATGAAATCGAAAAGGCCCATCCCGATCTGTTCAACATCCTGTTGCAGATCATGGATCACGGCAAACTGACCGACCACAACGGGAAATCGGTCGATTTCCGCAATGTCGTGCTGATCATGACCACCAATGCCGGTGCGGCCGATCTGGCCAAGCCTGCCATGGGCTTTACCCGCATCAAGCGCGAGGGCGACGATCAGGAAGCCATCAACCGCTTTTTTGCACCCGAATTCCGCAACAGGCTGGATGCCACCATCTCCTTTGCGCCGCTGCCGCGCGAAGCGATTGCCCGCGTGGTCGACAAGTTCATCGCCCAGCTTGATTCCCAATTGGCCGAGCGCAAAGTCTCGATCGAATTGTCGGACGAGGCGCGCGACTGGCTGATCGAACACGGTTATGACGAGGCGATGGGCGCAAGGCCGATGGGCCGTCTGATCCAGTCCGACATCAAAACACCGCTCGCCGATGAATTGTTGTTCGGCCGTTTGAAAAAAGGCGGCATTGTGAGGGTGATTGTAGAGGCCAAACCATCCGGTGACACCAAAGCCACGCCGAAAATGCAGCTCGGCTTTGAATATCCAGATACAGCGATCAAACCAAAGCCAGAAAAGGAATTGGTCAAAGCCAAGCCGGTACCCAAAAAAGCCTCGGCTAAAAGTGTGAAAAAGCAAGGCAAGGCGAAAGCCAGGGCCAAATCATCCGATTCAACACCCTTGCCACCGCGCCCGAAAGCCATCACAACCGTTCCGAAATTGCCATTGAACAAATCGTGAGTTTTGTCTCTCGAAAAATCCCTGCCTGAAAGTCTGTGCGTTTGAAAACCTCTCCCGCCCCGCTCACCCGCCGCCAGCGCCGCCGTCGCAAACGTTTGCGGCAGGAGGAGCTGTTGGGCTGGCTGGTCGTGCCGCTGCTTGTCTGGGGCTTGGTGTGGTCAACAATCGAGTTGAACGAGCGGTTCGGCTCGTTCCTGACCCCCATTCTGATGAATTTGAAATCGCAATCTTCAGGAACCACTGCTCCCTGAGCCACTGCCTTAAACCGTTGAAATGATCCTGTGCGATGACTTCAAACATGCCTTCATCCACTGACGAGACCGGCAGCCCGAATTGGGGCGCAGTGTTTGACGGGATCAAGGATGCGTTGCGGCTTCCGGCTTGGGTTGTTTCGGCCGCTTTGATCGGTGTGGGTCCGCTAGCGCAAGCGGTCGGCCATCCGATTGGTGCGGCCATGGCATCGACCATTTTTGTCTGGGCAGGACCGGCGCAAGTGCTGTTTTATGGCGGTTTGGCGTCCGGCATGGCCTATCCGGCATTGGCCTTTGTCATCGGCCTGTCCTCGATGCGGTTTTTACCGATGACGATGACCGTGATGCAGATGTTGCGGCGTCCCAAACAATCCATTCTGATGCAATTTGCCATCGCGCATTTTGTCACTGTCACGGTTTGGGCCGAATGTTTGCGCCGCTTGCCCGATATGCGCGAGGATCGAAGGGTTCCATATTTCTTCGGTTTCGCGATCTCCTGTCTGGTTTTGTCGACCTTCACCACCGCTTTCGGCTATGTGCTGGCGGGGAATGTGCCGACCCATTTTGCGGCGGGCCTGTTATTTCTGACGCCGGTCTTTTTCACCTGCTCGATTTGTGCAGGCGCACGTGACATGCCGGATTGGCTGGCCATCGGCATGGGGGCGGTGCTGGAACCGCTGGCTTTGCATGTGGCAGGGCCGGAATTCGATTTGCTGGTCACCGGCCTTGTCGGGGGTACGGTCGCCTTCATGATCAAAATGAACAGGCGTAGTAAAGTGGGGACGCTCGCATGATCGAGATGCTGGCGCCTTATGCGCTGATGCTGATTGTTGCGGCTGTGCCCACAGGGATCTGGCGGGCTGGCGCGGTGGTGTTGTCACGCTCCATTTCCAGCCAGTCGCTGGTATTCGAATGGGTGCGCTTTGTCGCCACCGCCTTGCTGGCGGGGGTGGTGGCCAAATTGCTGGCCAATCCATCGGGCGCGCTGGCTCTGGCGCCCGATTGGGGGCGGTTGGGGGCCGTGGTTGCTGCCTTTGCTGCCTTTATGGCCTTCCGCCGCTCGGTATTTGCCGGTGTGCTGACGGGTGAAACAATCCTGATCCTGTCGGTCTATGTGACCCAGAACTGACGGCCGCGCTTATTGTTCGAGAGCGGCTTTGATTCGCCCTGCATAATCGGCCAGCACATCGCGGTTTTCCATCGCGCCGGTATGCGGGCGCAAGCTCACGCCATTCCAGCGCGGCATGACATGGAAATGCAGGTGAAACACCACCTGTCCGCCTGCCTGTTCCGAAAATTGCTGGATGGTCAGCCCTTCTGCCGCCATGCCTGACTGGACGGCGCTTGCGACCTTTTGCAAACCCGCCATCATCGCCGCCAGCGCGACAGGATCAATATCGATGATATTGCGGGCGGGCGCTTTCGGGATCACCAGCACATGCCCGTCCGAACGCGGCATAATGTCCATGAAAGCAAGGCAATAGGCATCCTCATAGACTTTTTCGCAAGGAAGTTCACCGCGCAGGATTTTGGCAAAAATATTGTCTGGATCATAGGCAGCGGTCTGGGCGTGCAATGACATCTTATTCTCTTTCCCGGGTATCGTACGTGTCCATTTTACGAAACGGCGTGTGGGCCGCAAGTTCTTCATGCACGCGTTGCATATGGGCGCGTTCATGGTCGAGATAGTCCGACACGCCGCGCCGCAAGGCGGGGTCGGCTATCCAATGGGCCGAATAGGTGGTGGCGGGCGCATAGCCGCGCGCCAGCTTGTGCTCGCCTTGTGCACCGGCCTCGACCCGTTTCAAGCCGCGCGCAATCGCAAAATCGATCGCCTGATGGTAGCAGACCTCGAAATGCAGGAAGGGGTGGTCTTCAATCGCCCCCCAATTGCGCCCGTAAAGGGCATCCGCACCGATGAAATTGATCGCTCCCGCAATCGGGCGACCCGCGCGGTCGGCCATGACCAGCAGGATCTGATCGGCCATGCGCTCGCCGATCAGCGAGAAAAAGCGGCGGTTGAGATAGGGCCGCCCCCATTTGCGCGCGCCGGTATCCATATAGAATTCAAAAAACGCATCCCAATCGGCTTCGGTAATATCGCTGCCGCTCAACCGGCGGATGGTGATGCCGTTGCTTAACGCCGCTGCCCGTTCTTTGCGCAGGGCCTTGCGCTTGCGCGATTGCAGCGAGGCCAGAAAATCCTCGTATTGCGTATAATTGTTGTTGATCCAGTGGAACTGTTCGTCCTGCCGTTGCAAAAAGCCCTGTGCGCCAAGGGCCTTCCAATCGACTTCTGGCAGAAAGGTCAGGTGGATGGACGAGGCTTCGACTTCCCCGCACAGGGCCTGCAAGCCGCCGATCAGCGCTTGCTTGATGGCGGGATCGTTGTTTTTGGCCAAGAGGCGCGGTCCGGTGGCGGGGGTGAAGGGCACCGAGACCTGCAATTTGGGATAATAGGAACCGCCCGCATTCTCATAGGCCTGTGCCCAGCCGTGATCGAATACATATTCGCCCTGCGAATGGCTTTTGAGATAGCACGGTGTAATGCCAACCAATTCGCCCGCCTGATTGCGGACGACAATGTGCAGAGGCATCCATCCGGCCCGCTCGCCGACACAGCCCGATTCTTCGAGCGAGGATAAAAAGGCATAGGAGACGAACGGATTGTCGGTGCCCGCGCAGGCATCCCAATCGCGCGCGGTCAGTGCCGTCAGAAGCGGTACAACACCGATCTGGAGGGAGGACGGGTTTTGATCCATCATGCGCATGGCTTTCCCCGATCAGGGCTGAATGACGGATGCAAGGCTGTGATCTGTCTATTTGATTTCAAACAGACCTTCAACTTCGACCAGCGCGTTGAGCGGCAGTTGCGCAACGCCGATGGTCGAGCGCGCATGGCGTCCCGCATCGCCAAAGACTTCGACCATCAGATCGGACGCACCATTCATGACCTGGGGCAGCGAGGCGAAATCGTGGCGGCAATTGATAAAGCCACCCAGACGGACGCAACGGCTGACCCGATCCAGCGAGCCGACCACGGCTTTGATTTGCGCCAGCACATTGATGACGCAAAGGCGTGCGGCGGCCTGTCCGTCTTCCATCGTGGCACTGTCACCCATTTTGCCGATATGGTCGGGGGAGAGCTTGCCTGCGGCGTCAAAGCACAACTGGCCCGACACAATCAGCGTCGATCCCGTCAGCACCGCACCGACATAATTGGCGACAGGGGCGGCGGGGGTAGGCAGGATAATGCCAAGATCACTCAAACGCTGTTCGATGGACGTGCTGTGCTGGCTCATGGTGATATTCCTGTCGTGACGGTGTATAGTCGGAAAACGGGCAAACGGATAAGGAATTTCTAATGTCAGGCCACTTTATGCAAGTTGTTTATCGTCGCCCTGTTTTATCCTTGTTATGCGCAAGTGTTTTGGCTCTTGCCTTGACGGGAACAGCTCGGTCTGCCCCCGAAAAAATCACGATGGGAGCCCATCGCGCAGTCTATGACCTGAAGCTGTTGCGCTCGCAAAATGGCGGGCCGGATGCCGCCAAAGGCCGCATTGTCATCGAATTCGCCGGTTCGGCATGCGAGGGCTATACGCAGACCATCCGTCAGGTGTTCGAGATCGCCTCGGCGGAAGGCGAATCCGAGCGGATCGATTTCCGTTCCACCACCTTCGAGGCCGGTGATTCCAACCGCTTCAATTTCATGCGCGACAACCGCAAAGCCTCGGAAAAGCCTGAAAAAACCGAGGGCTTTGTTGAAAAGCGCAATAAAAACATCACGCTTACCATCACCAAACCCAAGCGCAAGCCGAGCGATCTGCCCGAGGCGACCCTGTTTCCGACCGAACATATGATCGCGCTCATCAAGGCCGCCCAAGCGGGCCAGAACCGTTTCAATGCGCCCTTGTTCGACGGGACCGATGACGAGAACCGGGTGTTCGATACGGTTGCCGTGATCGGATCGGCCAAGACCGGAGACGAGACCAATCCTGCCGCGGCCCCTTTGGCGGGCATGTCGCGCTGGCCGATGGTCCTGAGCTTTTTCGAGCGCGAAAAGGGCGATGGCTTGCCTGTCCAGACCATGCGGTTCCAGGTCTACGCCAACGGGGTGATCAGTGCCATTGTCATTGATTTCGGCGAATTCGCTTTGGGCGGGGAGTTGACCTCGCTGACCATGCTCAAACCCTCCAAATGCGATAAATAAAGCCGGACGATGTGCTGGCCGCTGTTCTAGCCCTCGCGCAGACCATGATGATTGTGCGGGGTCATCCGCTGGTGGATTTGCACGAGGCGGGCCGGATCCATGGTGATGTCGGCACAAAAAGCCAGTAGCAGGCTCTCGTCCTCGAAGATATGATCCATGATCGCCAGCTGGAACAGCGGATCGCTGATCCTTTGGCGGATCTCTGCCGGATCGATCCCCGTCAAGGCGAAAAAGCGGCTCAAGCGTTCGTCGTCTCCCGCAATGAAACCGAGGGCGGCAATCGCGATCTCCTCGCCCTGCGGGCTTGGCTGGACCACGGTTGAGGCTTTGGGATGGGCAGGCATGGGTGGTCCCTCTTGTGCTTGATCGACAGATCGACTTTATACGATTATGGATAGAGCAGAAGAGGGCTATCGTGTGGGCCGCGCTTATGGAATGACCATGACCAAAACCGTGCTGATTGTCGAAGACAATGAATTGAACATGAAGCTGTTCAATGATCTGCTGGAGGCCTATGGCTATCGCACGATCAAGACCATGAGCGGGCAGGACGCCATGTCGCTGGCCCGCGCCCATCGGCCCGATGTGATTTTGATGGATATCCAGCTGCCCGAAATTTCCGGCGAGGATATTATCGAATGGATGAAAAGCGATCCCGACCTGCGCGCGATCCCGATCATCGCCGTCACCGCCTTTGCCATGAAGGGTGACGAGGAGCGGATTCGCGCCAAAGGCTGTGAGGCCTATCTGTCCAAGCCGATCTCTGTCGCCAAATTTCTCGAAGTGGTCCAGTCTTTTGCAAATTGAGGCCACAAAAAAGCCGCCCGAAGGCGGCTTTTGCTCAAAGCAGCTGGTGAAACACCAACTTATTTGATTTTGGCTTCCTTGAACTCGACATGCTTGCGCGCGACGGGATCATATTTCCGCATCGACAGCTTGTCGGTCATGGTGCGCGAATTCTTCTTGGCAACGTAGAAGAAGCCCGTGTCGGCAGTCGACAACAGCTTCACTTTGATTGTGGTCGCCTTGGCCATGGCGGCTATCCTTATAAGTTCAGGGCTTGCGCCCTATCGACAGACAAAAAAATCATGGGGGCCGATTGCGAGAACCGTCCACGTTGGCGTTACTTCTAGCGATGATATGACAAATGTCAACACGCGCTTGCAGCGAAAATCACGGATCAAACCTGCCTTGTGCGCCCGAAAACCAGCACCACGACGATATAAACTCCGAACAGGCCCGCGGACGCCCAGATATAGCCGTTCGGATTGACCAGATCCATCGACCAGCCCAGCAATGGCGGGCCGACCATCTGGCCCATGGCATAGAGCATCACAAACAGGGCATTGGCCGCCACCAGCGACGCGCCGTGAAATTGAGCGCCCAACAGTGCCAGCCCGACACTATAAAGGCTGGCCGCCACGCCACCCCACAGGCACAGCACAACCAGATAGATCCATGAATTGGGCGCGAGAAACGGGATGACCAGCATCGATAGTCCCGCCAGAGCGGCAATCAGCAATAAAAGCCGCTTTTTGTCGAACCGATCCGCCAGCAACCCGAAAGGGATCTGGAAAAACAGATTGCCCATAGCCACAGCACTGATCTGCATCGCTGCCGCCTGGTCATCGAGACCGATTCGGAGACCATAGACCGGCAACACGCTGAATGCGCCGGTCTCCACCGCTCCGAACAGCAAAGCCGCAAGAGCGGCCACGGGTGCGGAACGGAACAGCGGGATAAATCCCAATCCGGCATGGCCATCCATTTGCGGGGTCTGGTGTCCGGCCAGCCAGACAGGCAACAAAGCCAGTGCGAATATGCCCGCGCCCAGCACCAAAGGCCATTCGCCCGCCGTGCCCGTCTGTTGCAGCACCAAAGGGCCGCTGGCAAAGCCGAGCGACAGGACCGTGCCGTAAATTCCCATGATCAGCCCGCGCCGGTCATCGGGAGCAGCCGCATTGATCCAGAATTCGCTGAGAATAAACAAAACCGTCAAAGCGCAACCCAGCATGAAGCGCAGGAAAAACCAGCTCCAGATGCTTTGCGCCCAGCCAAAACCCAGCGTGGCTGTTGCCCCCGTCAGCAAAGCCGTGACCAGCAGAGCCCTGATGCCGAAATGCTTGGCCAAAGCCGGAATAAACGGCGCGAGCGAGAGGGTGGCCAGCGCCATGAAACTGGTATTGAGGCCGATCATCGCACCCGACCAGCCCGCCTGATCGAGCCGCAAAGACAGCAAAGGCAGGGTCATCGACATCGCCACGCCGATGATGGCAACCAGCAGGATGGCCAGCGCAATTGTCCAGCGTGCACGGGATAAGGTCGTTTCAGCGGGTGTAAGCGGCATCGGCCTTAAAGCAGCTCGCGCACAAAGGCGCGGTTGACCTCGTGATAGAAGGGCACCGGCAGATGATGGCCGAAACCGGCCTCGATCCGGTCAGCCAGTTCCAGCAGGATCACGGCCGTGACGGGCGGCAGATCGAGATGTTTGGCCTCGTCCATCGGCACCCAGACCAGTTCGGTCAATTCGGAATCAGGCCCGATCACACCTGTCACCTCGTCGACAATCGCGGTGCGGTCGACGGCAAAAAAGCGGGCATCGAAGCGTTTGGGACGGCGGGGAGGCGTAATGGCGCGCGCGACCATGTGCAGGTCTTCGAGATGCGGAAACACGCCGTGTCCGGCATAATCGGCCCATGGTCCTTCGGGGGCACGGTCGGGCATGCCATAGTCTTTGGAGCCGATCAGCAGACCGGTTTCCTCGAATGTTTCGCGGATGGCCGCCAGCGCGAGCGCCCGCGCCCGCGACATCGTGGGTCGTTGCACCCGCTGCATCAGGCGTTGTTCGACAGCCGGTTCAAGAGCACCGGCCACCACCATCTGGCGGTCGTGCTTTTCGATGCCGCCACCGGGAAACACGAATTTGCCGGGCATGAATTTGTGACCGTGATGGCGTTTGCCCATCAGCAGTTTCGGCATTTTCGTCGAGCGGTCGATCACAATCAGGGTTGCGGCATCGCGCGGCCGGACATTGGTCCAGCGTCTTTCACGCGCCGCACCGTCAAGCTGCAACAGATAGGGGTGGCTTTGCTGTGTGTCGCTCATGACCGGTCCGCTTATGCGTCGTGATGGGGGGCAGGGCGCAAAGCAGGCAGTTCGTCACCATCGGGTTGGTTCGAGAATCCATGCATCCGCAAGGCCCATTGCAGGGCGACAACCGCGCCTTTGACGGGCGGCAACAGTACCAGCGTCAGCACCGTGCAAAGCACCGGCCAGACAATCGAATGCCATTGGGTCGGCCAGTCATAATTTGCCTCGACCGACATCATGCCGCCCACCACGATATG
>Ga0114972_10003783_pt1 | contig 11298 bp, 10 predicted proteins | sample M_140807_EF_Meta_FD_87354 | JGI IMG/M metagenome (GOLD analysis project Ga0114972, IMG submission 87354) | Freshwater microbial communities from Lake Montjoie, Canada to study carbon cycling - M_140807_EF_MetaG | ecosystem: Environmental > Aquatic > Freshwater > Lake | place: Lake Montjoie... | reverse complement strand
CGATCGCCCCCATCTGGGCAGCACGTACACCACCGTCGCCTGTGATGCGATCGCCCGCTACCAGAGGCTGCAGGGCCAGAAGGTGGAGTTCATCACCGGCTGCGATGAACACGGGCAGAAAATTCAGCGCACCGCTGAAGCGGCGGGGGTGACCCCCCAGGCCCATTGCGACGCCGTCTCGGCCCGGTTCCGGGAACTCTGGCAAAGCTGGCAGATCAGCAACAACCATTTCATCCGCACCACCGATCCCCGCCATCGGGCCATCGTCGAGCAGTTCTTTGCCCGGGTCGAGGCCAAAGGCGATGTGCGGGAGGGCCGCCAGCAGGGCTGGTATTGCGTCGCCTGCGAGGAGTACAAAGACGATCCCGCCGCCGCCACCGATCCGAGCTGTCCTGTGCACCAGCGGCCCCTGGAATGGCGCGACGAAATGAATCTGTTCTTCCGCCTTTCCCGTTACCAGGAGCCCATCGAACGCCTGGTGGCCAGCCCAGGCTTTGTGGCGCCGGCATCAAGGCAGCGGGAGGTCCAAAATTTTGTGGCCGGAGGTTTGAAGGATTTCTCGATTTCCCGGCTGGATGTGCCCTGGGGAATTCCCGTACCCGGCCATGAAGGGCATACTTTTTATGTGTGGTTTGACGCCCTGCTGGGTTATCTCTCCGCCCTGCTCCAAAGCGATGACCCAGCCGATTTAGAGCGGGCTGTCTCCCGCGGCTGGCCCGCCGATCTCCATGTGATAGGTAAGGATATCCTGCGCTTCCATGCGGTCTTTTGGCCGGCGATGTTGCTGTCGGCAGGGCTTGCGTTGCCGAAGCGGGTCTTCGGCCATGGCTTCCTGACCCGCGAGGGTCAGAAGATGGGCAAATCCCTGGGCAATGTGCTCGATCCAGAGGTATTGCTCGAGCGCTGTGGGCCCGATGCGGTGCGCTGGTATCTGCTGCGGGATATTCCCTTTGGCGAAGACGGCGATTTCCAGCAGCAACGGTTCAGCGATCTGGTCAACAATGATCTCTCCAACACCATCGGCAACCTGCTCAATCGCACCACCTCCATGGCCCGCAAGTGGTTCGACGGGGGCGTACCGCCCGCCGGCGCCGCCCTGGAGCCAAGCCATCCCCTAGCCGTCGCCGCCTTAGCCGCCGCCGATCAGTTTGATGGGGCCATGGGGGCCCTGGAGTTTCGCGGCGCAGCCGAATCCCTGCTGCGGCTGGCCGAAACCGCCAACGGCTATCTCAACACCCAGGCCCCCTGGAAACAGATGAAGCAACCCGGCCAGGAGGCGGCCGTTGGGGCCGACCTCTATGGGGTGCTGGAGGTGAGCCGCTGGTTAGCGGTGCTGTTGACCCCCCTGGTGCCCGACCTTTCGGCCCGCATGCTCAGCCAGCTCGGCCAGCCGGCCCTGGAGAGCGGAGCCAGCGCCAGCCTCACCTGGCATCCAGCCCGCCATTGGGGCCTGCTGCGTCCAGGGGATCCACTGCCAGAGCCGGTGCCGGTGATGCAGCGCCTGGAGCTGGATTCCCCCCTGTGAGCAGCGCTTGCCGCGGGTTGAGGCCGTGGCTGTTGCTGGCCCTTGCTCTGGTGCCCCTGGGCTGCAGCCGCCCAGCCACCACCTTTGACGATGTCTCACCGCCATTTGTGTTTCGTGCCCTCAATCTAAAACAGCAAGATGAGCGCGGCCAACCCAGTTGGGAATTAACCAGCCCCGAGGCCCGTTACGACGTCATGCGCCGGGTCGCCCAGGCCCGCTCCCCCCAGGGCGTCATTTACGTCGCCGGCCAACCCCTCTATCGGCTCCAAGCCGCCAACGGCACGGTGATCAATGACGGTGAGGTGATTCTGTTGGAGGGGGGCATCCGGGTCGAACGTCGAGGCCCCCAACCGGTCCTGATTACAGCACGCCGGGCCCGCTGGATTCCAAGCCAGAAGCTGCTCCGCATCGATCGAGCCCCCATGGCTGAAGACGGCTTGCACCGCCTCGCCGCCCAGCGGGCCCGCTTCCTCTTCGATCGCGACCGACTGGAACTGGAGGGGGCTCCGCAACTCGAGCGCTGGGGCCAACCCAGCGACCCCTTCCGTCGGCAACGGCGGAGCAAACCTGAAGTGGTGGCTTTCCCCCAGCGGCTCACCTGGCAACCGGGGGAAGGGGCCGTGGAAGCCGAGGGTCCTTTAGTGATCAAGCGCATGCCCCCCGGCCGTCCCCCCCAGGCCCTGCCCCAGACCCTCACCGCCGCGGGCCTGAAGGGCAACACCCGTCAACAGCGGTTCCTGCTCCAGGCCCCCGTCCAGTTGCGCGATCCCCTCGAACCCTTCGATTTCGACGGCCAGAATCTGCAGCTGGATGGGGCGGCCCAGACCCTCAGCAGCGACCAGGCCTTCAGCGGCCACTGGAAGGCTTTGAGGGTTGGGGGCAAAGGCCTCGTGATCGCGGCCCGCCAGACCACGGCCACCATCCCCCTGGGCTGCCGCCTGCAGCGGCGTGGCGAATCCCTGGACGCCCGGCTCTGCCGCTGGAACTGGCAGGACGAACGTCTCTTCGCCGAGGGCGATGTGGACTACCAACGGACCGCCCAGCAGCAACGCACCCGGGCGGGCCAACTCTCGGGCCGGCTGGGCCCGGGGGGGGAATTCAATGTTTCGACGCCGGGCGGACGGGTGATCAGCGCGTTTCAGGTGCCTCAACGACAGCGGCCCCTGCCCCCCGCGCCTCCGCGGCCCAAGCCGGAACCCCTGCGTCTATGAGTTTTTCAGCCCAACCCCCGATCCACAGCAGATCGGCCTGACTGAAACAACGGGCGGACCAGCCCCCCAGGACCAACACGGCTTCCTGACCCACCGGCTGCACCACCACAGACGGCAGATTCGCCAGCAGCGGTTCAAATTCGACCCGCCCGGGATACAGGCTGAGATCCACCAGAGAGATGGCCTTTTGGCGTTCCAGACTCTGTTGACAGATCGGCCCAGGGCAGAACACCGTGTCAGCGAGCAGACCGCGGCGCAGCAAGCGATGGCTACCGCTCTGGAGTAAAACCACGGCGGCCGGGGTGGCGGTCAACAGCATGCGGCTGCCCCAGGCCAGCTCACGGCGCAACGGCTCGGCCAGGTCAGGGGCCAGTTCCAGACCTTCGCGGCCCTCCAGCTCGGCCCGGGGGGCTTGGGCGGGCTGGATGCGCTGCCACAACGCAGCGACCAACATCAATATTACCGCCAGCAGGCTGGCCAGGACGGCGGCACGCTCCAGCGGAGGATCAATGCGGGGAGCCGACACCTGGTTGACGACGACCAGGCCCAGGGCGACCAGGCCGATCGCCAGCATCAGGCGGGAGGCCAGGGGGGTGGCCATGGGGCGCGCTTCAAAGCAATGCCAACAATGGCCGATCCAACGCCCTGGCACCGACCGCTGGGAGACCCTGGCGGTCTGCGTCAGACTGGAGCACATCCGTGCGATCGCCTTGTTCTTCGAACGCGCCCCCTGGCCCCTTGCCATGGCCCCTCAATTTCGCCATCAGGACCAAAAAGGTGCCTGGGGTTGGCTGACCTCCCTCGTGATCTCAGCGTTGCTGCTCTTGGGAGTTGTCGCGCCGGCGATCGCCCTCGGCGTGGGCGACCTGCCAGCGCAGCCACCGACAAGTCATGTGCTCGATCGGGCCCAGGTGTTGAGTCGGGCCGCCAGCGGCGAGATTGAAAAGGCCTTGGCAGCCCTGGAGGCCGATCACCTGGATGCCCAGCTGATCACAATCGAGCGGCTCGACTACGGTCTCAGCCTCGATCAGTTGGGCCAGCAATTGCTTCAGAAGTGGCACGATGCCGCGCCCGATCAACCGCGCCTGCTGGTGTTGCTCGACACCCAGACCCGGGCGGCGTCCATTGTTGCCGACCCAAGTGTCGAGCGCCAACTCACCCCCGATCTGTTGCGGAGTACGGCCCGGACCACCATGGCCTTGCCCCTGCGCAGCGGCGAACGCTACCGGCAGGCCACCCTGGATGGACTGGAGCGCCTATCAACCGTGTTAGCCGGCGGGGAAGATCCGGGCGAGCCGGTGGAAGAAACAGTGGTTGCACCGGCCAGCACGATTCCGACCCAGGAGGAGACGGCCAAGAGCAATGCCTTCAACTGGATCGTCGGCCTGCTGGCCGTGGGCACGATTGTGCCGATGCTGACTTGGTGGATTTTTTCCCGTTGAGTCCCCTCTGAACACCATGGCTCTCAGCAATTGGATCGGCGCTTTTGCCAAGGGCAACGGTGACAGCACCTCGAACGCCAACAGCAGCACCATCCGGATTAACCACGACCTGGAGCGGGCCTATGAGGCGGCCTTGGTGATTCAAAGCATCGAACTGGAGCATTACAACGATCGTCCGGTGCGGCCCGAGTTGGAACTGCGCCTGCCCAAGGGGATGCAGGCCCAGGTTCTGCGGCGTTTTCGCGCGGCCTTGCAGGTCTGCCTGGAATCAATCAACCGGCTTGAGCCAATCCGGGGCCAACTGGCCGGCCAGGAACTGCGCCAGCTGAATCTGGTCGAAACGGTGGTGACGCGGTACGACTCCAAGCGCCGTGTGCTGCCGAGCCTTAGCCGCAGCCCAGAACTCTTGCCCCGCAGTCTGCTGGGCGCCGTTGATCAGGTGCGCCGCCAGCTGGACCCAGAGGCGGAAGCCAATGTGCTGGCCGGTTTCAGGCGGCGACGGGACTCCACCTTGGTGGCCCTGCGCATCCTGCTGCTGCTGATCCTGGTGCCCCTTTTGATCACCCAGCTGAGCCGCACCTTTGTGGTTTCGCCGCTGGTGGATCGATTGGCCCCGCATCAAAATTTTCTTGGTTATTCCAAGCCCCACCTCGAAGAAAAGGCCGTCGAAGAATTACGGGTCTACCAGGCGGAGCTGGAATTTGACGCCCTGCTCAACAAAAAAGCCCTGCCCACCAGGGAAGAGCTGCAGGAAAAACTGAGTGAACGGGCTCAGGAACTCAAACAGGAAGCCGATGAAGGCAGTACCCACGCGGCAAAGAATGTCATTTCCGACTTGTTTGGTCTGATGAGTTTTGTCCTGGTTTGCCTAATTGGTCAACGGGATATTCAAGTCCTAAAGGGTTTTATCGATGAGCTGGTCTACGGATTAAGTGACAGCGCCAAGGCCTTTGCCATTATTTTATTTACGGATGTCTTCGTCGGCTTCCATAGTCCCGAAGGCTGGACTGTGCTTTTGGCTGGGGTGGCCCATCACCTGGGACTACCCGCCCAGGAGAATTTCATCATGTTGTTCATTGCCACCTTCCCTGTGGTGTTAGCAACAATCTTCAAATACTGGATCTTCCGCTACCTCAATCGCGTTTCGCCGTCTTCGGTGGCCACCCTGCGCAACATGAATGGAGGCGGTTGAATTGGGTCCACCCCTGGCCAGCCCCCCCCGGGCCCATCGCACCATGGTCAGTGGTCCCGCCGGCAGCGGCAAGAGCCGCTGGGCCGAGCTACTGGCCGAAGGCAGCGGCCTGACGGTGGTGTACCTGGCCACGGGCCCCCAGCGGCCCGACGATGCCCACTGGCAACAACGGCTGGAGCGGCACCGCCGGCGCCGTCCGATGGCCTGGCACTGCCGCGAGGTCGCCGGTGACCTGGGCCCGGCCCTAGAGCAATTGGGGCCTGGGCAATTGGGCCTGGTGGATTCCCTTGGCACCTGGGTGGTCGCCCATCTTGAAACGGGTGATGGGGATTGGCGGCTGCGTTGCCAAGAGCTCAGGGAAGCCCTGCATCACTCAGCCTGCCCCGTGATCCTGGTCTGTGAGGAGACGGCCTGGGGAGTGGTGCCCCCGACGGCCCTGGGTCTGCGGTTTCGGGAGCGGCTGGCGGATCTGCAGAGGCATTTGGCCGGCGACTGTGACCAAGCCTGGTTGGTGTTGCAGGGACGGGCGATTGATCTGCATGCCCACAGCCTTGCCGTCCCCCCTGAACCCAGGGAGGCCTGATGCCGCGCGTGGTCCTCTGGCAACCCCAGATTCCGCCCAACACCGGCAATGTGGCCCGCACCTGTGCCGCCACCGGCAGCGAGCTGCATCTGATTGAACCCCTGGGCTTTGAGATCAACGACAGGCAACTGCGCCGTGCCGGCCTCGATTACTGGCCCTGGGTGCCATTGCACCGCCATCGGGATACAACAACGTTTCTGGAAACCTGCCGGCAGCAGGGGGGTCGGCTGGTGGCCCTGAGCAGCCATGCGGCCCTGGCCTATACGGATTTTGCCTTCTGCGCCAATGACTGGTTGCTGTTTGGCCAGGAAACCACTGGACTGCCTGAGCCATTCCTTGCCCAGGCTGATGCGGCACTGACCATTCCCATGGCCCAGAAAGCCCAGCCAGGCCAGGGGGGAGTCCGCAGCCTCAACCTTTCCGTGGCTGTGGCGGTGGTTCTATTTGAATCCCTAAGACAAATACAATCCAAACTTGGAAAGTAGATAACAAAAGAATGGGCGAAGTCAGGACTTAGGGACTGCTTCCACCATATCTATCACCATCCCTACTTAAATTTCTAGCACATTAGTGCCGCATTGTCAAGCCGATCCTATTCTCTGTCTGCGTTGACGGATGGAGGTCATCACGCTAAGGTCTGGCGGACTTGGGGATCATGGCTTCTCCAACGAGTCTTGTTCATTGAATTGATTTGCATGAAGCCCGTTCAAATTTGGCCGCTGTTGTTCTGTGGTTCCGCGATCGTTTCTCCTTTTCTGACCGCCATTGCCCGCGATTCCGTATTAAGCGATACCCAGCAAACCCTGGTCCGCGCCTTGTCGGCGCCAATCCCCGGTGATGACGAAGGGGGTGATAGCCCAGGTTCCACCGCCGCTCCCCCAGCCTCCACAGCCAGCCTGGGGCCCTCCCCTTCGGGGCCCAGTTCCTTTGCGGGGGAGCCAACCCATGTCCAAACCGCCTCTGCCGAGGGTCTCAACTGGCAACCCCTCTACCCAGCTCCAGCCAACGGTCCAACAGCCCCCCGGAGCAGCAGGGGCCTGGTGCGCTCCGGGGACACCTTGCTCAGCGTTGCCCAGCGCTATGGCATGACCGTCACCGATTTGGTGCGGCTCAATCCCGGGGTCGAAAGCACCAGCTTGACTCCAGGTGTTCAGCTGATGGTGGCCCAAACGGCGCCCATGCGGGCCCACATGCTGCTGGCCCTCAACCCCACCGGCAGTGGCGGTCTGGGCTGGCCTGAATTGCCCTCCTTCCCCCAGGTCCCGGCAGCAACCATGCCGGGCACCGTGGCAGGGGACTACATCTGGCCGACCCAAGGGGTGTTCAGCTCGGGGTACGGCTGGCGTTGGGGGCGGATGCACAAGGGCATCGACCTCGCCAATAGCACCGGCACCCCCATCGTGGCGGCTAAAGAGGGGCGGGTCACCTTCTCCGGTTGGCACGACGGCGGTTACGGGTACTTGGTAGAGATCAGCCACGCCGATGGCTCGATCACCCGCTACGGCCACAACAGCCGCCTGCTGGTCAACCAAGGCCAGGAAGTGCGCCAAGGCGAAGCGATCAGCCTGATGGGCAGCACCGGCCACAGCACGGGTCCCCACCTCCATTTTGAGATCATCGCCCCGGGCATGGGCGCCATGAACCCCCTCGGCTACCTGCCTCCGCGGGCCTGAGCGGTGTCCGTCCCAGAGGGGACCATCCTCTACTATCCATTGAATGCCAAGGCTCGGTAGCTCAGCTGGTTAGAGCGTGGGATTCATAACCCCAAGGTCGGGAGTTCAAGTCTCCCCCGAGCCATTCAACGCTTGCCTGTTGACGCCCATACCGCCTCAGCCAAGCCCGCGATTACGGCCCTGATCGCCGAGATCCATGGCCAAGCATTACCGGAAGACTTGGCTCCAACCTTCAACTCTGGCATACCCGCCAGTGCCGCCTAGCTGGAAGGTGCAGCGGTGGTGGCGGTGCTGTTGAGCCCTGATGGCCTGGTGATCGCCCAGGAACGCAACGGCCGGCCGTTCCGCAACGCCGGGCTGCGGCCGATCCAGATGTCCAACCCCAACGTGTTGGGGATCCTGATTCCCTTGGGCGCGGCTGAGCAGGAGTGGGTGACTGCAGGGATTGAGCGGTTCGGGCAGGGCAGACAACAGTTCTGCCTCACCCCATCAGCACCGGCTTCACCCATTCCATCGGAGCGGCCACCGGAACCAGCTCTGGTGGATGGTGATCCTACGCAGGATCGAGTGGATCACGGCGCCAATCAACGGTGACGATCTGTCCTGGAGTCAGCTCCACGACGGTGGTCAAGGGCTGAGGGGCTCCGGCGTGGCCCAGTCATCAAGAAAGGCCTGCGCTTCTGCATCCGCCGCAATGTGCTCAGCGACGGCCCTGCTCTGGGATCGGATGCGCTCACGCAGCGCGTCCATCGCGCAGGCGTTGCTGCTCACCTGCACCAGATTTCTGCCGCCACGCTGCCGGCGGCGCACGGAAAACGGAGTTTCGAGCTTCTGAGCGGCTTGTTCGGCAGGGGTCATGGCGGCAGAGGGGTTCTTAGCAGCGACGGGTGCCTCCCGGTCGGAAGCAAAGCCCAGACTAGATCCGATCCAGCAGCGGCGATCTGCTATCGGATCAAAAGCCAACGGATGAAAAGGCTGAGCGGCTGCACTGGCCTTGCCCTCAGACAAGGCTTCCCCTTTCCTCCTGGCTACCGTGACCCTGCCTGCACCGGGATCCGGAGCCGCCGATGCCAGAGCCCACCGGACGGGGCAGTCGCGAATTCTTGGATTCCGCCAACCAAGCCCTCTCAGAGCTGGAGGAGGCCACCGGCAAACCGGTGTTGATCGTGGAAGTGACGGTGGCCCCGGAGGACTCAATCAACCTGTTCACCTACGCCAAGGGTTTGCTGGCCATCGAGGATGAGTCCCACGAGGCGGTAGCTGGTGAGCTGTTCCAGCGGGCCCTGCGGCTGGCCCCTACTGGTGACATAGCCGAAAAGATCAAGCACCACCAACGCCGCCTCGCCGAGCGGGTCCTGCGTGCCAATGCCGATGGCCAGCCCCGCATGGATGCGGTGACTTACCTGAGCAGCGCCCTGGAGGCCTACCGCGAGCTGGATCCCGCCGGCCAAAAGCAACTGCTGGGGGAGGTGGCAGCAGTGGGTCAGCAGGGCCTCGCCCTCAACAACCCCGACCAGAAACACCAGCTGCAGCACTATCGCGGCGGCTCGACCGTGTCGGGCCTGCAGGCCGCCTGCATCCTGTATGTGGGTGTGCAGCTACTCCTACCAGGAGAAGACGCGGGGATTGACTTCGCCCGGGAGTACGAGATGGCCAAGGGGATGGCGGGGGTGGAACCCCAGGAATGAGTGATCAACTTGAGCGGGTCCGTTCAGCCATCCGCCAAGGTCGAACAAGGCCGGGCCGCTCTGCTCGATGCCCAGATTTCTGTGTTGCTGAAGAGGGTGGATCAGCGCTGTGGTGGCGACTCAGCTCTAAGACTTGAAAATCATGCAAAAACTGCATAGTTACAGCGATGCCGATGGCCCCGCTGCGCTGTTCCCTTCACGGCAGACTGCAGCAGAAAAGATGCGCTGAGGGGGCACCCTGCTTCAGCGCCGGGGATTGACACCATGCTTCTGGCCATCAAAACCAGTGAACGACTCGCCATCCCCGAGAGTGGTTGCCTAGTCCTCTGGAGCCCGGCTTTAGGTCAACAACATCAAGAAGGCAGGTCGCGTGCCTGAAGCCGTCCTGGCCCCAGGGGCTCGCATTGAGTGCCGCAGCGCCGAGTGGCTGGTGCGCAGCCTGGGCCGTAGCTCCGATGGCCAGCAGGTGGTGGATGTGGTGGGGGTGTCGCCCTTTCTGAGGGAGAAGGAGGCCCGCTTTCTGGTGGACGTGGAGAAGGCGGCGGGCAGCTTCAAGGTGCTGCAGCCGGAGGACACCGCCCTTGTGAACGACCCCTCGCCCCAGTACCGCGACAGCCTGCTGTTCCTGGAGGCCCACCTTCGCCGCTCCGTGCCCACCGATGCAGCCCTGGTGGTGGGCCAACGGGCAGCGATGGATGCATTGCCGTATCAGCTGCTCCCTGCCGCCAAGGCCTTGGCGATGCCACGCCAGCGGCTGCTGATCGCTGATGCGGTGGGGCTGGGCAAGACGTTGGAATGCGGCATTCTTTGCAGCGAGCTAATCCGGCGCGGGCGCGGTAAACGGCTGCTGGCGGTGACCACCAAGAGCATGTTGGTGCAGTTCCAGAAGGAGTTCTGGACGCGCTTCTCAATCCCGCTGGTGCGACTGGATTCGGTGGGGATTCAGCGGATCCGGGAGCAGATCCCAGGCAACCAAAACCCATTCCACTATTTCGACAAGACGATCGTCTCCATTGATACGCTCAAGAATGACCGCGAGTATCGCGTTTATCTCGATAACGCCAGCTGGGACATCATCGTGATCGATGAATGCCAAAACGTGGCCGAAAGGGCCCGCGGCGCGATGAGGAGCCAGCGCTCCCGTCTTGCCGAGCGGCTGGCAACCCGCTCAGAAACATTGATCCTGCTGTCCGCCACCCCGCACGACGGCAAGCCGGAGAGCTTCGCCAGCCTGATGACGATGCTCGACCCCACGGCGATTGCCGATCCGAGCCACTACAGCAAAGACGACATTCGCGATCTCTACGTGCGCCGCTTCCGCAAGGACGTGATCGCGGATCTGCGCAACAGCGTCAAGGAACGCGATAGCACCGATGTGGAGTGTGCGGCGAGTGAGCGGGAGGAGCGGGTGTTTGCCCTACTCAAGGACCTCAAGCTGCCCGATAGCGACGGCAAGGCGAAGGCGGGCCAGTTGTTCAAGACCACGCTGGCCAAGAGCCTTCTATCGAGCCCGATGGCGGCCTTGGAAACGGTTCGCAACCGCCTGAAACGCGTGGAGGCGACGACCACAACCGCGGGCTCCCCCGCCAGCGCCGACCGCGCCGCCCTCCAGAGCCTGGAGCCGCTGCTGGCCGCGATCACCCCGGCGGATTTCTCCAATTACCAGCGGCTTCTCCAGCTGATCCGCGACGACTGGGCCTGGAGCGGCAAAGACCCCAGCGATCGGATTGTGCTGTTCACCGGTCGGCGGGAGACGCAGCGCTTCCTGCTGGAGCATCTCGCGTCCGACCTAGACCTGCCGCAAGGAGCCGTTGTGGGTCTCGATGGCGCCATGCCTGATCGGGATCTGACGGACAGAGTGGAGCAGTTCGCCCAGGAGAAGGAGGCGGTACGGATCCTGGTAGCCACGGAGGTGGCATCAGAAGGCCTGAATCTGCATTACCTGAGTCATCGGCTGGTGCATGTCGACATCCCCTGGTCGTTG
>Ga0114972_10003779_pt1 | contig 11310 bp, 8 predicted proteins | sample M_140807_EF_Meta_FD_87354 | JGI IMG/M metagenome (GOLD analysis project Ga0114972, IMG submission 87354) | Freshwater microbial communities from Lake Montjoie, Canada to study carbon cycling - M_140807_EF_MetaG | ecosystem: Environmental > Aquatic > Freshwater > Lake | place: Lake Montjoie... | reverse complement strand
GATCACGCCCCATATCCTCCCCTCGCCCAGCCAGTCGATCGGATGGGTAGAGTCGAGCAGGCCGATGTCTTCCAACAGCGCATTCAGCGCGCCTTGCTGGCCGAGGATTTGCTTGATACCGATCGCGCCAACAAACGGCGGCATGATCATGGGAACCAGCACCAGCGCGCCGAGGAGGGTTTTTCCGGGAAAAAGAAAACGGTCGCTCATCCAAGCCAGCGGGATGGCTATGAGAGCAGCGAGTAGTGTGCTCCAGACACCCATCTGGAGCGAGTTCCAGAGTCCCTCGACATACAGCGGATTGCGGAAAACCTCTGCGATGTAGTCGATCGTGAATTTCCCATCCGATCCGATAAACGCCCCATAGAGCGTTTCGCTGATCGGCCAGAGAAAAAAGAGCCCAAAGAAAACGGCGGTGACGAGGAAGACGAGTCTGGAGAATTGCTGGCTCATTTTCCCTCCCGTGCCAGGTTGGCAGCCTCCTGATATTGTTGGCGGAATTGGTCCGCGAGTTCCTTGGCAAGTCGCACTTCGTCGAGGCGGTTTTTAGAGGTGAGGGCTTCTTTGAGGGTGGTCTTTGCAGCGGTGTAATCCACAGCGCTTAAGTCGGTGAATTTTTTATAGGCCTCGCGGGGGAATCCGGCTTTCACAAGCTCTTGCCAAGCCTCTGACTGCTCGTGGTGGAGGTCGAGACATATGACTCGGATGATGAAGGCCATGACTCGAAAAACGGGTGCTGTCCAAGCGGCGGTGTAGGTGAAAAGCCGGGCCTCCTCGTAAGGTTGGACATCAGGATCGGAGCGGAGGGCAGCGTATTCCGGCGAGTAGAGTTCCCTGAGAATCGGAAGACGACGCAGGGCGTATTTCGTTGGCCCACCCGGTGAGCCCACTTTGAAGTTCCAGAGTTTTTGCCCCTCGAGCGAGAGAACGAAGGCGATGAACTCCTCCGCAGCGGCGCGGTTCGGAGCGCCACGCAGAAGCGCGATGGGATCGACTCCCACGGAAGAACCACCGGCCGGGGTGAAGTATTGAAGGCGTGACGAGGCGTCGCCGATTTTCACAGCCTCACTTTGGAAGCGACCGTAAAAATCAATACACATCCCGATCGAGGCATCGCCGAGTGAAACATCGAGCGGAATTTTCGGTGCGGAATCCGTGAAATAACGGGCATTGGCAGAAGCGGCTTGGATAATCTCCAAACCGCGCTTCCATCCAAGAGCAAGGATGTCCTCATCGCTGCGACCGGTGGCTCGGACGAGTTCCTGCATTTGCTGTTGGATGACCATTTCAAAAGCCCGCGCGGCCGATCCACTCTTGGTAGGATCGGCAAGGGCGACCTGACGGTAAAACACAGGATTTGCGAGGTCTTTCCAGGATGCGGGCATCTCCCGAACTCCGAGGCGTAGCAGGGAATCGGTGTTGTAGCAGATGCCGAAGGAGGAAAGGCACGCACCGATCCATAGAGCGCGGGGGTCGTAGAACTGCTCCCCAGAGACGCTCTGGGGAATCGAATCCTCGGCAAACCATTTCGGGTGATTTTTGATCACATCCGTCGCCACAAAGCGTCCGGCTTTCGCCTGCTGCTCGAAATCATAAGACCCGCCACCGAAAAAGAGATCGATGCCAATGCCGGTGATGGAGTTCAGAAAAGACCGTCGCACCGCTTGCTCGGGTGTGTCTACTTTGGGATCATCCGGGAGTTTGATTCTTGAGTTGTCAAAAGCGGCGGCAAGTTCTGGCGTCCAGGTTTTGCCTTGGGAGGTCCATGCGTATTCGAAGGCGGCAAGGTATTCCCCGGCTAGGAAGCGAGAGATCTCGCTAGTTCCACCTGGCAGGCGCCAGTCGATACGAATCGAGTGGCCGGTTTTGTTTTGATAGTGCCGCGCAAAGGCGATGCTGAACTCGTGGCGGACAGCCTCATTGTGAGGGGAGATGATTACAAGTGTCTCGTCAGCACTCGCGAGGAGATTCTGGCGAGGCTTGAGCAGGAAAGGCACTGCCAGAACAAGGACGAGAGACGCGAGCACCAGAAGGATTCGTGGGCTCATGGCAGCTCAGGGTTTGAGAACCACGACATCATCGACACTCGCGACGGCGAAAAATTCCTGTCCCTGAGCACGTGCGGAGATGTGTGGATTCAATTCAAAAATCTTCAAATTGTGGGCTGAGGCCTGAAGCCGATATTGGGCCACCTCGCCAAGATAGACCGACTCGCCGATGCGACCCTTCACAGAGTTCATCGCAGTAGGAGCGGAGCGAAGCGACCAACTTTCGGGCCGTATGCTGACCGAAACCGAATCTCCGGCAGAAGGCTTCCACTCTGGATCACCAAGGAATCCCTCGAAAGGCCCCTCGTTTGTTTCAACCAGAGCCTTTGCGCCATCGAGGGATTGGATCTTACCGTTGAGGAAATTTGTTTCACCGATGAAGTCCGCCACAACGCGTGTTCTGGGGCGGCGATAAACCTGCTCGGGAGTCCCGATCTGAGCGATGCGCCCGCCTTCGAGCACAGCCATGCGATCGGAAATCGAGAGGGCTTCCTTTTGGTCATGGGTGACATAAATCGCCGTGAGTCCGTTTTCCTTGCAGACACGACGAATCTCGGAGCGCATCTCCAAACGGAGGCGGGCGTCGAGGTTGGAAAGGGGTTCGTCAAGGAGAACGCAACGGGGACGGATCACTAGAGCACGGGCAAGTGCCACGCGTTGTTGCTGTCCCCCGGAGAGTTGAGCGATTTTCCTTTCCGCATACGGGCCCATCTGCACGGATTCCAGCGCGGCGTGGACCCGCTGGCGGATTTCCGCTTGGGGAACGCGCCGCTCTTCCAAGCCGAAAGCGACATTTTTGGCCACTGTCATGTGCGGCCAGAGGGCGTAACTCTGAAACATCATTCCCGTATTGCGCTTGTGGGGAGGCAGGGCCGTCACATCCTCGTCGCCAAAGAGAATGCGCCCCTCGTCGGGAATGTAGAACCCGGCGATGTTGCGAAGGAGTGTCGTTTTCCCACATCCGCTGGGACCCAGGAGAAAAAACAACTCGCCCGGTTCGATGCGGAGAGAAATGCCGTTCAACGCCACTGCGTCACCGAATTTTTTTACGAGTTTCTCGATAGTGATCGTGATCATAGGCTGATGGGATTTCAACTGAGCCAGAGCACAGATTCAGACCGAGCCTTTTCGCGAAACAAATCCGCCATCATTTTGACCAATCCAGCCTGCTATTGCTGCGGAGCAGTTGGAGACCCTCCGCCGAGGCGGGAAAGTTGCCCCGCGGACATCCGAGCGGCGGGCGATGCCGGAAACTGAGTCACGACCATGTTAAAACCACGGCGGGCCTCCTCGATCTGGAATCCGCGAAGAAGGATTTCGGCTTCGGTGTAGGCGGCAAAGGGAGCCGCGTAGCTTTGCGGAAATTGGGTGACGACCTGTTGGCAAGTGGTCATGGCTGATTGAACATCCCCCGACGCATCTTGATTCATCGCGACTCCGAGAAGCGCACCGCCTGCCAGTGGATGCTTGGGAAAACGGTTAAGGAATTCCCGGAAGGCAGCTGTGGATTTTTCCATGTTTCCGGCCTCTCGTTCCGCTGCGGCGATCTGCATGAGCGCATCGGCTGCGGGCATCGTTTTTGGAAACTTGTCCACCACGGCTTGAAGACCGGAGATTCCCTTCGCCTCAGCCAGGAGCGTTTGCGCAGCGGCGTTTTGACTTGAGGAGTAGGCGAACCATGAAGCCACACACACGCCTCCGACGACGATTACGGCAAAGATTCCAAGTATGAGGGATTTGTTTTTCTCCCAGAAGAGATCCCATTCCAGCGAGGAGTCTTCAAGGACAGGACCTTGAAGGACGGGTTGTTGGTTAGGTTCCATTAGGCTCCCACCTCCGCGCGGGCTTCATCTGCAAGGGCGGTGCTCAGGTAGCGTTCGCCGGTCGAGCAGCCGATGGTAACGATGAGTTTGCCAGCGTTTTCGGGGCGCTTGGCGACTTGGATTGCGGCGTGCACATTTGCGCCGGTGCTTATGCCACCGAGAATGCCCTCCTCTTTAGCGAGGCGACGAGCCATGGCAAAGGCCTCATCGTTTGTGACCTGGATGCACTCGACGATCTGGGATTCTCCAGCGGAATTTTTCAGGTGGAGGTTGTTAGGAACAAATCCGGCACCAGTGCCTTGGATTTTGTGCGGGCCGGGCTTGAGAGGCTCACCGGCGAGGGTTTGGGAAATGACAGGCGAATCCTTCGGCTCGACAGCGATCGCTTGGAGAGAGGTTTTGCGGGGCTTGAGGGCTTCCACGCAGCCTGTGATCGTGCCGCCGGTTCCGACCGACGCGACAATGATGTCCACTTTTCCATCCGTATCGCTCCAGATTTCCTCTGCAGTGGTTTTGATATGAATGGCGGGGTTTGCGGGGTTGTTGAATTGCTGGGGCATCCAGGAATTGGGAGTCTCTTGAACGAGTGCTTCGGCCCTTGCGATCGCGCCGCGCATTCCCTCGGAACCGGGCGTGAGAACGAGCTTCGCACCAAGCATGGCGAGGAGCGTGCGGCGCTCGAGACTCATCGTCTCGGGCATGGTGAGGATCATTTTATATCCCTTCGCAGCCGCCACGAAGGCCAATGCGATGCCGGTGTTTCCGCTGGTGGGCTCGATGATGATCGTGCCAGGCTTGAGAATGCCACGCTGCTCAGCGTCCTCGATCATGGCCATGCCAATGCGGTCTTTAACGCTTCCGAGCGGATTGAAAAATTCACACTTAAGCGCAATCGTGGCCGGGAGCCCGGCGGTGACGCGGTTGAGCTTGACGAGAGGTGTCCGGCCGACTGTTTCGACGATGTTGTTGTAGATGTTGCCCATGGGTCTTGGATTGAGCAGTAAACCCTACACAGGAGGGATCGGGCGGTGAAGTTTTTAGTTTGGCCTACCCAGTGGTGCGAAGGCCACTGGCAATGGCATTGATACTTAAAAGAACTTCGGGAAGCAGGCGGTTTTTCATCGCAGGCTCCGCAGCGCGCCACTCGGCAAGAAGCTTAGTCTGGTGAACATGAAGTGCACGGAGGCCCGAGTCGCGCAGGGCAAGAGTCTTCAGCATGCGGGGACGGCGTTTCTCCAGAGCGCCGCCAAAAACGAGGGACATCATTTCGCGAGTGAAATCAAATTCGGTCAGGATGATGTCCAGAATCTCCTTCCGCACCCGTGTGTCGCCGACCAATCCAGCATAGATCGAAATGATCTCGCGATCCGCACTGGCTAGGTTGGTTTCCACATTCGTCAGCACATAGTAAAGGAATGGCGACTTTTTGAGGTTGGCGCGGAGGTTTTGAAAAAGCTTGGGATGCTCGGCTTGAAGGTGCTGTAGAGCGGATCCGACACCGAACCACCCAGGAAGATAATGGCGACTTTGGTTCCAACTGAAGACCCAAGGAATCGCGCGGAGATCGGCGAGTGTGCGCTGACCAGTGCGTCGGGAGGGACGCGAACCGATGCGGCTCGTCTCGAGGGCATCAATCGGCGTGGCTTCTGAGAAGTAGGACATGAAACTCGGATGACTGATGAGCGCGGTGTAGGCATCCCGGCTCGCCGCTGAGAGAAATTCGCAGGATTCCCTGAATTTACCGTCGATGGGAGCAGGCTGGTCGTTGAAGGAAACAGCCGCAACACCCGCCTGGAGCAACTCCAAATTGTAAACCGAGGAGGAAATAGTTCCGTATTTCTGGGAAATAGTCTCACCCTGCTCGGTGACGCGCAGGTCTCCGCGTGCGGAACCCTGCGGCAGAGCAGACAGAAAACGGTGCGTCGGTCCCGCGCCTCGGCTGATCGTGCCACCGCGTCCGTGGAAGAATCGGATCTTGACCCCTGCGTCGCGCCCCACCTGAGCCAAGGCGCTTTGAGATTGGTGGAGCGCCCACTGACTGGCGAAGATGCCACAATCCTTGTTGCTATCACTGTAGCCAATCATGACCTGCTGCACGGGCAGGCTGCGCTGCTTAGGAGATTTTTCATTCATGCTTTCACGCTGGAGCTTAAGGCTCCGCATGGTGACCGGATGTTTGAGGAATTGCCTGACGATGCCAGGCCCTTGCTCCAAGTCATCTAGGGTCTCGAAAAGCGGGACGACCGGCAGATCGCACACAATGCCATTCTCCGTCCACCGCGCCAAGCCAGCTTCACGCGCGAGCAGATAAACGGCAAGCAGGTCGGAAAGACGGCGTGTCATGCTAACGATCAGGGATCCGATGCCTTCGAGTCCATGTTTGGCGATGTGGTTGCGCAGGACACTGTAGCAAGCCAGGACATCATCCGCCTCTCGACCAGCAGGAGTTCCTGCACTCAAGAACGGGCGCGGCGAGCGGAGTTCTTCGTCCAAAAATGCCAGGCGTCGATCCTCGCTCCACTCGGAGAACTTGTGGTCCTCCGCGCCTCCTGCCTCGAGGAGTCCATCAATCGCCATATCGTGGAAACGGCTGTTTTGACGGATATCCAGATTCGCCAAGTGAAAACCGAAAGTGTTGAGAGCGCGACGCACGGGATTCACCGCAAAGTCGGCAAGCCGTCCGGCGCCGCCGGCGTGGAGTGCCTCGGAAAGTTGTTTCAAATGAGCCTCGAGTTCGGCCGGGTGTTGAAAACGAACGCCAGTTTCAAGGATTTTTGCGTCTTCGATTTCCCCGGTCGAAACCGGCAGACGGTTCTGAAGGTGGAGCACAAACTGACGCCACGGCTCGTCGGAATACGACTGAGACAATGTTTGAGCGAGTGCGGGCGTTTCGCGACGGAACTTGTCGAGTGCGCTTTGCAGTTCCTCCGAGAAGTCTTGAAAATTGCTGGAGAGTGGAAGGTTGGCCGCCAAGTCCTGTAACTCGCGGTGCAGAACAATCAAGGCGCTGAGGCGAAGCTCGCGGAGCGTGGTGTCAGTGACAGCCGCAGTGACAAGCGGATGCCCATCCCTGTCGCCCCCTACCCATGTGCCGAAGCGGATTTTGGGCATTCCCAAGGGATCGGCAATTAGCGAAGGATCAAAGCCCGCACCGCGCCAAGCTTCACGGAGGCGGTGGTCGAGACGCGCAAGGGCGGGAGGAAAAACCTCGCGCAAATAATAAATAACCCCACGGCGTTCCGTTGCGACATCCGGCTTCTCGAGCAGAATTTCACCGGTCCTCCACAGGCGTTCCAAAATGACTTTGAACTCCTCGCGCAAGGCCTGCTGCTGGTTTGCCGAGAGCGACTGCCCCTCGCGGGATATAAGCAAACGATAGAGAGCGCGGTGTTGCTCGAGGACGGCCGCGCGTTTCGCTTCGGTGGGGTGCGCGGTGAGGACAGGTTCGATGCAGAGAGTTGGCAGAAGTGCAGCGATGTCCGAAGGCGACATTCCGGAAGCGGACAACTCCGCCAACCGTCTTTGCCAGAGGCCCGGCTCGGCTTCGCCGCCGGATTCGATTTCACGAAGCTGACGCGTGCGTGCCGCCGTATTTTCCTCAACCATGTTTAGTAACTGAAAAGCAATCGATGTGGCTTGTTCAAAGCCCTCGCAACCCGCCTCCTTGGAACCCACCCACGGTAGGCGGTCGGCCACTGCGTTCTCCCCCAACTCCCTGAGAACTTCCTCCAAGCAACCCATGAGAAAATCGAGGTCGTTGGATATTTTTTCGAAACCCTGTGCGATATAATGCGTCGTCTTTTTCACCCTGACGCAGGACTTTTAAGGTTTTCTAAAAAATATCAATCGCAGGTTTTGATCCAACACTTGGTCGGTTGAGAGTGGATGCAGTCACCCGTCCGCTCGGAGATTAGGATTTTTTTCCGATGGCAAAGCCTAACATCAGCATGGCAGCGCCGCTGAAGATCGACTGTATGCCGTAGAGCACGCCGATGACCCATTCCGAGTTAAGCGGCCAGCGGGCATAAATCATGCCTCCAAGAACCAATGCGACCACGCCATTCAGGAAAAGCCAGATCCAAGCTGAGTTCACGCGAAGCCGAAAAGAAGTGACTATGCAGACAATGCCTTCAGCAAAAAACACCGCTCCGAGTATCAGAGTCAGCGTCTCCATTCCGGACTCGGTAAAAACAAAAAGCGCTGAACCGGCCGCAAGGCGTATCACAGCGGACAATGCAGAAAGAATGCGGTGCGGCACATCTCTTCCGAAGAGCGCTTGAAAAAAACCAATGAGGCCGCTTCCCAGACAGAGTGCGCCGATGAAAGCGGTAATGACATACGAGAACAATGCCGGTGCGGTGATGGCGAAGAATCCGACTAGGATGGAGAGAGCACCTCCAAGGAGCATCCATACCTTGCCGGGCGATTGAGAAGTTGTGGTGATCATAAGCTTCTACTCACCATAAACGCCCTTGGCGCCATAGGAACCGTAGTATTTACCCGAATAGTAGTAGGCATAGTAGCCACCGCGTCCGCTTGGCAGGAAATTAAGGATCAGTCCTGCGGGGCGGGTTTTCGTTTCCTCGAGGGACTTGATAGCGCGAGCCACCATTTTGCGCGGCGTGCCAAAGGCACGGACCACCAGCGTGCAGAGGTCAATATGCGGAGCCACCAGCAAAGTGTCGCTCACTGCAAGCAAAGGCGCGGAGTCCACCACGATGCGGTCATATTTTGAAAGCGCCTCGCTCATAATACGCTCCAGATTTTCATACGTCAGCAACTCGGAGGGATTCGGGGCTCGGCCACCGGCGGTCAGAACACTGAGGCCGTCAATGTGCGTCGGCATAACTGCGTTTTTCATCGCACAGGAACGCATGAGCAGTTCGGAGAGACCGGGTTTGCGGTTCTCACCGTAAAACACAATAGAGCCGCCGGGCTTGCGAAGATCGGCGTCAATGAAGAGCGTGCTGAATCCCTGCTGGGCGAGCGTCACAGCAAAGTTGGAACTGCAGAATGTCTTACCTTCACTCGGCATCGAGCTTGTGAAAAGAAACGTGCGTGCGTTTTCATTCAGACGATGGAGTGTGAGGGATGCTCGAAGAGATCGAAATGACTCGGCGACGATGCCCGAGCGCTCCTCGTTGGCCACGAGAACGCTGGCACGGGTAGAGAGGCTGAGTTTCGGAATAGCCGCAATGACATTCACGCCGGTAAACTGCTCCACCTGGTCCACTGTCTTGATGCTGGTATCGAGCATGAAAATCGCAATGGCGAGCCCGATACCGGCAGCGAGCCCACCCAAGAGGCTTTGAATCCAGGTCTTGGTTGCACTAGGACGGATTGGGGCCGCTCCCACGGCAGGCTCGTGAATGCGAACCGGAGACTCCGTGAGCTGCTTGGTGATATCCACTTCCTTCAAGCGAGAAAGAACGGAGTTGTAGAGCGCCTGATCGGTCTCCTGCTCTCGCTTTATATCATTGTATTCGATTGATTTTGAAGTTACTTCTAAAAGCCGTCCCTCGGCCTTTTCTCGGGCGATCTTTGTTTCATTCGCCTGGACTTCAAGTCGATTGCGGGCTGTTTCGAGAAGATTTACGGCATCATTGAGAACCCTTCCTAGGTCAGACCTTGTGAGGTCGATCTGGGTTTTGATGGAAATATAGGCAGGGTGCTTCGCCCGATAGCGCTGGGAGAGGATAGTCAACTCGCGCTGACGGGCATTCAAGGACTCAGAGTATTGTGCGACCTTCGGCTCGGCAGCCACACTCGGGAGGAAGAGCAACTCTTCGACTGCTCCTTTGTTGGCTTTCACGACCGCCAGATCGCTGTCTATCTGCTGGACGCGTTTCTGAATTTCAGCTTGGACATTTGAAATTTCCGAGACTTGAGCCTGTGCCGAGCTGAGCATGTTTTCGATCGAAGCGGCACGCTCCCGCTCGCGAAAACTCTGCATGGCCTCCTCGGATACACGCATTTTTTTTCTCAGGCGATCCGCCTCCTCGAGAAGGAACTGCGTGGCGGATTTGGAGGCGTCCGAACGCCGCTCAAAAACATAACGAATATACTCGTCGCAGTAGGAATTGGCGAGCTTCACGGACAGATTTGGATCCGCTGTAGTGATCATCAAATCAATGAGCCGCGTATTCGTGCGATAAACCGCCGCCGACATGGAACTCAATGCAGCAGCCACACGATCAGGAGAAGCATCGCGGGCAGAGATACCAGCAGCAGCGAGAAAGCGGGGATCCTGATCGAGTTTCAATCGAGCGGAAACACGCTGGGCAAAAGGATAGCTGCGAAGCAAATCTACTACCGTGTTGATCATGTCGATACTGCGAATCTGCTCATCACGAACCTGCTCCATTTTCGAATCCAGAATACGGGCTTTATCTTGCTCAATGAACAACACCGCACGAGCTCGGTATATTGTTTCGACCTTGGAGAGGTTGACTCCCGCATAAATGCCTCCCAGCACGACACAGAGGATGACAATCCATAGCCTGTCTACAACGGCGTGAAAATACTCGCGCCAATCGATGGCCTCCTGAACCGGAATGGAACTCGGAGTGGGTGGTGTTTTAGCGTCTGTTTCCTTGTTCATCCGAAATGATTTTCCAGTTCGTGCTGTGCGGGGTTAATACCAACTCTCACCGACCGTTAAAATGTCGCCTGGCAAAACTTGGAAACTACCGCCCTCCGGCGACTCCAAGCGCTTGGTGTTGACTTTGATGGTCTCGACTTTCTCACCGGTGCGGCGCTTCACGACGACATTTTTTGTATCGGCGATTCGAGTGAAGCCTCCCGCCATGCCGATGGCCTCCAAGATGCCAAGCGACTCATTACCTTGTAGTTCGTAACTGCCAGGTCGCGAGACTTGGCCGATCACGGTGATCTTGCGCTGGGTATATGAGGCGATATTTAAATAAATCTGCGGGTCAACGAGATAATCGGCATCATAAAGTTTTCGGATATGCTCCTGTGCATCGCGCACACTCATTCCTGCGACTTTTACCTCGCCCAAGAGCGGTAACTGAACCCGGCCGTCGCGGGCGATTTTCGACCTCATTCCCAGATCCGGTTCGCGATACACCATGAGATCCAGAGTGTCGCCAGAAGCTAAGATGTAGTCACCCTCACCCGCCATCAGAGAGGGGATAGGTGTATCCACGCCCATCGTGCGATCGGAGGCAACCGCTCTGGGAGGGGCTCCGGGAGATTCCTGCCGGAACGCAGCGGGAGTGGCCGAGGTCGGATCGGATTGGGTTTGAGGAGCCGGAAGAACAGGCGGAGCTGCCAAAACAACCTGACTCATCGTTAATACCGCTATTGCGAAAAAAACCAAAGAACGCGGCCGAAGGGAAAAAAATGCTAACATTCGATCAAGAGCCTAAACGAGAGAGATCAGAAGGTCAAATTCAAGCTGGTGTTGAATGTCGTCT
>Ga0114972_10003776_pt1 | contig 11313 bp, 9 predicted proteins | sample M_140807_EF_Meta_FD_87354 | JGI IMG/M metagenome (GOLD analysis project Ga0114972, IMG submission 87354) | Freshwater microbial communities from Lake Montjoie, Canada to study carbon cycling - M_140807_EF_MetaG | ecosystem: Environmental > Aquatic > Freshwater > Lake | place: Lake Montjoie... | reverse complement strand
GCGCGACCGTTGCGCGGCGGCGAAACTTATCTGGTGTCGTCCGGCAAAAATGGCGTCGAAGTGCCCGAGGAGCATGCGAGCCAGTTGGTCGTGCAGTGCTCGCTGGAAAAGATCAACCGGCCTTTCCGCCACGAGGAAATTGCACCTTACAACGATTCGCTCGTCGCTTTCGTCTACCGCGTGCACCAGGTCCTCAAGGGCAAATTCGACGGCACGCATCTTGTGGTCCTGCACGCCGCGCACATCGCGGGCAAGCGGCAGTCGATGCACCGTTTCAGCACCGGCCAGAAGCGCATCCTCCGCCTTCGTCCGGTGGACCAGACCCCTTGGGCCACCCTCAAGGCCAAGGACGATCCGCGTTTTCTCCTCCTCGACCGTTATATTCCCGAGGAGGATCACGCCAAACTCGCCCTCCACTTGTGAGGAATTTGTCCACGCTCTTGGCCTCGGCGGTTTTCATACTCATGCCCCTTGCCGGCCTTTCGGCGGCCGCTCCGATCCCGGTCAAAGTGCTGTTGATCGGCGACTCGCTTTCGGTCGGCGGCTTCGGCGACGGCATGGAGGCATCACTGCTGCGCAAATACGGCGAACGGCAAGTCGCCATTTTCGCCTCCTGCGGTTCTTCGCCGGAGGACTGGATGAGCGGTGATTTTGTGACCAACTGCGGCTACCGGCAGACCACGCCATCGGGACGGATCCTCCACGAATACGAAAACGGCGTGCGGCCGCGGCCGGTCAGGACGCCGAAGCTGCGCAAGTTGCTCGGGCACTACCAACCGGAAATGGTGATCGTCCAGCAGGGAACCAACTGGATGGATGCGCTCGCCGAGACATCGCACCCCGACGCCGCGCGCTATCGCCGGATCATCGCGGACTTTGTGGGGGAGTTGCGGCGCGGCAACCCCGCGGTGTCCATCTTCTGGATCCTGCCTCCCGCCTCCGCAAAATATCCGGCGCGCGTCCATGAGGAGGTGGAAGGCTGGATCAACGAGGCCTCGCGCAAAATGGGGTTCTACACCGTCAATTCCCGCATCATCACGGGGCCTTACCGCGACGGGCGGACCGGCGGGGATGGGGTGCACTACACGGATGCGGCCGGCCGGGCTTGGGCCCGGGGTGCGTATGCCAAATTCTCCGCCGCTCAGCGAGCCTTGCCCCTTGCCCAGCCGTCCGGCAGCCCTTAATGTTAACGCGCAAACCAAAATCGATATGAGCCTGAGAAACTTTCTTTTTCTGTCCATCGCGGTTGTCGTCCTTGCCGCGGCCGGCTGCAGCGCCATGCAGGAGGTCGGGGACGATGTGACGACCAAATTCGACGACGGCATCACCGGCCAGGGACGACTCGTCTCGCCGAACCAGGTTGCTGACTCGTTCGGCTCCGACTACAACTGAGCGTGAGTCGTCGCACCGCCGACGCGCCGCAGCCGTCGAAGATCGCCATTCTCGACTTCGGGTCGCAATACACCCAGGTCATCGCGCGCCGCATCCGCGAGTGCCGCGTCTATTCCGAGATCCTGCCGCACGACACGACCGCGGCCGAGTTGCGGAGCGGCGGGGCGCAAGGCATCATTTTTTCCGGCGGGCCGGCCAGCGTTTATGCCAAGGGCGCGCCGCGAGTCGACCCCGGTATCTACAGCCTAGGCCTCCCGATCCTCGGCATTTGCTACGGCATGCAGCTGCTGACCCGCGACCTCGGCGGGGCGGTCGAATCCTCCAAACGCCGCGAGTTCGGTCCGGGCAAACTTTCCGTCGCGCGCGCCGGGAGATTATTCGCCGGCTTGCCGCGCAAGCTCGAGGTCTGGAACAGCCACGGCGACAAGGTGACGAAATTGCCGCGCGGGTTCGTGGCGATCGGAACGACCGAGAATTCGCGGGCCGCGGCCGTCGCCGATGTGAAGCGCGGTTTCTACGGTTTGCAGTTCCACCCCGAGGTCTCGCACACTCCGCGCGGCTCCGAGATCATCGAAAACTTCCTGCTCGGCGTCTGCGGTTGCCGCCCGGATTGGACACCGGGTGTCTTCATCGAGCAGGCCTGCCGGGAAATCCGCGCGCAGGTCGGCGGGGACCGTGTCGTTCTCGGGCTGAGCGGCGGAGTCGACAGCTCGGTGGCCGCCGCGCTGCTGCAGAAGGCGATCGGAAAGCAACTCACCTGCATCTTCGTCGACAACGGACTTTTGCGCGCGGGCGAGCGCGAGTGGGTGCGCGAGATTTTCGGACGGCATTTCCACATGGATCTGCGCATCGTCGGCGCCTCGGCGAAATTCCTGCGGCTCCTGCGCGGCGTCAAGGATCCCGAGCGCAAACGCAAAATCATCGGCAATGAATTCGTGCGCGTGTTCGAACGAGCGGCCAAGTCGCTGGCGCGCGAAGGCAAGGGGCGCCCCTGCCGTTTTCTCGCTCAGGGAACGCTGTACCCGGACGTGATCGAGAGTGTTCCCATCGCGGGCAATCCGGCCTCGCTGATCAAGAGCCATCACAACGTCGGCGGGTTGCCCAAGCGCATGAAGCTCAAGCTCGTCGAGCCGTTGCGCCAGCTTTTCAAGGACGAGGTGCGCGAGGTCGGTCTGCAACTCGGTTTGCCCCGCGAAATCGTCCAACGTCAGCCGTTCCCCGGTCCGGGCCTCGCCGTGCGCATCCTGGGGGAGGTGACGCGCGAGCGCGTGCGCGTTTTGCAGGAAGCGGATGCCATCGTGCAGGACGAAATGGTTTCGTCCGGCTGGTATGGTCGCGTGTGGCAGTCGTTCGCCGTTTTGTTGCCGATCCGCTCGGTCGGCGTGATGGGCGACGAGCGGACTTTCGAGAACACAGTCGCCTTGCGCGCGGTGGAGAGTCGCGACGGCATGACGGCCGACTGGGTGCGCCTGCCCTACGAGTTGCTGGCGCGTCTGTCCGGCCGCATCATCAACGAGGTTCGCGGCGTCAACCGCGTGTGCTATGATATCTCGAGCAAACCGCCAGCGACTATCGAGTGGGAATAAGCCATGAAACGCGCCATCTATCCCGGCAGTTTTGACCCGGTGACATTCGGGCATATCGATGTCATCGGCCGCGCGCTGCGTTTGTTCGATGAAGTGGTTGTTGCCGTGGCGCCGAGCGAGGGCAAAAGCCCGCTCTTCCCCGTGGCCGAGCGCCTAGAATTGATCAAATCGTCGCTGGCTGGAGAGCCGCGGCTTTCGGTGAAACAATTCGACGGCTTGCTCGTCGAATTCGTCCAGGCCGAGAACGCGGCAGCCGTCATCCGGGGTCTGCGTGCGGTTTCCGATTTCGAGTTCGAGTTCCAGATGGCGCTGATGAACCGTCGTCTGGCTCCGGACGTCGAAACCATCTTTCTCATGCCCAAGGAGGATTACAGCTACATCAGCAGCCGCCTCGTGAAGGAAGTTGCCCGGCTCGGCGGTGACGTGTCCGGTGTGGTGCCGGCTCCGGTCGCGGCAGCCTTGCGGCTAAAATTTGGTGCTGTCCGATGATTGGCATTCATCTCCGGCAGATTCCGTCCGAGGGCAAGCATCTCGAGGGGGAGGAGGACGCGAAGTGCCTCGATCTCGGTGAAATCGGGGCCAAGCCGGTCGGGCCGGTCCGTTTCTCTCTGGAGATCGGCCTGTCGGGCGGCGGAGTCTTCGCCACGGGGCAGGTGGCTGTTCCTGTCGAGATGACCTGCGTGGCCTGCCTGCAGCCTTTTGTCCACGAGGCCAAAGTCGATTCCTTTGCCGCCCAGGTTCAGATTGACGGGCGGGAATTGGTCGATTTGACCCCCTCGGTTCGGGAGGAGCTTTTATTGGCTTTGCCAAACCATCCGCGATGTGATTTAAATTCCAGTCACTCTTGTCCCTACCAACGTCCGGATGCGTCCGGCGGAGGCACGCAGAAAACCACGGAATCTGCTTGGGACCAGTTGGATAAGCTCAAAATCAAACGCTGACCTTTTATGCCAGTTCCCAAACGCAAAGTCTCCAAGATGCGCCTTCGTACGCGCAAAGCCGCCAACCGTTGGCGTGCCGGCAAACTCGGCACCTGTGCCCAGTGCAGTGCCAAAGTCCCGTCCCACACGGCTTGTCCTTCGTGCGGATACTACAAGGGCCGTCAGGTCCTTACCGTTGGCGCGGCCTGACGCGCCCCATCTCGCACTGATGAGGGTTGCGCTCGATGCCATGGGCGGCGACCACGCCCCGCAGGCCTGCGTGGCCGGGGCAGTGCTGGCCACCCGCGAGTTCCGCAACCTCGAAAAACTTTTCCTTGTCGGTGACACGGACCGCATCCGCGCCGAACTCGACAAGCACGCCTGCCACGACCCGCGCATCGAGATTGTCCACGCCTCGCAGGTCGTGGAAATGTCGGAGACCGCAGTCGAGGGCGTGCGTCGCAAAAAGGACTCATCCATTTCCCGCGCGGTCGACCTGGTCAAGCACGGCCAAGCCGATGCGGTGGTCAGTGCCGGTCACACCGGCGCCGCGGTTGCCTCGACAACAATAAAGTTGCGCACTCTGGAAGGCGTTGACCGGCCCGGCATCGCCGCGCTGCTTCCGACGGAAACCAATCTCTGCGTGCTCATCGACGCCGGGGCCAACACCGACGCCCGCCCCGAGCACATGCTGCAATACGCCATCATGGGCGCGGTCTTCTCCCGCTACGTGCTCGGCTACGAGAACCCGGCGATCGGTTTGATGTCCATCGGCGGTGAGGACGTCAAGGGCAGCGAATTCACCAAAGACATTTTCAAACTCCTCCGCGCCAGCGGGCTCAACTTCCGCGGCAACATCGAGGGACACGACCTTTTCCAGAATCCCGTCGAGGTCGTCCTTTGCGACGGCTTCACCGGCAACGTTGTCCTCAAATCCTGCGAGGCCACGGCCGAAGCCGTCTTCCACTGGCTGAAGAGCGAGTTGAAGAAAACGCCGCTCAGGCTGGCCGGTGCGATGATGGCCAAGGGTGCCTTCAAAACGATCAAGAAGCGCACCAACTATGAGGAATATGGCGGAAGCCCTCTCCTCGGCGTCGACGGGATCTGCATCATCGCCCACGGTTCGAGCAGCGCCAAGGCGATCAAGAATGCCATCCGTGTCGCGCTTGAGTCGATCAAGACACGGATCAACCCGCACATCGTCGAGGAACTCGCCGCTTTCTACGCCCGCCAATGAGCGCCAAAACTCTCCGTCCCGTCGCCATCGCTGGCACCGGCAAATACCTGCCTGAGAAGGTCCTCAGCAACGAGGATTTGCAGCGCATGGTCGACACGTCGGACGCATGGATCACCGAGCGCACCGGCATCCGGTCGCGCCGAATCGCCGCTGACGATGAAGCCACGAGCGATCTGGCCATCAAGGCCGGCCGCGATGCGCTCGAGAACGCCGGCGTCAAAGCAGAGGATCTCGACCTGATCATTGTGGCCACGGTCACGCCCGACATGGCCTTCCCCGCGACCGCGTGCTTCGTGCAAAAAGCACTCGGCGCTCCCAAGGCGACCTGTTTCGACGTCTCTGCCGCCTGTTCCGGATTCCTCTATGGCATGGAGTTGGCCCGCCAGTTCATCTCCACGGGATCCGCGCAAAAGGCGCTCGTCATCGGCGCGGACAAGCTCAGCGCCATCATCGACTGGTCCGACCGCAACACCTGCGTTCTCTTCGGCGACGGCGCCGGGGCCGCCGTGCTGCAACCCGCTGGCGAGGGGACTGGCGAGATCCTTTCCGCTTACTCCGGAAGCAACGGCATGCTCGACGAGATTCTCAACGTTCCCGGCGGCGGTTCGCGCAACCCACTCACGGCGGAGAATATCGGCCAGAAAACCAACACCATGAAAATGTCCGGCCGCGAGGTCTATCGCCACGCGGTCACCACCATGATGTCGGCGGCCAAGGAAGCCATCGCCCGGTCGGGGCTCACCCCGGACGACATCGAGTGCTTCATACCGCACCAGGCCAACCTCCGTATCATCGAGACCATCGCCGACAAGCTCCATGTCCCGATGGAAAGGTTTTTTGTCAATCTCCAAGACTACGGCAACACGTCCGCCGCCGCGGTGGCCATCGCGCTGGACGAAGCCCAGCGCAGCGGACGCATCAAGCGCGGGGACCACATCCTCATGGTTGTGTTCGGTGGCGGATTGACCTGGGCTTCGGCCGTGGTCCGTTGGTAGCGGCCGTGCTTACCGACACACACGCACACCTCGATTTTCCCGATTTCGTCGGACAACTCGACGACGTGCTGGCCCGCGCCCGCGAGGCGGGCGTGCACCGAGTCATCACCATCGGCATCGATCGCGAGAGTTGCCGCAAGTCGCTGGCCATCGCGGAAAAATTCGAAAACGTTTTTGCCGTGGTCGGACTCCATCCTTGTTCCGTCCTTGAAGAAGGCGCGATGGATTTCCTTGCCGAGCTTCCTGCGCTCGCGCGACATCCGAAAGTCGTCGCTATTGGCGAGACCGGGATGGACTACCACCATCTCCCGAGCCGTGAACTGGCCAAGCGCGACAAAGGCGTGTTCGGCGCCCTGCAGGCTGGAACGGCGGCCTCGATCGAGGCGGAGATCGCCGACGGCGCGATGAAATCCGCCCAAGCCGAAGCTTTCAAAGTCCAACTCGATCTGGCGGCCGAACTCGGACTGAACATCGTCATCCATCAGCGCGACGCCTGGGAGGACACGCTGGAGATTCTCCGTCCGTATACCGGGAAATTGCGCGGCGTGTTCCATTGCTTCGGTGGCTCTCCCGAGGACGCGGCGGAAATCGCGGCGATGGGGCATCTCGTTTCTTTCACCGGCATCGTCACTTTCAAGAACGCGGCCCTCGTGCAGGAATCCGCCAGGGCTGTGTCCGCGGACGGCTATATGGTGGAAACCGATTGTCCCTATCTCGCACCCGTCCCTTTCCGCGGTAAAACCTGCGAACCGTCGCACCTGAAATTCACGGCCGAAAAAATCGCCGATCTCCGCGGCGAGACACTGGAAAAAGTTTCCTCCGACACGGAGCAGACCGCCCGCTCTTTCTTCAGGTTCCGAGGAGCGGCTTAAGGAACGGGGCGGTCGGACTGGACGTGACTTGCGCGACCTCTTCGGGTGTGCCCGCGGCAACGAGGCGACCGCCTTCCGCGCCGGCTTCGGGGCCGATTTCGAGGATATAGTCGGCTTCGGCGATGACGCTGAGATTGTGTTCGATGACCACGACAGTGTGACCTTCGTCAGTCAGGCGGTGGAGGATGCCGATGAGTTGTTCCACGTCGGCCATGTGCAGTCCGATCGTCGGTTCCTCGAGGAGGTAGAAATTCCCGCGTTGATCCTCACGCAGGCGGCGGCCTTTCGTCGCGCCGGTGCGGGAAAGTTCGGTGACAAGTTTGATGCGCTGGGCTTCACCGCCGGAGAGCGTGGGGCTGGGTTGACCGAGCGTGAGGTAGCCGAGTCCGGTTTCGACGAGCAACCGCAGCGCATGGCGGATCTTCGGATGCGCGTCGAAAAACTCGGACGCCTCCGCGGCGGTCATCTTCATCACATCGGCGATAGTTTTGCCGTTGTAGGTGATGTCGAGTGTCTGCCGGTTGTAACGGCTGCCATTGCATTCGCTGCAAGGGAGCCAGCTCGAGGGGAGAAAACTCATTTCGAGTTTGATCGCGCCTTGACCCAGGCAGGTTTCGCAACGTCCTCCATCGGTGTTGAAAGAAAAGCGGCTTGCCGTGTAGCCGCGCATGCGGGAGGCGGGAAGTCCGGCGAAAAGTTGGCGGATTTCGTCGAAGACCTTGATGTATGTGGCGGGTGTCGAGCGCGAGGTTTTGCCGATCGGCGACTGGTCGACCATGTGGACGGCGGCGATGTGTTCGGCGCCGAGGAGTTTGGCATAGGGTGGCGGGGCAGCCTTGCGGGACGGCTTGCGTCCGCGCCGGACCATGGAATTCTTGAGTGCCGGCACGAGCGTGCCGCGCAAGAGTGAAGATTTGCCCGACCCGGAGATGCCGCAGGCCGCAGTGAGGCGTCCCAAGGGGATGCGTACGTCGATGTTCTGCAGATTGTTCAGGCACGCCCCTTCGAGTTCGAGCCAACGGAGGTCTTTATCGTTCAACGGCCGCCGCGCGCCGCGGGACGGGCGCGAAGGCGGGTTGGCGAGGCAGCGTCCGGTGACCGATTTGTCGGATTTGCGGATTTCATCGAGAGTTCCGGTGGCGATCACCTCGCCGCCGCGCGAGCCGGCGCCGGGACCGAGGTCGATGATGCGCGAGGCCCGCCGCATGGTCTCCTCGTCGTGTTCGACGACGAGAAGCGAGTTGCCTTGTTTGACCAACTCGTCGAGCGCGTCGAGCAGGCTGCGGTTGTCGCGTTCGTGCAGCCCGATGGTCGGCTCGTCGAGCACATAGAGGACGCCGCGGAGGTTGGACCCGAGCTGCGCGGCGAGGCGGATGCGTTGGGCTTCACCGCCGGAGAGCGATGTCGCCGGGCGGTCTAGGGTGAGGTAATCGAGTCCGACGCGTTGCATGAAACCGAGACGCTGGTGGATTTCCGGAAGAATGTCCGCGGCCAGCGTGGCGTCATTTCCGGCGAACGCCAGTCCATCGAAAAGGGTCGCCGCTTGGCGCGCGCTGGCCCGGGTGAAGTCGGAGATGGGGTGCCCGTGGACGCGCACGTGGCGCGCCTCGGTGTTGAGCCGCACGCCGTCGCATTCGGGGCAGGGGCGGGCCAATTCTTCATCGGCCTCCTCGCGCGCCTCCTCCTCCCGGAGGTCGGCCTCCAACTGGGTGCGCGCATCGTCGGCGCTGAAGTCCCGGTCGTAGACGAGACCGAAACCGCGGCAGGTTTCGCACCATCCGTGCGGCGAGTTGAAAGAAAACATGCGCGGATCAAGCGGCTCGAAAGCGCGGGCGCAGGACGGACAAGCCATCTCGGTGCTGAGTAGGATGCTTTCCTTGCCACGCACGAGGCGCGCGGTGTTCTTGCCGATCTCCAAGGCGCGGCGGGCAAGTTCGAGGGCTCCCTCCTCGGAAGCTTTGGTGATTTGCCCGACGAGGACGTCGATTGAATGCTCGCGATAGCGTGAGAGTTCGGGGAATTTGTCCGCCTTGACCAGCTTGCCGTCGACCAGGAGGGTGTCAAAGTCGCGACGCACGGCCCATTCGGCGACTTCCTTGTGGTATCCCTTGCGCGACTTGACCAATGGCGCGAAGACCTGGACGGGGCCGGAGTCCGAGAACTTGCGGACTTGCCCCGCGACCTCGGCGAGCGTGGTGGTTTGCACGGGCACGTTGCACGCCGGGCAGAACTGCGTTCCGAGTTTGGAGTAAAGCAGACGCAGGAAATGGTAGACCTCGGTGATGGTGGCGACGGTCGATTTGCCGCCGCCGCGCGAGATGCGTTGCTCGATGGCCACGGCGGGGGGAAGCCCATCGATATGGTCCACGTCGGGCTTTTCCATCTGCTCGACGAACTGCCGTGCATAGGTCGACATGCAGTCGAGGAAGCGGCGCTGTCCCTCGGCGAACAAGACGTCGAACGCGAGCGAGGATTTTCCCGATCCGCTCAGTCCCGTGACGACGATGAATTCGTCGCGCGGCACGTCGAGCGAAATGTTCTTCAGGTTGTGCTCGCGCGCGCCGGAGATGCGGATACGCCGGTTATCGGCGGAACCGGAGGGGGGCACGGGCTCGGCGGCCCGCAGTGTTTCCTCGGTGTGCCGCGCCTCGAGCGCCGCGCGCAGGAAGGGTGCGGTGCGCGATTCCCGGTTGGCGGCGACCTCTTCGGGCGTCCCGGCGGCCACAACACGCCCACCCTCGTCCCCGGCCTCGGGTCCGATGTCGATGACATGGTCGGCGCATTTGATCACCTCGACGTTGTGCTCAATGACGACGAGCGTGTGGCCCGCTTCGACCAGGCGCTCGAAGACGCGGAGCAGGCGCGCAATGTCGTCGAAGTGCAGGCCCGTGGTCGGTTCGTCGAAGAGGAGGAGCGAAGCCTCGGCGTCGGCATCCGCGAGGTGGGCGGCGAGCTTGAGGCGCTGCGATTCGCCGCCGGAGAGGAAACTCGTCGGCTGCCCGAGCCGGAGGTATCCGAGACCGACATCGTCCAGGGTCTGCAACGGCCCGGTGATCTTGGCGTGTTTCGGAAACTTCAGGAAGAAGGCGATTGCCTCGGACACGGTCATTTCGAGCACGTCGTGCACCGATCTTCCTTCGAGCAGGACTTTGAGCACGTGCGGTTGGAAGCGTCGTCCGCGGCAGGAGGCGCAGACGAGCGACACGTCGCTGAGGAACTGCATTTCGATGCGCTCGTAACCGAGGCCGGCGCAGCGCTCGCAGCGGCCGCTGTTCGAATTGAAGCTGAAGGACGACGGGCTGAGCCCCGCACCCTTGGCGGCGGGCGTCTGGGCGAAGAGGTCGCGGATGTGGTCCCATGCCCCGAGATAGACCACGGGCGTGGAGCGTGAAGATTTCCCGGGCGGCGATTGGTCGACCATGACGATCTGACCGACGTTTTCGATGCCGGTGAGACGTTTGATCGTGCCGGCCTCTTCCTCCACCGGTTCGCCGCGTTCGCGCAGCAGGTTGCGATGGAGGAGTCCATGAACCAAAGTCGATTTTCCCGAACCGGACACGCCGGTCACGCAGGTGAAAACGCCCAGCGGGAAGTCAGCGTCGATTTTTTTGATGTTGTGCAGCGAAGCGCCGCGCAACTTGAGGAATCGCTTCCCTTTGCGCCTTTTAGCCGGGACGGGAATCGAGCGGCGACCGAGCAGGTAATCGGCGGTAAGCGAACCCGGCGCGTCAGCAATGAGTCGCGGCGGGCCGCTGAACATGAGTTCCCCGCCGGTCTGGCCTTGTCCGGGTCCGATATCCGTCAGCCAGTCGGCTGCACGGATGACGGCTTCCTCGTGCTCGACGACGAGCAGGGTGTTCCCGTTGTCGCGCAGGCGGCGCATGATGGAGAGGAGTTGTCCGAGATCGCGCGGATGGAGGCCGACGCTCGGTTCGTCCATGACGAACAGCGTGTTGACGAGCGAAGCGCCGAGGCAGGTTGTCAAATTGACGCGCTGCACTTCCCCGCCGGAGAGCGTGCGCGTCGGACGATCCAGCGTGAGGTAACCGAGCCCGACCTCGTCGAGATAGGAAAGGCGCGAAGTGATCTGGTCGAGCAGCAGTTGCGTGGTGCGGTCATCGGGACGCACGGCCACGCCTAAAAGGAAGGCGCGCAATTTTCCGATGGGCAGCGAGGCGATTTCGGGAAGCGTCCGCCCGGCACCGTCCGCACCCGCGAGGCGGAAATTCAGCGTCTCGGGCTGGTAGCGCCCGCCGTGGCATTTTGGGCATTCGTTGTAGCTGCGGTAGCGGCTGAGCAGCACGCGGACAT
>Ga0114972_10003775_pt1 | contig 11313 bp, 8 predicted proteins | sample M_140807_EF_Meta_FD_87354 | JGI IMG/M metagenome (GOLD analysis project Ga0114972, IMG submission 87354) | Freshwater microbial communities from Lake Montjoie, Canada to study carbon cycling - M_140807_EF_MetaG | ecosystem: Environmental > Aquatic > Freshwater > Lake | place: Lake Montjoie... | reverse complement strand
TCAATATTTCCATCTAAACTTAATGGTGCTAACGAATAATTGCTATTTAAATAATGATCATTACTATCAAGATTAAATTGATATAAAAGTCTGTCATAAAAGGTATCGAAATTATCATTTCCAACTATTTTTTGTTGTTTGATATTATCGTATCTAAACAATTTAAAGCAGTCTATTTGTATGTTTTCGAGAGGTAAATGCTTGTTTATAAAATAATTTAAATCAGGAAAAACATTGATTTTATAAATCAAATTATTGAAAAATTTAATAGACAATAAATTTTCTATTTTATTGAAAAATACATTATTTGGATAGAGAGATAATAAGGTATTATTATTTATAAAAATAATATTTCCCCACTCGTTATGATAAAAATTATTAAAATATTCAATTGGTTTTGACAAGTATAGATATATTTTTGTATCATAAACGAATGTATTAAATAAAAAGGAATTAGTTCTTTCTGCTTGCAAGTCACAGAAATATACATGTTTATAGTTTATCCTAATTTGATTACATTTAGGTAATTTTTTGTTTTTACTTTTTTGCTGAAAAAGTAATTGTTCATTGTTTTTCAATAATTCCGTAATTTCAACATTAAATAATATTGAATATTTAGATATATTTATATTTAAAAAATCTCCTAATTCCATGTGTTCAAAACCGATTAACATTTGATCTAATAATGAATCAAAGATTTTATCTAAATTTATAATTTTATGAAAATAATTGTTTAGAAAATAATAATACAAAGGACTCATTTCATTCATAGGTAAGTTATCACATAAATTTATGTTTTTTAATAGACAGTCATTAATTGATTTTTTATATAATTTACATATTTTTGGATTGCTAAATAATTTAAACAATATTTCTAAAATACTATCATTATTGGCAATACAAATATCAAATATATCGTTACATATTTCATAATTTGGAATATTATAATTTTCTTGTTTAACATCATCACAATTTATATTTAGTTCTTTCAATAAATTTAGTATTAACGAATTTTCAATCAATACATTATTAATTGATTCTAAACCATCAACATCCATTTCGAAATTTTCATGATAAAATTTATAATTAGACAGAATTAAAATTGAATCATTTGGAAACTCATTTTTTAATCGATAAGCTAAATAATATGCAGTAAATCCATTACCTATAATTACATGATCAAATATTTTTTTATAATCTATAATTTGAACCAGTGACTCATAAAAAATAGTTTTAAAATTTATGAATGGTTTTTTGTAAAATTCTAAAATTGCATTATAATTATTTTCATCAACTATATTATTTAAATAAGTAGCTGTAATTGCGAATATTTCATCATCTATAGGATTTAGATTATTGATTTGGTCAAAAGTAATAAAAAAATATGTTGCTTCTTGTCCATAAGAGTTTAAGCAAACAATCTTTTTTTCAGTATTTATTATTCCAATTATTAAAATATCATGTATGTAAGTGTTTTGGTCTTTAAATTTTATTGATGGAATTATCGAATTTGAATGAATTGTTACATTTTCTTCAATTTGTATATTACATAAGAGTAAGATATTATTTGACAAGTAATAGCTGATTTTATTAATCCAATTAGATTGAGTAATTTGAAATTTATAATGTTTAAAATCAATCATATATTTTTTTGCATATTCATAACATTCCTTGTTTGGAGAAATTAATAAATCTTGATTATTGAATGGCCAATTATATTCTGGGCAAATGCCATACGTTTTAATGGCTTCCAAGGCTTTTAAAATGTCACTTCCAGAGTCGAAATGAGTAGTATTCATTAGCAAGCGAGTATTGTAATATATATATAAACGGCTAATTGGATAAATATAAAAAGGTTGTAAATTTGTTAATATTGTCGATAAGGCGTTTGATGTACAGGATTTTGTATTTTCTTGATCATATAAAAAACATATATCATAATTAATAATATTAAAAGATGAAAAATATGGGTCAAAGAATGTATAAACATAATCACATACTTTGAGTGCATTTTCACACCAAGCATTATATTTAAAAATAGATTTTTCTTGGTGAGAAAATGATTCTCCAATTATACATAAATTATTCATTGGATTTAATTGATGCCCATGCTTTTTAAATAAATATTCTGAATTCCAGGCATGATATCCGTGATCCCAAAATTTTAAATCAAAATCAGTTATATTAATATCATCTAAATATTTTTTTGTGTTGTTTATCATTTTAATTTTACATTTATCTTTACTTGTTTTATACAATTCATTCCATTCTATAGCTAATTGTTCCTTTGCAAATATTGGAACAAACCAATTATTATTATACAAAGAGCTATGAATTATTAAATTATCTTTACCAACTGTAATTTTAAAATTATTAAAATTATTAAAGCTTTTTGTTCTGTTATATGCATTAATTTTAGTAATAGGTATAGAGGATACAGAATTAGTTAAATAGGCTAAATTTTTACCTAAATTCCATTTGTTAAATGTCTCTGAAGGAGAAGCAATGATTAAAATTTTGGATTGAACATTTGAAACAATGTTATTTTCACATAATGATAATTCATAATTTTCAAAATAAGAAATATTATTTACACTACAAGAAGTTTTTATAATAGATTTATCTATTTTATTATATAATGCATCTATAATTGAATTAAATCCATTTTTTATATAATAATATTCTCTATCATCTTTAGCATAACTTTCATTAACAAGATTATTATCTGCATAATTATCAATATGCGTATCTAATAATTCCAAGTTCATTTTATGAATTAATTTTAGCATTTTAAAATGATGTTTCATAACTCTCCTTGCTCCCTTTTCATACAATGGATTTCCTTGATCATCATAAACAGTCCAAATCCGGCCTCCAAGTCTATTTTCTTTTTCTAGCAGTAGAATTTTCCAATCCGGTCTTATTTGGAGTAATTTGTATAAAAAATACAAACCTGATAATCCTCCTCCTACAATAACAACGTCGTAAATTTCGTCCATTTATATTTAATAAAAACTTAATATTCCTCGCACAATTTATTTTCTTCTTGAATTTGTGATTCTTCTTCTGGACTAAAATCATTTTCAATATCAAACATTTTTCTAATTTCCTCTGGTGACTTTCCCTTAATTTTACTTGCTGTATAAGCGCATGTCAAATCGAGCAAACTTTTGATATCCATAAAATTAGCAGCCAAAATTAAATCAAGAATGTCATTATCATTTCGTTCCAAAAAATCAGCATACCACTCTTGTACCACTTCTTTCATATTCGTGCTTATAAGTGGCTTTTCAATATGGTTCATTTTATCTGTAACATAATATTCTAAAAACTCTTTTACAAGTTTTAAAATATTTCCAGAAACCTCCAACACGGGAATCGCTTCATGACTATCACACATTGGATTTAGCAATTCCGATAGTTGAGCTTGTTCTACCGTCAATTCAAAAATTTGGTCATCTTTACTTTTAATTTTTACACTCATTTTTGAATTGATATTAGAATTAAAAAAACAAATCAATTTTTTAATTCCAATCAAAATACAAATTATGATGTTATTTTAAACCGAACCAAATAACTATTTGTTTTGGTTGGTGTTGCATGATAATTCGCTAAATTATTGATAAAAACGATTTCATTACTATAAAAATTTTTTTGAAATATTTCAAGCTTTCCTAAACAATCTTGCATTTTAGGCGTAATCATTAAACGATGATTATCCCAAGGTTTTGGACCTGGATATCCTTGTTCTGGTATGATTAGAGTAATTTGCTGTGCAGGGACTTGAACTTTGGTAGAAATTATTTTTTTGGGTAAATAAACTAAACCTATAAATACACTACGATCTGCATCTTGATGCCAATAATGGGTATTTCTTTGATTTTGAAAATCAACAAGTAAATAAAATACTTGATTATTTTTAACAGGAAAACCTAAAAAATTATTTTCTGTAATAGATTGCGCTACATCTTTCAAAATTTTTTCAATGTATTGATTGTTATCTGGATTATTTATAAATTTTCTAATTTTTGAATTTGGATATATTTGACCATTAGAGCCCCAAAAATCCCAGTCCCATGATTCTAAAATCATTATATTATTCTTGATAATGTATTTACCAGAAATAAATGAAAAAAATATACCTTCCTCTTGATCAGGTTCATCTAAATAAAATAAATGATTATAAATTAAATTGTAAAAAATTTGTTCTGGTGATATAACAACTTTTGCTATAGGAACAATCGCCATTTTTTATTCAACCAAAATTTTTTTCCTTTTTCATATTCTTCTCTAAAATTTTTTTCATTTTTAAATGTTTCTATTCTTGTATCATCCTTAGTGTCATTAGAATTCATGTATGAATTAATTAATGTTATCCTTTTTCCATCCAAAACTGGAGTTACATGATGTTCTATTTTACTTCCTCTCATAAAAAATGCTTCTCCCGCTTTTTTAAATTTTACTTGATGTATTTGGTCATCTTTTTTATATTCAAGTATTCCTCCTTTAAATTCTTCGGGTTCACTTAATATAATTATCAAAACATACGATACTGAATCAAAATGCCATTTATCGACGTCTTTATTATTTGGTAATCCTATATTGATATGAGCAACATTCGATAATAAATAATGTGGTTCTAGATCTAATTCAGTTAAATTTTTTAGATATTCCAAAACTTTTGGATGATAACAAAGTTCACGCACAAATGTGGAGGAGTATCCAATGCCTCGTATAAAATTGGAAATTCGATCATTAGATTGCACATTTTTTTTCTCATTTTCAATAATTTTTTTCAAAATTTCTAGACAATCATTAGTCAAAAAAGAAAAGGGTTCAAGTTCTTTGATAGTCTTTTGTTGAATAATATGAGTATCAAAATCAAAGGAATAATCTGTGTCAATTGGAAATAATGTTTCAAACATTTTAAATTAAAATATTATAAATATTTAAATGCAATTTTTAAAATTCATCATGACCATAAAAAAAATATTTAAAGAAATAATTCAAAATATCTAAATGGAAGAAATTCAGCTTTTTGAAAATTTAACCACCAATATTGAAAATACAGATTTACAGACTCTTGAACAAAAAATTAAAAATTTGAATCCTTGTATTATGGAGTATCTTACAGAAATTGTTTTGGAAGGCACCAATCAATATGAATGGAAAACTAAGATTGCGTATTTACAATTTTTTCGTCTTTTACTACAAGAATATCCTGATTATGTAACGAGATGTTTACCTGATGTTTTGTCACGATTAAGAGCCTTGGTTCAAGATACTAAAAAACAGGTCAAAGAAGAAAGTGTTTCTACACTGGAATCGATCTGTCAAGCAGTAAAAAACGTAGATATTAAACCTGCTTTGGAAGATTTAAAAGCTGCCTATATGGACCCCGTCAAGAAAACAACTTTAGCTATTGATAAGCTTTATTCTACAACTTTCGTCAATGATGTAGATACCGCCAGTTTATCAATCATTGTTCCTATTTTGATGAGAAGTTCGATGGAAAGAAATTCAGTGTTCAAACGTCGCAGTGCTGTAATTATTGACAATATTTGTAAATTGGTTAATGATCCAAAAGACGCTTTATTGTTTTACCCTGTAATTAATCCATTTTTGGAAAAACTTATTGATGAAGTGCAATATGAAGAAATTAGAAATGTATCCAACAATGCTTTAAAAAATATGAATCGTTTGGTGGAGGAAATTGGAGAAATTGGAGATATCGATAAAGAGATTAGGGAACGGTTAACTCCATTTGTTACCGATGTAGATGAAAAAATTTTGAATTATGTTATCCATTTATGTTCCTATCTTGTCAAGAATCGAATTTCCAAGACCGACGAATGGAACGCCTGCGTATTACCCTATATTTCTGGGAGTGAAAACTGGGTAGAACAATTTATTTGTAAATGTCAAGAATTATATAATGTAGCAGAGGAATTGGACCCTGTTGATGAAAATGACTTGTGTAACGTAGAATTTAGTTTAGCTTATGGTAGTCGAGTCTTGCTACATCAAGCTAGACTACATTTGAAAAAAGGACACAAGTATGGATTAATTGGTGTCAACGGCTGTGGTAAATCAACGTTGATGAAATCAATCGCTAATCGAACTTTATCTGGATTTCCAGAAGAACTTACCAGTGTCTATGTGGAACATGATATTCAAGGTTATAGTGATGAATTAACAGCAGTAGAGTTTATTATGAATGATCCTGCTTTGAAACATATTAGTGAAGAACAAACAAGAAATGCATTAGCCGATGTAGGTTTTTCTTTAGAGATGCAAAATTCATTAATTACTTCGTTTTCAGGAGGATGGCGGATGAAATTGGCTCTAACTAGGGCCATTTTGACAAATGCTGATCTTGTTCTATTGGATGAGCCTACCAATCACTTGGATGTTTCCAACGTAGCTTGGGTTACTCAATACATTCAAGATTTACAGAACGTTACGTGTTTAATTGTGTCACACGACACTAAATTTTTAGATAAAGTATGTACGGATATTATTCATTATGAACCCAATAAAAAATTAAAAAGATTTACGGGTAATTTGGCTGATTTTGTAAAAATTCGTCCTGAAGCCAAAATGTATTACGAATTTGTTGAAGATATAGAAAAATTTGATTTTCCAGATCCTGGGTTTTTAGAAGGAGTTAAAAGTCTAACCAAAGCCATTCTTAAACTTCGTAATTTTAATTTTCAATATCCTGGAACGAGTAAGCCTCAACTACTCGATATTAATTGTCAAGTTTCGTTGGCAAGTCGTATTGGTGTGGTGGGAAAAAACGGTGCTGGTAAATCAACTCTAATCAAATTAATGGTAGGCGAGCTTGTCAATTCTGCCGAATTAAGTCCTACAGAAAGTGAATATTACAAGCATCCTAATTTACGGATTGCCTATGTTGCACAACATGCTTTTCATCATATTGAAGACCATTTGGATAAATCTCCTGTCGAATATGTCATGTGGAGATACTCAACAGGTGTGGACAAGGAACAACAAGATAAAGAAGTATATAAAATGACGGAAGAAGAAGAAAAAGCATTACAAGAAAAACTAAAGGCTCTTAAAATGAAAGAAATTGAGGAAATTGTAGGTCGTTTACAAGGAAAAAGAGAATATGAGTACAAGATTAAATATAAAGATTCCATTGTAGAGGACAGTTTGAAAAGATCGGAACTGATCGAGCTAGGGTATACCAAGTTAGTAGAAGAATTTGATTTGAAAATGGCTTTGGAACAAGGAAATGATCGTAAATTAACCAAAAATGAAATTCAAAAACACTTTGAAACTTTTGGTTTAGAGGCTGAACATTGCGTGCATGGTAAGATTGGAGGTTTATCAGGCGGTCAAAAAATGAGAGTCACCATGGCGAGTGCTACTTATTTTAAACCTCATGTGATTATTCTTGATGAGCCTAGTAACTTTTTGGATAGAAATAGTTTATCAGCTTTGGCGAATGCGATCAAGGATTTTAAAGGAGGTATTGTGGTAATTTCGCACAATACAGATTTTGTTGAAAAATTATGCCCAGAAAAATGGTTTATTGCTGATGGAAAAATCAAGGTCGAGGGTGGTGAATGGATGGTTGCTTTGGAACAAGCAAGAATTAAAGCCGAAAAAGAGGCAGCAAAGAAAATTCCTGTCCAAGAGGAGGAGAAATTTGACGCATTTGGGAATACAATTAAAAAACAAGAGGCTCCAAAAGAATTGGATCGTAAAAAACGAAAAGAATTGGAAAAAAAGAGAAAGGAAATGTTGAAACGAAACGAAGATACTTATGAAATAGATTTAATGCTGGGATTAATTTAATATTTTCTACGTGGTATAAATTGTGTTAGTTGAGTTCCTTGTTGCGATTATTTAAATCGAACAGTTTTACCAGCAGATTTTGGTGAAAACATTCTATTCCAAACACCTGTTGTCATGGAGGCATGAGGACTTTCATCAGGGATTTCATTGTAGGGTTTGGGGGATCTAAATGTATTCCAAAAACTAGTTGGTGAGGATGGTTCAATGTTTCCTGATGGTCGTCTTACATTTTTTTTTATTGGAGCAACTTTAGAGCCTGTTCTCAATTTTTTCTCTGCTTGTGGGCTTAGGTAACCCTCTCCAAAATTTGGAGGACTTGGAAAAGTATTTGTTGATAGATTGTGACCAATGTTCAAAGGATTAGGTCTAGGTTTTACAGGCTTTCCAGGGGTTGTAGTCGTTTTTGGCTTTGGTGAAGGTAATGCACCAACCCAACCACTTCTAGTTAAAAATTCCGCTGTTTGTCTTTCAAGTTCTTGTATAGTTTTTTTTGCACTTTTTGGAGGGACTCTAGAATATGCTGATGGAGAGGTTGGATCAAAAATTTGTCTTGGATCTTTAATGTCTCTTGGAGGTAGACGAGGTTTTTGGGTTGGAACTACAGTTGGTTCAGGTACCTTTTTTGGTCCATTTTCTCTTAAAATTTTATCAATAATTTCTAGTCTAGCCAAAATGTATTTGCCCTTTTCTGATTGTTTTGTCACTGATTTTTTCAAAAGTTCATCTCTTAGGACTTTATAAGCAAAACTAAGTTTTTTAATGTCATCCGGTGAAAATCCTTTTCTAGTTTGATGATAAAGTTTTCTAATTTTTTCTTGTTGTGCTTTTTTCGTTGTTGGTGAAAAAGCAATTTCTTTTCCTCCGGGTGTTTTCCTTGGATATTTTAAATCATATGCTTCTTGATTTTTGATTAGGTAACTTTGTGGAATAACTTTTGAATTTACAGTAGGGTATAACTCTCTAAATTGTGCTTGTGATCGGGTACCCCAAGTTTTGGGTTTAGTTGATGTAGATTCGCCTGGCATTTTATTAAAAAATAAAAAATTATTGTTTTTTAATAGAATGACGGCTATTTGTTGCTTTACAGGTGATTATACTGATTTTTTTCCAACACCTTTACCTACACCTACACCAACTCCGTGTCCTACTCCGTGTCCCAAACCTAAAAAAAAATGTAAATGTAAACGAGGTTTAGGTTTAGGAGTTAAATGGTCTCCCCTTTGAAGATTGGATTAATTTGGTAATGTAAAAACACAGTCCAATAAATGAAAATATCAAAGCCAAGGATGCAAACACAATGATATCTTTGGAAGCATTTTTTACTTTTAGAAAAACAATCATTGTAATGATGGAAACAATCATAATGTAAGTAACAAAAATAATACCAATTGTATTACTTATAAAAAATTCTCCTAGACTTGTCGGCATTGCTTTCATCAGGAAATAAATAATTACAAAAACAGAAATAAATGTGACAATTAGATTGATTATATAAGTTGAAAATAAATGATTTAGTTTGATATTATATTTCTTTTCTGAAAATTGTGGATCAGTAATCATTGATGTGCATTTGATTACTATTCTTAAAGAGTAAATAAATAGGAATATAAATATAATAAAAATAACTAAAAGATAAGGGCATAAATACCATGTTCTAGAGTTTAAAGAACAATTTACATTTTGTTGGAAATTTGCCATTTATTAAAATTAAAAAATTTGTTTTTGTAACTTATTACTGTAAATACAATATTTAAAATTATAAAAAACATGGCAATCGCATAGAATGCTGTAACTAATTTTTTATGACTAACCACACTATCAGCAGTTCCAAGGATATATCCAGTTAATAAAACTAGTTGTAAAACGAGGGGCATATAAAATGATCCGTTGTATAGATTATAAAAAAATACAGACGGAGCTACTATGCTAAAACAAACGGCTCGTCCAATAGCTAATTTTTCTTGAATTTTCATTTTATATTATAAAAAAAATAATACAAACAATTATAAGAATATAGAGCCATAATAAGGATTGTTTCATTTGGTTGATATTATAATATTCTTGAATTTTTTGGTAATCATAATTATATCCATAATCATGTAAAGCAATTGTTTCTGGATTTTCTAAATATTCTTTTAAAATGTCGGTCATGAATGGAAGATTGGCAGGATAAATATTTTTTTTATCAAGAGTTACTCCTATCAAGACATCTTCATATAAATGATCATTTGCGTTCATAGTTTTGATAATAACATTTGCTGATTTTTTACTCAAATAATAAATCGGTCCTCGAGCATAAGGAACATTTGGGATAAATTGTGGTTCATCATTTAATTTATTAGAATCACATCGCCCTTGATGGTATAAACTCCATTGGTTAATATCAAATGTTACTTTTCCAGCATAATCGATCGATTCCCGTAAAGCAATCTTTACAAAATTTCTTAATTTCTCAATTCGAATCAAGACATCATCATCAATCTTTAGGATACCTTTTGGTTTAAAAATGCTATCAATTGCTTTAATACCCAATAAAACTTTTAAAGGCAAGGAATCATAATTATCGGGACACTTTACAATTAATTCATTTGTATAAAGATCATGTTGAAACGGAGATTTTAAATTTGGATCAGCCATAACAATTACATACTTAAATCCACAAGCATCAAGCCATAAGTTTTTTAAAGATTCTACTTTGGACTTATTTTTCTTACAAGACATTATAAAAATGATAATATTTGCCATTTATTTAATATTTTTATTTTAAATAAATGATATGGATTGCTGTTGTATCAATTATTTTATTTGTTTTACTTTGTGTAATAATTTTTTTGATTTTTAAAAGAAATAAAAAATTAAAATCAGAATTAACTATTGTAATTGTAACTAATCAACCTAGAGATAAAAGACTCCAATTATTAAAATATACTATTCTAAATAGTAATTTTTATAGAAATGATATAAATATTTTAAAAACTCCAAAGAAATTTTCTTGGAATGAACGTTTAATTGCTTGGAAAAAATTTTATAAAAGTTTACCTCCAGATCAGCTTGTCATGTCTTTGGATGCCTTTGATATAATTTTATTAGGGAATAAGAATGAAATTGTAAAAAAATTCAAATCGTTTAAATGCGAATTACTTTTCGGTTGGGCAAATTATTGTTGGCCTGTTAAATGTTCAATTTGTAAAAAATATAAAGGCAAAAAGAAATTTATTAATCCACATCTAAAATCAAGATGCTTTTTATGTGCGGGTGCCTATATGGGAAAAGCTGGTTATTTGGCAGAAATTTTGGAAAAAAATCCATGGACTGAAAATGTAGACGACCAATGTTATTTTTCTACAATATATGAAAAAGATTCAAGTAATAAAATACAATTGGATTTTAAAAATTTAATCTTTCAAAATACAACTCCGCATTATTGGAATAACGGTGTTTTGATAAAATCTACAGAAACTAGCCAACGTTTATTAAATACTCAAT